>Ga0187860_1002962_pt1 | contig 13608 bp, 11 predicted proteins | sample June2016WEW_10_4_FD_132981 | JGI IMG/M metagenome (GOLD analysis project Ga0187860, IMG submission 132981) | Peatland microbial communities from SPRUCE experiment site at the Marcell Experimental Forest, Minnesota, USA - June2016WEW_10_40 | ecosystem: Environmental > Terrestrial > Soil >... | reverse complement strand
GCGACCCGCCGGGGCTGCGTGCAACCGATCTTGGCTTCGATTCCCAGGCCCGCTTCAAGACACATTTTGGGGATCTGCGTCGTCTTGCCCGATCCAGTCTCTCCGGCAATCACGATCACTTGACGAGTACGAATCGCGGCGACGATCTCATCCTTGCGCGCGGTGATCGGCAATTCCGCCGGGTAGTTCGCGCGCGGAACATTGCGCCGGCGCTCTTCCCGCAACGCCACGGAAGCGTGAACTTGTTGCCGCAACCGCTCCAACAGTGCATCGCGCTGGTCGGGGTGATGACGATCGCGCAAAAGCCGGGCCAGCCGCCGCCCCAGCCGCACCCAGTCGGGCAACAGGCATTGCGGCAGCAGCGTCTTTAGCTCTTCAATCCGGACATCAGCCATACAGGAAATAGGACAATAGCAGAATATAGGCATTGCAGTCTGTCGAAATATCCGGCACAACTCCGCCCCATTTTTTATTATGAATAAAGAAGCAAAGAAGTCGAATGAAGCCCAACTGCTGGAATTGCTGAAAAGGGTTCTACCCAAGGCCACGCACGACGCGCAATTGGCCGGCAAGATTTACCAGGCGATCGAACTCGAACTCAAAGCCAAGCGCGAGAACATGTCAAGCAGGCCGTTTTGAATCGTGGCTTTAACGGCACCGGAGATCGCCATATCGGCCTTGCTCACCCGTTGAATGACAGCGCGCATGCGTGCTTGATAATGGCAAAAGGTCCAAACAAATAGAGTTTTTTTTGTGAGCTAAGCGGGATGGCTTGGAGCTTGGAGGGGCGGCGCAGATGACCCTCCTTGAGAATCTCGATCCGCTCGACTAAACTGCGGCAATGACCGCGTTTCCCGTGAACCCGGATAAGGCACAGCAACTTGCCCAGCGGATGGCTGCCTTGGGCGTGCGCGAGTCCGATATTGAAGAAACCTTTGTCAGATCGGGAGGGCATGGAGGTCAAAATGTCAATAAATCGGCGACGTGCGTGATGCTGCTCCACCGCCCGACCGGCCTGCAAGTGAAGTGCCAGACAACTCGTCAACAAGGACTCAATCGCTTCATTGCGCGGCGGATATTGCTCGACAAAATCGAAGCGAAACAGACCGGGCAAGTGGCGGCAGAGGTATCCAGAATCGAGAAAATCCGTCGGCAGAAGCGCAAGAGGAGTCGCCGGGCCAAGGCGCGGATGCTCGCTGACAAATCCCATCGCGCGTACAAGAAAGCCTCCAGGCGGGACGTCGGTGATTCTTGAAAACCACCGTCAATCTTCTGGGCGTTCGCCGCTAGGGGCCATCTTCACCAGTTTCGGATCGAACTGGCCGAAGGTTGTCACCAGATCACTCTGGGCGGCCATCACCTCCCGGATGTTTTTATAGGCCATCGAGACTTCATCCAGGCCGGCGCTGATGAGCACCAGCACCATCGACTTGTTCAGTATGTCGTTCATAATATATTTGCATACGACCACCCTGGTTCCTGCGATGAGGTGTTTGGTCTTTGTTGTTTCGGATTGCAAACGAAATTGGCTGCCTTGCAGAATTCAAGCAATGAGCCTGTCAAACGAGTATCAACGGCAATACCAGTGGCGCGATTGGCCCGCCGTTCTTGACGCCCTCCCGCCGCTTCAAGGGAAAACGATATTTGACATAGGGTGCGGCGTGGGCGATTTGGCGGCTGCGCTTGTGGCTCGTGGAGCGCGTGTCATCGGTTTTGACGGCAATGAGGAACTGCTCCGTGAGGCGCGATCCAGGCAGTCAGGCAACGCGGAATTTCGCAGGACGGATTTACGGGCGTTCGGAGATCCTGGAACCATGGCCGACGGCCTTTGGTGCAGTTTCACCGCCGCCTATTTTCCAAACTTGCCCGCGGCGCTGAACCTTTGGACAAGAAATCTTGCAACGGGAGGGTGGATTGCGCTCACCGAAATTGACGACCTTTTCGGGCATGAACCGCTGAGCGAAGAAACCAGGGCCATACTCTCAGACTACGCTGAAAAATCATTGGCTGCATGTCAATACGATTTCAATATGGGGCGAAAATTGAGAGGTTACCTGGAGGCCTCCGGTTTCAGCGTGGTGAAGCAGATGACCTTGGCGGATGCGGAGCTCGCGTTTAGCTGGCCTGCCCGTCCCGAGGTGCTGGAGGCATGGCGCGCGCGTTTCGAGCGCCTCAGGCCGCTGCGTGAATTTTGCGGAACGCGCATTGAGCGAGTGCAGACGGAGTTTCTCGAGTGTCTGTCGCATCCCCAACACAGATCCCTGGCAAAAGTCATTTGCTGCGTTGCGGCAAAGGACGGCTAAGGATGCCAGGTCCGTAGCGGACAGGCGAACTTTGGTCGCCCGGGAAGGTTCTGCCCCTCCGATTTCTGGGTGTAGGCCAGACGTGATGCTATTTCACCACCGAGCGGAAATTGGCTGCCGGGGACGGGTTCGCACCATCACGGCCGCCTTCAAAGGGCGGTGTCCTACTATTTAGACGACCCGGCAAAATGGTGGCCCGCCCCGGTAACGCGCCGGGTTCCACGGCTTAAAAGACCGCGGCTTCACTTTAAAGCTTGCAGGCCGAAATGGTGCTCGCGGTCCCGACATGTCGGGACACTGGCGACGTTCTCGACGTCATGTCTCTGCTGTTGGACTACGCGAGCAAAAGTAGTGGTGCCTCGAGCCGGGGTGCTCCGGCTCAATTTCTTCACAAAAGAAATCCGTCCCGATGGATCGGGACATGGAGGAGAAAACGGCCTGTCCGCAGTAGCTCGACGAGTGAAGGCGGATCGCAGTCCCCAGTGCTGCCCTGGGCTCGGCTGGCTTATGACGCCTGCCTGAACTCTGGTTCGACTGCGGGTTGTTCAGAATTTGGAGCTGGTACGATCAGCTTCCGTCCGCACTTTTCAAAAGACACTGTGTCGCATACACTCGGTTCATCGACAAAATATCGCCCCAAGACTCGGTTGCGGTGCCGGGAGAAACCCGTGCTCCAGGCGTCAGTAGGTGGATTGTCGCCGCCGCCGTTGCCAGCCTCGTCGCGGGGGTTCTGCTGGCGCACGTTATTGAACCGGGCGTAGGGGTGGAAAAAGTAATTCTCGCTGGAAACACCCCGACGTTACATATATTCCCGAAAACATCCGAGCCACACCCTGTGGCGTTACTCGCCCATGGGGTCACAGCGTCAAAGGAGACGATGTTTCGTTTCGGCGAGGCCTTGGCCGCGGCCGGGTTTGATTGTTACGCCGTGGATTTGGCGGGACATGGGGAGTCAAGACTGCGCCTTTCTGGGCCCGAACTCGTCGCTCAAATGGGCCGCCTAACACGAGCGCTTGGCAGGGTGGATGTTTTCGTTGGCCACTCGATGGGTGCGGCCGCTGGTCAGGCAAGTTTTCAGAATGGCGATTTGAAACCGAAGCTGTTCATAGCCGCAGGGGCAAATGTCAATCTGGGTGAGCGAGGGCCACCGATGCTTTTATTGGCCGGGGATTTCGAGGAATTAGTTTCCTTGAGCAGCCTCAAGGCGCGATCCGATGCATGCTTGGTGCTGTCTCCCTGGTCGGATCATGTCCTGGAAATCTTTGATCCGCGTCTGGTCAATGCCGGCGTCGAAGCCGTCTGCAATACGGTCGGAAAAATACCGCCTCCGCCTCCGCGGTCGTGGCTCTGGCGACTGGCTGGCGTGATTTGCGGAATGGCGGGCGCGCTTGGATTGATGCGGCACCTGCCCAAACTCGATCCCCGGTTGGCGCGGGCGCGCGGCCTTCTCGTCCCGGCCGCCCTCCTCATGGCGGTCGCGCTCACGACAGGATGGTGGTTTGGCGCGAGTCCGATCCTCCATCGCATTCCCTTGCAGATCTCGATTGGGGTCATCGTCTGGCTGGCGCTCACAGGGATCGGTAAGCTTGGCCTGCCGCGGTGGATCCTGGCTGCCGTTGTGGCAACCTTCACGCTTCTCTGCATTATTGTTCAATTCATCCCGGCTGTTGCTTCCGGAGAAGGGAGGATTCCTTTCCACCTGATGGCCCTCATTGGAACGATATGCACTTTGTTCGCAGGCCTGGGGTTGGTTCTCGGCAGAAGAATGGCCTCGGGCGACTCGCGACGCGATGGTGACTTGGCTGTGGCGATTTTCTTAGGCTATGCCATTGGCCAGTGGATGCCGAAGTTTCTCTAACAAGAATACTCGTCCCGGCGAATTAGCGAAAAATGGCGGAATGCCGTGGACTTGCGCCACTTGCCCGAAGGCACGCACTCGTTAGCACCGAGGCCCGGCTCGCTTGTCCGGTTGACATTCCAGATTGGTCCGCGTGGCAGGAGTCGCACCTGCAACCTTCCCGGTTTGAGCGGGACGCCTCTGCTAATTGGGTTACACGCGGGTGCTCCCGGTGAGAGTTGCACTGACACTGCACGGGGTTTAAGCCCGTCGCCTCTGCGTTGGGCTACGGGAGCGAATGAAGTGGTACCGCGTAAAGGATTCGCACCTTCAACCTCTCCGGTCTGAGCGGAGCGCCTCTGCTAATTGGGCCAACGCGGCATAAAATGGCACTCCCGGCAGGAATTTCGCCTGCAACCTCCGCGTTCGAAGCGCGGCGCTCCATATATTGAGCCACGGGAGCGTGAAAGTTTTCCGGGAGGGAGAACGAGAAAGCAGAAGGCTGACTCGCGCATTCGCACGACAGACTTCTCAGCTATTTTTCAATCTCGCCTCTCCCTCCTTGGACCGACCGCCTCACCGCTGCAGGAGCGATACGGCCGTGGAAAATGGTGGGTTGCCGCAGAATTGCACCGCGTTCTCGCCGGTTAAGAGCCGGGACTTCACTATAAAAGTTTGCAACCCGAATGCGACGCGAAGGCGGAGTTGAATCCCGATTCAGAATCGGGACACCGGTGTTCGCGTCGCGGAAGTAGTCCAAGAAGATTTTTGATTAGGCGGAACCAGTCGATAATCCCTGCAGGACTGCCCGGACTTCTGGTGATCCGCAGATCGTCGTCGGCGGTCTGGCTCCCGCCTTGAGGAGTGCCGATACTGTTCCCGCGTAGTCGCCGCTCTCTGGGTGCCAACCATGCTCCGATGCGTGAATGGCCCAACCCAAAGGCGTGCCGCCATAATCGGAATCCTCTGCCTCCAGCGCCGGGTGGAAGTGAAGGATGAGTCGCGCCATTTCCACGTTTCCGTGCCACGCGGCCCAGTGAAGCGCGGTGCCACCGTGTTGACCGCGTGCATCTACCGGCCAGCCAGCTTCCAACATGAGGCGGACCGCGTCGATGTTTTGGTCTTGCGCGGCGTCCACGAGCTTGCGACGTTCCCCCGGCGAAAGCGATTTTGGCATCTCCGGAGACGACGCCAGAAGGCGGTTAAAAAGATCCCTGTCACCGAGGTCAAGGGCCTGCGCGAGCTTCAGCGAATCCGGGCTGCGTTCCATCAAAAGCTTCAGGACCTCCGTGTGCCCGGCTTGTCGCGCCAGCACATGCGGCGTTTTGTTCCAGCCGAGTGTCCATATGTAAATGCAGCCGCCCGCCTTCTCATTCTTTTTCGGGAAACACTCAAGCGACACATTTAGATGAATCCGAGAAGGGTCTTCATCCAGGAGGCGGCGAACGAGCTTCAAGTCGCCCAACGCCGAAGCCATGAGCAGATCGGTTTGGCAACCACGCGAAACCAGGTAGCGCGCCACTTCCCGACGGTCTCGCATCATCCATTGGGCCGGCGTTGATTCGTGGTCGATATCGAGGGCATCAATGTCGGCGCCATGGTCGAGGAGGAAAGAGGCGACTTCAATCGAGCAGGCAAAGTGGAGTGGCGTCTGGCCGTCTCCACCCCGCGCGGAAACGACGCTTGGATCGGCAGCCACCAATTCGTTTAGCTTGTCGAGCATTCCCATACGGGCGGCCGCATGAGCATCGACACGCGCGCCGCGTCCGATCAGGAAGTCGGCCAGTCCACAATCGTTATCGAGGACGCCGAAACTGCCGGCCCACCAGTGGCTGCGCCCATTGATGTCCGCGCCCGAACGCAGCAGCAGATCCACCATGTCGCGGTTGCTTTGGCGGACTGCGGCAATCAAAGGCGTGGTGCCGAAGGCGCCGTTCGGAAGCGCTTCATTGAGCCGCTCCTTCAATGCTGGAAATCTCTCGAGCACTTCGGCGACTTGTGAGACGTTATTGGCCTGAATGGCAGATTCAAGCGCGACGGCGGGGTCATGTTCAACTTCAGACATGAACGAAACCTACCGTGACACGAGACTGGCGACAAGGCTGGCATAATTTGGTCGGGCATGAGGTATCGCGCCCTGTATTCCGGTTTGGGAGACCGGCGTGTTTCTCTCAACACCTATGCCTGCGGAAACGGGAATCAATCGTCGTTGTCGGATCTTCCAAAAGGCGCAACAATCCATACATGACGATTCCGGCTGAATTGCTCCAACGCCTTGCCGCCGCCAAAAGCGTGACCGTGCTGACGGGCGCCGGCGTATCCGCCGAAAGCGGTGTTCCCACATTTCGGGATGCCCAAACCGGCCTGTGGGCAAAATTCAGTCCTGAGGAACTGGCCACGCCGCGCGCCTTCCAACGCAATCCCCGGCTCGTATGGGAATGGTATGAGTGGCGGCGGAAGCTTGTCGCAGGCGCGAAGCCAAACCCAGCGCATCTTGCTTTGGTGGAAATGCAGAACCTCTTTCTGCGCTTCCATCTCGTTACCCAGAACGTGGATGGACTGCATCAACGCGCCGGGAGCCGCAACGTCATCGAACTGCACGGCAACATCACGCGCACCAAATGCTCCGAAGAAGGCACCATCGTTTCGACGTGGAAAGATACCGGCGATGTCCCACCGAAATGTCCAGCCTGTGGCGGCCTGTTGCGCCCCGACGTCGTTTGGTTCGAAGAGCCAATGCCGGAACCTGAGATGCGTCAGGCCATGACGGCAAGCAGGCATTGCGATTTCTTCTTCTCCATCGGCACCTCCACCGTTGTTTATCCCGCGGCTGCTTTGCCTTGGGAAGCGTTGCGAAGCGGCGCGACCGCGGTGGAGATCAATCCGCAGCCCACCCCATTCACGGCGCAGGCACACTTCTCCCTGGCCGGTGCGGCCGGGATTGTGTTGCCCGAGTTGGTGAAGGCCCTCAACGAATTACGCGGCGCTTGAAATGGAGTCCCGTCCGGGAGTTGCACTCCCGACTCGTCGGGATTTTGCAGACCGCTGCCTCGGCTGCTCGGCCAACGGGACCCAAAGGACGTGCGGGCGGAGACTTGAACTCCGCCCGCGTATTCTGAGGAGGTCAGGCATCAATGCCGCCGTTTTCGTCGCAGTCACCGGCTCGCCTCTTCTGCCAGTTCCTTCTTAACAGCGGATCGGTGCTTTTGGACTCGCTCCTTCTCCCTCCGAAAGGCCGTGGCCAACATGTCATCGACCTTTTGATTGTCAATAAGTCCGAACTGTTTCAGGACTGACGTTTCGACGGGGCGGCCGGCCAACTCCTTCACCGGAAGGAACTCGTTGATCGCTTGCAGGACTCGGATGTAATCCTCTTCTTCCATACCGTCATCGTCGAAGAAGCTTCGATCCTTCCAAACTGTCGAAGCGTCATCGGCCACAAATGGGCCGGCGGGACGGAAATGAAGTCTTGCGTCCTCGCGGATAAGCCGCGTGTCGCCGAGCAACCATATCAGCACCGTCGCGCCTTGCAGGCTGGATCGGGCATGAGTGACAATGCGCGTCCGCTCGGACCGCTTGAGGATCATCGAGCGCATCAAGAGCGCCGAATCCGCGGGAATTTCGCCTGAGCCGACGAATTCAATCTGAAGCCGCGCGGGTTTCTTGGCTATAATTGATTCAAGCTGATACGCCTCCTCAACGTAATTTCCCCACGACCTCAACTTGAGAACCAGCTTGGATGGGCGCTTGACCGATTTGGCGCGTCTTGTGCGTTTAGATTTCATACGTCCTTTCACAATTGTGATTGTTTAATTGAAAGAGTGCGGGCTGAAGCTTTCGCCTCCGCCCGCCTTGTTCCTGGCGTCCTTGAATAGAATCTCAGTCTTCTGATTCCCCTGGTTCCGATTTCGCTTCGGGCGCCGACTTGCCTGCCTTCAGCGGCACGAAACCGCCTGGCACACCGACGACCAGCGTGTTGCCGGCGTTTTGTGCCGTCGTGAGCGACTGCATCAAACGCAGGTTCATCAGGGCCGGGTTCACATGTCCCTGGCGGCGGGCGAAGGCATACAAAGGATACCAGTAAGCGCGGCACAGAGCCTCAAGGGCTTCGAGCGAACCGGAGGAGTTCTTCTCCTGGGCCGAAATCACGAGCGACCAGTGGGTGGTGACGAAAACCGCTTCTCGATTGGTCCCGCTGGAATCCATGCTCAAGTCCGCAGCTTTGCAGAAGGGCGGGCATGTGGCAAGGGTGGCAAGGTTTGGGTAGACGCATCTAAATCTAAAGGTAGGGACGCCTCGCCGAGGCGTCCGCAGACGGCCGGGCTGGACTGTCCCTCCATCACATAATCCAAATCCGGTTTGTTGATTTTGAAGATGTTGCAAACGTTTGGATGCGCCTGCCCTGCGCGTCTGCTTGCCATTGACCATCGTTACGACAAACCCCGCCGCTTCCAACAGGCTGTAGAGCGGCAGCCAGTACACCCCTGTGGCCTCCATCGCCACCCCGCGCGCCTGCTGGCTTTTCAACCAATCCCTCAGACGATGCAACTCCGCCGTGACCGTCCCAAACACCTCCGGCGGACCTCCGGCGATGGACACGTGAAGCTTCTCGCTGCCCACGTCGACAAAGGCAGAATCTGGAAGAAGACAAATCTTCCCAACGGGAAAACCCTTGCGGGCCTCACCAAAATGCGCACCAGCCAGCCTTTGGAACCATTCTGTGACACGGGCACAAAGCGCCATATTCGCTGACGGTCATGCTTGCTCGTGGCCAACGACAGATTCGACTCTATCCAGTTCAAGGGCCGTGAGCAGTTTCAAAATGAAACAGGAAGCTGTGACGGAGCCAAAACGACGCCAGAGCTCAAAAGAACCGCTTCCAGACGACCACAGTTTTTCTTGATCTGCTCTAGTCTCCTGAATCGCAAATAACTTGTGAGAATATTCCTCTGCCGACCCGGCGGCCCCAACGAAGTGAATTATACAAGAAATCACTGACTCAGGAGACTAGGTGTTTCATCCAAAACGAGCTTGCTCCGCCAAAAAGAGAGCTAATCTGAGCCGGGGTGGTTTGGTGAGGATCGGCAATAGGATTTTTTTGCATAAACACTTATTGCCTCGTTTCCTCCGTCAACACCACCCTCCCTCTAATTCGGAGTTTGGGTTTAATCAGGGTAAAATGACAGCGCGGTAGAAACAGTGTCCGCTGTTAGCCGATTCCAGATCATTGAAGACGCCGCTCACGGTCTTGAGCGTCTGACTGACCGGAAGCGTTAACTCATAGAGCGGCCGCCAGTGAATCAGGTCTTCGGAGGTTTGAATGTTGTAGGAGGCGCTGGGCGAGCCTTGAACGGTAAGAGTCACGCCGCTGCCCGGATCCCAGGACGCGGAAAGCTGCGGTCGAGTTATGACGGGGGTAGCGATGATCGTGCCGTCCTGGCCGACGGCAACAAAGGCGCCGTTGGCGTAAGTCACAGAATAAAGAGTATCGACGGTGGCGGAACTGCTGCCAATCCAATTTGTCCCGTCATTGGAACGCAGGGTCCAGCCGCCGAATCCCACTGCCATGAACTCGCCCTGGCCCCAAGCGACCGAAAGCAATCCCATCGAGGTCGGAGGCGAATTCGTCTGCAACGTCCAGTTGACGGCATCAGGGGATGTCAAAATAACGGCGTAGTCGCCGACGGCGACGTATAAACCATTGCCGTAAGCGATTCCATACAATGCAGTGGTGATCGGCGAAGTTTGCATTGCCCAACGACTCCCATTGGTGGAGGTGGCAATCGTGCCGTCACTAGCGACGGCGACAAATTTGCCGCCCCCATAGAGAACGGCTTGCAGGTCGCCGACCAGACCCGTGGTGTGAGGCGACCAATGGACGGCGTCGCTGCTCGCGAACACTTGGCCCGAGTCAGCGGCGGCCACAAAAACGCCGTCGCCAAAAGTGATGGCATGCGAGTAAGCGGAGAGATTGGTCGGCTGAAGCCACGACTTGCCGTCGGATGAGGTAAACACTTCTCCATCGTACCGGACGGCAACGAATTGTTGATTGCCCCAGGCAACTCCCTCGATGTCCGCGGCCAGATTCGTGCCAGCCATTGACCAAGAAAGGCCGTCACTTGAGACAACGGAGTCACTGCCAACCGCGAGGAAAAGCTCGTCGCCGAAAATAACAGAATAGAGATTTTCAGAACCGGGCGAGTCAGCGACGATCCAACCGCTGCCGCGCGGCAACGACGCGAGGAGGGCGACCCCAGCGGTGACGGTCGTGCCAGCGTCGCCCACCGCAACGAACTGCCCGTTCCCAGCGGTAATGCCATTCAGAGAAACGTCGGCGAGGCTCGGCATTTGCATCCAATTTGTGCCATCGCCCGACACCAGGAGGGAGCCGTTCTCGCTCGCGGCCACAAAAAGTCCCTGGCCGTAAGCGACACTCGTGAGGCGCACATCGCAGGCTTGTTGGGTCCAATTCAATCCATCGGTTGAACTGAAAAGGTCGCCATCCGAATCAACGGCGACGACCAGACCATCGTCGCGCGCGGCGACGCCACAGACTTCGCTCCCCAAGCCGGCGCCGCCCAAGATCCAATTGGTCCCGTTGGTGGAGACCAGACTGACTGCGTCATAGTCGCTTGTGACAACGAACCGACCGTCGGCCCAGGTGATGGCGTCAAGATCGCGACCTGTCCCGCTGTCGGCGACTTGCCATTGCTTCCCATCGGTGGAAGTGAGCATGACGCCGCTGGCGCCGACCGCCACGAATTGTCCAACTCCGAACGCCACGCCACTCAGGTCGGCATCAGTCACGCCCGAGGCGGCGGAAGTCCAACTGTCACCATCGGCCGAAGTGACGATCCAGGCGCCGGCACCGACGCCGACGAATCTGTCGTTGCCGAAGGCGACGCCGTAGAGGTGGTTAGCTGTGCCCGGGTAGTTGGCGGGTTGCGACCATGAGTTGGCGTCGGTGGATGTGAGGATGGCACCATCGTCACCCACAGCGACATACAATCCGTTGCCAAAGGCGATCCCACTCAAGGAGTCGGAAATCTGAGCGCTGCTGCTGACGCCGAATTGCGCGTTGAGAACGACGCCGTGGTCGCCGACGGCCAGCAGCAAGCCATTGTTAAAAAGAACGGCATTTAGCGGCCCGGCGCCACCGCCGAAGCCGCTCAACCATACGGTCCAGTTGAAGCCGTCCGGTGAGATGATTATGTCGCCATAACTGTTTAAGGCGACGAATTGGTCGCCGCCAGAGGAGAGTGAGACGAGCGACATCCATGGACCGTTCAGGCCGTAATTTGGCCAATAATCCGGCCACGGGCCGGCGTTGTTGGCGGTGAGGAGCATGCCTGAGCTTCCCAAGGCCAGGAAGCTCCCCGCGCCATAGGTCACGGACTTGATTTCACCCGACCACCCCGTGTTTCCCAACGACCAATTCGGGTTTGCCGCGTCAAAATTGGTCGCAAAAAGCGCCACGCCGCCCGCTCCCACTGCGAGATCGACCCCATCCGGGCTGACCGCCACCCCAAGAAGGTCCGTGGCGACGGGCGCAAGCGCGGAGTTCCAAGCAAGGCCGTCCTCGGAAAACAGGGTCGTGCCCGCGGCGCCGACAGCAATGAAATTGCCCTCGGGTGTGGCGGCGATGCCGTGGAGATCGTTCGTGAAAGGCGAACTAACAGCCGCCCAGTTAACACCGTTGCTAGAATTTAGGATCGCACCGAATTGCCCGACGGCCACGTAGAGCGGGCCATGTTGGGAATTCGACGGCGCAAAAGCAATCGATTCGAGGTTGGCGGTGGACGGAGCCGTTTGCGTGGGAGGAGGCGCTGCGCTGGACCTGTAAATAAGAGGTTCGTAATTCGTGCTGCCCCTTGGCAATTGGTGACCTACCGCCACCCACGTGCCGTTTCCGTATGCCAAACCGGTGAATTCGATATCGTTGGTGGACGCCACGCGCGGAACCCACGAGAGCGGGGTCGTCGATGCGTCCGCCGAAAGGATACCCATCCCACCGGCAGCGAGAAAGACGCCATTGGCGTAAGCCATCTTATATACGGCAAAGCCTTCATGAACCCAGGGGTCCAACGAAACGGCACTTCCTTCCCAAGCAACATCGCAAAGCTCGATGTCATAACTGTTCAGGTCATCCGTTGTGCTCCAAATGCTGTTATCCCCAAAAAAACCGCCCTCGACCGTCATGCCGTCGCCGCAAGTGATGGAAATCTCGTTATTGTTTCCCGCGCAATGCACCCACCAAACCGCACCATCAGTGGAAGTGTAAATCCATCGAGTGTTATTAAGGTTGTCGCTAGTGTCCTGCGAGATAAATACATTTATGAAAGACTGTTCTCCAATTTCTTGAAAACAAGATCGGCGGAAGCAGTCCATACGAACGGCTTGGGATTCTTGTTATGCTCGGCAATGTAGTTCTCAATGGCCGCTTGAAGTTCTTTGACGCTCCGAAAACTCCCGCGCCGGATGGCCTCTTCGGTGATTTTTCCGAAGAACCGCTCGACGAGGTTTATCCACGAGCTGCCCGTTGGCGTAAAATGAACGTGAAAGCGCGGATGGCGCAGCAGCCACCGCTTGACCTTGTCCACTTTGTGCGTGCCGTAATTGTCCATGATCAAGTGAACCTCCATTCCTGGTTGCCCTGGCACTTTCTCTTCGAGGAGATCTAAGAAGCGCAGAAACTCTTGATGGCGGTGGCGCTTGTGGCAGCGGCCGATTACCTCGCCGGAGGCAGTGTCGTAAGCTGCGAAAAGCGAGGTGGTGCCGTGCCTGAAATAGTCGTGAGTTTGCCGTTCCGGTATTCCAGGGCGCAGCGGTAATATGGGCTGGGAGCGCTCCAAGGCCTGGGTCTGGCTCTTTTCGTCAACGCACAGAACAATCGCTTTGTCGGGAGGATTGAGATAGAGCCCAACAATGTCCCGGACCTTTTCCACGAACATGGGATCCTTGCTCAGCTTGAAGCCCTTGACCAGGTGCGGCTTCAATCCGTAAGCCTGCCAAATCCGCAAGACCGAATGGTCAGAAATGCCCGCTTCCTTGGCCATCAAGCGGCTGCTCCAGTGAGTGCGAGCCGCCGGCGTGCTCTCCAGTGTCTGGGTGATGACCCGTTCGATTTGTTGGTCGGTGATCTGGCGCGGGGCGCCGCTGCGTGGAGCATCGACCAGCGCCTCCAATCGTGATTGGGCAAACCGGCTTCGCCATTTGCCCACGGTGGGCAAACAAACCCTTTCCCGCTTGGCGACCTCCTGGTTGGTCAGACCTTCCGCACATAACAGAACAATCCGCGCACGCTGCGCCTCCCGTTGCTGAGCGGTGCGGCGTTGAGAAATGAGAGTTAGTTTTTCCTTCTCCACTGGAGTCAGAACGATTTTGGCAACCGGGCGTCCGATAGGCATGGAAACAATAGTAGATGCCCCTCACCCCTTTTGCAATGTATTTATCTCGCAATACACTAGG
>Ga0187860_1002958_pt1 | contig 13620 bp, 15 predicted proteins | sample June2016WEW_10_4_FD_132981 | JGI IMG/M metagenome (GOLD analysis project Ga0187860, IMG submission 132981) | Peatland microbial communities from SPRUCE experiment site at the Marcell Experimental Forest, Minnesota, USA - June2016WEW_10_40 | ecosystem: Environmental > Terrestrial > Soil >... | reverse complement strand
CGTAGGCCTCGACCGCAATGGCGGCCGCCTCCTGCTCGGTGATCGCAGCCGCTGCACTCTGCGCGATCGCCGGCAGCGCGACGGCGGAGCCGGCGAACAGGCTCAAACAGAGCGCGATCGTTGTTCTCTTCATGTGACGCTCCTGTCGGTAGACCGATGCAATACAGGGCAGTCTGGTGGATTTGCCAATGCGGGCGATATTAACCCCTTGGGCCGAATGGCAAAATCCCTCGCGGCGCTATGGTGAATGCTGCTTTAAGCAGATCGGTGAAACCGCGCGGCGATTAGCGGATGCGCTCCGCACATCCGCACCAGCATGTCAGCGTGTAACCAATATGAAGCGCGCGGTGTTGGATTCCGCGCTTCGCCCTGGCCCAACCTGCGGGCTATTGCGTTTCCGCCGCGTCGGAATGCTCGGATTTGAAATAAACGTCGACCTGCTCGCCGACGAGGAGCGGTCCGGGATCCGGCAAATCGACCACAACCTCCAGCACATCGACGTCGTTGAACTTGCGCGGATCGCCCGAATTGATCCGGCTCGGGCCGACGACGCGGGCAACGGACGAAACCTTGCCGTTAAACTCACGGCCATGAAACGCCGCGGCGCGAACCAGCACGCTCTGTCCGGCGCGGATTCTTCCAATATCCTGCTCGTTCACTTCGGCGCGCACGCGCAACGCCGACACATCGCCCATGACCAGCAGCACCGGCTCCACTGTCGGCACCGCCAATTCGCCTTTCCTGGCGCCGACGCGCAACACGACGCCGTCGGCCGGCGCGCGGATTTGCGTCTTTTCGAACGCCGCCTGCGCCATGCGCCATTCGGCCTGGGCGATATTGAGTTCGCCTTCCAGGCGGGTCGGCAATGGCGTGTCGGCAGAGGCTTTGAGCTTGGCGAGCGCGTCGTGCCGTTCGCGCAGACGATCCTGCGCATGCGACACAGCCGATCGCGCCGCGTCGAGATCGGCCTTCGGTGCGCTGCCGGCCCGCCAGTCGGCGGTCGTCTTGTCCAGCGCCGATCGTGCGTCAGCAAGGCTTCGCTCGGAATCGGCGGCCGCATCCTCGGCCTTTCGCCGATCGGCCGATGCCGCCGGCGCCGACTGATCGTTGCGGGCGCGCTTGTGCAGCGCGACCTGCGCATCGGCTTCGGCGACGCGCGCTAGCGCTTCCTCGTCATCGAGGCGAACCAACAACTCACCGGCAAACACGTCTTCGTTGGCTTTGACCAGCACCTCGGCAATCCGGCCCCCCGGCAGGGGCGCCGCGATCTTGATCTCGCCCGAGCGCGGCTCGACCCGTCCCAGCGTCACTGCTTCCCATGAGCCGGCCGCGGAAGAACCCTGGACCGCGGAGCCTTGCGCTGCCGCGCCCTGTGCCGCCGAACCGGACGACGCCGGGTGCAGTTCATCGGCGCGAAAATTTGGCGCGGATTCCGGTATTGTCGAAGCGGCGCCGAACACAACGACCGCCAGCAGCAAAAGTCTTTGGTTTCGCGTGTGCATAGAACTCCCCAGATCAGCTCGCGTATTTCAGAGTTGGGACGGCGCGAAGGTTTGCACCGCGCCGTTGATCGCTGACGATCCGGCCGTCCTCGATGCGAAGAATCCGGTCCGCGAACGGCATGATGCGCGGATCGTGCGTGACGATGAACATCGCCCGCGCCGGATCTTTGGCGATCTCCGCCAGCACCGTCATGACGGCCTGGCCATTCTCGCTGTCCAGCGCCGCCGTCGGCTCGTCGGCGAGGATGACGGAAGCATCTCCTACAATCGCGCGGGCAACAGCCACGCGTTGTTGTTCACCGCCGCTCAGCGCGCGGGGAAATGCGTTCGCCTTATGAGACAGTCCGACCGTCGCCAATGCCTTGTCCGCCTTGACCCGCGCGAGCGGCGAACGCTCGCCGCGCACATCGAGCGCCAGGCGGACATTTTCCGCGGCGGTCAAAGTCGGAAACAAATGATAAGATTGAAATACGAAACCCACATTGTCCCGCCGCAGCTCGGCCAGTTGTTCCGCGTTGAGCCCGGTCGTCGAGTGGCCGCGAATTTGCACGGTGCCGCTCGTCGGCGACAACATGCAGCCGAGCACGGACAAGAGCGTGGTCTTGCCACTGCCGGATGGACCCATCAGCAGGGTCAACTCGCCGCCGGCGAGCGACAGATTGATGCCTTTAAGCGCGTCGACGCGCCCGGCCCCCTCGCCGAGCGCCATCGCGATCTCGGTTGCCTCGATCATGGTTTGTGTCATTGCGCGAACACCAAGACGGGATCGATGCGCGTGACGACCCTGATGGCCGCAATGGCCGCTATCGCGCACATCATGACGGTGAGCCCGAACAATCCGACGGTGAGCTCGGGCGTCATGACAATGGGCAAGGCTGCGTCGCTGGTCATCTTCACGAGCGCAAGGTCGATGGCGGCCGCAATGGAAAACCCGACGACGGCGCTGATGAGCGCCTGGGCGAGAATGACCTTGAGGATGTACATGCGCGACGAGCCAATGGCGCGCAGCGTTGCAAACTCCTTGAGATGGTCTTTCGTGCTCGAATAGAGCGTCTGTGCGACGATGATCGTGCCGACGATGATGCCGAGGATGGCGCTGCCCAGGAGGGCCGCTCCTGCGCCGGTGTCGAACAGCCAGAATACGCGCGTGCGGTGACGGAACTCCTCGGACGTCAGCACCTCCGAATCGGACATGCTGGCCGCAAGCTGGCTGCGAACCACCGCGGCATTTGCATTCGGCGCGATGCGCACGATGTAATAATTGGCCCGATTGGGCGGCACGCCGAGATAGGCTCGCGCACGCTCGAGCGATGCAAATACGTGCGGCGTTGTCGTGAATGAGCGAATACCATTGGTGACCGCGACGACCCGCGCCTTTTGATTGTTGATCTCGGCGCGCCCTCGAATTTGCGCGATCCCGAGTTGCTCGAAATACGACCGGTCGATCGCAACGCCGTCGGGCATCGACAGATCGTCCACACTGCCTTCGACCATGTTCCATGGCTGCAGACCGGCGGAGGTCGTTGGCGCGCCGACGACGAGGACCGGCGTCGATGCGCCGCCATTCGGCTTGCGCCAGGACGCATAGCCGACGACGACCGGAATCGCCGCCGTGACCCCGTCGATGGACAAGGCCTGCAGACGCTCGCGCCCGGCCAGCAGCGAGGATTCTTCGAAGCTCTTGGTTTCGGCGGGCACGATCCAGAAATCGGCCTGCGCGTGGTCGATCATCGTCGTGACCATGCGCTCGAAGCTCAGGAAGACTCCGAGCTGAACGGTAACGAGCACGATCGAGAAGACGATCCCGACGACTGTGGCGATCAATCGAACCCGGTCATGAAACAGATTGCGGGATGCAAGCGTGAGGATGAGGGTCATCGCGCCAGGCAACGTGTCATGCAAAAAATGAAGGTCTGTAATTCGCGGAACGGCATGGCGTTGAACAAAACCTCACTGTCGATGCGGCCATGGTTGGCCGCCGATGATGACGAGATCAAATTCAGCGAACGCGCGATCGGCGGGATCAAACCCCTACCCGTTAGTACACGTTGCGGGCGTTCGCATCGCCCGCACGGTTACCGGAAATCCCGAGCCAGATCGCATCGATTTTAACCATTCGGGTAACCCTCCGACTATTTGGGTAACCCTCCACTCGGGTTCAAGTGTGCGCCTAGCCGAAGATGGTAAAGATGACCGTCCCGACTAGCACCGCCGTTTGGGCAATCAATGCGGCGATTGGAGGGCAGTGTCATGATCAATTCGGCCTTTAGGTAAATCTCGCCCGAGTTTGAAGCCAAGCTGGCGCGAACAAACCCGAATTACCCTTGCCGCGGATCAGAAAGGCCTCGCGATGACGTTTACGATCGAATTCTTCCGCATTCGAAAAGAGGACAACGCGCGCGCCTTGCTCGACCGGATCACGCACATCGCCTCCGATCTGGAAAGCGCGAAGGTGAAAGCGATGTCTCTGTTCGAGACTTTGAGCCTGCCGCAGAACCCGGACGGCTTGCGAATTTTGGACCAGAACGGCCAAGAGGTTTTCTATTGGACGCCCGGGACGGATGAGGATTAAAGGCAAACGAGCAGCGCCGCGAAAGATTAGCAGCACCCGCGAAAGCCGCAGCGCCGTTCACTCGGGCTTGAAATTCATCGCCACGCCGTTGATGCAATAGCGCAGATGCGTCGGCGGCGGCCCGTCTTCGAAGACGTGGCCGAGATGACTGCCGCAGCGGCTGCAATGCACTTCGGTGCGCACCATCCCATAGGCGCGGTCGGTCGAGGTCTCCACCGCTCCCGCCTCCGGATCGTTGAAACTCGGCCATCCGGTGCCGCTCTCGAATTTCTTTTTCGAGGCGAACAGCGCCTGATCACAGCCAGCGCAATAAAACGTGCCGGCCCGTTTCTCATAGTTGAGCGCACAGCTTCCCGGCGCCTCGGTGCCGTGCGCCCGCATGATCTGGAACTGTTCCGGAGTCAGGAGCTTGCGCCACTCCGCGTCGGTGTGAGTTACGGGATATTGCTTGCTGTCCATGACCATGCCACCCGTCTCATGATGACGATGTGATGACGATAACATAGTGACAAACGCCGCCGATAAAAGGCAAGGCGCCATCGGGTGAAGCGGGTCTTCGCCGATGACCGGGAATATTGTATAATTGCTAAATGGCAGCTTTGCCGCAAAAACGTATGAGTGTTGATGAGTTTCTGGTCTGGGTGGAAGAACAGCCGGGACGCCACGAACTTTTCGGCGGCTCCGTCTATGCCATGACGCCCGAACGCGCCGGCCATGCCGAGGTGAAGTTCGCGGTTCAGACCGCTTTGGCCAACGGAATACGTGGGCGTCGTCTGCCGTGCCACATGTTGCCGGACGGAATGACTGTACGTATCGACGATACAACGGCGCATGAGCCCGATGCGCTGGTCTATTGCGGACCACGCCTTGCGCCTTCGTCACTTGAAGTGCCCAACCCCCGTCATCGTCGCCGAGGTGCTCCCTCCGTCAACGCGGCACGTCGACGCGCAGATCAAGCTCGCGGGCTATTTCCGCCTCTCGAGCGTAGCGCACTATCTCGTCATCGATCCCGACAAGCCCCTGGTCATTCACCACGCCCGTAAGGACGACGATTCGATCCTGACGCGGATCGTAAGCGAGGGTACTATCATCCTCGACCCGCCGGGAATTGAACTTTCGATCGCTGATATCTATCCCGCGCTAGGCGCCTAGGCCTTCAGGCTAGCTTAGCCGCGTCGATCGAAAGCAATCACGGCAGCTTGTCGTAACCTTCGCCAAAGCCTTTCAGGCTCATCGGGAAGCCGATGCCTTCCTCGGGCGTCTGGAAAATAATGAAGGTTGAGGTCTGGCCGCTGCGCATTTGATCGATCAGCTTGTCGTCCATGACCACTTCGGCGACGCAGCCATTGGGCAGGCAGCGCACGAAGCCGGCGCGGCCGACGTCATTGTTGTCGATCTTCAGCCCGAGGCCGGAGGGCAGCAACACGCCGAGCGGCGCGACGACGCGCATCAGCCGGCTCTTCTGGTCGGACGTCTTCAGCACGATCACGGTCAGTCCGACATTGGGCCGGTCCTCCGCCGTCACGCTCTGCATCAGCGCGCATTGCTCGTTCTGCGCGCCGGGCGGCGTGTCGCAGCGGATTTGCCAATCGCCGTGGACCGAGCGGACCGCGCCCTGGGCCGCGGCTTGGCCGCCGAACGTCGAGGCGGCCGCGAGCAGGATGGCGGCGCCGCCGAGCGCCGAGGCCATCGGCCGCAGCATCCGCCCGACATCGAAAATGGCCATGATCGCTTCCTCTGACCAGCCGGCTCTGTGCCCGCCGCAACGCCGCCCGCAGGTCTTGCGGCACGAATCACCTTCCTGCAGGCCGGTCGCCGCGCGAGCCTGCCTACATGGTGAGCCCACGGTGTCAAGATCGGATGAAAACCAAGCCATTGTGGCCGGGCGAAGGACGCTCAAGTCCCTGGACGCGGGGACTCTGCGACGCTCAGCGCACAGCGGCATGCCGGCGGTGAAGAGTGCATTGCGGTAAGCCCAGATTTGTGGTTTGAGGGACTGGGATTCCCCCATCCCGCCAATGCCTGCCAAGGACCAGATCCGCGGCGCAAACCTCATCGGCAGCAGGTGGCGTCAGGCTGTCGCGGTCGCGCTGGGTTTTGGCGCCTAGAAACGGCAGTCATGACATGACCAGACTTAAGGGAACAGGAGCAGAGATGCAGATGCCGGTGTTCTCGCGCTTGAGCGCATATGCGGTGGCAGTCGGAGCGTTGCTCGCGGGCACGGGGGTGGCGACGGCCGGCGTCGGGCAGCCTTCGCCCTGGCAGCTTGGCCTCCAAGAGGCCGCGTCCCCGGTCATGGTGGACATCGTCTCGTTCCATAACTTCTTGCTCTGGGTCATCACCGCGATCACGGTTTTCGTCCTTGTGCTGTTGCTGATCATCATCGTTCGCTTCAATGCGCGCGCCAATCCGACGCCGTCTCGCACCACGCACAACGCCCTGCTCGAGGTGATGTGGACCATCGTTCCGGTCATCATCCTGGTAGCGATCGCGATCCCGTCTTTTCGGCTGCTGTTTCTGGAACTCGACGAGCCGAAAGCCGATCTCACGGTGAAGGCGACCGGCAAGCAATGGTATTGGAGCTATAACTATCCCGATAACGGCAATTTCGAATTCGACTCGCTGATCGTCGAGGACAAGGATTTGAAGCCCGGCCAGCCGCGCCTTCTCACCGTCGACAATGAAATGGTGGTGCCGGTGAACAAGGTCGTGCACGTACTAGTGACCGGCGCGGACGTGATCCACTCCTTCGCCGTGCCGTCATTCGGCATCAAGATCGACGCCGTTCCGGGCCGGCTCAACGACACCTGGTTCAAGGCGACGAGCGAGGGGTTGTTCCACGGCCAATGCTCGGAGCTTTGCGGCAAGGATCACGCCTTCATGCCGATCACGGTACGGGTGGTGAACGACGCCGATTTCGCCGCTTGGGTCGCGACGGAAAAGAAGAATGCCGGCCTCGACCGCGCTTCGCCGACCGCACTCGCTGCGGCCGGCGCGCCGGCGCGCTGACGACGTCACGCCGATAAGAACACTCGCTAACGCAAGGACCGACAATGGACACGATGGCACACGCGGCACACGGCGACGACAACGGGCATGCCATCCCGCACGGCTGGCGCCGCTTCGTCTATTCGACGAACCACAAGGACATCGGCACGATGTACCTGGTGTTCGCGCTGATCGCCGGCGTGATCGGCGCCGTCTTCTCGATCCTGATCCGGGCCGAGCTGATGTTTCCGGGCCTGCAGATCTTCCACGAGACACACCTCTTCGACGTGATCGTCACCGCGCACGGTCTGATCATGATCTTCTTCATGGTCATGCCGGCGATGATCGGCGGCTTCGGCAACTGGATGGTCCCGCTGATGATCGGCGCGCCGGACATGGCGTTCCCGCGCATGAACAACATTTCGTTCTGGCTGTTGCCGGCATCTTTCGCGCTGCTTGTTGCCTCCATGTTCTTCGAGGGCGAGCCGGGCGCCAACGGCGCCGGAACCGGATGGACGATTTATGCCCCGCTGTCGACCTACGGCCATCCCGGCCCGGCGATGGATTTCGTCATTCTGTCGATCCATCTCGCCGGCGCCTCGTCGATCCTCGGCGCCATCAACTTCATCACCACGATCTTCAACATGCGCGCGCCCGGCATGACCATGCACAAGATGCCGCTATTTGTGTGGTCGATTCTGGTGACGGTGTTCCTGCTGCTGCTGGCGCTGCCGGTCCTTGCCGGCGCCATCACCATGCTGCTCACCGACAGGAATTTCGGCACCACCTTCTTCGATCCGCACGGCGGCGGCGATCCGCTGTTATTCCAGCATCTGTTCTGGTTCTTCGGCCATCCGGAAGTCTACATCCTCATCCTGCCGGGCTTCGGCATGGTCAGCCAGATCGTGGCGACGTTCTCGAAGAAGCCGGTCTTCGGTTATTTGGGAATGGCCTACGCGATGGTGGCGATCGGCGGCATCGGCTTCGTCGTCTGGGCGCACCACATGTACACGGTCGGCATGTCGGCGAGCGTGCAGGCTTATTTCGTCGCCGCCACCATGGTGATCGCGGTGCCGACGGGGGTGAAGATTTTCTCCTGGGTCGCCACGATGTGGGGCGGCTCGATCGAGTTCAAGACGCCGATGCTGTGGGCGATGGGCTTCATCTTCCTGTTCACCGTCGGCGGCGTCACCGGCGTGGTGCTCGCCAATGCCGGCGTCGACCGGGTGCTGCAGGACACCTATTACGTCGTCGCGCACTTCCACTATGTGCTGTCACTCGGCGCCGTGTTCGCCATCTTCGGCGGCTGGTATTACTGGTTCCCGAAAATGACCGGCTACATGTACAGCGAGTTCGTCGGCAAGCTGCACTTCTGGCTCACTTTCATCGGCGTCAACCTAGTGTTCTTCCCGCAGCACTTCCTCGGTCTCGCCGGCATGCCGCGCCGTATCGCCGACTATCCCGATGCGTTCGCCGACTGGAATTTCATCTCCTCGATCGGCTCGTACATTTCGGGCTTTGGCGCGCTGGTGTTCCTGTTCGGCGTCGCGCAAGCCTTCATGCGCAAGGTGCCTGCGGGCGCGAACCCCTGGGGCGCCGGCGCCACGACGCTCGAGTGGACGCTGCCGTCGCCACCGCCCTTCCACCAATTCGACACCCTGCCGCTGATCCGATGAGCGTTACGCTTACCCGCGCCGAACCAAGCATCGCAGGAGCCGGCGATTACATCGCGTTGATGAAGCCGCGGGTGATGTCGCTCGTGGTGTTCACGGCGTTCGTCGGTCTAATGATAGCGCCCGGCCATCTGCATCCGGTGATCGGCCTCACGGCGCTCATCTGCATCGCGGTGGGCGCCGGCGCCGCGGGCGCGCTCAACATGTGGTACGACGCCGACATCGATGAGCGCATGACGCGCACGGCGGCGCGGCCGATTCCCTCGGGGCGGGTTGCGCCGGGTGAAGCGCTGGCCTTCGGTCTCACGCTCGCCGTCTTCGCGGTGGTCGTGCTCGGCCTTCTGGTCAACGTCGCCGCTGCCGCTTTGCTGGCGCTGACGATCGCGTTCTACGTCCTCGTCTATACGATGTGGCTCAAGCGTGCGACGCCGCAGAACATCGTCATCGGCGGCGCCGCGGGTGCGTTGCCGCCGGTGATCGGCTGGGCGGCGGCGACCGGTGGCCTCGCGATCGAGCCGATCGTGCTTTTCCTCATCATCTTCTTCTGGACGCCGCCGCACTTCTGGGCGCTGTCGCTTTACCGCACCGAGGATTACGCGCGCGCCGGCATACCGATGCTGCCGGTCGTTGCCGGCGAAGCCGAAACGCGCCGCCAAATCCTGCTCTATTCGCTGGTTCTGGCGCCGCTGGGCGTCGCGCCCTGGTTCCTCGGCTATACCGGGCCGCTCTATGCGGTGGTCGCCATCGCGGCCGGCGCCGTCATCGTCGCGCTGGCGTTGCGGGTCCGCGGCGAACGAAGCGGCCATGCCGCGAGCAAGCAAATGTTCGCATTCTCGATCCTCTATCTGTTTCTGTTGTTTGCCACGCTGCTGGTCGATTGGGTGGCCGGAGGGCTGTTCGGCCGTTTTGCTGCATGACGATGAGCGTGATCATGAACGAGGATAAGTCGGAGACCGGCATCAAGCTCACCGAACAGCAGCAGCGCGCCCGGCGCGCGCGTTCGATCGCGATTGCGGTGTCGCTTGGCGTGCTAGTGATCTTGTTCTACATCGTGACGCTGGTGAAGGGCCCGGGCGTGCTCAATCGCCCGCTGTGAATGCTTAGGTTTCAAGAATCGCCGATGAGCACCCAGAAGCCGAATATTTCGTCCGCGCCGCGCTGCGATCTTCTTATCGCGTTTTTGTGCGGCGGCGTTGTTGCGGCGATGGTCGGCCTGTCGTTTGCCGCGGTGCCGTTCTATTCCTGGTTCTGCAGCACCACCGGCTACGGCGGCACCACACAGGTCGCGAAGGCGCTGCCCACGCAGGTTTCCGATCGCACCATCACAGTGCGCTTCGATTCCAACGTCGCCGCCGGCCTGCCGTGGCGGTTCGAGCCCGAGCGCCGAACCGTCGAGGTCAAACTCGGCGAGGTGGTCACCGTCTACTATAAGGTCACCAACGAAGCCGCGCGCGTGACCGCCGGACAAGCCGGCTACAATGTCAGCCCGTCGACAGTTGGCATCTACTTCGAGAAGATGAACTGCTTCTGCTTCACCGAGCAGACCATGAAGCCGGGCGAGAAGCGCGATATGGCGGTCGTTTTCTACGTCGATCCCAAGCTTGCCGAGAATTCCGAGCAGAACAACACCAATCTGATTACGCTCTCCTACACCTTCTATCCGGTGCGTGTGCCGGATCAGGCGGCGGCGGAGAGCGCAGCGCCGGAAAAGTCCGGCCGTATCTAGAGCATGATCCCGAAAAGTGGCATCCGGTTTTCGGATAAGATCACGCTCAAACGAAAAGACTGGCCCTTGATCCGATTCAAGTGAATCGGGTCAAGGGCTAGAGGCAACGAAAGCGGCGCGCCCGGAGACTTGGTCGCGCCAAGGTGGAGATGACGAAGATGGCTGATGCTGCGCATGCCAAACCGCACCACGATTACCACCTGGTCAATCCCAGCCCTTGGCCGGCGCTCGGCGCGACTTCGGCATTCATCACCGCCGTGGGGCTGATCCTGTGGATGCACCATCTGGCCGCCTATGCGCCGATCATTCTCGGCGTCGGCGGGATCGGCATCGCCTACACCATGATCGGCTGGTGGCGGGACGTCATCTTCGAGGCTGAGGTCGAGCACGACCATACCCGCGTGGTGCAGATCTCGCACCGCTACGGGATGATCCTGTTCATCGCCTCAGAAGTGATGTTCTTCGTCGCCTGGTTCTGGGCATACTTCAACACCGCGCTGTTCCCCGCCGAGCTGAGGGACGTAGCGCGGACCGCGTTTCTCGGCGGCGTGTGGCCTCCCAAGGACATCCACACATTCGATCCGTGGCATCTGCCTCTTCTGAACACGCTGATCCTGCTCACCTCCGGCACGACGGTGACCTGGGCGCATCATTCCCTTCTGGAGAACAACCGCAAAGGCCTCGTCTGGGGGCTGGTCTGCACCATCGCACTCGGCCTCACCTTCACCTGCGTGCAGGCCTATGAATATGCTCACGCGGCATTCCACTACTCGGGCAACATTTACGGCGCCACGTTCTTCATGGCGACGGGTTTCCACGGTGCGCACGTCATCATCGGCACGATCTTCCTGATCGTCTGCCTGTTCCGGGCGCAGGCCGGCCAGTTCAAGCCGACCCAGCATCTCGGTTTCGAGTTCGCCGCCTGGTACTGGCACTTCGTCGACGTGGTGTGGCTGTTCCTGTTCGCCTGCATCTATGTGTGGGGCTCCGGCGTACCCACACCCGAATAGCGCGCGGCGGATTGTCCGCTCATTCCCGCAAAAGCGGGAATCCAGTACCGGCGCAATAATAAGCTGGGTCCTCGCTTTTGTGGGGACGAGCGGCCGGACGAAGGCGCAGTCATGACTGAAAAGACGATCGATACACTTTCAGGATCGATCCTTGCCGGTTTGTCGTGCGCATGCCCACGCTGCGGCAACGGCAAACTGTTCCAGGGTTTCGTGACGTTGCGGCCGCGCTGCGAGGCTTGCGGGCTCGACTACGATTTCGCTGATTCCGGTGACGGACCAGCCGTGTTCATCATGTTGTTGGCCGGCTTCATCGTCGTCGGCGCCGCGCTCATCACCGAGGCGCTGTATCGCCCACCGCTCTGGGTGCACGCGGTACTGTGGCTGCCGCTCATTCTCATCGTCACGCTCGGACCGTTGCGGCCGATGAAAGGCCTGATGATCGCGTTGCAGTATCATCACAGGGCCGCCGAAGGACGTTTCGGCGGACGCGAGCTTTGAGTGCGCCGGCAAAGCGGCGGTCGTGGCTTGGTCTGCTCTTCCCGGCGGTGCTGGCGTTTGCCGCGCTTATTGCACTCGGCACCTGGCAAATTCAGCGCAAAAGCTGGAAAGAGGGGCTGATCGCGGCGCTCACCGAGCGGCTGGCCGCACCGCCGTCGGCGTTGCCGGCCCCCCGCAGCTGGGCGAGTCTCGATCAGGCCCACGACGAATATCGCCGCGTCAAATTCAGCGCCACCTTCGATCACGTCAAGGAAGCAACGGTCTACGCGGCCGCTTCGGCTTTCCGTCCCGATGTCACCGGCCGCGGCTATTGGATTTTCACGCCGGCCTGGCTCGCCGACGGGTCTCTCGTGATCGTCAACCGCGGCTTCGTTCCGGAGGCGCGCAAAGACGCAGCTTCCCGGGCCGACGGCCAGATCGCGGGACCGGTGGAGATCGTTGGCGCGATCCGCTGGCCGGACCCCCGCAACTGGTTCTCGCCCGCCGACGATGCTGCGCATAACCTCTGGTTCGCGCGCGATCCCAAGGCGATCGCCGCCGCCAAGGGGATAAACCGGGTGGCGCCATTTTACGTCGAGCAGGAATCCCCGGTGCCGCCAGGCGGTTTACCGCAGCCGGGAAAGCTTGTGATGCAACTGCGTAACGAACACCTGCAATACGCTGTGACCTGGTACGGCCTGGCGCTCGTCCTGGTCGTGGTTTTCGCTTCCTGGGCCTTTAAATCGGGCCGTGAGGCCAGGCAGGAAGACCAAAAACAACCGCGCGAGCGAGCTTCGCGTTCCTTGTGAATAGGCCGGCCTTTCCGTTAGTGTGGCCCCGGTCCGGGACGGGCGGCTTTTGGCCTCTCACAGCGAACATCCTGGAAAATCAATAGTTTAGATCGCCCACGGGGTTCGCGCCGGGGGCCCAGGAAGCCGTTGATTTGCGTCACATCTCGACCAGAGGCGAGGCCCCGGCGCTCGACTTCGCCGAGGTAATGCTCGCGGGTCTTGCCCGCGACGGCGGCCTCTATGTGCCGGAGGCCTGGCCGCGGCTCGAACGCGAGGCCATTATCGGCTTCGCCGGCCGGCCCTATGCCGAAGTCGCCGTGGAGGTGATCCGGCTATTCACCGGCGATTCCATTCGCGAAGCCGACCTCGCCCGCATGGCGCGCGAGGCCTACGGGAATTTTCGCCATCCAGCGGTCGCGCCGCTTGCGCAACTCGGCGTGAATACCTTTGCGCTTGAATTGTTCCACGGTCCGACGCTCGCCTTCAAAGACCTGGCGATGCAGCTTTTGGCGCGGCTCATGGATCATGTTCTGGCCGCGCGCGACGAGCGCCGGACCATCGTCGTCGCGACATCGGGCGATACCGGCGGGGCCGCCGTTGAAGCCTTTCGCGACAAGAGTCAGGTCGATCTCATCGTCCTGTTCCCGAAAGGCCGCATCTCCGCCGTGCAACGGCGCATGATGACGACGGCGGACTCAGCCAACATCCACGCGGTCGCCATCGACGGCACCTTCGACGACTGTCAGGCGATCGTGAAAGGCCTGTTCAATCACGCAACCTTTCGCGACCGGGTGCATCTCTCCGGCGTCAATTCGATCAACTGGGCTCGGATCGTAGCGCAGGCCGTCTATTATTTCACGGCCGCGGTGGCGCTCGGCGCG
>Ga0187860_1002957_pt1 | contig 13625 bp, 16 predicted proteins | sample June2016WEW_10_4_FD_132981 | JGI IMG/M metagenome (GOLD analysis project Ga0187860, IMG submission 132981) | Peatland microbial communities from SPRUCE experiment site at the Marcell Experimental Forest, Minnesota, USA - June2016WEW_10_40 | ecosystem: Environmental > Terrestrial > Soil >... | reverse complement strand
TTTGCGCGCCAGCCGGGCCGTAGAGCGTTCCCCAGCGCCCGCGCCGGACGGATGCAAGCATGGCATCCATGGTGCGCGTGGCCTCACTCTCGTACAGCTTGCCGGGCAGGTCGGGAAGCGTTGCCGGGTTGACCGCGAAGAATTCGAGCAACTTCCGCGCCATCGGCTCGCCCAATCCGTCATGGTTACTGATGCGCCCGGAACTGGAAAACTGCCGCAACGTGTGATAGGCGTAGCCGGTGAGTTCAGCCACGGTGCGGAGGCCGAAGCCTGTGCGCGACATGTAGACGTGTAGCGCCTTCCGCGCCTCTTGCCGAACTCCATTTGATGCGTCCATAGGAGCCTCTAATCCTTCAATCCTAAAACTTGCTTTGCTAAATCCGCCGAAGTCGGCGCGCGTTCAATCGTCATCGGACGCGCCCGCAACCCGCGCATGTTGTCTTGAAGAGAGCGCAGATGCTCTTGCATTTCGCGGTCGAGCTCGGCTGTCTCTCCGCCCACAACCTTGCGAATATGAGCCATCTTTTCAATTTCGTCCGAGAGCAATGCTTCGTCCTTCGTTCCCACGATGGCACGGCGCTCGGCAGTGAACGGCTCCGCACCCGGAGGCGATACAATCAGGTGCAGAGGGTCGCGCCGGTAGCGCATCACGGGGATTTTCACGCCACTGCCCAAGCGCAAGCGCCACTCGATAAGTTGAGGGCAGGAATAGCGCGCGCCATCTTCCAACTCGATGATTCCGCCTTCGCGGATGGCGCGTTCATCACGCTCGGCAAAAGCAAGGTCAAGCGCAGCCTGATTAGGTTTGCGCTGGGCAATCTCTTCGGCGGGCGGCTGGAACTGCCGGAAGGCCGCAAGGCGGGTCAGGCCGTTACATCCCTTCGCTTCCGTGTCGGCTAGGTTGATGTCCTCAACCCATTGCGCAATGCGGCGCGCGCCTTCCTGAATAGACATCAGTTGCGGGCCGATAGTTCCGTAGCGGCAGTGAGCATTTAGATGGCGGTCAACGGCGTCATCAATCTCCCGGTGTTCGTGCTTTTCGAGGGGCGGCTTCCATGATGGACCGAAATCCCGAGCGCGGTCGGCATAGAGCCGGTGCAATCGTTCAAGCCGGTTGGCGCGCGGATTCTTTTCTTCCGAGCCGCGCGGAACCACGCCAAGCTCACCCAGCGGTCCACCGAGTTTTTCAATCAACTCGCCATCCCTGCCTGCAACCATGTGGCCACGCACCAAGGCGCGGAAGCGTCCAGCGCGGTCGGAAACCACGCGCCGGGGCAGGAAGTGTTGCCGAATCGTCCGCTCTGCCACTGCGAACACCGCATCTTCAAGGGAGACTTGCCATGTCACCAAATGGTCAATGATGTGGGTCGTGCGCTCATCCAGAATGGTGAGAATGTGAACGATGGGGCGCCCTGTGCCGTAGTTGAAAATGCGCCGGTGGTCTTGCCCGTCATAGAACGCGCCGTCGATTTCCCACTCGTCCAAGCACCAAGTGTCACCCGCGAATTCGTCATCATAGAGGCGGTCAAGGTAGCCCGCAGCGGTTTTCACGGCTTCCTTGCCGTCGCGCTGGGGGCCGTACATGGGTATCAGAACTTCGCGCCAGTAGCGTTTCACCTTGCTGTAGGTGGGAACATCGTAGAAGTAGGAGACCTGGCAGCCGGGCGAATTCTGCTTCGTTTGTAGATACATCACAACTGACCGGTGAGATTGCCGACAATTGAGATGCTTGAACAGAAAGCAGTCGAGCAAGTGAGCGCGCGCGTCGGCATCGAGGGATTTGAATTCGCCGCGCTTGGGGCCGGGCCGGTCGCAGGCCAACTCTTCCAGGTCGTCGCCACGCCGAAGCACCTGTGCGCAGCGTTGCACGGTGCGCACCGAGCAATGATTCTGCGCCGCGAGAACCCTTTCAAAGTCCAGCTTCCTGTCGAAGCCGAGGGCTCTCCAGTTGCAGTTGGTGTCCTGTTCGGCCATGCGCAGACGGGCAAGGATGAAAGACTTTTTCGCCGGGTCACACTTGAGAGCATCAATCTTCTCGTCAAGCTCGGTTTGGACGAATAAGCTGTTCATCGCTTTGCTCGCCGTGTTTTCCTTTGACCTGCGCTCTCAGGTAAAACGCTTCGAAGAGCCGATACCACTTTAGGGACCGCTTCGCCAAATTCGAGAGACTGCCTCAGCTTCTCGCTCAAGAGCAGCCGTTGTATGCTATCGTCACCAAGGATTTCGCAGATGATGGGGACTAGATACGCTGGAAGGTGCCACCTGTGCTTTGTCTCGGCCTTCCACGCATTCACTAAGCCCGGTATGATGGGGTTGTCAGTGCGGTCCAGCAGCGTGGTTAGCTTTGCGGCAAGCTCCTCTTCGTTCACACCGCGTGAGAGCATGGCGCACTTTAGCGCCTTACGGAGGCGGCTCTCCAGGTCATCTATCAGAAGGTCCCGACTTGTCTCAAAAATAGACATTGTGTTAGTAGTATGGTTGCATACTACAATCAGTGTGTCAAGAGGAATCTTATGGCCACAAAAAAGGAAACACTTGGAGAGCGGATTAGGCGCATCCGAGGCGATACATACCAAGCCGATTTTGGAAAGCAATTAGGTGTTAGTCAGGGGACGGTGTCCGCATGGGAGAGAGACGATGAGAGCCGTCCGCCCTCTGCCGATATGCATTTCCGCCTTGCTTCGCTCTCGCCTCGGCCAGAGGATCAGGCGTTCTTCTTGCAAAAGGCTGGCTTGAGCCAGGAGATCATCATGTCCGCCGCTCAAAAACTCTTCGCGGACCGAAGTGTTTTGCCATCTGAGGGTGAAATTTTTCGCGTGCCAATCGTTCGGCACACCCAAAAGGGGAATGAGGATACAGGCGAGCTTTTCCCGGTTGCGGCGCGGCTTGCCGAGCACAAGGCTTCGACGGTCTGCCTGGTCGCTGGAGAGGACAATGCCAACTCCACTGTGCGCAGTGGGGACATGTTTCTCTTAGACACTTCATGGAACGATGTAAAGGACTTGGTGCCATTCTTTAACCAGAATGTACTTATTAATATTGACATAGACCATCCTGATGCGTGGGATACTCAGATTATCCACGGGGGGCATCAGTGGCCAGCCGGACTATCATTCGGCCAACTTCTGTGCAAACGCGTTAAACACGAATTTGCCCGTTTCCGGGCAACGGATCGTCATTACCTCATCTGGCATGCAGTTCTCGGTTCTCTTGACGATTTCAGCACAGAACACGAGGTTGGCGAGGAACCGATGGTCATCGGAGATTGGCACCATGCCTCTACAGGGGAAGCGGCCTCAGCCCAAGAAATAGCGGCGCTAGAAGCGGAAGTCATCAAGGAAGCGTGTTCGCATGTTCGCCTCTACGCTCCAGTCAAAATACTTGGGATCGTAATTGGCTGGTTTCGACCGCCGTCTAAGAGCGGGAAGTAGTTCGGGAGTTAAAGGTTGAAATGCGCCATGCGGGGAAGAATTTTCGCCGGTGCGGAGCAATCAAATCTACCTCAATGCGGAACATCGCCAGCGGGACAAAAACCGGCGATGGCCGTTAAAACGGCGAACCGGTTCCCCGGCTACTTCCAGGAATGGCCATGGGAAGCGCGGGGAGCCAGAAACAAGCGGTTCAGATGGCCCAAACTAAGAGCGAACGCTTAAAAAAAAATGGAAGGCGGGAGAGTGGCGAGTTTTTGACCAGCTTACAGGTTGCGAACCTTTTAGGACTCTCACCTTGGGCGCTGGTCGTCTGGCGCAGGCTGCATCGTGGCCCACAATTCATCAGAATTGGGCGCCACACGATCCGTTATCCGAAAAAGGAATTCGATGTGTGGCTGGCGTCGCTGCCCCGAACCTAGCGGCGTGCTTTCGAGGTCTACTGTGAAAGCGGATTCCGCAATTCTGAACTCCGAAGTGATTTCCGTTCTGACGGCGGAATTCCTGACGCCAGCGGAAGTGGCGTCGTTGCTCAAGGTTTCCCAATGGACGCTGGCGGAGTGGCGGCTCAAACGGCAGGGGCCTCCGTTCATACTGAGGGCGCGCGGGGTCGTTGTCTATCCAGCGGAGAGATTCATAAGCTATCTGCGGGCGCTCCCTCAGAAAGATCGCCGGGAAGGAGCCGGCGCAGGATGTAGGGAAAATTAAGGAGGAGAAACGAAAATGCAAAAACTCACATTACGCACGGTTGGAGTCAGACATGTGGCCTCGGACGGCAAGAATGACGTGGGAGAGTTTGACGAAGCCCATCTGCGCAGCTATGTAGCCTCACTGCCGGGCAGCTTTACCGTTCCAGACTCTTCTACGGCGGCTGGGCAGAGGCCGGGGCATATGCCCGGTGGTCCCACAGCAGCCGGAGTGAGGCCGGGCGGCTTAAGCGCCGGATTGGGCCGGGCGCGGTTCTCCCGTGCGGTAGAAGAGCGCAAGTCGGAACTGCTTTTGAGTGATCCCGAATTGGGCGAACTCGAAGCGCATCGGCTTGCCTCTAATCAGATAGCGAAACAACGGCCGGATTTGCTTGCGGACTATCGCGCAGACGCGCAGAAAATCTAAGGACTAGGGTCATCCGCAGCCATCTACGAATGGGAGGGGGCGATGAAGAAAACGCAACAAGGAAAATCGCGGCGGGAGCCTGAATTGTCGGGAACTTCCGAGCCGAAATTCATCGGGAGCTTGCGCTCGCAAAAGTCTATCAGAGAGCAGTGGCGGCTTGAACGCAGCCTAAAGTCTGCCAGGGGAAACATCTCTTTGTGGGAAAGGAATCTCGCCACAGCAGAGGCGGGAGTGGCACGTAATACTGCTCAAATCTCGGCCGGCCAGGGCTATGCCCACACGGTTCTGCAGGACTATATTGAAAAAGTCTCGAATGCGAAACAGATGATCGCTGCGTTTGAAGACCAGGCTGTCAGTTTACAGAGAGAGATTGATAGTCTCCTACCTGATGCTGTGAAGGCTGCGGAGCGCGCGGAAGCGCAAAATGTTTTAGCCGGACAGGTGCGCGCCCGGTTGGCCCTGGACCGCGAATTGGATTCCCTGCTGGAAGCTGTCCGGGCGATTCTTTTCGAGCGGGCGGCGTTGACCGGTAAGATGCGCGATGTCGCCGTGTCCCTGGAATTCGACCGGGATGTTAATCTCGATGACCGGCGCTTTGATGCCCTACTTGAGATGTTGCCGCGGGGGATGGGTGCCGAGTCCGCGAAGCACGTTCAGTGGTTTCTCGGCGAGGAGGATGGTCGAAGACCGTGCACGATACGGAATGATTTTGTTGTTTTGGATGAGACCCTTCGCTGCAACAATGCTTTTCGTTATGACGACTGCGCCAATCTCACCAGGGAAGAGGAACTCAGGATAGAGCGAATTGCGGCCTCTCGCGATCCCGTTGCTCCGCCAATCGAAGCGCCGCCCAGGAGACTTGGGGAACCGGCAACGGAGGTTCCGCCCTCAAAAATTCAATGGGGGTTGATGCGATGAAGGCGATTTTGGGATCGAAAGGTTTTCTCCTTTGCTGATCCGGTCCGATAGCCGGTTATTGGTGCTGCGCTGGGCCGCAGGGACTAACTCCACGGTTCTAGGTGTTCCGTGGAACCCGGTCCGTGAGCCGGGAGCCTCCTCCTCTGTTGCAAAGCGCAGCACCGATTTTTCGAGTGCAGATGAGCAGTTTGGCGCGGTCCGGGCAGGCCACGCTCGATTCCACAAACGCGCTGTATAACGGGCAGAAATTAGGGCAGGAGACGCTTGGATCGTTGCTTGATCCTCAACAGCCCGGAACTGCGACGCGCTCTCAAGGGGGTTTATGAGGGCGCGGCAACCCTGACAGAGGCAGAATGGCGGGCGCTCCTTGGCGCTAGAAGGCAGTTGGAGTCGGCAGCGGCGCGGCGGCGGTACGAATGGCTCAGAAATGCGCTGGCAGAGTCAGGATTGCCGGCCTGGCGTCAGTGGGGGATAACGGACCGGCTTAAGAGCCGAGACTTTACCCCGGAAGAGTTGGAGGCCGAAATCCAGGCTGCCCGCAAAAGATGTGCGCAGCCGGGGATAGTAGAGGCCAAGGGGGCTGCTTAGCGCGCGCCTGGGGGCATCCTGGCGCGAAATTTTAGGGGTTTTTGAGGGCTATCGGGAAGTTGCGCTTGTCTGGCGTCTATTACGCGTCTGGCAGGCGCGTTTGTGTCTCTGGTCATCCCCAGCGCCATTAATTCTGACCCATGCGCCGCGTGCCACGAATTCTGGCCCACTCAGTGACACGAATTCTGGCCCACTACAGTCAGCGGGCCGGCTCTGACTCCTGCCGACATCGACGCCGCCCTGGCCTATGCCGCCGAACTGACGCGTGAGGGAACGGTGGACTGCTGAATCTGACCGCATCCGATTTCGAGAAGACTGACACCCTTGTTCGTCGAAGCCGCTTTCTTTGAAGTGTCATTGAGATATGGAGAGGTTTCGCGTTTTTTGTGGAGAGCGTCCGGAGCTCGTACCCATGGCCGACGAAGAGCCGCGGACCTACAGAACAGTCACTTGTACCCGACGACCTCATCGGACGTCAGGTCGAAGTGCGCCAGACCAAAGAGCAGATGGAAATCTACCGAGGGCCGCGGCTCATCGCTACCCATCAGCGCGTGATTGAGCCCCTCCGTCACAAGTCCCGCTTGCCTGAGCATCGCCGCCCGCACGTCCAGGGGCCCCCACACTCCGATTCCGCCCCGGAAGAAAAGCTTCTTCTGGAGAGACTCCCCGAAATCGCCGACTACGTGCAGGCTCTCAAAAAACGCTATCCGGGACGTGCCACCCTAGCGCTGCGCCGCCTGCTCCGGCTGGTGAACGACTATCCTCGCACGCCGTTGCTCGAAGCCCTTCAGACCGCGAGGCAATACGGCCTATTTGATCTCGAACGGGTTGAAACCATGATCCTTCGCAAGCTCGCCAGCGAATACTTCCAGATCAACCCCCGCCGGGACGACGGAGACGACGATGAGTGAGGAGATTCAGCAGCTCTTGAAAAACCTGCGCCTGCGCAAGATGGCCGAGATCGTGGAGGGTGAACTCGCCGCCGCCCGCAAAACCTCCGCCTCCTATACCGACCTGCTGGCACGACTCCTCCGCGCGGAGTGGCTGGACCAACAGGAAAGACGCTTGCAAGCGCGCATCAAGCAGGCTCATCTGCCCGAACAGTGGACCTTGGAGTCGTTCCCCTTCAAGCAGCAACCCGGTGTTTCGCGCCGCCAGATCCGCGAACTCGCCGAGCTGGAGTTCATCCCCAAGGCCATTAATGTAGTGTTTATTGGGCCCACCGGCGTGGGGAAAACCGGACTAGCGTCCGGACTCCTGCCGAAGGCTCTGCAGAACGGCTATCGGGGGTTGTTCATCAAAGCCCAGGATCTGGTCGACGAGATGTACGCTTCCATCGCCGATCGGGCCTCCCGCAAACTCGTCCGGCGCTGGGCGCGTCTCGATGTCCTGCTGATCGATGAGGTCGGGTATCTCAATCTGCGCCCCGAGCAGACGAATATTTTCTTCAAACTGATGGAAGAGCGTTACCGCCACAAGGCCACCCTCATCACCACAAACCTTGAATATGACCAGTGGCATGTCTTGCTCGGCCATAAAGACCTGACCGAGGCCCTGCTCAGCCGCCTGCGACACCAGTGCCAAACGATCCACATCAAGGGACCTTCCTTGCGAGAGCCCCAAGGCTGTCGCAGCCCTCAACCCAGAACACACCCACCCCCATGCCGCAACCGCCGATGCGGCATCTTGCCCGACCCTCTCAGTCACAAATTGGATTCTAAGTTGCGTTACCGCGGTGGGTCATTTTAGACGAGCACAGGTGGGTCATTCTTGGTGAGCGCCGAAGCCGCCTCCAAGACATTCGTATCAGGGTGGGATTTTCCATTGTAGCGGCGCAATCTAAACACGGTATATGACCCTGGGAGCATGTAACCAAGGATGACCGAGAAGTCCAGGGGATTTACGCATGACTGTCTGGCTTTAATGACGAAACGATTCCCAGAATCACAGTTAACCTCGAAGCCCTTGTGTTTATGATTGTTTCTCTCAGACATCTTCATTGGCCAGCATAGGCCGTCTGGAATGACCTTTTCCTCCCCAATTAGCTCTTTGATTTCCGAGTCTTTTAAGATGCGCATTGAATCGTTCTTGATTTCGAGAAACCAATCTACGATACTCCCATCTAGAGGGAGCTTCGCGTTAACCTTTAATCGCCCCAAGGATTCTTGGCGGAAGGCTTCGGGCGGTCTCAGGATAATCTAAATCCTCTCACGGTTAGCGGCTTTAGCGTCAGCCGCTTTCCGCTTTACTGCCCCATCTTACGCAGTAATTCCTCCAATGTCCATACGCGGTCGGTGATTCCGGCTCCCATCGCATGCGTAACGCGAATCGCGCGGTGGATTCTCACGAAACTGTAACAGGAGAACCACAGGGAGAGCAGCCAGTCGATGGGGCGTATAGCTGCGGGTTTACCCCGCCATGTGGCGAGGTGAACTCGCCGCTACACTTCCGATTGGCAAGTCCCGACGTAGGGCGGGGTACGGCGCTGCGCGCTACCTGCTGCCGGCTTTCTCTTTCCCACGTTTCCTGAACGCGCCAATTCTCGGGAGAGTTTTCCGGCTTGCGCCTTCTGTTTCCCTACTCGGGGGAAGCTCATCGCCTTCCCGGGGAGGATTGCCCTTCCCGGCGCCGGTCAGAATCCGCAGAGTTTCCCGGCGGTTGGCGCGGCCGGCGCGCTCGCGGAAATATTCCGCCGTGCGCAAAGTGGAAACCTTTTCCGCCACCGCCACATTGATCAGTTGATTTAAGGCCACGCCTTCCGAGTCCGCCAGCTTGCGGGCCTCCGCCATCAGCGACGGGGCGAGTCGCAAGGCAAAATTACTTCTTCTCATGGATTTGAACTCCTCATCCGTCCGAGCGCCGCGCCGGGTAAAATCACTGCGCAACCAAAGTCCCGGACGGCTACTTCAAAATCACGCTGGTTAAAGGTCACGATGGCATCAGCATTCCCGTTCACGGCGGTTTCCAGAACCATTATTACATGTCAAGAGCGCCGACGTGCGCGTGGTTCGCCTTCGCCTGCGGCTTTTCGGCCTTTCGGATTGAAAGACATGTAAACGCGCTTCTTATCAAGAGCCGCAGAGTGTTGCAGAGAGTAGCGGCGGGTTTACCCCGCCATATGGCGAGGTAAACTCGCCGCTACGTTTCGGCATGGCGGATAGTCACGGTCACCGATTTCCTGATTGTGGGGCTTTCTGATGAACGAAAAGCGTGTAGCGCAGCTCGGCGGAGCCGCAACCAGAGGCGTGGCATGGCCATCCTGGCCATGCGGGAGAACACGGGCGGGACGCCCGTGCCACGTCGCGTGTAGGGGCCAGCGGCGCTGGCCCGGCCCGAAGGCCGTTCGGCCCTACGCTCAGCTCGCAAATTCTCGCCAAAAGAACAAGCATTCACGAGCTTACAATGCAGAGGTGGACGTACTTCGGGCTCCTCTGCGACTCATCATCTGGCCCCGTGTACGGAGCGGCTTGCGCATGGCCATCAAACGCGGGTGCACTGACCGGTGGCCTCGTCGACGCGACATGCCGCCCCTGATAGGCCTTCCACCCCCGCGTCCCCAGGCGGTCATTTCCCGATGGAGTGCCGCGGAGGAGGGCCAGGTACGCCCACGTCCGCGCTGCTGTGGCCTTTTTTCCGGTGCGGCAAATGAAGGGTCACATTACCAGTGAGTGTGGTTACCGGCTGAAAGGGCGGCTGAAAAGACGGGTTGACTTTCGTTCGCAATTATGCGAACATGCTTGGGGTCGACATGCCGGCAGTTGAGGTGATCTTCTACCAGGACGCGCAGGGCAAAACGCCACGTCTGATTGAGTGGCTGGATGCCCTTTCGCCCAAGGCGCGGGTTAAATGCCTGGTGCGGCTCAAACGCCTGGAGGACTTGGGACACGAACTCCGTCGTCCCGAGGCGGATTTCCTCCGCGATGGAATCTATATGAAAAAGAAGCGGCAATTCAACTCACCAGCTTTGCAGTTTGCGTATAACCGCTACGCCGGCGCGGATGGAGAGTTAAGTGCGGCGTTCGAGGACGGTCTCTCCGCCACTGATGTCGCCAGCCAGATTTACAAGCTCCGCAGCCGGTCGGGTCTTAGCCAACGCCAACTCGCCGCCAAGGTGGGAACTACCGCTTCCGTCATTTGCCGCCTTGAGGATGCTGACTACGAAGGGCATTCACTTTCGATGCTCCGGCGAATCGCCACCGCTTTAGGCCGAGAGGTGAAGATCATTTTCGTCCCCTCCCGTCGTCGAGCGACGGCCTGACGAAGAGCGGGTAGCAGAGGTGGACGTCCTTTGGCCTCCTCCGTGGCTCGTCATCTGGACCCGCGTACGGAACGGCTTTCGCTTGGCCATCAAATGCAGGTGCTCTGATCGCTGGCGTCGCCGACGCGACATGCCGCCCATGATAGGCCTTGCACCCACGTCCCCAAGCGGTCATTTCCCGAATAAGTGCCGCGGAGGAGGGCCAATTACGCCCACCTCCGCGGTACCTGCTTATGCGAGAACTCGTGCGAGAACATTCCCCAGCGAAGCCATATGGCGTATACTTTGGTCTGTTCGGGATTCAAAGATGACTATTCTCATCTAAGGCAGCGTATGCCGGAAGTTCACGAACTCGAAAGGCTGATATCCGACCTTGAGTCTGATCGCGTTGAGCGCAAGCAATCGCTCTCTGACCCCGGGAGGATACGGCAGGCGATTTGCGCGTATGCGAACGATTTGCCTGATCATCGAGCTCCAGGATACATTTTCATAGGCGTCAACGACGCGGGCATTCCTGTTGATCTACCCATAACCGACCAATTGCTACTCACGCTGTCGGATATGCGGTCCGATGGGAACATACTTCCGTTGCCGTACATGAACGTCGAAAAGGTAACCCTCAAGGGAGTTCCGGTCGCGGTCGTTGAGGTTCACCCATCCGATATGCCCCCGGTCAGGCTGAGAGGTCAAGTCTGGATTCGCGTCGGCCCCCGACGCGCGATTGCTACTCGCCAAGAGGAGAGGGTACTGACAGAACGTCAAATAGCAGGATCTCGCACCTTTGACCACCGTCCGTGCCTCGACGCTACGCTTGATGACCTCCTCGTCGAATCATTCCGTGCGGAATATCTTCCTAGGGTCGTCGAAGCAGATGTAATTGCCCAGAATAATCGGTCAGTCGAGGAACAGTTGGCCTCACTGCGATTCTTTGACCTTAGAAAGCACACCCCCACTTACGCCGGGGTGTTGGTGTTCGGAAAAGACCCGCTGAACTTCATGCCCGGTGCCTTTATCCAATTCGTCCGGTTTGATGGAATGACACTCGCCGATTCGGTGCAGGACGAAAAATCGATTTCGGGCAACCTCCTAACGCAATTACTCCAGATTGATAACCTCTTGCCGCTTCAAATCCGTGCAGCTCGCGTTTCCGCTGGCGGCCTGCGACACGGGGAAGTTTCCGATTACCCCTTGGTGGCTGTCCGCGAACTCACTTTAAATGCCGTCATGCACCGAGCGTACGAGGCCACCAATGCTCCAGTCCGAATTAGCTGGTTTGAGGACCGAATTGAAATTCAGAATCCCGGTGGTTTATACGGTCAGGTAACTCCTGAGAATTATGAGCGCGTAAGCGATTACAGGAATCCCGTCATTGCTGAAGTATTGAAGGCCTTGGGATACGTCGAGCGGTTCGGTACGGGCATAACGCGGGCAAATTCTGCGCTTAAAGCCAATAATAATCCTCCGGCGGAATTCACATTTGAAGCAACTCACGTTCTGGTCACGATTCGGAGGCCAGCTTGAAGACCATTGCTTTTTTCAATAGCAAAGGTGGGGTCGGGACGACGACGCTCGTGTATCACTTGGCATTTATGCTATCTCGGCTTGGCTATCCCACCCTTGGAGTTGATTTGGATCCTCAAGCAAATCTGACTTCTGCCTTTCTTGACGAGAACGCCTTGGAAGTAATTTTAGACCTCAAAGAATCAACGATCCAAACTTGCATAAAGCCACTTCTGGAGGGAACGGGCGACATTCAAACTCTGGAACCGATGCAGGTTGGCGACAGTCTATGGCTCATCGCCGGCGACCTTGGTTTGTCACGCTTTGAGGACAAACTTTCCGAGAGCTGGTCTCGTGGATGCAACAATGATCCCGCAGCCTTGCGTGCTACATCCGCGTTTTACCGAATCGTGCAAGCGGCTGGGAAAGAAGTGAGTGCGGTGGTAGCCCTGATCGACGTGGGGCCAAACCTAGGCGTCATGAACCGCGCCGCGCTTCTTGCCGCTGACCACCTCGTGATCCCGTTGGCAGCGGACTTGTTCTCCTTGCAAGGACTCAAGAGCCTCGGCCCGACCGTAAGGGACTGGCGGTGGCAGTGGAAGAAGATTCAATCTGAAGTCTCGGTAGACTTTGAACTCCCAGGCGGATATATGACCCCGGCCGGTTACGTCATTCTGCAACATGCCGCCCGTCTCGACAGGCCAGTTCGAGGTTACGCTCGGTGGCTGGATCACATCCCCGGCGTTTACAGGGAAGCAGTCCTTGGCGAGAAGCCTTCTGGCCCCATCGACCAGAGTAAGGATAATTACTGCCTTGCAACGTTGCGCAACTACAGGAGTTTGATGCCCATGTCGCAAGACGCACGCAAGCCCATGTTCGACCTCACTTACGCCGATGGTGCCATAGGCAGCCACGCACAGCTCGTGCAAACCTGTGCTAACGAATTCAAGAACCTGGCAAAGGGAATTGCTCAGGCAGCCTCGCTCGAATTCCCCCACCCCGCTTCTTCTCGACATTGACCGGCACGCTCACCCTGTCGAGCCGTCTTGCTTCAGGCGGTGCGCGACTCTGCGGGGGCCGCCACGCCTACCGTCGCGCCCGCCATCACGCAGCGGTTCGGTTGACTATTGCCTCCGCACGGCATCGCGCATATTGATCCAATGTCCGGTCTGCAGCGTCGGTTCATTTATCATCGTGACATGTTCGTGACCGTGGCTTACCTTGTGGCTCTCCTTGCGATGGCGCAAGTCTCGCGTTGCGACCTCTCGCGGGTGGCGCAGACATTGGTTTTGGTGTCTGCGTCCCGGGCCTCGCGTTACGACCCCTCGCGCCCAAGTGTTCACAGCAAGCGATGGGTGTCAGGTATCAGGTGCCAGGTGTCAGAAAGATCGGGACAAGGGGTTCGGGGTTCGGGATTAGGGGTTAGGGAATTGGAAAACGCAGATTCGAGATTCAAGAATACCGCCAGCCCGCAGCGGGTAGCGACGCACGCGCATTTTTCCTTCGTCTGCGGCTTTTCGGCTTATTTGGGAAAATGGAGCTATAGACATCGCAGCAGGGGGGGCGGTAAACTGAATTGGATCTTGGAAGGTGAAGGAAGGGAACACGATGGCCATCACTCTGAACCTGCCACCCGAGGTCGAAGCGAGTTTGGCGGCCCGGGCGCGGGCGCTCGGCGTTGAACTGGATGCCTACGTCCAAACCTTACTCCAGCAGCAGGCGGCGTCCTCGCCCTTGAGGCCAGTAGACGATGCTACCCAGGAAGTCGAGCGGCAAATGTCTGAACTAAGCTGGTTGGAGACTCACCGCGAGCAGTTTGC
>Ga0187860_1002954_pt1 | contig 13625 bp, 16 predicted proteins | sample June2016WEW_10_4_FD_132981 | JGI IMG/M metagenome (GOLD analysis project Ga0187860, IMG submission 132981) | Peatland microbial communities from SPRUCE experiment site at the Marcell Experimental Forest, Minnesota, USA - June2016WEW_10_40 | ecosystem: Environmental > Terrestrial > Soil >... | reverse complement strand
CAGGCCGGGCGGCCCTTACAGCGGGATCCGGCGCCCGTTCGAGTACCGCCAGCCGGGCACGCCCCACTCCTTTTTCCAGGCGTGGATGCTCTCGCGCCCGTTGGGCCGGCAGGGCGGCACGGACCATGAATTGCCTACCAGTCCCTCGGGGACCTGCGTCTCGCCCTTGGCGTCGGGGAACGGCGCCGTGGCGGGCATCGTAAAAAGGCCACCCGGTGGCGCCACCTGCCCCATCATCGCAATACTGTCGACGCCAACCCTCGCATCGAGTGGTTGTCCGTCGGGGCTGCAGAACTCGATCCACTGGCTCATTAGGCCCGGGTCCTCCTTGGCCAGCTCGCCGATCCCGTCGGCGTGCGAGCGGTTCACGCCATAGCAAACCTCGGTGCGGGCCACGCGCTCGGCCCGCCACCACTCCTCGCCGATCACGCTGTGCACCCGCTTAACCGCGCCGTCCAACGTCTCGCCGATGGCCATGGACATCCCAAGCTCGTCCTCCATGCGGCCGACCATCTGCGCCCCGTAGCGCTTCATGCTGGTGGCATGCTGGCGCATTAGGGTCACGCGGCCCTTGCCAAGCACGCCGGCAAAGCGCGCAGCCTCCTCGAGCGGCACCACGGGCTCGTGCCCGGTGTAGTGCTTTTCCAGGCGCTTATAATCCCTGACCAGCATATGCAGGCTTTCGACCTGGGCCTCGCGGCTGGCGGCGTTCAGCTCGCCCAGCAGCTGGTCGTCAAGGTAGATCTGCCCGGCCCGCAGCTGGGCAAGGGTCATGCGCAGGTGGTGTGCCGTGAACGTTGTCGAGCCCTTGCCCAGGCGCTCGAGCTTGCGCAACACCTCGGCCGCCGACCGCTCGTACACGGACTTCATGCGCTCGACGGATCCGCGCTCGATGATGCGGTCGAGCGTCTTGCGGTGGCTCGAGACGACCTGCTCGTAGAAGCTGGCCATGGTGCCTCCTTGCCAGCTACCAGCCCGGCAGCGCGTCGCCGCCCGGCCGCAGCCCGGTTAGATCTACCCACTGCCCTTTCCAGTCCCTTTGCCAGGTCGGGCCCGGGCAAGGGTCCTTGCCGGCATGGGGCAGCACCTGCAGCGCCATCAGCCCTTCTTTCCTTCGGCCGCCTGGCGCGCCTTGATGGCCGCCTCTTGTGCCTGCGCCTTGGCCAGCGTGGTCCGCTTGCCGAGCGGTCGCTTCCCGTCGTGTGTCCATAGCTGAGCGGTGCCGTCCTTGAAGTGCTTGATCATGATGGTGGCGGCCAGCGTGTCGCCCGTGGCCTTGCTAACCACGGTGGGCTCGCCCTGGGCCGCGCCGAAGATCGTGGCGATGGCCTCTCGCAAACTCCCAACCTGTCTCTTCCTTTTCGCTTCCAGCGCTCGATAGCCATCGAGAAACGCCGCCACCTCTTCGCACACCTCCATGCGGTCGAGCGGGTGGAGCGCATCAAAGCCCCGAATGAATGCCTGCACGCAAGCGTGCTGCGAGCACTTGCACAGCTCATCGATCTTTTCCGACGCCATGGTGTCAGCTCCTTGCCAGCCTGGCTGGGAACAGCCCCAGCACACGGCGGCTCCAATCGTTGGCCCTGCACCTCTCCGAACCGTCGTAAACGGCAACCGCGGCCGCGAGTGCTTTGCACAGCAGCAGGCACCGGGCCAGGTGCCGGGCCGTTGCTTCGAGGTTCACCCTGGCGTCCAGCAGGTCGGTCAGGGTCAGGCGGGGCGCTGCCGACTTGCCGGGTATGATCTGGCCCAGGCCGACCGCCCCGCTGCGCCGGTTGATGGCGCCCGGTCGGCAGGTGGACTCGGAGCCCACCAGGTCGCCCAGCACCGCCGGCCGCAGCAGGAACCTATGTGCCATCTCGCGGATCAGCGGCGCCCACTCGGCGCCCTTACTGCCGCAGCGCCGGGCCAGCGCCTGGTCGAGAGCATCGGCGCGCGCCAGGCCCGACCAGCACGACGCCGCGCCCACGAGCAGGAGAAAGCGCCAGCTCACCGGAAGCTCCTGCTGGCCGTCTTGAGCGCATCAATCTCGCTGCGCCCGCGCCTGCGCTCGGACCAGAAAACGCGCCGCTGGTGGTGGTTCAGCTTGGTCAGCACGGGCAAGGCGCGCTCGGTAATCTCGACCGCCTTGGCCCGCCGGCCAACTGTACAAGAAACGGCTTTTTGGTGCAGATCCATGACTACTTGCTGCCCTTGCGCCCGGGCATGGGCTCGGGCTGCTCGTCGTGTTCGATCTCGCGCTCGCGATCGTGAACAGCGTCGTGACAGCGAGCGCACAGCGTGTGGATGGCGTCAAGGGTGTCGATGTGCCCCAGCTCGACCCCCTTGCGCAGGTCCTTGCGCCCGCGCGCGCCCTTGTCCTCGGCGATCTCCTTGGGGTGGCCGCTAATGTGGTCCACCGTGATGTTCTTCTTGGGATCGGGGCACTTCACGTTGCTGCAGCGAAAGCCGTCCTTGCGCATGCGGCCCAGCACGAGCGACGGCGGCAAGCCGCCCTTCCCGTCGTTGTCCAGGGTGGCACCGGCCAGGCGGGCCTCGCGCCGCATCTTCTTGAGCGCCAAGCGCTCCTGCCCGGATAGCTTCTTCTCCTTGGGCTTGGGCTGGTCCTTTTGCTTCGACTTGGCATACAGTGCGCTGGCTTGTCCCATGGGTTACTCCTACGCCATCAACTCACACGCAAGCACCGACGCCGCGATTGCCCGCACCGACACGCGCAGCGCCACGTCGCCCGGGCACGCCGCCAGATCGTGGGGCTGGCCGTAAACCCGGCGCGCCCAGTCCGCATTCGCCGCGCACAGGGCCTCGGGGCTGGCCACGTGCTCCAGGTCGGCCAGCTCGGCCCGCACCGCGGGAACGATCGTGGTGCCCAGCATGCCGGCCGTTACCACCTCGTCGATCGTCTGCCGCCACTGGGCCTCCAGCGCGTTCTCGAAGTCGGCATGGCCGAACAGCAGGGCTCCCCACGAGTGGTGTGGCACACACGAGTCCTCTACGAAGTGCAGGCCGTAGCCGGCAGCGCGGCGCCAGTGCTCGGCGTCGTTGGCCAGGGCAAACCGCCGTGCGACCGCAACCCAGAAGGCCGCTCCTATGCCAGCCCGCGGGAAGATGAACTCGGCCACGGGGGCCTGCCCATACTTGGCCGCCGCCTCCTGCATGGGGGTCGTCATCGTGAGGCCTCCCAGCGGTGGCCTGGGCAGGTCGCCGTATGCCACCAGCCGCAGCCCGGCCAGCTTGGCCAGGTCGCCCGCAAGCGTGCCCAGCACGCCTAACGACGGATCGCGCGCCCACTCGTAGCCGGCGCCCTGCACCTCGAAGTGCTCGAACGAGGAAAAGTCATGCTTTCCAACCTGGGTGACCATTGCCCCGTCCACGTTGGCGGCCACCTCGTGCACGCGGTCGGGCATGCCAGCCCACTGAACAAAGTCGTCCACGTGGTCGCTGAGGAACGGCTTGGCAAACGGTGCCATGCCAAAGCCACGGACCAGCCGGATCACGGTCTCTGCATAGCTCAGGTGCGTTGGTGCGTTCATAGGCAAATCCCTTCTTGGTTGCACAGGCGCTCGACAGGGCAGACAAGCGGCCGGGTCGGATCGAACCGGCAGGGCAGCCCGGGCCCGGCGGTGGCGCATGCCGCCGAGGCCAGGGCTACCGCAAGGCACAGGACCTTCACGCCTGGGCGCCTCCAGCCAGGCCGCGCACCTGCACCGAGATCTTGCTTTGGCCGTTGTCGGGCCCCTCTCGGAACTCGGCGACCATGGTGCTAGGGGCCCTGGCCGCCCAGGCCGAGACAACCTTCTTGCAGCCGGCGCAGTAGTGCACCACCGGCATCGAGACGAACTCGCGCGTCTCCCAGTGGTCTTTGTCCCGGTAGACCTTGAACTTGACCGTGCGGATCGTGCCGCCGCCCTCCGTGGCATACTGCAATGCCAGCCGCGGGAACCGGCGCTGGAAGTCCGACGCCGGGTAGAACTGCAGCAGCTGGCCGATCGCCGGTGCCGTTTGGCACTGCTGGCATTTTGCCCCCCGTAGCACGCGGAACCGCCACTCCTCGACCGGGGTGCGCATGCCCCCCATGAACTTCCGCAGGTGCCGCTCTGCCTTAATCTTCGCGTCTCTGCCCATGGTGTGCTCCTAATAGCCGTAGGTTTTCTTCATCACGACCCTGCGCTGGCCAGGCGGCACCGTTCCCATCAGGTCCAGCCCCGGCCGCTTGCGCACGTGAAACACGATCCGGCCGCCGCCCACGTGCTCTTCCACCAGCTCGATGTTCCCCGGCGTAGCGCCCGGGCAGGTTTCGAGGAACAGCTGCAGCAGCGCCCGGCAGTGGGCCGCGCGGTCGTCGGCTAGCTCCTGCGCAACCCTGGCCACGTAGGCCCCCGGGTCACGGCTGGGTAGCTCGACCGGCGCCGTTTCCTGTGGAGCCGGATCACTCGGCCAGCGCCAGGTAATGCCCCGCTTCGACTCGTCCAGCGGCGCGAAAAGGTCGACTATGAACGGCTCCCATGCACCGCCCGGATAGGTTCTGACCAGCACGCCAAGGCCGAGAGGCTTGGCAGGTGGCTCGGCCGGCGGCTCCTGAAGGCCCAGCCGCCCGGGACGATCGCCGCGTCCGTACCACCGCTCGCGGGCGCGACTGGCCGTGTTGAAGGCCCGCAGGCAGCCGAGTATGAACTCGGCCAGGATGAAGTCGGGCGTGTTGCTGGCGTTCTCGGCGCTGCACAAGTTGATGGCGCGCCTAATGCTCGCGCTCAGCTGGTCTTCAGCTGGCTCGGGATAGCTCTCACCCTCGCAGTCCTTCTCGGGCGGCCGGGGGCCGGGCTCGGCTACGGGAACGGAAACGGGTTGTCCTGTGGGATTGGGATCCATGGGTTGCCTCCTATCGGGTTGCGGTTACCAGGTGAGTCCAACTTACCGTGCCCACCCGGGAAACCTGCTGCGCGCTGATGCCGAAAAGCCTGGCCAGCCTAGCCTTCGGCTCGCCATTTGCCTTGCGCCTGATGATCTCCTTGGCCTGCTCTTCCGTGATCTTCGCATTGCCGTGGTCTGCCCCACGCCTGCGAACATACCTGTCCATGCGCTGCCGCTGGCCCGGCGTTGCCAGGTGTAGCCAGTTGGCGCGGCCGACTGCCGCAATGGCCGTCTTGCTAACGCCAAACTCCCGGGCTAGCTCGCGGGTCGTTGCGCCCCCTGCTTTTTTTCGTATGACGTCCATGGCTTGCGCGTTGGTTAGTTTGGCCGTTGCATGCCGTTCGCCACGAGACTGCCGGCCCTTGCTGTCATGTGCAGGCACTGGGCCGTTCTTGTCGACCTTCGACCAGAAGCGGTTAGCGATGTGGCTTGCCCGTCTACCGTGTTTTTTCATTCCGCTGGCAACCCTAACGCCTGTCTAACCGTTTGGCCAGGGTATCCGGCCCTGAAGTCCTTGAGCACCCCCAGCTCGTGGTTCGTGGGGTAGCCGCCCAGCACTGCGGCCGCGACCTGGTCGACGTACTCGAGCTTCTCTCGAGCGCCGGTGGGCTCGGCGTACTTTTGCCGCCAATTGCTCTCCGGGTCGAGCCAGCACGCGAAGGCCTCGGCCCAGGCCTCGTCAGGGTGGCGCTGCGGGTACCCGGGCTCGACGTCGCTCATGTAGCGCACGAACGCCGGGTCGAGCGGGTCCTTCAGCTGGGGCAGGGTGTCCGGGTACGGCAGGGTAAAGTCGCCAAAGGTGGCCGTCCAGTCCGGCCGCTTCCACAGCTCGAAGGCATAGTTAACCGAGTGCCCCACCTCGTGCCGTATCGAGCGCTCGACGTTCTCCCACGTGATCGGGTAGCGCGGAAAGGCCGCGTCCCGCAGGTCGTTGGTAGCCAGGAACCACGGAAGGTTGACGGTGGTCGCGCGATCGGCAGCCCAGAAGCCCGAGGGGCCCAGCATGTAGGTCGGCTCGTAGTGCGCGATCCCGGCCGTGACCAGCTGGTCGTGGATGCGGTCTAGGATCTCCTTCAGCCGGCCGGTGGGCACCAGGTTCAGGCTCTCGACCGGGCGGTCCAGCAGGCCGCGGATCGGGCTCTCCTCGAACAGGGGATCCGGCTCACCGTATTGCCTGGCGATCCTGGCCCAGGTGGCCCCGCCGCGCATGATCATAGCCTTGTCGTCAATGAACAGGTCGCAGGACGGCTTGCCGCCCAGGCCGTCGTCGATAGCGTCGAACGTGCCGGGCAGCTCGCGGTCCACGAAGTCCACCATCTGGTGGTAGCGCGCCCACTGCAGGTGCCGCGAGTCGCGCCAGGTCTTGCGGTCGAGCGGCACGATGCCAGCGCGCACCAGGGGGTTCAGCGCCGGGTCGTACAGGTGCGCACGGCTGGCCCGTCCGGACCACAGGAGCAGCACATGCCCGGCCCGCTTGAGCGAGAGCAGGGCCTCGCGGGCCCCGGGCAGGAACTCGAGCGGCGTAACGACGTCGTCATACGAGCGGTCCTGGCTCACCACCGTGCCGTCGAAGTCGACTGCAATGATCACGCCGACACCCAGGCGCCGTTACGAATCCACCCGTGGTATGCCTCGGCACAGGGCAGGATCTGGGCCGGCTTCTTACGACGGCGCCTGGTCATCGCGCTTCGTTAAGCTCGGTCAAGGACTGCGCGGCCAGGTCGGCCCCGGGGGCGGGCTCCTTTTTCAGCTCGTCGATCTCGGCCTGCGGGTTCTCGATGTTGAAGTCGGCCGAGACGTGCCGGACGGCCGTGCCAAGCGTGATCAGCTTGCCCATGCGGGCCCGCACGGTTGCCGTCACCTTGGCGGTGGTGTCCTGCGGACTGGGCACCGAGAACGGCGGCCACACCAGCTCGATCATGGTGCCGGTCACGTCGCTCAGCTTGCGGTCGACCAGCTGCACGGGCCCGCCATCGGGCTGCGTCTCCACCCTGGGCGGAAGCTGAATCTTGCGCACGATCGTCTTGATTGGCGTGGGCTCGCCGTCCTCGCCGGGCTCGCCGCCCGTTTGGACTGGCGTGGCCAGCATGCGGGCCGCGCGCACCAGCTTCGTCATCAGCGGCACCAGGCCTTTGTCGCCGTACTGCGAGCGCATCACCGAGGCCTTGGCGTGCATGCTGGCGGTGCGCTTATAGATCTCGGCCGCGGTGACCGGCCTGCCCGAGTGGGCCTCCTGGTCGGCCAGCACGCATTCGGCCGTGCGCAGGGCCCGGGCCTCCAGCCGCTCGGACTCGTCCGCTGCCATCTTGGACGCTGTGCCGGTGGTCTCGGCGAACTTCAGGTCGCCGCCCTTCTCGACCTTGATCGCTTCCTTGCTGCCGATCGGGATCTCGTTGACATTGCCGTCGCTCGAGAGCACGGGGGTCGGGTCGGCGTTCCGCATGGTGCCGCCATGGTTGGCGCTGTCCAGCTCGCCTATGCGGTCGAAGTAGTCGTAGCAGCCCAGGCAGTCGGGGTCGCCGTCCAGGTCGTCGCCCACGGGCAGGTTCTGCACCAGCTGCACGGGCACGAAGCCAAAGCCGTGTTTCTTGCTCTCTTGCACGGTGGCCGGGTCGTCCCACTTGGGCTCGGTCATGCCGTCGCCCACGGGTAGCGGCTTCCACAGGATGTCCGTTTCACGGTCGATGCGGCGGCGGTGCCAGTAATACACGTCCTCCCAGGCGCCCGTTTCTTTGTTCTGCTCTTCCCGCGGGTAGTAGAAGCGCTCGTCCAGCGAGATCAGCGACGTAGGGTCGGCGGGGTCCTGCTCGACCGTGCACCAGCGCGCGTCGAAGCACTCGAACACCACGCGGCCGGCAATGACCTTGAAGCCGAAGATCGCGGTGCCCATGCCACCGCCTTTGTTGCGAACCTCCACCATCTTCGCCCACAGGCCGTAGGTCCTCGAGACGGCCTGCACCCAGTCCTCGGTGTCGCGGTCGCCGGCTACCTTCCAGATCGGGGCCTGCGCCTCGGAGAACAGCAGCGACGTGAACCGGCTCACGATCGTGTGGCCCAGGTGGCAGGGCACACTCGGCCGGCGGTAGCGCAGCGGCAGCTTGCCCGCGACCGGCGTGGTGTTCATGCCAATGTCGACGTAGCCGCCGGGCAGGCTGGGCGCGGCCACGATCGAAGCGCGCGTGGCTGCGTCGGCGTGCTGGCTACCGTCCCAGTCGACCGAGCAGTCGTCGTGCTGCTGGCACCGGGCATAAGCCCAGTATCGATTCAGCTCGATCTGCCGCCTGGACATGCCAAGGCGCTTGATCCCCTCGTTAACCAGCTGCTGGTCGGCCACCGTGTCCACCACCTTGCGGCCTGCGCCTAGATCTCGAAGGATTCCGTTTCCCATGATGCATCCTACCAATTCAGGAGGTTGAGTGTCACGGCCCCAATTGCGGGCGGGGGCTTGTCGACCTGGCCCAGGCGCTCGCCTTCTTTGGCGAGCCAGCTCGCCATCGCCCGGTCGCCGGTGTGCGCGGGCTTGGGCCGGTAGCCCAGCAGCTCGCTCACCCAGGCCTCGATCTCGGGCTCCATGCTGCCGCCCATGTTGGGGATGATCCACTTGCAGGCGGCGAACTCGGCGGCCATGGCCTCGAACCCGAACGTGGGGTCGGCTTTGTTGCGGCCGGTGGTGTAGGGCACGATCGGGATCGCGGTGCCCGCGTGTAGCAGCTGCACGAGGTAGTCCTGCGCGGCGTTGTTCTCGACCACGAAGATGCACTGAAAGCGGTACGAGTACTCGATGACCTTGGCCATGATCTCGGCCGCCAGCCACCGCCCGCTCTCGACCCACAGCACCTCGCGGTCGCCGTTTGGGTGCACCAGCAGCACGAAGAACACGGTCAGGTCGTTGTCCTGGCCGCGCCCCACACCCAGGTCGACGCCGCAGTAGACCTTGCACCCCCAAGGAACGGCCTTGAGCGCATAGACCGGCCGCGAGCCCTGGCCGTTCTGGCCCAGGCCGCGCCGCATGCAGTCGTCAATCCACGACCGCTTGAACCGACTGCTGCTGTCGTCCCGGCACTCGCAAAACAGCTGGCTCGCGATCTCGCTGGGCAGGATCAGCTCGGCCTTGCGATTCTCGATAGCCTGCAGGGGCCAGCGCTCGGGCCAGCGGGGCGTTTCGTCCGGGTTGAGTATTGGGTACTTGAACCCATGCCATCGGCTGCTCTTGACGACCGTATGCAGAAGGTCCTCGGGGTGAAAGGCGTTGCCCAGGAGCAGGATCCGCCCGGTCTCGGGGTTGATGCGGCCGGGTATGCTCTTCAGGTACCAGTCCAGCAGCTCGGCCCGGCGGTAGGGCGAGTGGGTGTTCTCCCGGTTCACCACGTCGTCCAGAATGGCCTCGTCGATACGAACGCCTTGGATATTAACTCCCACGGCGCCCACGGCAACGCTCGGCCAGCTGGAGATATACGGGCGCTTGACCGTGATCTGCTCGGTGTTCCAGGGATTCCTAGCGTCGGGCCGCAGGTGGGGAAACACCTGGCGCAGCTCGCGCGAGCTTTCGATGTACTGCGAGATCGCGCTCATGATCTTGACGGCCGGGCCGCTGCTGGCGCACACGATGGCGAACCGCAAGGACGGGTTCTGGCCCAGGCGGAACAGGGTGCGGGCCACGGTTAGGTTTTGCGTCTTGCCACTGTTGGCGAAGGCCCAGATCACAAGGCGGTCGTAGGTGTCGGCCAGGTAGTGCCACTCTTCCTGGAAGTAGGCCAGGTCGATCGGCTTGCCCGTGTATTCGTCGCGCATCACGTAGTGACAGAAGGCCGTGATGTTCTCGCGCGCTAGCTGGATGGCGGTGCTCTCATAGTGTTCGTAGCCCTCATCCAGCAACTGGCGTTGCAACAGGGCCGTCACGGGCGCTTCACCCCTATCGGGCCGGCCACGCTGGGGGCCACCAGGTTCCCGGGCAGGGAACCCGCCATACCCATCGGGCCGCGGGGCGGGGCCACGGGCGGAGGCGTCGGGCCGGCCGCTGTGGGCACGGGGCTGTTCGAGGCCTGCGCCTCGATCACGACTCCGCTTTGCGCCGGGCTACCGGGCAGCGTGGGCGCGCGCACCTCGACCCCGCTGATGGCTCGCTGGCCCTGGGTGCGCTGTGCTACCTCCTGCGCCATTCGTACCGAAGCCAGAATGCGGCTGGCCTTCTCCTCGTCGCTCATGATCACGGGTGCGACTTCATGGGTCGTGTGGGTCTGCAGCGGGCCGCCCTGCGGGCCGGTGAACTGCAGGTTCTTGACCGGGATGCCGACGGCATACTGCATCAGCAACTCGGCCATTTCCTTCTGCTGCGGGTGCTTGCTGTTGATGGCAGCCCTGGCCATGGCGTGAATCACCTGCTCGAGAATGGTCAGGGTGACCTTCTTCCCGTTGTCGGTAAGCGGCGCGCCGTTGGGCCCGCGCACCACGTCCGCCCGGCACAGGAACCTGACCTGGCGCATGGTCGACCTGTATCGGGTCTCGACGTCCTCGTCCAGGCTGCGCGCGATGATCTCCAGGCCTGCAGCGCGCTTGCCGTTCACCCGCATCAGCTGCCGGCTCAGCGCCACTTCTATGTCCAGCCCGAAGTCGGTGTCGCTGTCGCTTCTGTCGCTGCGCTGCCCGCGCGTTCGGCCTGGCTTGGGCCCGGGCTTCTTGCGGGGCCGTGGGGCTGCTGGTGCCGCGCCCTTTGCTGGCGCCTGCTGCTGGTCAGCCATTCTCGAGAGTCCTCTCGATCGCCTCCCTCTCGGCCAGCTCCCTTCGTGACTGCTCCAGCGCTTCGATCACTTCGGGATCCGTGGCCTGCTGCTTCAGGTGCTGCGTGATCCGGTCCAGCACCATTCGCGCCAGCACACCGTCGATCCGCTCCCACATGGAGCGAGACACCTTCAGCACCCCATGCTCGGCCCGGTTCAGCGTGATCCGGTGCACGCCCGCGCGTCGCGCCAACTCAGCCTGAGTTATGCCTACCATGCTGCGAAGAAGCCCGAGCGCTTGCATTGCCCTTGCCCTTCCCATGTATCACCAGCCCCTAGGGACTACACATGTAGTTCTGCGCCCACAGTCGAGCAGCTGCGAATTGTCGAGCGATCTTGCGCTCTTGCCGACCGAGGTTGCGAGCGCCTCTCGTTTTGCCCTGTCAGGTGCGGGATCCGAGGGCAGATCCGGGCTTCGCAGGGCAGTGCGAGAGAGATTAAGGGGCGGGGCTGGGCGCAGCTGTCAAGATAAATCGCCCTGGCCCGACGGTGGCAGCGCGGGCGGGGGAATGTGAGGTGGCTTACGTTAGGGGCGCAAATCGCCACGCTGTGGCGTAGCTGGAGGCACCACTGGAGGGGATCCGATCGCGACCTGCCGGCTACCACACCGCCATGACCGGTCGTTTACCCTACTTGCGAGGCGACTTGGAAAGTGCGGCCTTCAGCTCCGCAGCTGTCTTGCCCGATGCGCGAATCTCGGCAAGCAACCGAACCATCGACGGGTTATCTTGGAGCCAGCGCTTCATCTCGGGACTCACGGTGCCTTTGAGATTCTCGAGCTCAGCCGCGGGAACTCCGAGTGCTTTTGCGATTTGGTCGAGCTTACCAGTACCGCGACGACCATGCTCCAGGTCGCTCAAAAACGGAGCAGAAACATTCGCTTTAGTCGCAAGCTCTCTCAGGGACATGCCCCTTGTCTCCCTCAACTCTCGTATCTTCTGGCCGAGCGTGATTTCGGATGTCATGTTGGCGTCTATGTCCTCCATTTTGTTAGCTTACACTGCTAACATGGCCGGCACAAGCCCCTGCGAGGTCTTTGGGGGCGCCTAAGCGCCAACACCGCTCTTCCAGGCCTTCACAGTATCCTCGGCGTGGAAGCCGCCCCCTTTAGGAGGCGGAGGAAACGCCGTCCGGGGTAGTGGGTCAGTTTGAAGATCTTCGGCCAGGCACGGACGGTGGCGCGGATCAAGGCCCGAATCGCGTGTCGTAGGACCGCGAGATCCGCGTAAGCACCGCGCCGTATTCCTTGAACGTGTCAAGGTAGTCCGTCCATTCAAACGAATACGGTGGTTCGTTCGTTGCCCGGTAGCGCAAGAACAGGAACTCGTCGAACTTTGGCAGGGCGTGCTCTCGGAGTCTCGCTTCTGCCTCGGCTGCTTCCGCTTCCGGATGCTTGTGTCTCTTACCGTCTGTGCGGAAAGCTCGCTCACCTTCGTACGAGGTGCAGACGGCGGATGAATTGATCCCAACGATGCCGATACAGATCGGATTGCCGGCCCCACGATGGAACTGCTCAACCTGGCCCTTGAGATCCGAGATCACCCGATCGATTTGCTTGATCATGGCCTTGGCCAGGATCTTCACTTCAGCTCCAATTTCGACGTTCGCAATTTCCCCGCGCGCCACATCGAAGCCTGTCTCTACAATGGCGACGATTCCAGGAATGCCTTCTCCGAAGGTGCCATCACCCCGACGTGCGGAAATGCCCTTGCGCTTGTTGGCGACGTTTAGGACGTGCTCGCGGTTCGCGATACGGTCGCAGAGGAGGGTGGACTTAGAGATACCGAACAGGTCTTCGTACAGGTGACGCGCTACCCAGTCTCCCAGGCTCGAATCTCGGTGTATGTACCGTTTCCCGTCGAATAGCCTCTGGAATGCTTCAAGAAGCCGGTAATTCACGCTGCACCCTTACGGGGTGCGCATGGACTTGCTGCCACGTTCGGGATCGACGACGAAAGTGGTGCGCACTGCCCCCAGCATTCGAGTTTGCGCTGTTGCTTCCTGGATGCGCTTTCGAGCGATGGCGACATATGACCTTTCGATTTCATTGGCGATGGAATTGCGCCCCGCCTCGATAGCGGCCAACGATGTCGAAGCGGTTCCCGCGAACGGGTCAAGAACAGTGTCACCGGCGAATGAAAACATGCGAATCAAGCGTTCCGCAAGTTCAATGGGGTATGGCGCTGGATGCCCTCCGCGCGTGGACGATCCTCGAATGTCAGTCCAGAAGGAGCGGAACCATGCCTGCATCTCTTCCTTGGTCAGCATCGAAAGGACTTTTTGCGCGTTCGTGACGGATCGATATCCGCCACCCTTTCGAAGCAACAGAATGTATTCGATGTCGTTCTTGATCACCGAGCCAGGCTGGTAGGGCTTGCCGTAGAAGCCCGCGCCGTTCCCCTCGGCTTCCGTCGCGCCATTGGCGATCTTGTGCCAGAGGATCGGGGTCAGGCAGTCGAGACCGAGGCGACGCGAGCGCACCTGGATATCCGCGTGCAACGGCACGACGTAATGCCGGCCTGTCCTCTTGCGCGGGATACATACGTCGCCGACAACGCAGCAGATGCGACCGCCGGGAACCAAAACGCGCTCGCACTCACGCCAGACCTTGTCGAGCTCGTCTAGGAATTTCTCGTAGTCCTTGATTGCCCCCATCTGGGCCACCGACGGCGCGTATTCCTTCAAAGTCCAGTATGGTGGAGACGTGACCACGAGGTGAACGGACTCGTCTGGTAGCCAAGCCAGATCCCTGGCATCCCCCAAGTGCAGCCGATGGTCGGTCTTGTTAAATGGCGCCGGCCACGGGCGCGACCGATACTGGCGATTCTCAGCGAGTAAAGCGGCCAGCCCCCCTGGGGTGTTATCAGCACCCATCGCGTCGAAGGCCATGGCCGTCGCCGTTTGCCGCATGCTAGTTTTTATCATTGGTTGAGATCCTTG
>Ga0187860_1002949_pt1 | contig 13645 bp, 8 predicted proteins | sample June2016WEW_10_4_FD_132981 | JGI IMG/M metagenome (GOLD analysis project Ga0187860, IMG submission 132981) | Peatland microbial communities from SPRUCE experiment site at the Marcell Experimental Forest, Minnesota, USA - June2016WEW_10_40 | ecosystem: Environmental > Terrestrial > Soil > Wetlands... | reverse complement strand
GCGCTGGTCTTGCCCAATTCGCACCGCTCGGCGCTGGAAGTTTGGCTGGCGCGAGTCCCGCAGCGCATCGGCTGCGCCCGGCGCTGGCGGAACTGGCTTCTGACGCAAACAGTCGCCGCCCGTCAGGACCACGTGGAGATGCGCAAACGGCCAGTCAGTGAAATCAATCGCTTGGTCCGCTCCCCGGCCACCGACGCGCACGCTCCGCCACGCGCCCACTATATCCACGAATACCTTCACCTGGTCGCCTCTTTGGGCGCTTCGCCGGAACCTCTGCCGCCTCTGTTGGCTATCGCCCCCGAGGAACTCAAAGTGGCCGCCGCGAAGTTCCGGTTGGAAAACGAACTATCCAATGGCCGCCCTCTTTTCGGCCTCAGTCCCGGCGCCGAATACGGCCCCGCCAAACGCTGGCCATTAGAACGATTCATCGCCGTCGCACAAGGGATTCACCAGCGCACCAGTTGCCTCTGGCTCATTCTCGGCGGCCATTCCGATGTGCCAGCGGCCAACGCCATCCACTCCGCACTCCGCACTCCGCACTCCGCGCTCCCGTTGGCCGGCCAAACTTCCCTTCGCCAGTTAATGGCGCTGCTCAAGCTCTGCCGCGTCCTCCTTACCAACGACTCCGGGCCGATGCACGTCGCCGCCGCCCTCGGCACCCCGGTCGTCGTGCCCTTTGGCAGCACGTCGCCGGAGTTGACCGGGCCGGGGCTGCCGGGCGACCCCCGCCATCAGTTGCTCAAGTCTGCCGCGCCCTGCTCACCCTGTTTCCGCCGGGCGTGTCCCATTGACTTCCGTTGCATGACCGGCATTCGTGTGGAGCGCGTCGTTGAAGCAGTCTTGCAGCTTCTCTCCCTCAAGTAATTCCTCCCAGGCATCAGCCTGCAGCCTTCGGGTTTCGGGTTTCGGCCTTCGGATTTACGCCTCGCCGCCTCCGCTTGCGTTCGGCCCCGCGTTGCCGGATACTCACCCCGTGCCGTTGACCGTCACCCAACTCACCGACCGCCTGGTGGCTTCCTACGCCCGCGCGGGCGGCATCAACCACCTAGACGGAAAGAACCTGCCCTCGAAGCGCGCGATTGCGCTCATCACCTCCGATTTGCTCCGGCTCCTGTTTCCCGGTTTCTTCGACGAGAAGCTCGTCCATTCGTCGGAGCTCAAAGCAGGGACCGCCACGCTGCTGGAGTCGGTGCTCGCCAGCCTGGAAGAGGAAGTCTCCAAGAGCCTTGAATACAACCCTCCGCCCGAACTGCCCAAAAAAGGCCTGCGTCCCATTGCGCGCACCCTGACCGTCGAATTCCTGGCCAGCCTCCCGCGCATTCGGGAATTGCTGCAGACCGACACGGAGGCGGCCTACAACGGCGACCCGGCTGCGCTCAGCAAAGAGGAAGTGATCGTCGCTTATCCTTTCATTGAAGCCATCGCCATCCAGCGGCTGGCGCATGAGCTATACCTCAAAAACATCCCCCTCATCCCGCGCATCATGACTGAGTGGGCGCACGCCCGCACGGGGATGGATTTGCATCCCGGTGCTCAAATCGGGTCGCATTTCTTCGTGGACCACGGCACCGGCACGGTCATCGGGGAGACCAGCATCATCGGCAGTCACGTCAAGATGTATCAGGGCGTGGGCCTCGTGGCGAGGTCGCTCGCGGCGGGCCAGCAACTGCGCGGGCAAAAGCGCCATCCCACCCTCGAAGACCACGTCACCATTTACGCCGGCGCCACGATTATGGGCGGCGATACCGTGGTGGGCGAAGGCAGCACCATCGGGGCCAACGTCTTCCTCACCGCCAGCGTCCCGCCCCACTCGCTGGTGGTGCAGGAAGAGGCCAAGGTGAAAGTGGTCAGCAAAAAGGAGCGGCCCCGACCACCCGAAGACTTCCACATCTGATTAGAACCGCGTCAGCCGCTCCAACTCCTTCACGCGTCCATCCACCTGCGCGCGGGTGATTCGGGTGGTGCGCTGCAAGCCGAATCCCTCGCAGCAGAACGACGCCACCACGCTGCCATAAGCCATCGCCCGGCGGATATGGTCGTCAATCGGTCCTTTGGCCGCCGCCAAATATCCCATCATGCCGCCCGCAAACGAATCCCCGGCGCCCGTCGGGTCCACCACCTTCGGCAGCGGATAGGCCGGGCAAATAAACAAACCCCGCGGACCCGACAGAATGGAGCCGTGCGAGCCTTGCTTGATGACCACGTACCTCGGGCCTAGCCGGTGGACCTTCTTGAGCGCGCCCAACACGTTGGCTTCCCCGGTCAACTGCTGCGCTTCGCTGTCGTTCAGCACGAAGGCATCGAGACGCTGCAGCAGCTTCAGCAAGTCCGGCAGCGCCACCTTCAGCCACAAATCCATCGTGTCGGCGGCGACGAACCGCGGCCGCCGCATCTGGTTGAGCACATGCTGCTGCAGCGCCGGAGCGATATTGGCCAGCAGCACGAACGGCGTGGTCTGATACGCCGCCGGCAGCGTCGGGTTGAACGTCTCGAAAACGCCCAGCTCGGTCAACAGCGTGCGGCGGTTGTTCATGTTCGACTCGTACTCCCCCGACCAGTGGAAAGTCTTCCCCGGCAACCGCTGCAAGCCCTCCAGGTCGATCCCGTGGCGCTCGTAAAGCCGGATATAGCGCCGGGGGAAATCATCCCCCACCACCCCCACGAGTTTGACCGGACCAAACAAGCTGGCCGCCACCGCCGCGTGGCTGGCCGACCCGCCCAGTAACCGCGGGTTCTCCGCCCGGGGAGTCTTGATCGAATCCAGCGCGGTCGAGCCGACAATCAGGACGCTCATATCCATTCAAGTTAGTTATGGGTCAGGTCCTCAGGAGATTGGGCCAGGATTCTGTACTTCCAACCCTTTCGCCGCAGGATCTCTTGCCAGAGTTGCTCGGGGGCGGCGTCGAAAACCAGTTCGAGCGATGCGGGATGCGTCAGCCACGCCTTGCGTTTCATCTCATCTTCGAGCTGACCCGAATCCCAGCCGGCGTAGCCCGCGAACATCTTGATTCTCCGCGTCGGAGACAGGGATTCGCCGATTTCCATCAGCGAATCAACCGAATGGCCCAGGCTCAAGTTCGTCATCACGTTGGCGTTCTCGAGGAACGTGTCCGAGTGCAGGAAGCTCAACGCCGACGGCTGGACCGGCCCGCCCACGTACAGCGGGCATTCCTTGAGCGAATCGGGCAAATCGGCGACGATCATCTCGCCGACGCGGTTGCCGCTGGTGCGGTTGAGCACCAGGCCGAACGCCCCCTCGGCGTCGTGCTGGCAGATCAGCACCACCGTGCGCGCGAAGAACGACCCGCGCAACTGCCCGCTGTCGAGGAGCAACTGGCCCTTCAAAAATGTTTTCTTCTCCGGCATATCGCTAAAACCGTCTGGCACTTGCCCCACAGCCAATCTGGATTAAATTTGTCTCATGTCAAAACTTTGTCTGCTTTTGGCCCTCGTCGCCCTGCTCATGGTGGCCGGGTGCGCCACTTCGTCCGGCAGCCGGGACTACATCCCGGGCAAAGGCTGGGTGCCGAATGATTGAGCGTTGAGCGCCGCCGGGAGCGGCCCCTTTTTGGCAGGGGCCGAACGCGGATTGCGGAGGCCGGTCCCCCCTGCGCGGTCGCGCGACTGATGCCGTCCCTCACCGGGGAGCCGTTTTAAGCCGCAACTCCCGCTCTTCGCCCGTGCCGACGATACGGATCCGCACCCCATCCTGACCGATGGCCAGGCAGCGGATCGTCACGTTGGTCTTTCCCACGCGCACCTTGCCTTCTTCATTCACTCCCAAGGTCCGGTTGTTGATAATCGCCAACGGCCGCGCTTGCGCCCAGTAAATCCCCCGCAGCACCAGCGTATCGGGAACGGACGACACGGCTGAACTGTAGGCGGGGGAATTCGTCGCCGGCCTGGCCGCGGCGTGGAGAAGCTCGACGTTTCTAATCCGGCGCAAATCGTCGCCGGCCAGCCGGTCATCGGCGCCGAATTTCATCCAGTCCACAATGTCGTTAAAACCGTAGAGTTTCTCCGCCTCGAGGAACAGGTGAATCTGGCCGCGCGTGTAGGCATTGGACAGGATCAGCTTTTTCTGTGCCTCCTCGTTCTGCGCTTCCATCAGGCGGTAGGAGACGAGTTCGCAAAAACCTTCATTCGCATCCCGGCTCAGGCCCTTCATTCGTTGCTCGGACAGGTTCTCATTCAGCCAGGCATGGGTGTACTCATGGGCGCAGGTCGCTTTGAAACCCGCCAGCGGCAGACCGCTCAACAGGCTTATCGTATGCTCCAGGTGATGGCGGTTCGTCCTCGTTTCCATGTAGCCCCAAATGTTCGGGCACGTGTAATCGTGACCGGCAAACTTGAACAACTCCTGCAAGTGAACCCGGTCCACGATCGCGACAGTCACATTGGTCTCGGGGAAATTCAGGAAGCGGGAGAAAAGCCGGTCCAGGTTGTCCTTGGCTTCGCGGCAAATCCGTTTGCCATCGTCTTCGTTGAGCACCGCCGTCCGGGCGTCGCGGGCGCAGAGGATCCGGCCATCCGGCAGCTCGGTGTAGTTCGTCCTGACCGGCAGGCCGCAGATGAAGCAGACGGTGCTCAACACCGCGCAGTCCGGGCAAACCTGCACTTTCTCCCCGGTCACCTGATCCGTCACGGTGTAAACCCGGGCGGTAAACCGAGCGCCACAGACTCCGCAGTGGTCTGCATCCGCCAGCAACTGGCCCGCCAGAAGAACCCACGCGAGCGGAACCAGCGCGGGAAGAGCTCGCCACTGCGATGGTCGGTAGCTCTTCAACACCGCTCAGACCAGCGCCTTGACCTTTTGGACAATGGCGCTGGCGTCAATCCCATACTTGGCCAGCAACACCTCCGGCTTGCCCGAGCGCGGGAGTTCGCGCACCGCCAGCTTGTGGACCTTGACGCCCTCGGCGCTCAACTCGCCCGCCACCGCGTCGCCCAGCCCCCCTTCCACATAATGGTCCTCCACCGTCACGACCAGGTTCTTGGTTTTCTTCGCCGCGGCCTTGATTACATCCTTCCCCAGCGGTTTGATGCTGTAGGCGTCGATGACCGTGATTCCGATCCCCTCGCCCTTCAACGCATCCGCGGCCTTTAGCGCCTCGTAGAGCGTGACCCCCGCCGCCACAACCGTCACTTTGTCCGCCGCCGACTGGCGCAGCACCTTCGCGCCGCCGATGGGAAACGGCTCGTCATTATTGTAGATGACCGGTGTTTTGGGCCGCGACGTGCGGAGGTAGCAAATGCCCTTATGGGCGGCCATCTGGTCCACCAGCTTCTCGGCGCACACCGCGTCGCTGGCATACAACACCGTGCTGCCGGCAATCGCCCGCATCATGGCGAGGTCTTCCAGGCCCATTTGCGACGGGCCGTCTTCGCCAATGCTCACTCCCACGTGCGAACCCACCAGCTTCAGGTTCGCCATCGAAATCCCCGCCACGCGGATCTGGTCGTAAGCCCGCGTGAAGAAGCAGGCGAAGGTCGAGGCAAACGGCACCTTGCCCCGCGTGCCGTAGCCCGTCGCCACCCCGACCATGCACTGCTCCGCAATGAAGCATTCCGTGAACCGGTCGGGGAACTTCTTGTAAAACTTCTCCGAATAGGTGGAGTTCTTCGTGTCGCCATCCATCGCCACGACGCGCAGGTCCGTTTCCCCGATGCGCACCAGGGCATTGCCGAACGCCTCGCGCGTCGCGACCATGTCGCCCGGTTTGTAAGCCGTTGGCGGATAGCCGGCGGGCGCCGCGTTGGCCGGCGCCGGCAGTGGATTCGGGGCCGGAATGGGATGGCCGATCCCGGACTTGGAGCCGGGCTGCAGTTCCGCAATCGCGCGGGCGGCTTCTTCTTTTGAGAGCGGTTTGCCGTGCCACCCTTCCTTGTCCTGCAGGAACGAGACGCCGGCCCCTTTCAACGTCTTGGCCAGGATGACCAGCGGCTGCGTGCCCAGGCCCACCGCGGCCAGCACTTCGGTGATCTCCTCCAGGTCGTGTCCGTCAATTTCCTCGGTGCGCCAGCCGAAGGCCTCAAACCGCTTCTTGTAGGCGCCCAGGTCGTAACCTAACTCGGTGGGCTGGCTCTGGCCGAGCCGGTTGATATCCACAATCGCCACGAGATTGTTTAGTTGATTAACGCCTGCCAGCGAAGCCGCTTCCCACACCGCGCCCTCCGCGCATTCCCCGTCGCCGAGCAGCACATAAGTCCGGTAGTCCAAATTGTCGAGCCGCGCGCACAACGCCATGCCGACTCCCACGGCCAGCCCCTGCCCCAGTGAGCCGGTCGCCACGTCCACGAACGGCAGCCGCGGCGTCGGATGCCCTTCCAGGTCGTTGCCGAACTGGCGGAGCTTGAGCAGTTCCTCCACCGGAAACAGCCCTGTCTCCGCCCAGGCCGCATACAGCAGCGGCGCGGCGTGGCCTTTAGAGAGGATGAAGCGGTCGTTGTTGTGGTAGTGGGGATTCTTCGCGTCGTAGCGCATGTGCCCGAAGAACAGGGCCGCGACCAGGTCCGCCGCTGAACAACACGAGGTCGGATGCCCGCTGCCCGCCGCTGTCGTCGCCGCAATGGAATGAATCCTCAACTGATGAGCGATGCCCTTTAAGCTTTCAATATCAATGTCGTTCATGAATACCGCAAACTGTAGGCGCAGAATGCTAAAAGGAAAGCAGAATTCCTCCATCCCCAGTCGGATGGCAAAAGTCAGAAGAAGAGCTCTTTCCCCTGGCTTTGCCCTGTCTTTCCCCACGCTCTCGCAAGAACATTTCAAAGAGCATGAACCCGGGACATCGCGCACTTGCGCCGCGTCTTAGACTCGTTGCCTAAAGTTCAGGGACTGCCGACCGCGTCATTGATTTTAGCCGCAAGCTCTCTCGCCTCCTCCTCGGTGAAGGAGCCGGTAATCAGGGCTTTGCCTCCCGGGATTTCCGACCTGATCACCGGGGCTGAATACAAATGGCCGTCCAACACAATCGCAAGGCGTTTGTTGAGGTTCTCCTTTGTAATTTCGGCGAAGAGTTCCTTACCCACCTCACTGAACTCGATATTGATCTCCGGAGCGCCCGACGACTCGTTCCGCGTAACAGTGGCTGAACTAATGGCCGTGTGATCCAACAAGGGCGTTTTCTCCAGGTAAAGAGTTTCTCCGCCGGCATTATTGGTCATTGGCTCGGCACTTTCGCCGGGTTCATCGAGGACAAGCTGCACCTGAAATGGGGCTGGTTTGTTCGGTTGTGCGGCCACACCCAATGCGGTCTGACCGGCCATGCCGGGAGTTCTTGACTGCGCTGCGGCCGCAGCTTGCTCAAGCTCGCGCTGTTGTCGCCGGAGCAATCCGACTTCACCCCGAAGCCTTAACAACTCGCGCAACCGGTCACTGCTCAATGAACGCGATTTATTTGCCTGAGCGACACGATTGGAAAGACCTTCGTTGGCGGATTTGAGCTGCGCGATTTGTTCGGCGAGCTGGGTTTGCCGTGGCTGGAGTGTCTGGACCTGATCGCGCAGGCGTGAGGCCTGGCGAGCCTGGTAGATTCCGGTGCTGACAGCGAGAGCAAGGGTTGCGGAGATCAAAGTTTTTTGCAGTGTGGTCATGGCGATGGCTTTGGTGGCGGTTGCGGTTGCGGTGGTAGCGAGGGTTGTTCCGGCAAGAGCGGCAGCGGTGGAAATGGTGATGGCCAATCCGGCGGGCGCGGCCTGGACGGCGTTGGCGGAGATGGCGATGACAAGCCCGCTCGCACCGACGGTGACGCCGCGTTTGGCGAAGAATTCGCGCAGGCGTTCGACGGCGCGGTTGACGCGTTTTCTGGCAGCGTCCTCGTTGGTGCCGAGCGTCTGGCCGACTTCGCGCAGGGATTTGTTCTCGAAATAGCGGAGCAGGACGGCGGTGCGGTCGGTCTCCTCGAGCGCGTACATGGCTTCGTCCAGAAGGGGTTCGACGTGGGTCCAGTCGGCGGCGGTGGAGTTCATGGCGTTGAGTTCGCAGGCGACTTGTTCACGGCGCTGCCGGCGGGCTTCGCGGCGGACGACATCAATGGCAGTGCGGCGGGTAACTTGATAGAGCCAAGCGGTGAGGATGGTGTCGGGCGTGAGGCGATGCGCTTGGCGGGCGAGGTCGGTGAAGGCAGACTGGGCGACTTCCTCGGCGAGCTGCGGGGAGCGGACTTGGCGGAGCGCGGCGGAAAAGACGAGATCGAGGTGGCGGCGGACAAGCTCGGTGAAGGCATCCTCGGCGTGTTGCCGGGTGTAGCGCGCAAGCAATTGCAGGTCCGTGTCGCTCATATTCAAGAGTATATCGCCGCCGCCATGAAAACCGGACTAAAAAACGGTTATTCTGGCCCCGTTTTTGACCTCGCTCGGGTTGGGTTGCTGCGGCAAGATTCCGCCCAGACCATGAAGCTCGGGATTGATCGCCTTTTGGAAGATGCCGGCCTGCGCAGGGCATTGCAGGGGCGCCGCGTGGCGCTGCTGGGCCATCCGGCCTCTGTGACCCATCAGTGCCAGCACACGCTGGACGCCCTGGCCGGCTGTGGCGACTTCCGCCTCACCGCCGCCCTGGGCCCCCAGCATGGCCTGCGCGGCGACAAGCAGGACAATATGATCGAGTCGGAGGATTATGTGGACCCGGCCCTGGGCATCCCGGTGTTCAGCCTCTACGCCAAGGTGCGGCGCCCGACCCCGCAGATGCTCGACACGTTCGACGTGGTGCTGGTGGATTTGCAGGACATCGGCACGCGCATCTACACGTTCGTCACCACGCTGGCTTACGTGCTCGAGGCGGGGGCGGCCTCGGGAAAAGGCGTCTGGGTGCTGGACCGGCCGAACCCGGCAGGCCGGCCCATCGAGGGCACGATCCTGGAGCCGGGCTGGGAGAGCTTCGTCGGCGTTGGACCGTTGATCATGCGGCACGGGTTGACGCTGGGGGAGTTCGCGCGGTGGTATGTGGCGTACTGGGGGCTGAGCGTGGACCTGCGGGTGATCGCGATGGAAGGCTATCGGCCGGAAGAGCCGCCCGGCTACGGCTGGCCGGTGTTTGAACTGCTGTGGGTGAACCCGAGTCCGAACGCCTCGAGTCTGAACATGACGCGGTGTTTTCCCGGCACGGTGTTGTTCGAGGGCACGACCCTCTCGGAGGGCCGGGGGACGACGAATTCGCTGGAGATCGTCGGCGCGCCGGACCTGGACTTCAACCGGGTGCTGCGGCGGGCGCAAACCTTCGCCCCGGAGTGGCTCACCGGTTGCCGGCTTCGCCGGTGCCACTTTGCGCCGACCTTCCAGAAGCATAAGGGCACGCTCTGCTCCGGCCTGCAGGTTCACACGGACTATGCGGGCTACCGGCCGGAGAGCTTCCGTCCCTATCGGCTGGGCGCACTGCTGTTGAAGGCCATCCGGCTGGAGTATCCGGATTACGAGCTGTGGCATCGGTTGGACTATGAGTACGAGACTGGGCGGCTGGCGATTGACCTGTTAAGCGGGGGCGCGTTTTTGCGGGAATGGGTGGACGACGTTTCCGCCAAGGCGGGTGACTTTGAGGCGCGGTTGGTGGCCGAGGAGCGGGCGTGGGCGGAAACCCGCCGTCCGTTCCTGCTGTATTGAGCCTGAGAACGCGGGCATTGATTCTCACTTGCCCGCGCTACCGTCAACAGAGCAAGTTCTCATTAACTCAATCGTATGATCGATCAAGAGCCCCTTCTCTCCGTTGGCATCTATGAGCGCGAGGCCGAGACCCGCGGCGCTCTGAACGGCCAGTTTGTCCTCCCGGACAAGACCGCGTTGAGCGGCGAGTTCTCGGTCCGGCCCAAGCAGGGCCGCCTGGTGTTGTTGGGGAAGGACGGACAGGAACTCGCCCGCGAACCGGAGATCCGATTGGCGCCGGAAGGGAAGGCCACCTTCACCCTGCGCGGCGTGACCATCGGGATCAACTTCCACTGGGAACGGAAGGAGGATCAGACCTTCGAGGGAGGACTGCGGCTCCTCCCCAACGCCGACGGCACGATCACCGCCATCAACGACGCGGGAGTCGAGCAGTATCTCAAAAGCGTCATCTCGTCCGAGATGAGCGCGGAAGCTCCGCTCGAGCTGTTGCGCGCCCACGCAATCACCTCCCGAAGCTGGCTGGTGGCGATGCTCGAACGGCAGAAACGGTTCAAGCCCGTCGGCGGCCCGGCCCGGCGCGGACGCGAGAGCGAGGGGGAGATCGTGCGATGGTACGACCGGGAGGACCACAAGCTCTATGACGTTTGCGCCGATGATCACTGTCAGCGGTATCAGGGGATCACGAAGATCATCTCCGCAACCGCGGAGCAGGCCGTGCGCAACACGCGCGGCGTTTTCCTCATTCATGGCGGCGAGATTTGCGATGCCCGCTATTCAAAATCCTGCGGTGGCCGGAGTGAGGTGTTCGCCAGCGCGTGGGAAGACCTTTCCGTTCCCTATCTCTCGACCGTGTCCGACGCCGCCGTAGAGCATCCGCTCATCAGTTCCGAAACAGCAGCCGAGCGGTGGATGCGCTCCTCGCCGGCAGCCTACTGCAACACGACCGATGGGAACATCCTCCGGCAAATCCTCCCGTCGTTCGACCAGGAGACGACGGATTTCTATCGCTGGACCGCGACCTATACGCAGGAGGAACTCGCCGCGTTGCTGCGCCAGCGCTCCGGCCTGGACTTTGGCGACATTCACCGCCTCGAACCACTGCGGCGCGGGCCGTCGGGACGAATCGTGCGGCTGCGGATCGTTGGGTCCCGGCGGAGCGTCGTGGTCGGGAAGGAATTGGAGGTCCGGCGCTGGCTCTCCCCTTCGCATTTGTACAGCAGCGCCTTCGTGGTTCGGACCGAAGGGGGCGCCCACGGGATTCCCGCGAGGTTCACCCTTCATGGCGCGGGCTGGGGCCATGGCGTCGGGTTCTGCCAGATCGGCGCAGCGGTCATGGCCGCGAAAGGATTCCAGGCCGAGACGATCGTGAAACACTACTTCCGCGGAGCAGAGTTGAAGGAATTGTATTAGCCGCGTTCGATGGTGCCACCCGCAAGCGCCCCAGCGTTGGCCTCTATGGAAACCAGCGGGCGTGAAATCCACGCGCAAAGCGTGGAGTTGGCGCACCTGGAAGGGAACAGGATCAGATAAGGCCGGTTTTCGGGCGGTTTGGCACACTGGCATCAGCGATGCTAACCGAGGGGCTTGGGTCATAATCAGGCCAGTGATGGTGCTCGGGGTTTGCCTGTGAGCGCCAATGGGTTGGACCCGACGCTTTCCGAGTGCGACCGCTCGGCAACCACAACCGCGGTTGCCGCCGCAGTCAAACGCGCGGGTGTGTGCGCAAACGCAGACTTGCCAAAGTGGCCGCACTCGGATACAAAGGGACGCGGGAATTCTATAGCGCAATATTCCCGGATTAAGATTCGGCAAACTCGGATTAACTTATGAAAAGACCATCCGCTTCTCTCCACCTCGTTCTGCCAGTCACGATGCTGCTCCTGCACTGGCTCCCGGCCAGGGCGGTCACCTTCACCAACAACACCGCCATCAGCTTCAACGACACCAACTACGATGGCATGGATATTGTCGTCACCAACTGCACTCTCACTGTGGACGGCCTGCATTCCTTCGCCAGCCTGCAAGTGCTGAATGGCGGCAACCTGACGCATACGTTCGCGACGAACGGCCTGCTCGAAAACCTGCTCGTCGTCACCAACGAGCAGCAGGTGCTGAGCGTGACCAATGCAGCGACCCTATCCAACGCCAACGTAATGGCTTCCAGCATCGTGGTCCAGGACTTCTCCGGGCTGGTGACTTACACCAACGGCGTGGATTACGTGACCGGGCTGGACACCAACGACATGACGACGCTGCTGCTCACCACCAACTCCGCCATCGCCGAGGGCAGCACTAACCTGGTCTCTTACGACTATCTGGGCACGCCGGTGGCGGCGGGCTTGAGCCTGACGGTGACGGGAAACGTGACGGTGGCGCAGGGGGGGTCAATCAATGCGGATGGCAAAGGGTATGGCGGCGCATCGGGGCCTGGCGCGGGCAATTCTTTCGGCAGCCCTTTAAGCGGCAGTGGCGCCGGTCACGGCGGTTACGGCGGGCAGAGCGCAGCGCTCAATGGATTCGGGTTCCCTTACGATTCAATTCAGCAACCGGTTAGCCTGGGGAGGGGGGGTGGCAGCGGTTTGGGCGGCGTGGGTGGTGGCGGCGGCGGCAGCATCAAGCTGGTTGTTGCGGGCAATTTGCGCGTAGATGGCACTGTGTCCGCCAATGGCGCTAACGGCATCAATGACCGCTCCGGCGGCGGCTCGGGCGGCAGCATTTGGCTGACCTGCCAGAACCTTTCCGGCGCGGGCGTGCTCTCGGTTAACGGCGGCGCCGGCGAACCTTCCCAGGGTGGCGGCGGGGCGGGAGGGCGCATTTCCCTCCAGTTTGCGGCCAACACTTTTTCCGGACTCACCCCGGCCTACGGCGGCAATGGCTACACTTACGGCGGCGCGGGCACGATTTACACTCGTCTCAACAGCCAGTCCGCCGGGCAGGTGCTGGTGGATAATGGCGGCAAGCCCGGGACGAGCACGGTGTCATCCGGCTCGGAAGCCTTCGACCTTACCGTGCAGGGTGGAGCAACGATCTCTCTGTCGGGCTCGCAGGCCTTCGGCAACTTGCTTGTGGCCTCGAACGCCTGGATCAGCCTGTCCATGTTATCGGGGAGCGTCACCGTCACGAGCAACGCCACGGTCCAGGCCGGCGGCGGCATCATCGCCGATGGCGCTGGTTACGCCGGAGGCCAGGGGACCGGAGCTGGCAGGGCTGACAGCTCTGCCGAGACTGGAGGGGGAGGCGGTTATGGCGGGTACGGGGCGGCGGGCGGCGGCACAATGGCCTATGGCGGCAGCCCTTATGGTGCAGCCACCGAGCCGGTGACCTTTGGCAGCGGTGGCGGCAGCTATTCTGCTCATGGCCTGGGTGGTGCCGGAGGCGGAGCCATCCGTCTGAGCGTCACCGGAATGTTGTTGCTGGACGGCAGAATCTCAGCCAATGGCAGTCCGGGCCTCGCCGAGGGCAGCGGTGGCGGGTCAGGCGGCAGCGTCTGGGTGACGGCAGGCACACTGACCGGCGGCGGCACAATCTCCGCCAATGGCGGCACGGGCAACGGCCTTGGCCTCACGGGCGGTGGCGGCGGCGGCGGCGGACGCATCGCCATCCAATACGGAACGGATTTGTTCTTCGGTGTCACCTCGGCTTGTGGCGGGGGCGGCTCGGCCTGGGGCGGCGCGGGCACGATCTACACCGCGCTCTACAACCAATCCTCGGGCCAGGTGCTCGTGGATAACGGCGGGCAGTCCGGGACCAATACAACCTGGACTTGGGAGGGCAATACTGTTGACCTGACTGTGCAAGGCGGGGCCGTCGTTTCACCGCCCGTTGGACAGACGATTGGCACCCTGCTGGTCGCTTCCAACGGGTGGATTAGCGTGGCCAGTCAGAGTCAGGTGTTGACGGTGACGGGCAATGCCACCATTCAGGCCGGGGGCGGCATCATTGCCGACAGCATGGGATACCCGGGCGGTGGCGGCTCAGGAGCGGGCAGGTACGTCGCTACCTCCTCCGGGTACATCGGGGGTGGAGGCGGCTATGGCGGTTATGGCGC
>Ga0187860_1002933_pt1 | contig 13698 bp, 13 predicted proteins | sample June2016WEW_10_4_FD_132981 | JGI IMG/M metagenome (GOLD analysis project Ga0187860, IMG submission 132981) | Peatland microbial communities from SPRUCE experiment site at the Marcell Experimental Forest, Minnesota, USA - June2016WEW_10_40 | ecosystem: Environmental > Terrestrial > Soil >... | reverse complement strand
CGGAAGGGCTTTTTTGGTTCGCTGCCGGCGCCAATGCCGGGGACACCGAAAGGGCTTGTCCATCTTTGCCAGCAGTGCGGAACGGGATCTCCCTCATCCGGACCAAGGCAGCAATCGCGGCGATGCAAGGTGGCTCCGCAGCTGCGGAACTGCGTGCGTCGCAGGAGGTTCACCTCGGCGGCTACGCCGCCAGCCGGATAGGGAGCTGGGTGGAATGACCACACGCATCCGCGAATTCCTCAAGCAACGTACCGATAACGGACCTTGTCTCGTCGTCGACCTCGACGTCGTCCGCGACAATTACCAGAACTTCGCCAAGGCGCTGCCGGACACCAAGGTGTTCTATGCCGTGAAGGCAAATCCGGCGCCGGAAATCCTCAAGCTATTGGTCGGGTTCGGCTGCTGCTTCGACGTGGCCTCGGTGCCCGAGACGGAGGCGGTGCTCGCGGCCGGCGCGACCCCCGATCGCATCTCCTACGGCAACACCATCAAAAAGGAGACCGAGATCGCTACCGCCTTCCAGCTCGGCATCACTCTCTTTGCTGTGGATTGCGAGGCCGAGGTGGAGAAGGTCGCGCGTGCCGCGCCCGGCAGCCGCGTGATTTGCCGTATCGTTTGCGACGGCTCCGGCGCCGAGTGGCCGTTGTCGCGCAAGTTCGGCTGCGAACCGGTCTATGCCGCCGATATTCTGGAGTTTGCGCATAAGCAAGGTCTTGTCCCGCACGGCGTGTCCTTCCACGTCGGCTCGCAACAGCACAACGTCGAGGCCTGGGACCGCGCGCTCGCCTCGACGGCCGCGGTATTCCGGGCCTGCGCGGAGCGCGGCATCACACTCGCCATCGTCAATCTCGGCGGCGGCTTTCCGGCGCGTTATGTGCGCAAGACGCCCAAGCTCGAGTCCTACGGCAAGGCGATCTTCCGTTCGCTTCGCAAGCATTTCGGCAACAACCTGCCGAACACCATCGTTGAGCCGGGCCGCGGTCTCGTCGGCAATGCCGGCATGATCGAGGCCGAAGTGGTGCTGATCGCCAAGCGTTCGCCGGAGGACGAGGTGCGTTGGGTTTATCTCGACATCGGCAAATTCCACGGCCTCGCCGAGACCATCGGCGAGTCGATCCGCTATCCGATCCGCACCACCAAGGATCGCGACGAAACGGCGCCCTGCATCATCGCCGGCCCGACCTGCGATAGCGTCGATGTGCTCTACGAGAAGACGCCGTATCCGCTGCCGGTCTCGCTCGCCATCGGCGACAAGGTCCTGATCGAGGCCACAGGCGCGTACACGACGACCTATTCCTCGGTCGGCTTCAACGGCTATCCGCCGTTGCGGCAATATGTAATCTGACGGCCTGTCGTCATTGCGAGAAGCGGGGCGACGAAGCAATCCTGCGCTCGTCGCGAAGCCGGATTGCTTCGCGAAGCCTGTCATCGGGCCGGCCACTTCGGGCCGGACCCGTTGGCTCGCAATAACGCTATTGCGCGGTTACCCATTCGACATGGGCCTTGATGGCCTTGCGCTGATCATCGATCCAGCCATGCGGCCGGGCCTTCTCGATCATGGCCGAAAAATTCTGGTGCCACGCGGCATCCTGCTCGATGCCCGGCCAGCTGCGCAGCGTGCTTTCGAAGATCCACGCAGTTTCGGCATCGGGCATTTCCACCTTGCCCGCAATGGCGCGCCGAACGTCGTCGAGCCGGGCTTGGCCGCCTTCGACGACAAGCTTGAAGGCGCGAAAATTATTGCGGTCCTCGAAATCGAGCGTGCCGGTAGCAGAGAATTTCAGGAACATGGAACCTCCTAGTCGCTTGGATCACGTGAGATCGAGGACGCCGGCCTCGCCGTCTTCCGCGCCGAAAGCGAGAAGGCGGCCATCCCCGCTCCAGGCGAGCGCGGTGACCGCCGTGGCGCCGGGTTTTTTGGCGAGGATTTCGGCGCCGTCTTCGATGCGCACCAGAAGCACCATGCCGTCGCTATAGCCGGCGGCGATGATCTCCTGCTTCGGATGGCAAGCGACGACCTCCACGCGATGTTCGGAGGGCGCCAGCAGACGCGGCTCCCTGCTCATCGGGCCGTCTTTGGTCTGAAACGGCCAGAGAATGAGTTGCGTCGAGCCTGAGGTCGCCAGCCATCGCCCGCCGAGCGTCCAACCGAACGAGGTCACGCGCGCCGCATAGCCGGACATGCGCATGTGCTTGCGGTCGGCGAGCCGCCAACCGTGCAGCATCGGCTCCTGCATGGTGGTGACGAGGAAGCGGCCGTCAGGGCTCACCGTGGCGCCGAGATGCGAGCCCTTCCATTCAAGCGTCTCCGGCGCAGCCTTCAGCGCGTTCGGGAACCAGAGCGAAGCGCCATTATAATGGGCGACGGCGAGCCGGAAGCCCTTTGGCAGAAAGGCGAGGCCGCCGACGGTCGAGGGTGTTTCGAATTCACGCAGCTCCTTGGCTTGCACGAACGCCGTCTTTCCGGCCGACCAGGCGACGGCACCGTCCGGTCCGAGCGCGACATGATCGATCCAGCGGTGTTTCGGATCGCGCGCGAGCGTGCGCGTCTTCCCTTCTGCATTGGTCTCGGCGACCTTGCCGTCGTCGCCGCCGCTGACGATACGGTCGCCGTCCCCAGCCGTGGCCAGGATTGCGCCGCCGTGGATGTCAACGCGCCGCGGCTCGCCTTCCGGCTCCGCAAACAGCATCGCCTCCTCGCCGAGGACGAACACGGCGGTGCGGCCGAGGAAATGCGCGGCAACGACCGGCCCGCCTGCCGCAATTGCGCGCGTGCGATCGACGACTGAAACAGTATTGCTGCGGGTGTCGGTCATGAGCCAATCGCGTCATGGCCGGGCATGGCCGTTCGAAGAACGGCGTCGCTTCGCTCGCCTATGTCCCGGCCATCTCGTTTAACAATGTATAGTGCCAATCTAAGCGGGGTGCCCGGCACAAGGCCGGACATGACGAATTTGGCGGGATCTATCACGCAATGCAGCTCTCGAAGCCTTGCCGGATTTTTTCCTCCGGCAAATTGCGGCCGATGAAGACGATGCGGCTGTCGCGCTTCTCGTCTTTGTTCCAGGGCCGCTGATGATCGCCGTCGAGGATCATGTGTACGCCCTGGAAGACGAAGCGCTCGTCGTCGTTCCGAAAGGACAGGATGCCCTTGCAACGCAGGATGTTCGGGCCGTCCGTCTGAACCAAATTCTGCACCCACGGAAAGAATTTGTCGGGATCGAGTGGTTTGTCGCTCTTTAGCGAAACCGATTGCATGTCCTCGTCGTGGTAGTGCTTGAGGCCACGATGCGCGTGCTCGTGACCATGATGGTGGTCGTGGCCGTGCGCGTGATGGTGGTCGTGGTCATCCTCGGATTCGAGGAAGTCCGGCGCGATGTCGAGGATGCGGTCGAGATCGAAGGCGTTGCGTCCGAGCACCTCGTCGAGTGCGATTTTGGCGCGCTCGGTCTTATGCACTTTGGCGTAAGGATTGATGCCGCGGATGCGCGCTTCCACCTCACGAAGCTCATGAGGAGAAACGAGATCGGTCTTGTTGATCAGGATGACGTCTGCGAACGCGATCTGGTTCTTCGCTTCCGGGGCGTCCTTAAGCCGATCGCTGAGCCACCTGGCGTCGGCGACGGTGACTACCGCGTCGAGCCGGGTCTTGCGCCCGACACTTTCGTCGACAAAAAAGGTCTGCGCTACCGGCGCCGGATCGGCGAGACCGGTCGTCTCGACGATGATGGCGTCGAACTTGCCCTTTCTCCGCATCAGCCCGTCGAGGATGCGCACGAGATCGCCGCGCACGGTGCAGCAAATGCAGCCGTTGTTCATCTCGAACACTTCCTCGTCGGCGCCGACGACGAGGTCGTTGTCGATACCGATCTCGCCGAATTCGTTGACGATTACGGCGTATTTCTTGCCGTGCGGCTCGGAGAGGATGCGGTTGAGCAACGTGGTCTTGCCGGCGCCGAGATAGCCGGTCAGTACGGTGACCGGGACTTTTTCGGACGAAACCTGTTCGGACATGCGGGGCCCTCCTGACGGCTATATAAGCGGTTCCGCGCCAGCCTAAAACCCAATCGGCGAGCTACGTCATTCCACGACGCGCCGAAAGCGCGGTCCGCGAGCCGGTGGGGAACGGCTGTGGCCGATAATCCCTGACATTTGCGATAGGTATGTTATAATATTACATTTCAACCCCACTCGATCCTTGATTTTCCAGGCGAAATGCCAGGCCCTGCCATGAAGACACTAACTGGGCTGACAGCTGCGCTTCTGGTCACCCTCGCCACGCTGACGGCCGCGCACGCCGCGGACGGCAAGATCGCGTTGGTTGCGGCGGAGAACTTTTACGGCAGCGTTGCGCAGCAGATCGGGGGCGATCGGGTCTCAGTCACCAGCATCATGAGCAATCCCGACCAGGATCCGCACCTTTTCGAGGTCTCGCCCGGCATTATTCGGCAAATCGCGGCGGCGCAGATCGTGGTCTATAACGGCGCCGACTACGATCCATGGATCGAGAAGCTGCTCACGGTCACGCCCAGGCCAGGGCGTGCCGTGATCGTTGCCGCCGCGCTTGTGAACCGCAAAGCCGGAGACAATCCGCACCTTTGGTACGATCCCGCAACGATGCCTGCGGTCGCGGGCGCGCTGGTGGCCGCGCTCACCGCGGCCGATCCCGCCCACAAGGACGACTACGCGGCGCGGCTCAAAACCTTCCTCGCCTCACTCGAACCGCTGAACGAGAAAATCGCCGCGATTCGCGGCAAATTTGCCGGCATGCCGGTCACGGCGAGCGAACCGGTTTTTGGCGACATGGCGAACGCACTGAAACTCGCGATGCGCAACGAACGCTTCCAGCTCGCCATTATGAACGATACCGAGCCGAGTGCGCGCGATCTCGCGGCGTTCGAGCGGGATTTGAAGACGCACCAGGTGCGGGTCCTGTTTTACAACAAGCAGGCGCAGAACAATATCGTTCAGCATTTGGTCGATCTTGCGCGGGCGTCGAACATCCCAGTCGTCGGCGTGACCGAAAGCGCGCCGCCCGGCATGTCGTACCAGGATTGGATGCTGATGCAGCTCGACGAGACCCAACGTGCACTGGCCGGACCTTCTTCATGAACGTCATCGAACTCGATCGCGCGACGATCAGCATCGGCGGCCGCAGCATATTGGTGGATACGAGCTTCGCGATCAGGCGCGGGGAATTCATCGGCGTGCTCGGCCCCAACGGCGCCGGCAAGACCACGCTGATGCGCGCGATCCTCGGCCTGCAGCCGCTGAGCGCCGGAAGCTTGCGCGTTTTCGGCCGCGCTCCGCAGCGCGGCGATTCGGAAATCGGCTACCTGCCGCAGGTGCGCACGGTGCTGCCGGACCTACGCGTGCGCGGCTTCGACTTCGTGGCGAGTTCAGTGCACGGCGAGCGGTGGGGCGTGCCGTCGCTGACGCGCGATGACCGCATCATGATCGATAAGACGCTTGAGGCGGCGGGCGCGCGCGATCTCGCCGGGCGTCCGCTGTCGGAGATGTCGAGCGGCGAGCGGCAACGCCTGCTGCTGGCGCAGGCACTGTTCGGCGAGCCGCAGCTCCTGCTGCTCGACGAACCGCTGATCAGCCTCGACTATCGCTATCAGGAAGCGGTTATTGATCTCGTCCGCCGCTTCGCCCGCGAACGCAACATCACGGTTCTATTCAGCGCCCACGAGCTCAATCAGCTGATTGGCACACTCGATCGCGTGCTCTACCTCGGCAATGGCCATGCCGCGCTCGGGACCGTGGCGGAAGTGGCGACGGCCCCTGTGCTGTCGAAACTCTACGGCGCGGATATCCAGGTGGTGCACGCCGACGGGCACATCTTCGTGCTCTCGCGCGGACGCGACGTCGAACGCTCCGACCATGCGCATGAGGAAGGTCACAGCCACGACCATCACCACGGCCATCATCACCATGCTTGAATATGATTTCATGCGGAATGCCTTCGCCGCCGCCGGCGTTGCGGCTGTCGTGTCGGGGCTGGTCGGTTATTTCCTGGTGTTGCGAGGCCAGACTTTCGCCGGTCACGCGCTCTCCCACATCGGCTTCGCCGGTGCGACTGGCGCGGTCTTGATTGGCGTCGCATCGGTGTGGGGACTTGTCGGTTTCACGGTCGCGGCCGGGATTGGCATGGGAATGCTCGGCGAGCGCATCAGCGGCCGCGACGTCGCAATCGGCGTCGTGCTGGCGCTGGCGCTGGGCTTCGGTTTGCTTTTTCTCCACTACTACACGGCATTCGCCACGCAGGCGACGGCGCTGCTGTTCGGCAACGTGCTTGCCGTCGATCGATCGACCATCGCTACCCTCATTGGGCTCGGCGTGATCACGTTGGCCGGCCTCGCGGCGATCATGCGGCCGCTGATTTTTGCCAGCCTGCAGCCGGAATTGGCCGAAGCCAAGGGTGTGCCCTTGCGCTTCGTTTCCACTGCTTTCATGACCATCGTCGCTCTGGCGGTTGCGGAAAGCGCCCAGATTGTCGGCGTCCTTCTGGTCTTCGCCCTCATGGTCGGACCGCCGGCAACGGCGCAGCGGCTGGTGACAGGGCTGTGGAGCGGAATGCTGCTGTCGGCCGGGATTGCTTTGGCCGAGGCCTGGCTTGGCATCGCCATCGCTTACCATACCGATTGGCCGGTCAGTTTTTGCATCGCCATCCTGAGCGCGCTGGGCTATTTCCTCACCCGCGGTAGCTGGTTGCCGCGTTAGGAACCAAGACGATGAGCGACCAAAAGCCCCGCGCCGTTTGCGTTGGCGAAGTGCTGATCGAAATGGCGCGCGGCGCTGACGGCCGATTCTCACTGTCCTGCGGCGGCGATACATTCAATACCGCCGTCTATCTCGCCCGCGCCGGCATCGATGTCGCATTTGCTACGGCGCTTGGTGACGATCCTTATTCCGACAGCATCATGGCGCTTGCCGCTGCCGAGGGCGTTTCCGGCCAGCCCGTCCTTCGCGTTCCGGGCCGCCTGCCGGGATTATGCCTCGTCGAAAACGGTCCGGCCGGAGAACAAAGCTTTCGCTACTGGCGCGAAGGTGCGCCGGCGCGCGAGCTGTTCGATCTGTCGGACTGGATGCGGGTCGCCGAAAGCCTGGTGTCGGCGCGGCTGATCTACTTCTCCGGCATCACGTTGTCGCTGTATTCGAATAACGGTCTCGGACGCTTCCTCGCTCTCCTCGAAGCCGCGCGCCAACAGGGTGCCAAGGTGGCGTTCGACGGCAATTTCCGTCCTCGCGGCTGGAAAGGCGACCTCGCGCGCACGCGTACCGTTTTCATGGAGGCGCTCAAACGCGTCGATATCGCGTTACCGACCTTCGACGACGAGGCTGTACTCTGGGGCGATCCGTCGCCGGAGGCGACGGTGGCGCGGCTGCAAGCGTTTGGTATCGGCGAGATCGTCGTCAAGAACGGCCCAAGCAGTGCGCTGGTCGCCGTGGCCGGCGCGCAGGAATTCGTGCCGGTGCCGGAGGTCATGGTACCGGTGGACACGACCGCCGCCGGCGACGGCTTCAATGCCGGTTATCTCGCCGCACGGCTCTCCGGTACGGAACCGACACAGGCGGCGAGCGCGGCGCATCGGCTTGCCGGCGACGTGATCCGCCATCACGGCGCGTTTGTTCCGCGCGCAGATGCCGCGATGCATTAGGCCCGCAATGGGTGACAGATTGCGGAAGAAAGAAGATAATCCACCCAAGATACGCGATAGAGATCAAGGTGAGAGATGCCGGCTTCGTTCGTCCGCCCTCGTCCGTGATCCGGGAGGAAAATCCATGAAACGCTTCGCCATCGCGCTCGCCGCCATGCTCGCAATGGCGTTCGGGTGGCCCGCGCTCGCGGACGAGCCGATCGTCATCAAATTCAGCCACGTGGTGTCGCCCGACGCGCCCAAGGGCAAGGCCGCGCTTCTCTTCAAGGAGCTCGCCGAAAAATACACGGGCGGCCAGGTGAAGGTCGAAGTCTATCCGAACTCGTCGCTTTACAAGGACAAGGAAGAGCTTGAGGCCTTGCAGCTCGGCTCGGTGCAGATCTTGGCGCCGTCGATTGCAAAATTCAGCCCGCTTGGAATCAAGGAATTCGACGTCTTCGATTTGCCGTTCCTGATGAGCGACGATACCCACGCTCGGCAGATGATGGCGAGCCCGATGATGGCGGAGCTCAACAAGAAGCTCGAGGCCAAGGGCGTTTTGCCGCTTGCCTATTGGGACAACGGAGCCCACGTCTATACCGCGAACCGGGCCCTGATCTCGCCCGATGACTTCCGCGGCATGAAGATGCGTATTCAAGGCGGCAAGGTGCAAGATGCGGTGGCGCGGGAACTCGGCGCCCTCCCGCAGATCATCGCCTTCGGCGAACTATACCAGGCTCTGCAGACCGGTGTGGTGGATGGCGAGGATAACGTGCCATCGAACATCCTGACGCAGAAATTCTACGAAGTGCAGAAACACCTGACGGTTTCCTACCACAGCCGGCTCACCTACGGCCTCATTACCAACAAGACGTTCTGGAATTCGCTGCCGGAGGATGTCCGCACGCAGCTCGATCGTGCGGTCAAGGAAACAACCACGTTCTTCAACGAGACGGCGGCGAAGGACAACGCCGACGCGCTCGACAAGATCAAGGCGTCAGGCAAGACCGAATTTCATCTTCTGAGCGACGCCGCGAAGAAAGCCTGGATCGCCAAGCTGATGCCGGTGCATACCGAGATGCAGAGCCGCTTCGGCAAGGATTTCCTCGAGCGGATTTACAAGGCCTCGGGGTTTACGCCGCCGCAGTCCTAAGTCCGGCCAGCCCCTCTCGGCGAACGAGGCTCAGCGTGCGGGGAATGCAGGTGTTCAACCGCTTCCTCGATCGGCTCGAAGAGTGGCTTATCGCCACCCTCATTGGCGCCGCGACCATTATCACCTTCGTTGCTGTCGTCCATCGCTACGGCGCAAGCAATTCCGCCGGGCTTGCCAGATGGGCCGGCGCTCATGGCGTCGTGCTGCTCCAGCACGCGGCGGATTGGGTTTACACCTCGCTCGCGGCTATCAATCTTTCCTGGGCGCAGGAGCTTGCCACCTACATGTTCGTGTGGATGGCGAAATTCGGCGCCGCGCTTGGCGTGCGCACCGGCATCCATGTCGGCGTCGATGTCTTGGTCAACCGGTTAAATCCGGCGGCGCGCAAGCCGGTGATCGTATTCGCGCTGCTTTGTGGCGCGTTGTTTACCGGCGTGATCGGCACGCTCGGCGCGGTCTATGTCCACGAGCTCGATCCGGACCAGGTCTCGCCGGAGCTCGAATGGCCGAGCTGGATCATCTATCTGTGCATTCCGCTCGGCTCCTATCTGATGTGCTACCGCTTCCTGCAGGTGATGTGGCGCTTCCTGCGAACCGGTTTGGTTCCGCACCAGAGCCACGGCATCGGCTACGAGGTGCCGCGTGACGATGCGGCGGTTCCGATTGGCGAGGCGGTGCGATGACCGTCCTCTCGCATATATCGAGGTCGGCCGCTCCGCGGCCGCTCAGCGGCTCGATCACGGCGGCGGTGATTATCGTCACGCCGATCGCGCTTGGGCTCATCTGCTTTGCAGCGCGGCTCCATATCATCGAGCTGTCGCACACGGTGCGCGCCGAGCTCTTGTTCGCGCTGCTGCTCGCCTTGATGACGACCGGCATGCCGATCTCGATTGCACTCGGTCTTTCGGTGCTCACCTATCTGTTTATCCTGTCCGACGTCGATCCGAAGATGGTGGGTTTGAAGCTGTTCACCAGCATCGACCGCTTCGAGATCATGGCGATCCCGTTCTTCATCCTGGCCGGTAATTTTCTCACCACCGGCGGCGTCGCCCGTCGCATGATCGATTTCGCCACGTCGCTGATCGGGCATTGGTATGGCGGGCTGGGATTGGCCGGCGTCGTCGCCTGCGCGCTGTTCGCTGCGATCTCCGGCTCGTCGGTGGCGACCGTCGTCGGCATCGGCTCGATCATGCTGCCGGCGCTGCTGCAGAACGGCTATCCGCCGCGGTTCGGCGCCGGCGTGATCGCCACCTCCGGCGCGCTGGGCATTTTGTTTCCGCCTTCGATCAACCTTGTGATTTTTGCGGTGGCGACCAGCGGCATGCAGCCGCGCGGGCCAACCGGTGCGGTCGTCGACTCCGCCTCAGTCGGCCAATTGTTCATCGCTGCGCTGGTGCCTGGGGTGATCCTCGCCACGATGCTCGGCGCGACGACCTGGTACCGCGCTTGGCGCAACGATTATCCGCGCATGGAGCGATCGAGCTGGCGTGATTGCTGGCGCGCCTTTCGTGAAAGCATTTGGGGGTTGCTTCTGATCCTTCTCGTGCTCGGCGGCATCTATTCCGGCTTGTTCACACCGACCGAAGCCGCCGCAGTCGCCGCGGTGTACGCGTTCATCGTCGCGGTGTTCGTCTACAAGGGATTGAAGTTCTCCGAGATGCCGGCGGTGCTGCTCAAAGCGGCGTCCATGAGCGCGATGATCCTTTATATCATCACCAATGCGGCGGTGTTTTCCTGGCTGCTGACGTCGGAACAGATTCCCCAATCCATGGCCGAGTGGATGACCGCGCAGGGGTTCGGCACGATGGGATTCCTTCTGGTTACCAACATTGTGCTTTTGGCCGCTGGTAATTTTATGGATCCCGCCGCGATCGTCCTCATTATGGCACCGATCTTGTTTCCGATGTCGGCGGCGCTGGGCGTAAACCCCATTCACCTCGGCGTCTTGATGGCGGTGAATATGGAGGTCGGTCTGTGCCATCCGCCCGTCGGGTTGAACCTTTACGTCGCCTCCGGCATCACCGGGATGGGCATCGCCGAACTCACCGTGGCGGTGCTGCCGTGGCTCGCCACCATGCTGATCTTCCTGGTGATGGTGACTTACATCCCCGGGTTGTCGCTGTGGCTGCCGCGTCTGCTGGGGATGTTCTGATCGTTGCGGACTAAGCACATTGCGCCCGTCCGGCGCGCGCCCCGTCAACCCTACTTTCTCCATCATCTATGGCTGCTTGGCATCCATCAGCACGAATATGACGCGGCATGGCTCCGTGCCATGATTGAGCCAGGCGTGATTGGTCGCCTGCTGCACCACGACGTCGCCGGCCTTGAGGTGGACCGTTTTGTCGTCAAGCATTATGTCGATCTCGCCCGACATGATGATGGCGTAGTCGACAGTGCGCGTCCGGTGCATCAGCGGATTGCTTACTGGGACGCCGCGCGCCGGCGCCTTTTCGCCAACTACCTTCATCATAAAATTGGGATCCATTTTCGCCACAGCAGCTTCATTGAGCGGCGGAAATTCGACGACGAGGAATTTAGTTCCGTTGTCTGAAGGATTGATGCCGATTTTTCTCGTCGCGGCATCCTCCTTTGAAAATCCGAGCGGGTATGAATCCGTAATCCAAAGATTGACAGCCGGGAGGCCAGATGCGCCGGCGTGAAGCGGTTCGACGCTGTCGAAGAGCGCAGTCGACCTGTCGTCGGCATCGAGACCGGTGACGACGCGATGGATTTCGGTCGCGTGGCTCACCGCGCAAGTGGCCAAAATGCCGGCGATTACGGTGATTGCTTTGCGAAACATGCGCTTCCCCCTGTGTTGCGTTGCGATCATTCGCGTCTGCCGAAGCCGACATTCGCAACTTAAGATAATCGAGGGTTGCAATTTTCCATTGTGCCGACAAGCCCGCCGCTTATCTTCCGTGGCGATTATAAGGAGTTATCGCGATGGCGGTGAACGCACTTTTGCAACGGCTCGGCATCGAATATCCGATCCTGCTGGCGCCGATGGCGGGAAGTGGCGGCACGCCGGAACTCGCCGCCGCGGTATCGAATGCCGGCGGTCTCGGCGCGTGGGGTGGCGCTTATTCCAAGCCTGATGAAATCGCCGCGACGATCCGCCGTATTCGGCAGCTCACGTTGGGTCCATTCAACATCAATCTGTTCGCCGGCGGATATCGCGCGGATCGCAAGATCGATCCGCAACCCATGCTCGAAATCGTGGGTGCGGCGCATGCCAAGCTCGGATTGCCCCCGCCGGTGCCGCCGCCGGTGCCGGCGAATCCGTTCGATGAGCAGTTGGAGGTCGTGCTGGAAGAGCGCCCACCGGTTTTCAGCTTCACCTTCGGCATGCCGTCGGCCGCGCAGATTGCGGCGCTGAAGGAGCGCGGCATTGCGATCATCGGCACCGCCACCACGGTCGAGGAAGCGCGCCGACTGGCGCAAGCGGGCGTCGATTTGGTTGCCGCCCAGGGGGCCGAAGCCGGTGCGCACCGCGGCACTTTTGCCGCGCCGTTCGAGGAGTCCATGGTCCCGCTCGTCACGCTCGTGCGCGAAATTCGCGCCAGCGTGAATCTGCCGGTTATCGGGTCGGGCGGCATCATGGATGGCCGCGACGTCGCCGCTTGCCTCAAGGCGGGCGCCGACGCCGTGCAACCTGGCACCGCCTTCCTGCCTTGCCCGGAATCCGGTGCGCCGCCGGTCTATAAGCGCGCGCTGCTTGAGGCCAAAAAGGACACCACCGTCATCACCCGCGCCTTCTCGGGACGCCCGGCGCGTGGCCTGACAAATGCGTTCATTGCCATGGTGGCGGGCAAGGAAGATACCATTCTGCCCTTCCGCCAACAAAACGATCTCACCCGACCGATGCGCAATGCCGCTGGACAGCAAGGCATCGCTGATTTTATCTCGCTCTGGGCCGGACAAGGCGTTGCGCGGTCTCGCGCTATGCCTGCGGCCGATCTCGTCGCGACCTTGATGAAAGAGAGCGACGTCAGCGAAGCCGTGCGGCAATAGCTCGCAACCGCTACGCACGCGGCGGAAGAAGCAACAGTCGTGACCAACGCCAGCTCGCCTGCGGATATTGTTGCCAGCCTGTGGCAACTCGTTGGCGCTGACGCGACCGCGCTCGACCATCTGCAGCTCTCTGGTAGCGAGCCTGTGCTCCCGTCGTCGTTCCGCGTCGGTGCAACCGCGCAAGCGAGCATCGCCGCTGTCGGGCTAGCGGCGGCGGAGCTGCGCCATCGCGCCGGCGCAGCGCGCCAGCGCGTGAGCGCGGACATGCGCCATGCTGCGATTGAGTTTCGCAGCGAGCACTATCTGACGATCGACGGAAGCGCGCCGGCGACTTTCGGCGATCCGCTGTTCCGCGCCTACGGCACGGGAGACGGCGGCTTCGTGCGGCTGCACATGAATTTCCCGCACCACCGCGAGAACGTCATCAAGTTGCTCGGCTGTGCGCCGACGCGGGCTTCTGTCGAGGACGCGCTCAACAAATGGGATGCGGTCGCCTTTGAGACGGCGGCTTACCAAAGCAGCTGCGTCGTCGCTGCGATGCGGTCGCCGGACGAGTGGGCCAGGCATCCGCAAGCGGCGGCAGTTGCGGCGATGCCCGTGGTGCGGATCGACAAGATCGGCGACGCGCCGGTGCGGCCACTTCCGACGGGTCGAAAATCACTTTCGGGCCTTCGCGTCCTTGATCTGACACGCATCATCGCCGGTCCGGTCGCGGGGCGCGCGCTGGCGGCGCATGGGGCGGATGTGATGCGCATTTCAGCGCCGGGCCTGCCTTTCGCCGATTGGCTGGTGAAGGACACCGGGCGCGGCAAGCTCTCCGCCTATGCGGATATCGCCACGCCGGAGGGCAGAGCCACCTTGGGGAATCTCATCAGGGACGCCGATATTTTT
>Ga0187860_1002931_pt1 | contig 13701 bp, 15 predicted proteins | sample June2016WEW_10_4_FD_132981 | JGI IMG/M metagenome (GOLD analysis project Ga0187860, IMG submission 132981) | Peatland microbial communities from SPRUCE experiment site at the Marcell Experimental Forest, Minnesota, USA - June2016WEW_10_40 | ecosystem: Environmental > Terrestrial > Soil >... | reverse complement strand
GTCATGCCGTTCCGGCCCTGGGACGTGATCTTCGGCAAGATCGTTCCCTACCTTTTGCTCGCGTCTTTGGACCTCCTGGTGATCGTCGTCGTGGGCAAGGTGCTGTTCGGCGTGCCGTTCGTCGGCAACGTGGCCACGTTCGCCCTCGGCGCGCTCTTGTTCCTGCTGGTCACACTCGGCATGGGGGTCCTGATCTCCACCGTGTCGCAGAACCAGGGTCAGGCGATCCAACTGGCCATCATGTTCGTCGTGCCGCAGGTCCTGTTGTCCGGCCTGATCTTCCCGATCTCGTCCATGGCCGCAGGTGTCAGGTGGATCGCTTACGTGCTGCCGCTCTCGTGGTACATCGACATCGGCCGGGGCGTGATGCTGAAGGCCACCCCGATCAAGGCGCTTGTCGAGCCGCTCGGCGTCCTGGCAGGCATGGCGGTGGTGGTGTTGGGGTTGGCGATGCTCCGCTTCCGCCGGGACCTGGCACCGAGCGTCCGGGGTGGTGGCGCCATCACGGCGGATCCCGCGGCGGTGCCGTCGTGACGTGGGGCCTCGAGCTCGCGAGCGTCCGGTTCGGGACGCGGACAGCCCTGGACCGCGTGACTCTTGTCGCCGCGCCCTCGACGGTCAGCGTCGTGGTCGGCGGGGACGAAGCCGGGAAGTCCACGCTCCTGCGGGCGCTCGTCGGGCTCGTCGGGCTCAGCGGCGGCTCAAGCCGGCGGCCCCCGAAGTCGGAGATCGGCTACGTCCCGGCCACGGTGGGCCTGTACGTCGATCTCACAGTCGAGGAGAACCTGGCTTTCTCAGGGGGCGCCTACGGCGTGACCGGCCAGGAGTTCGCCCACAGGTCAGCGGAACTGCTCGAACGAATCGGGCTGGCCGACGCCCGCGACCGCCTCGGGGGCCAGCTTTCGGGGGGCATGCAGCGCAAGCTCGCAGTGGCGATGGCGCTTTTGCACCGGCCGGGCCTGCTCGTCCTGGACGAGCCGACCACCGGCGTGGACCCGGTCAGCCGATCAGAGCTCTGGCGCCTCATCTCTGCAGCCGCAGCCGCGGGAACGGCCGTCGTCGCGACGACCACGTACGTGAGTGAGGCCCATCGTGCATCGACGGTGACACTGCTCGATCAGGGCCGGTCGATCGCGACCGGTGCTCCTGCCGAGATCGTCGACGCAGTGCCCGGCAAGTTGGGCGTCGTCCGATCGGCGGTCCAACCGCGGGGCCTGTCGTGGCGGTGGGGCACGACATGGCGCCTGTGGTCTCCGTCGAGTGTCCTCCCGGAGGGGGCCGAGCCGGTGCAGCCCGAGTTCGAGGACGCCGTGGTCATTGCCTCCCTGGCCTACGAGCGGGGGGTCTAGCCCGATGGCCGTGCTCGCCGAGACCCGCCGCGTGACCAAGCGCTTCGGAACCTTCACGGCCGTCGACGCGGCGGATCTGGCCGTAGCAAGCGGCGAGGTCGTCGGGCTTCTCGGCTCGAACGGTGCCGGGAAGACCACCCTCATCCGGCTCCTGCTGGGGCTGTTGCGCCCCTCGGGCGGCGATGCGCTTCTCTTCGGGGTTCTCCCGTCGATGAGCACTCGTCGCCGGGTCGGATACGTGCCGCAAACGCTCGGTCTCTACGACGACATGACTGTTCTCGAGAACTGGAGCTTCACGGCCGCCGCCTTCGGTTCGGCGCGGCCAGTCCTCCCCGAGAGCATCAGGGACTCGAAGGACGAGCTCGTCGGGAGCCTTCCCCTCGGTCTCCAGAGGCGGGTGGCCTTCGCGGTGGCGTTCTCCCACGAGCCCGAGCTGCTGGTGCTCGACGAACCGACTTCAGGGGTCGGGCCACTGAGCAGGGCGAGACTTTGGCAGGACATCCGTGAGAGCACAGAGCACGGCGCCGGTGTCCTCGTCACGACCCACAACATGGAAGAAGCCGAGCAGTGCGATCGGCTCGTCGTGATGGTCGACGGGCGCGTGGCGGCAGACGGAGCCGTGGCCGATGTGATCGGCAGCCGCACGGTGGTCCAGGTCACCTGCGACGACTGGAGGAAAGCCTTCGCAGCGCTGGAGGAAGAGGGGCTCATCGTGCAGGTGCAGTCGGATGCGCTCCGCGTTCCCGGCTCTCCCGGACAGGTCGAGGAGATCCTGGCACGGCACAACCTCGCTGCCACGGTGGCAACCGTGCCTGCCAACCTGGAGGAGGCGTTCGTCAGCGTCGTCACGAAAGGTACGCACCGGTGAGCCGGACGGGGAGGCGTCCGGGGACGCCGGAAACCCGCGAGAAGATCCTCGTCGCCGCACGGCGTGCCTTCGCCGAGCGCGGCTACGAGGCGACGTCGCTCAGGAGCATCGCCGCCAATGTCCACGTCGACCCCGCCCTCCTGGTTCACTACTTCGGCTCCAAGGAAGGGCTGTTCCTCGCCACCCTCGAGGTGACCATCGGGCCGTCCGCACTGTTCAGCGGGCTCGACACCCTCGAAGTGCGCGAGGCTGCCGAGCTGATCGTCGCTCGGTATCTGGCCCTCTTGGCTCACGAGCAGACGCGCGACGTCGTCTTGAGCCTCGTGCGCTCGGCGGTGTCGAGCGAGCGGGCGGCGACGATGCTGCGTGAGTTCCTCGTCTCGAAGATGCTCTCTTCCCTTGGCCTCTTGATCGGTCGCCCCGATGGCCAGCTCCGGGCGTCGCTCGTGGTCGCGCAGCTGGTCGGCATCGCCATGCTCCGGCACGTCGTGAGGCTCGAGGCGGTTGTCCGGGCGAGCCCGGACGAGCTCGTCTCGCTCGTCGCGCCCGTGATCGAGGGGTATCTGCGTTGACCCCCGGGCGCGGCGACCTGATCACCGGATCGCCGACGTTAGAGATTCCGCCATGAGCGAGATCTTTCCGCCTGCCCAGGTTTGGCCCACCTTGCGAGCGCGCGACGCCCGCGGGCTCATAGGTTCCTCGTCGAGGCCTTCGGTTTCGAGGAGGTGGTCGCCTACGGCGAAGGCGATCACGTTGAGCACGCCCAGCTGTCCTGGCCCCTCGGCGGGGGAGTCATGTTGGGCAGCGCCGACGCGGACGACGACCTGCGCTGGCTGGGTACCTTCGGCGCCTATGTCGTGAGGGACGACCCTGATGGCCTGCATGCTCGTGCCGTGGCTGCGGGTGCCGAGATCGTGGCCGGCGTGCACGACACCGACTACGGGTCCCGGGATTTTTCCGCCCGCGACCCCGAAGGCAACCGGTGGTCGTTCGGTACATATCGGGGCGAGCCAGTTCGCGGCGGGTCGTGAGCCCTGACGCCGGATCGCCCGCTGCCGACCGAGCCGTGACGGCTCGGGCCGGCGAGGTGAGCTCCGTGGGCGGCCGCCTCCCCTTGTCGACGCTGCTGTCGCAGGCGCTCGTCGTCTTCACGATCGAGTTCGACAACGAGGCAGAGGAGCGGAGCGTGCACTCGAGCACGCGCGGCCCGGCGGCCGGCGCACGCGGCCCCTGGCTGACCTCGCAGGCGATGTGGGCGAACTTCATGCAGTTCATCGACGAGGAGGGCGTTCTTTTGAGCAAGGTCGAGGGTTTGGCCCGCATCACGAACCTGTCGGGCCTCAAGAGATGGGGATACATCACGGTCGCGCCGGCTCCTGACGAGGGCGGGTCAGAGCCCCCGCGCTCGGAGCTGGTGGTCCGGCCGACCCGGGCGGGCAGGCGTGCCCAGGAGATATGGCGGCCATTGGCCGCCGAGATCGAGCAGCGCTGGGTGCAGCGCTTCGGCGCGGAGCAGATCCGCAGCCTCGGCGGGCGTCTCGCCTCGCTCGTCGACCGGTTCGACATAGAGCTGCCCCCGTACCTCCCCGTGGTCGCGATCCACATGTTCGCAGGCGCCGAGAAACTGAACGGGAGGGTGCCGAAGGTCCCGGGCGCCGGCACAGGCGCCCGCCCGGATCTGTCCGTTCTCCTGGCCAAAGTGCTGCTCATGTTCACGATCGACTTCGAGGCTGAGTCCAACCTGTCGCTCCCGACGAGCGCCAACGCGCTGCGGGTCCTCGACGACCAGGGCGTGCGCGTAAGGGACCTGCCCCGTCTCACCGGCGTTTCGAAAGAAGCCATGGCCATGTCCGTGGGGCTGCTCAAGCGACTTGGCTGCGTTGTGGTCGAACCGGATCCGACTGCCAGCCGGGGCAAGGTCGTCCGCCTCACCGGAAAGGGTCGGAAGGCCCAGGACAAGTACCGGCGGATCCTTTCCGACACCGAGCGACAGTGGCAGGCCCGCTACGGCGAGGAGGCCATCTCGAAGCTCCGCGCTTCGCTCGAGCCGTTGGTCGGGGAGGGCACCGCATTCCATTCGCCGCTGTTCGAAGGCCTGCAGCCCTACCCCGGCGGGTGGCGTGCGTCCGTGCGCAGCCCGGAAACGCTGCCGCACTATCCCATGGTGCTGCACCGGGGCGGGTACCCGGACGGGAGCTGACCCGCACGGCGTCCGGCGCTGTCGCTGCGGCGAAGGTCCAGGTCCTGGTTCCGACTCCGGTCGACCGGGAACGGCACCCGGCCTCGCGATAGAAAGGGTTCGGCAGTCGAACGAGACACGAGGTGAGCGATGAGCAACCCGGGAGCTGTTGCGGCCAGTTGGCGTGCGTCCCTAGGGCGGATAGGGGTATGGGTCGGGCCCCGAGCCATCGAGCAGGACCCCGGTGGTTTCGCTGCCCGCGTTGAGCGCCTCGGCTACGGCGCTTTGTGGGTCGGGGGCAGCAACCCTGACGAGAGGTCCTTCGACCTTTTGGAGCAGGCCCTGTCCGGGACCGACCGGCTCGTGGTGGCGACCGGGATCACGAGCATCTGGGCCTGGGAGCCCGCGGCGCTCGCCCGGCGGGTCGCGGCGATGGAGGTGGCCCATCCGGGCCGTTTCGTCCTCGGCCTCGGTGTCAGCCATGCGCCTGCTGTCGAGCGTCTCGGCTATCGCTACGAGCGGCCTGTCGAGGCCATGGCCCGCTTCCTCACGTCCCTGGACGACGCCGCGGGCAAGGAAGCGGACCCCGGGAGCTCCTCCTCGACGCCCCGGGTCCTCGCAGCCCTCGGGGAAAGGATGCTCGCTCTGTCCCGGGACCGGTCCGAAGGAGCACACCCCTATCTGACGACGCCGGCTCACAGCGAAAAGGCCCGCCGCATCCTCGGCAACGCGCCCTTGCTCGCTCCTGAGCAGGCACTTGTCCTCGAGGCGGAGCCAGCAAAGGCGCGTGTCACTGCAAGGGCCTACATCTCCGGCTACCTCAGCCTGCCCAACTACCGTGCGAACCTCGGGCGCCTCGGTTTCGGCGCGGAGGACCTCGCCGGGCAAGGCAGCGACCAGCTTGTCGACGCCGTCGTCGTCCACGGGGGACCGGCGGAGGTGGCTGTGAAGGTGCGTGCCCACCTCGAGGCCGGTGCGGACCATGTCTGTGTGCAGCCGCTCACCCCTGGAGGAGGAGTCGATGCCGGGGCCCTCGAGGTCCTGGCCCCGCTTCTGCTCGCCCCATGAGCCGGGACCAGGCAAGATGGCGGCCCGTCAGGAAAGGCACCCAATGGCGCGCGTATTGATCACCGGCTCCTCCGACGGGCTCGGGCTCGGGGCCGCCAAGCTTCTGGCACAAGGGCACCACCACGTCGTCCTGCACGCCCGCAACGAGGCCCGGGCCGCCGATGTGCTGAGGGCGCTGCCCGAAGCGGCCGGCGTCGTCGTGGGAGACCTCACGACCATGGCCGGCATGCGCCAGGTCGCTGAGGCGGCCAACAGGATCGGCCGGTTCGATACGGTCATCCACAACGCCGCCGTCGGTTCCAGTGAACTTCGCCGGATCGTGACCCCGGACGGCCTGAGCCACGTCTTTGCCATCAACGTGCTTGCCCCCTACCTCCTCACCGCCCTGGTCGAGGTGCCGGGCCGGCTGGTCTACCTCAGCTCCGGCATGCACCGGGGCGGGGAAGCGCACCTCGACGACCTGCAGTGGGAGCATCGCCGCTGGAGCGGCTCGCAGGCGTACTCCGACAGCAAGCTCTTCGTCGCGGTGCTCGCGGCTGCAGTCGCCCGCCTGCGCGGCGACGTCCTGTCGAACGCCGTGGACCCCGGCTGGGTGGCCACCAAGATGGGCGGTCCGGGAGCACCGGACGACCTCGCCCTCGGCTCGGACACCCAGGCATGGCTGGCCGTCTCCGACGATGCCGAGGCCCTCGTGTCAGGCGCCTTCTTGTACCACCGGCGCCTTGTGCGCCCGCACGCCTCGATGCACGATCCCGGCTTCCAGGAGGAGCTCCTGGGCGCCTGCGCCGGCATCTGCGGTGTGAGTTTGCCCGGCACTTAGGGCGCCATGGCGCCCGCTTGTGTTCAGGTGCGCACGACGTCGATTGTCGAGAGGGTCGGGTCGGCCGCATACGCGACACGGACGCCGTGCGCCGCGACGGCGCGGAGGTCCGCGAGGAGCCTCTCGGTGACGAGCTCGCCGGGGGCCAGCACCGGGATGCCCGGCGGGTAGGGGGCGATCAGCTCGGCGGAGATGCGCCCGACTGCGAGGTCCGCCGCGACCGTCTCGTGCGAGGCGAAGAACGCCGTCCGCGGGCTCATCGCCTTGACCGGCTGGACGTGCCAGCTCACAGCAACCGAGGGCGAGCGGGGCCGGCCCGAGGTCGCGTGTATTGCCTTGATGAGAGCCCCGACGAGTTTGTCGAGCGTGTCCTCGTCGTCAGCGATCGTCACGAGCGCCACGATCGTGTCGCGGTCGACGAGCTCCAAGGGGAGCCCCTGGTCCAACAACATGCGCTCGATCTCGATACCGTTCGCGCCGACATGCGAGAGCAGCACGACGAGCCGCATCGGGTCGAAACGACCCGCCAGGAACGACTGCTCGTCTGGGACTTCGAGCCCCGGCACTTCTTCCCGCAGCCGTTGCCTGGCTGACTTGAGGGCGAGGAGGACCGGTTCCACAAGCTCGGGCCCACGAGCCTGCATGAGGGCACGACATGCGTCCATGCTCGCGAGCACCGATCCGGCCGAGCTCGTCGTACGGCTCGCCTCGAAGCCGCGCTCCAGGCGGCCACGGTCGAAACGTTGCGTACGGGCGCAAACCAGGCTTGCCTGGGTGTAGCCCGGGAGCAGCTTGTGGATGCTCGTGACCATGGCGTCGGCCCCGAGCGCCATGGCGTGCGGCGGCAATAGCGGGTGGTGGCCGAAGTGCGCTCCCCAGGCCTGGTCCACTATCACCGGCACGTCGCGGCGGTGGGCGACCTCGATGATGCCCGCCACGTCGGAGAGCGTGCCGAGGTAGTCCGGCTCGGTGATGAGCACGGCGCGGGCATCGGGATTGGCCGCGAGCGTGGCTTTGACGTCTTCGACAGCGACTCCGAGTGGCATGCCCGTGGCGCCGTCGATAGCCGTCGGCAGCCAACAGGGCTCCAGGTCCGCGAGCACCATGCCCAAGAGGAGGGACCGGTGGAGCGAGCGCGTGACGACCACCTTGTCGCCCGGCTGTCCTATCGCAAGACAGAGAGCCTGGTTGGAATGTGTGGAGCCGCTCGTCGAGTAGCGGCACCAGTCGGCTCCGTACCAAAGGGCGGAGCGCCTCTCGGCCTCCGCGAGCAGGCCGCCGGCCAGCTTGACCGTGTCGACGCCGCCATAGAGAGGGACATCACTTGCGAGCAACGCACCGAGATCCGTGTCGAACATTGACGCGCGGCCCTTGTGGCCCGGCGTGATGAAGGGCGTCACGTCGGCCTCGAGGTAGGTCAGATAGGCGTTGAGGAGGGGGGCGTCGTCGCGAAGGCTCACCGGAGCGTTCGATTCGGGCGCGGCTTCATTGGCGGCCTCTCGGGGGGTGTCGTCCTGTGCGCTATTGCACGATCGAGGCTAGTCGCGCACTTCGCACCGGGAAAATCATTGTTCGCCGTGCAAAAGCGCCGGCGACCGGCCGCCCCTACAGGCGCCCCCGGACCGGTGTGACAGCGCCGAATGTCGCGAGAAGCCGGACAGAACCGAGAAGAGCGACCCGGCTGAAAGAACCGAGAAGGCCGACAGGAAGCACAAGTGCCGTCGGCGGTCGGCCTGGATCGAAGGCTAGAGACATGACGTTGGCTCCACGGGTCATGGGTGCGCCTTCTCAGCTGCTCGCTTGCGTCGGCGAACCACCTGCCACCTCATACGACCACGATTCGGACGAGACGGCCAACGGTCCGCCGTGGGCTGGCGGCCGGTCGGAGCCGGCATGGCCGTGAGCGAAGGCGGGCGAGGTGACCCAAGCCTCGAACGATGCCTCGTCCTTCCATCTGGTGACGACCAGCCACCGGTTGCGCCCGTCGGTGGGCCGCAGCAGCTCGAAGCCCTCGAAACCGCGTTCGGTGTCGACGGCGCCCACCCGGGCTGCGAATCGCCACGCGAGTTCGTCCCCGGAGTCCGCGGGCACGGTGAGTGCGTTGATCTTGACAACTGTCATGGGCCAGATCTCATCAGATCCGAGGGAGGCAAGCTTGTCGGAAAACTCCCGGAGGCGACGCCCTCGGTAGGCTTCGCCCGATGCCACTCATCCAGCTCATCATCGGCAGCACGCGGCCGGGCCGCTTCGCGGACAAGCCGGTTGCGTGGTTGGTGGATCGCCTCTCGCGGCGCGACGACTTCGACCTCGAGATCCTGGACCTCCGGGACCATCCGTTGGCGTTCTACGATCACGCCGTCCCCCCGGCCCGGGCACAGCGTGATTACCCCAGTGAGGACGTGGCCCGCTTCGGCCGGGCAATCGACCGCGCCGACGGCTTCATCATCGTCACCAGCGAGTACAACCACGGCTACCCGGCGTCGCTCAAGAACGCCATGGACCACGTGTTCCCGGAGTTCAATCGCAAGCCTGTGACGTTCGTTGGCTACGGCAACGTCGGCGGGGCCCGCGCTATAGAACAGATGCGCCTGGTCTGCGTGGAGTTCGAGATGGCTCCGCTTCGCCATGCCGTCCACATCCTTCCGGAGCTGATGATCGCCGCCAGGCAAGCCGACCCCTTTTTCCCGAGCTGTTTGCCTCACTGGACCAACGCCTCGAGACAGCGGTCGCGGATCTCCTCTGGTGGACCGCAGCCTTGGCCGCCGGGCGCGCTACTTCGGCCCCTGTCTGAGGCACCGCCATCGGGTCCGGTCAGGAGCTTTCGTCAAGCGGGTCCCAGTAGGTCTCGGGCGGCAGGCCTTTGAGCGCACGTGCCCTGGTCAGCAGTTCCGCGACCAGGCCTGCCTTGGCTGCCACGTAGAAGTCGATGTCGCCCTTGGCGAGCTCGGCGTTACGCCTCTTCAAAGCCGCATAGCGTGCCCGCGCCTTGGGATCCTCCCGCAACAGGTCGCGCAGCAGCCAGTGGTCGACGTGAGCTCGGTTGTTCTCCACGACGAGGTACAAGTGGTGCGACCGCAGGCCCTCCATCGGGAGGGGACCGAAAGCCTCTCGCCCGACGACGCCGAGGTCGATGATGGGCTTGGCCGCCAGGCCGGCCACCGCGGTCGAGCCGACATGGTCTATGCGAATCGCCATGCCGTCCACGACCGGCCAGAGGGTCCGGCGGATCGTCTCGAACCAAGACGGCCAGTTCGGGTCGTAGTCGGTGACGATGATCTCGCCGGTCACGCGGCCCCACGCACCTTCCGGCCGAGCCGAGGAATTCGCACGTCGTTTTGTATACACGGCCCCGGCCTTGGGACGGGGCCGCCCAGCTGACAGACTGGCATCGTGACCGATACCGACTTCCATCTCGTCGCCGAAGTCAGCTCGGAGAGCCCCGCTGTCATCGGGTCGCTGCTCGAACAGCTCGTCGAGGGCACCGTCACCGCGACGTCCGAAGGTTTTCATGTCGACGGCTTCATGAGGGGACCGGACGCCCGCGAGCTCAACCGCTTCTTGCTGTCCGCGCTTCGCCGCGTCGAGCGGCGGACGCGCCTTCGCGCCGAGTGGACAGCCAACGGCGAGACGCACCGGTTCTTCGATTACGTGCCGAAGGGGAGCCGCCCGACTCCACAGGGCCAACCGGGAGCCTGACGGCTTGCAGTCCTCACGCGACAGTGCCCGCCCCTTGTTGGGGAGCGGGCACCCATCTGTTCAGTTGTCTACATCCCGAGGAAGCCGTTGAGTCTCCGGAAACCTGAGGCCTCAGGCGAGCTTTGTGCGCTCTGACCGCTGCGAAATGCCCTGGAGCCGCATCGTCGTCAACGCTCCTGAGTGCCAACCTCGGTAGGGCCAACTCTCCTACGAGGCGCCTACGGGCTTCTGGTCAACCTCGGGGATGTAATGGAATTCGTCTCGCACGCTTTAGCTCGAGCCCCCCTTCCTGGCTCCACTCGGGGAACCACAATTGAAAACACCGGTTGCGGCCGTTTCCTTCCCGGTTCGAGGTGATCTCGGGCTGCAACGCGTCTTGCTGCCACCGGCCCCGGCCAGGTGCCGCGTATCCTGGCCGGCATGATCACAGCGGTCCACACCTTGGTCTACGCCAACGACGCCGAGGCGGCTCGGGCGTTCTTCCGGGACGTCCTCGACTGGCCGCACGTGGACGCCAACGGAGGTTGGCTCATCTTCAGGACCGGGCCCTCGGAGCTCGGTGTGCACCCGACTTCGGGCGATCACGGAGGGCAGGCGTGGTCGACCCCACAGCACCATGAGATCTCCCTCATGTGCGACGACATCGCGGGGACCGTGGCGGAGCTCAAGTCGAAAGGCGCCTGCTTTGCAGGCGAGATCCGCGAGCAGGCGTTCGGCATGACGGCGACCGTGTTGATACCGGGCGCGGGCGAGATGACCCTCTACCAGCCGAAGCATCCGGTTGCTTACGACCTTTGACGAGACGCCGCGCTGATGGCGGGTGACGGGCCTGTCCTACCTGCCGTCGGGGTGACGGCGGTCGGCGTCGCGGCCTTGCGGGCGGCGGAAACCGAACGGCCGGAGCGGCTCTTCGCGGACCTATTCGCGGCCGCCTTCGTGCGGGCGGCCGGACCAAGCGATCACCCGACGGTGGATGCCGGGCGCCGCCGCCGCGGCGCCTCGCTCGCCGCCTGGGTCGCCGTCAGGACCCGCTTCCTCGATGATCTCGTGCTCGACGCCTGTGCTCGCGGATGTCGCCAGGTCGTGATTCTCGGGGCGGGTCTCGATGCCCGGGCGTTCCGGCTGGCCTGGCCGGACAAGATCCGGGTCTTCGAGATCGACCTCCCCGAGGTGCTGGAGTTCAAAGAGCGGGTGGTCCGAGCCGAAGGGTGGCGGGCTTCGTGCGAGCGCGTCACCGTGCCGGTCGACCTTTCGGAGAACTGGAGCCGGCCACTCGGCGAGCAAGGGTTCGAAGCGGGCGAGGTCGCCTGGCTCGCCGAAGGGCTGCTCGCCTACCTGTCCCCCGAAGCGAGCGACTCTCTCGTCATCCGCGCCACCGAGCTGTCGGCGCCGGGAAGCCGCCTGGGCCTCACCCTGGCAAGCTCCCACCGACTGAAGGCCTGGCGCGAGGCCCACCCTGAGGGCACGGGCGCGCCCGGCGACTACGTCGCCCTCTGGCGTTCCGCGGGCGCCGAGCAGGCCGTCGAGTGGCTTGCGTCCCACGGCTGGCACGCGGAGGTGTTCGACATCGCAGAGCGCGCGGCAAGCTACGGGAGGCCACTCGATCCCGACGCCGTACGTGCCGGCGGTGCCCGCCTGGTCGACGCCGAACACTGCTGAGGCGCCGGGCGCGAAGCTTTCGGCCAAGGCTCGCCCACCCCTTGCGAGCGGGACGTGCTCAAGAAACGGATCGGGCCTCCTCGGCCGACCAGGCCCGTTCTGCAGCTTCCAGGGCATCGGGGGCGGAGCTCTTCGCGGCAGGTGGGCTGTTCAGCGCACCGGCGAGCGCCTCGAGAGCGCTGAGCACGACGTCCAGGCGGGCGCGTTGGCCGGTGTGGTCGACCCGCAGCACCGTCGGGGCGAGGGCGCCGAAGCCGGCCGAGAGCGCCACAGGGCGACCGGCCCGTGCCCGCTCCACAAGGACGCGGGCGTCGGTGCCGGACGGTGCCGCCAGCGTCGTTGCGACCACGGCGGCTTCTGCGTCGGGCGCGTAAGGCGTGAGCCCGAGAGCCCGCGCGCCGGCACGACTGGCCGCCGCCGCACAGCGATGGCGTCGCTGCACGCTCGTGAGCCCCTCGGCGAGCAGGCGCTCGACCGCAGCCTCGAGGGCGAGGATCTCGAGCGGCACCGCAGTGGCCGGGATCACGCCGCGGTCCGAGTCCACCCAGTGCTCCTTCCAGTCGAGCAGGGAGAGCACAGAGCCTCGCGGCGCGGCGGGGTTGTCCGATATCGCACGCCAGGCGCGGCCGCTCACCGCCGCGATCGAAATGCCAGCCGGTCCTGCGAGGGCCTTCTGGGGCCCGATCACGGCGACGTCCACGCCCCAGTCGTCGAGGCGCACGTCGTGTGCCCCGGTCGAGGCCACGACGTCGATCAGGACGAGCGCTCCGTGCTCACGGGCGAGCGAGACGATGGCCGGAGCGTCGTTGCGCATTCCGCTCGCCGCTTCGACGTGGACGAAGCTGACGATGGAGATCTCGGGGTTGGCCCGCAGCGCGCGCTCGACCGCCTCCGGCTCGACTGCCCGGCGCGGCTGGGGCGCTATCCCAAGCACCGTCGCGCCGGCCTGGCGGAGCCAGCGCCCGATAGTCGTGCCGTACGGGCTGGTCTCGAGGTTGAGCGCGGCGACACCGGCGCGGCCGATGCCGCGCGCGGCCGCCTCGAGGGGGAGCACCGCCTCGGCTTGGGGAAGCACGACGTCGAGCCCGGTCTCGAGCAGCGTGGCGACCGAACGCCCGAGCTGTTCGAAGCGGGCGGGCGTGATCGCCACAGGGTCCAGCAAAGGGTTGGTCACGTTGCCTGCCCGGAGGAGGTCTCGTCGCGGAAATGGCATGCCGCCAGGTGCGCGGGGCAGCCGCCGACCGGTTCGAGAGCCGGCCGGCGGCGCGTGCACGTCTCTTCGGCGCGCGGGCAACGGGGGTGGAACGAGCACCCGGCCGGGACGTCAATCGGGCTCGGGGGCTCGCCTTTGACCACCGACCGGACGAGCGCGACCTGGTGGAGGCGCGGAGCCGCCGCCAAGAGCGCGCGGGTGTAGGGATGGCGCGGATCACTGAAGACCGCTTCGCGATCGCCTTGCTCCACGATCCGCCCCAGGTACATGACCGCCACGCGATCGCTCAGGTGCCGCACGACTGCCAGGTTGTGCGAGATGAACACGACGGTCAGGCCGAGGCGGCTGCGCAGGTCTTCGAAGAGTCGGAGGATCGTGGCCTGGACCGAGACGTCCAGCGCTGAGACGGGCTCGTCGGCGATGATGACGCGTGGTTCGACGGTGAGCGCCCGGGCGATGGCTATCCGTTGCCGTTGACCTCCGGAGAACTGGCTAGGAAGGCCGTCCAGCGCCCCCGTGGGGAGGCCGACGAGCCCCATGAGCTCCCTCAAGCGTGCCTCGATGTCAGCCCGCGGGACCAGCCGGTGCACCTTTAGCAGCTCGCTCAGCACGTGACGGACGGTCATGCGCGGGTTCAGCGACGAGTACGGGTCCTGGAACACCATTTGAATGGCCCTGCGGTCCTCGGTGGTCCGCCTCACCGCGAGCTCGCGACCGTCGAAACGCACGGCCCCGGCGCCCGGGGCGACTCGCCCGGCAATGCATTTCGCGATTGTCGTCTTGCCGCACCCGGACTCACCGACGAGGCCGAGAACCTCGCCTTCGGCGATCTGGAGCGTGACGTCGTCG
>Ga0187860_1002929_pt1 | contig 13712 bp, 12 predicted proteins | sample June2016WEW_10_4_FD_132981 | JGI IMG/M metagenome (GOLD analysis project Ga0187860, IMG submission 132981) | Peatland microbial communities from SPRUCE experiment site at the Marcell Experimental Forest, Minnesota, USA - June2016WEW_10_40 | ecosystem: Environmental > Terrestrial > Soil >... | reverse complement strand
TGATAGACTTTTTCCACTTCGGCGATTCCAATGCGGCGATCCATCGGCAGCGTCGGCGGAGCCTGCCGCGCGAACTTTTCATAATCCGGCTTCATCCGGTACTGTTGCGTGTTGAAAACAGTCACGCGGGCCTGCCGGGGTTCGGCCGGCTCTTTGCCGGTGAGAAATTTCGCGATCGAGCCGGCCGCGCGTTTGCCTTCGGCAACGGCCGTGATGATGATCCGCGGGCCAAACGCCACGTCGCCGCCGGCGAAAACATCGGGCCGTGACGTGGCCATCGTCGCCGGATCGGTTTGCAGCGTCCCGCGGGGCGTGAGCTTCAGATTGTCCTCGGGCTTGATCCACGCAAGATCGGCGGACTGGCCGATGGCCAGAACAACCGTGTCGCACTCCACCGTTTCCTCGCTGCCTTCGATGAACTGCGGATTGAACCGGCGGTTCTCATCAAACACCCGGCTGGCCTTGATGAGTTCAATGCCGGTGACTTTGCCGTCGCGACCCAGAATCCGTTTCGGGCCGAAGCGGGTGTGGAGTTTGATGCCTTCGTTTTCCGCCTCCTCGATTTCCTCGCGCGCCGCCGGAATTTCGCTCACATTCTCCAGGCAGAACATGTGGACTTCCGGAACGCCTTTGCGGATGGCTTCGCGCGCCACGTCCAGCGCGAGACGGACTTCGTCCGGCGCTTCGGCGTCTTTCGCGGTCAATTCCTCCAGCGCGGCGGCGGCCTGATGCAGCGCGACGCGCAGCTCGGCTTCGCTCATGGCGGCGGATTTTTCCGCCTGCCGCACCACCGAGCGCGCCACGTCAAAGGCGACGTTGCCTCCGCCGATGACGACGACTTTGCGGCCCAGCGTAACGCGGAAACCAAGATTGACGTTCAGCAGAAACTCGATCGCGCGCAGCACGCCGTCATTTTGCACGCCTTCGATGGAAAGCTCGCGGCTCCTGTGCGCGCCGATGCCGAGGAACACGGCTTCAAAGCCCTGTTGCTTCAGATCAGCAAACGCGAAGTCCTTGCCGAGTTTCGAATTAAGGCGGATTTCCACGCCGAGCGATTCGATCGCTTCGATTTCCGCCCGGATGATTTCGCGCGGCAGTCGGTATTCGGGCACGCCGAGTACCAGCATTCCGCCGGCGACGTTGTGCGCCTCGAAAACGGTTGGCGCGAAACCCATCAACGCCAGCTCGTGCGCGCAGGACAATCCAGCCGGACCGGCGCCGATGACCGCGACTTTGCGATTGCCGCCGATCCGCTCGCGGCGAGGATCGCGAAGTTGAGGATAAACCCGGTTGAGGTCGAAGCCGTCGGACTCGACGCCGTATTGTTCGCAGACGAAACGCTTCAGGGCGCGGATGGAAACGGCGGCGTCCAGCGCGCTGCGGCGGCACTTCGTCTCACACGGCGCCGCGCAAACCCTGCCGCAGATCGAGGCGAACGGATTGGGAGTGCGCGCGATAATGTAGGCGTCTTCGTACCGGCCTTCGGAAATCGCCTGCACGTAACCGCCGGCATCCGTGCGCACCGGGCATCCCTCGCGGCAAAGCACCTGCCGGGAGAAATAATTCACATCCGGCAGTTCGACTGAATAGGTGGGTGGCATCACGCCCTGTTATCGTTCCGCAACGACCTATTTGTCGTATTTGTCGTGGACTTCCTTGATCTTGGCCTCGGCGTCCTTTTTCTCGTCGGGCGTGGCCTTGGCGAGTTTTTCGTCGAGCATCGCCTTTTTGCGGGTGCTGGAGTCATAGACGAGGAACTCGTAAATGCTCTTGCCGTCGGCGTTGCTGATGCCGGAGCCGGGCTTGTGCATCATGCGTTTGATGTAGCGCGACCATTCGTCGGGCATGGCGTAGTCGGAGTTGATCGGCCGGCTCAGCTTGTGGCATTGCGCGCATTTGGTGGAAAACACATCGTAGTCCTCCTTGATGCCATCGGGATATTTCGAGACATCGATCCTGGCCGGCCCTTTCTCAAATCGCTCGACCCGGGCCTTGGTTTCGGGGTCGAGTTGATCGTCCGCGCGCGCCACACCCGCACCGTTGAGAACGAGCGCGGTCGCGCCGAGGAGGAACACGGAAATGTTTGCGCTGATTTTCATGGGTGAATTTCCTTTCGGTCAGAATCCGTATGAGAGTTGAAACACAAAACCGTTGTGCGCGTCGTTGCCATGGAGCCATTCGTAATCCCCCTCGAACAACAGCGTGTTTGAAATGTAATAAACATACCCGAGCGTGTTGCGATCGGTCTTGGTCCCGAGGCCATCGCTCAGCGTGTCGTAACGACCCACTAGCTCGACGTCGTTGATAACGGGCAGATCCAGGTCCAATCCGGCGAATTTGTAGGCTGCCTGCAGCCACCAGCCGCGCGGGTGATAGGTGCCGACGTCGTCGGTCCCGACCCAGGTATTGATGTATTCACCCTTCACTTCAAAGTACGGGCTGACGTGCAGCGCCGCATCGAGGACCGCGGCGGACCAGAGATGGCTTCCGGCATCGTCCCATTCGCCGCTTTGACCGGACAGCCCCAGTTCCAGGTCGTAGTGCGGTTTCCATGGCATAAACCAGCCGATGCGCCCGCCGCCGCTGGGATGCACGTGCCAGTTCGGCGTATCGCCGACGTTGCCGCCGAGGTCGAGATTGGTTGAGGTCCCGGAGCCGTCGATCGAGCTCGGCCCGTTGGCGCCGTAGATCGAGTACGTGAGCATCTGGCCGGACTCACAGATGGGAATCGCCCCGCGCAACTGCACGCCCGCGCCGCTGTCGGGCAAAACGCCGCGCACCATCGGATCATCTGGAATCTTGTTGAGCCACCCTGCGCCCCGTTCGGAATAGGTGCCCAGAGGCAGCAGCATATAGCCTCCCTCGACGGTGATGTAGTCGTTCAGCAGGTAATCCAACTGGGCGAAACTTAAACTGACCGAGGTCGAGCTGCCCCCGGAACCGCCCGGGCCATGCGAGCCGTTTTGCAGCATGATGTCGAAGCCGGCTTCGAACAGCGTGTTGTCTCCACCGCGAAAGAGGAAAATGGGCGCGAAATCCGCGAGCGTGAAGGCGCTGGACGAACCGGTCGCCTTGCCGAACTGAACTTCAGCGTCGCCAACCATCGTGAAATTGTGAGTCGCGGCAGGACCGGCGAACGCGGCCGGCGAGGCGGGCTGGACTTGCGCGGCGGCCTCGGCTTTTTGCACGGCGTTGGTGGCAATGGAATGAGTTTCGTTCAACTGCTGCTCCAGCTCGTGGATCCGGTTCTGATCCTGTTCGTGGACTTTCTGGTCCTGGTCGTGAGTCGTTTCAAGCTGGTCGATCCGCTGATCCTGTTTCTTCAGGGCCTGGCCCTGCTGGGTGACGAGATCTTTCAACTGGTTGAATTGCTCGTCGCTGATCTCGGCAGACGCACGCGGGGCAAGAGCCACGCCCATCGCGAAACTGGCGGCCAGCACACCAACGATTTGAGGTCGGGTTTTCATGTTCGGTTTCGTGGGGTGTCAGTTGCCGCTGTCTTCCTGCAGATATTTCAGGATTTCCCTGGCCTGCTTCGCCGGCAGGTTCGCGCGGACGCGCATGTGAGTCATGAGCGTCTTCCACTGGGCGGAGGTGAATTCGGTGGGATAACGCTCCGCATGGCAGCGATTGCAGTTGATGGCATACAGCTCCGCACCCGTGAGTTTCTTGACCTCCTTCTTTTGCGGCTTCTTGTCCGCTGCTTTGGTGTCGGCTCCGATGACCAGCGCGCCGGACACGGCATAAATGACCGTCACGATCACTGCGACGCCGATGCCGGCCCGCAGCCGCAACTTGAATGAATGAAGACGCTTCATGGTTGTCCTGGTGTAAGGATTGTCGTCAGCAAGTACATTTTGCTCTGCCGCATTGGCAGGGTTCATTTGTTAAACCGGGAGGGCGAACACGGCTACTTGCCGTTTGGCATTTGATTATTGCCTATTGGCCTGGTGGCGGAGAAGGCCGCCGTTTCGCGCCAGGAAATGCGAAGGGCAATCAGAACGGCAATTGCGAGCGAAGTGTCTCGCGATACTCGGTCGGGGGCATTCCCACAATGCGTTTGAAGACGCTGTTGAATTGTGGAATGGAACCAAAGCCTGCGGAATAGACAATCTCGGTAATCCGCAGCGACGGATCCACCAGCAGTGTCTTGGCCCTTTCGATGCGAACGCGCGAAACATATTCCGTCAGCGTCATGCCGGTGACCTTTTTGAACAGTTTGCAGAAATAGAACCGGCTCACGTTCACGTGCCGGACCACCTGCGCCAGCGTGATCGGCTCCTCGACGTGCGTTTGAACGAACTGCTTGGCATTGGCCACGGCCTCCGGTTCTTCACTCGTGTTGGCCAAAGCGTGGCGGCCCGCGTAATCGGCAAGATACTGCGCGAACACGTTCAGGAGCTGAATGATCGCCTCGAACCGTTCCGCATTGACGACCGGCGTTTCGAAATAAGCCTTGCGGGCCTTTTTCTCCCACTCGCCGCTCTGGCCGAGCATGGCGGCGACCATTTTGAAATCGCGCTCCGTCGGCTCGCGGCGGAGCACCTGCCCGCTCATCAGCGTTGCGACATGCCGGCCCCCGATCACCACCGGCACCGCGATGTCGGTGAGGCCGGTAAAACAATTGATTTGCTGGGTCGTCAGTTTTTTTCCGGCGATTCTTTGCACTCGAATTTGCGTTTTCAGGCACGCATCGCATCCCAAAGGCGTGCGCGCCACCAGGCTGCAAAAAGCGTTTTCACAGTCTCCGAGATTCAGCCGCTGCCTGGGTTCGCCTGGAGGAACGACTTTGAGCAACACGCCTGTTGCTTTCCGGAACGCCGCCTCGTAAAACTGAATCACGGGCAGGCGCGCCAGATTCTCAAAATCCAATGGCTTCATGATTCGACGGTAACAGATGCCACAGTCAGAACAAGCCCGGACCCTCCGCAAATTACGATTTCACAAGTTGGCGGGAATTCGTGTAATCCGTGTCGAACCCCTGCTTTGTGTGTTTTGTGTTCTTCGCGGCAAATTATGGCGGCAGCCGCCGCACGGCGCCGGCTCGGATTCAATAATAATGGACTGGCTCCGGCGGCGGCGCCGGCGGCATTGACGCCACCACCCCTTCGGCGCACACTCACTTCCAGCATGCCATCCGGGTTTGATGCAGCCTTCACAAAGGTCAAAGAGCTTATGGCGGATTCTCGGGCCAACGAGAAATTCTACTTTTTCCCGCCGCGTCAACCGCCCAGGTTGAACCGAAAACGTGTCATTGGCATGGGGGCGCATGAACTTTGAAAAAGCCAGTCCCGGTTTGATTCCGGCGCATGGCGGCTACCGGCACTTGATAAGTTTTCAGGTGGCGCAACTGGTGTATGATGTGACGGTGCGGTTTTGCGACCGCTATGTGAACGAGCGAAGCCGCACGCACGACCAGATGGTGCAGGCGGCGCGTTCGGGCGTGCAGAACATCGCGGAGGGGAGCCAGGCTTCGGGCACTTCCAAGAAAACCGAACTCAAGCTCACGAACGTGGCGCGGGCCAGCCTGGAGGAGTTGCGGCTGGATTATGAGGATTTTTTGCGGCAGCGCGCCCTGGAGCAGTGGTCGCGCGAGGACGCGCGCCGGGCGGAACTCATAGCGCGGCGGCCGGCCACGGCTGACGCGGTTGCCGCGTGGGCGCGGAATGTGCGCGATGGACAACATGGACAGATTGGACCGCGTGGACAGGGTAAGACAGAGCAAAAGTCCATCCAGTCCACAGCGTCCACCAGGTCCACATTCGCGGAGATCTCGGCCAATGGAGCGCTGGCGCTGATCGCGGTAGCGTGCAGCCTGCTGGACCGGCAGATCTCCAGCCTTGAAAGGGCGTTTGTGGAGGAAGGCGGCTTCACGGAGCGGCTTTACCGGGTACGCAGCGAGCGGCGAAGGTGAGAAAAAGCGGCAGGCAACAGCCGCAGACAAACTCGCCCGCCGCGCCGAGGCCGTGTCCGCCCGGCATCCCTTCTGGCAGCGCCAATTCCAAAGCCGGCGCGGATGCGATGAGCCAGCGGATTGTTTGTCACCTCTTTGGCCTTTCAAGGGACATCTCCAGCAGTATGATGACAAATAGAACATTCCAGCGCTGACACTGGCGTTGCTGGTCTGGTTTGGAGTTCTAAGGGCCATGACAAATCCAAAGTTGCCCAACGCGGGTCAGAAATGCCATACGTGATCCATGAAAAGTCTGACCGAACATCTTTGGTTTGAAGTCCCGAACCGTCGCGGTTTTGTGAACCTCACAACGACGATCGAGGATCTCGTGCGGAAAAGCGGAGTCAAGGAGGGGATCTGCCTGGTGAACGCCATGCATATCACGGCGTCGGTGTTCATCAATGATGCCGAAACCGGCCTCCTCCATGATTACGAGGTGTGGCTCGAGAAGCTGGCGCCGCACGAACCGACTTCGCAATACCAACACAACCGCACCGGCGAGGACAATGCCGACGCCCACATGAAACGGCAAATCATGGGCCGCGAAGTCGTTGTGGCCATCACCGCCGGCAAATTGGATTTTGGACCCTGGGAACAGATCTTCTACGGTGAATTCGACGGGCGCCGCCGGAAACGGGTCCTGGTGAAAATCATCGGGGAATAATGCCCGGCGCCGGCTTCCGCATTCCAGCCGCCCGCGGCAAGGAATGTTTTCGAAGTGACAAATGGCGCCTTTTGGGAATAGACTCGGGCCGTGAGTGCTGGAGGCTGTTCGATGACATGCCCGGAGCCGCGCGCACGATGTCCGCGGAGAGGTTCGATGGCCGGGCTGCTCTGCTTTTTGGCGGTGCTCCTCGTTGCAAGTTGCGCCCAAGCGAGGCAAAACCTGTGCACGGACGATCCGGCGGAGTTTTTCACGAACATTGCCTCACGCCTGTTGACATCCGAACTGAATCTCGACCTGGGGCGAATTCAAATCTATCCGACAAGCCAATACACTCCCGCAGTTCACCGGTTGCTCCAACTCACGGTGAATCTCTACGACTCGACCACCAACAATCCTTACCCGACCATTTTCCGCCCCTGTTTCACGTCGGACGGCACAAACATTTTCATCAGCGGTTATGAGCTGGTGAATGGCCCCGATACACTGCCGACCAGCCCGGCTTTTCTGACGATTCCCATCGACTTGAATGATCCTGTGGCTCGCGCTTCGATCGGAGCAGCGCCAACCCACTTGAATATCTATGGGGTGCCGTGGATCATCGGCGCCCGGAAAGGTTTTCCGAACCTGAACGAGATCGTGATGCAAAGCGCGGCCCAAATCACGCGCAAGCTCCTGATTCGGAAACCATACATCATCACCACGGACTTCACCCAATTCCAAACCGCCCAGGTGTTTTTAATCGGCATTTCAAATGTCCTGGGGGTGGAGGTGTGGAATTCGTATTCGAACACTTATCCGCGCGCGGTTTACATCCAGGCGGATGGAACCCTGTCGATGACCCTGACGAATGATTTTGGTTACAACCTGTCCCTGAGCTACCCGCTTGGCGGAGCGATCACGGGTGCGACGAATGTCGCGGCTGGTGTCTGGCAGGGCACCGGTTGGCAGCCCGGCGTATTTGCTCCGTCCAACCCGCAGTCGTTCCTTGTGCTGCTGCTCACCAACGTGGTGTTCCTCCCGGACTCCGCCTATCAGGTCAATCCGTTGCCGGGCCTCTTCATCTCCGTTACGACGAACATTGCTCAAAACTGGTCCCTCAACCCTCCCGGCTCATTCCCGCAGCCGCTATGGGGCCTGAACATCACCAACCGCATCCGATGCATGATCATCGACGAGGGGGTGGCTGGAGGTCGTGTCATCGATTATGTCCAGTTGAACGGATTAAATTCTTACCGCGACCTGGCCGGGGAAGTTTATTCGCCTGATCCGAGCTTCACCAACGTCTGGAACACCAACCTGGTGTCATCCATTTTTGGCTTGATGCCGCAAGGCCTGAACAACCAGATTATGATCTCGATGGGGCAGCCGGATCTCGGGAATTCCTTCTGGGTGGATAACATGATAGGTGCTCCCCAGGGCATTTACCGACAGAATGCAATTGACTATTTTCTGGTCTTCTTGGGGCTGACACCCTCCCTTGAGAATTCAGGCCTCCAGAACACCCAACTCGTGATGCAGGTGCCGTTCACGCCCACGAGCAAAGAGATTCAGTTGCTTACCTGGCAGGCCAATGATCCGCTCCTGCATTACACCCTTGGCGACCTCACCTATCGGGGTCTCACCAGCCTTTATTCCATTGTGCCGCCCAATGCCTCGTTCCCATCGGCGGCCTCGAATTTTTGGCACTATACCGACCGCTATGACCCGTGGGGTGGAAATCCAGCCATAGGACCTGTCGGCGATAGGAACGCCTATCTTACCTCGCTGAAGGATCCGATGGTGCGGTCGTCCGATGAGTGGGATTTTCCCAGCGGCGAACCGTTGAGCTTTGCCACCCTGGGACGGATCCATCGCGGCACACCGTGGCAGACGGTTTATCTGAAAGCGTCGGATATTGCCCTGAGTACATGGATCAACTGGACTGGCGATTTTGTGAACTGGGCTCCGGCTGAAGGAATCGGTGACGTCCCTGACGCCGCATTCAGCCGTCCGGTAATGGACCGCGATTTGATCGACTTGCTTGGCCCGATGCTTAGCACGAACAATCCAGGCCGGCGGTTGTCTATCAACAACTCGGATATCAACGCCTGGCTCGCCGTTTTAAACGGAATGCCGGTTCAAACCAACAGCTCACCGGTTGCGACGCTGATTGTATCCTCAAACTCATTGCAGGCGCTGTTGATTGCGCAAGGCATAAACGATGCGCGCTTTAATTTGTTTATGAACCACATCTTTCTGCATCTCGGAGATATCCTGGCAACACCGCAGCTTTCCGAACAGTCGCCCTTCCTGAACACGGCCCAATTGCAGACGCTTTCAGCCGGAGGATTGAGTGATGAAATGATGGAGTGCATTCCCAGCCAGGTTTTGTCCCTGTTGCGGGAGGATTCCTGGGGCTCGATCACCTGCTCCAACACCCAATTGCGGGTGCACTTTACCGGTTACGACGGCTGCGCGTACGCCATCCAAGCTTCTTCAAATCTGAAGGACTGGCGCGATGTCGGCACCTATTGCCCGGCCAACGGCGTGTTCAGCTTCCCGGTTTCGGCGCCGCCAGGGATCCGACGGGAGTTTTACCGTTCGGTCCTGCTGGATCGAACGACGGATTGTTCTCGCGCGTCTCCGGCCGTATTCACTGGTTGCCGGGAACGGGAGCGGGAACAGGAATGGGAACGGATCGGTCCGAACAATCGATAATTTCCATCCGACACTTTTTGTGCCCCATATTCTTCCCGGTGATTATGCCAATCTTCACTTCATGGTCTGCTTGGTTCGGACCGAAGATTGTCAATTGTTCAGAACGTCTTTCACGCGACCGAGGTGCAGGTCAGTTTGACCGTGGGCGCCGTCACGCTGTCGGTCGCCATCATGGCGCCGGTCATTGGCATGCTCGCGGAAAGCATCGGGCGGAAGAAAGTCATTGTGCCCGCGCTCTTCGCGATGGCCGTGCCGACGCTGCTGGCTGCCACCGCGCAAAGCCTGCCCGCGCTCATTTTCTGGCGCTTCATGCAAGGGTTGTTCATTCCCGGTGTCATCGCCGTGATCATCGCCTACATCAACGAGGAGTTCGCCGGCCGCACCGGCGCCGTGATGTCCGCCTATGTGGCCGGAACGGTCTTCGGCGGCTTCTTGGGACGGTTTCTCACCGGCGTCATCGCCGCGCGCTGGAACTGGCATGCGGCGTTCCTCGTGCTGGGCGTTTTGGATTTGCTGGGAGCGCTGGCCGTGCGGCAGTGGCTTCCGCTGGCCACGCATTTCGTTCCCGCCCAACATGTCTTCAAATCCCTCGCCGACACCTGGGGGCATTTGCGAAACCCGCGCCTGCTGATGATTTGCGGCATGGGCTTCACGGTGCTGTTCTCGCTGGTGGGCGTGTTCACCTACGCGAACTTTTTCCTCGCCCGCCCCCGTTTCAGTTGAGCACCGCCGGGCTGGGCAGCGTCTTTTTTGTCTATCTGTTCGGCTGCATCGTCACACCGTTGGCGGGACGATTCCTGGACCGCAACGGTTTTCGCCGCACGGCACTGCTGGCTGTGGGCATGAGCCTGGGCGGGCTGCTGTTGACACTGGTTCACTGGCTGCCGGCGGTCATTGCCGGGCTGGCGGTTTTTCCCTCAGGCATCTTTGTCTCGCAGGCGTCGGCGACGGTGCTGACCGGCCAGGTGGCGGGCCGAGCCCGGTCTTCCGCTGCCGGACTTTATGTGACTTTCTATTACATCGGCGGCACCGCGGGCACGGCACTGCCCGCATGGTTCTGGCTGAACGGCGGCTGGCCGGCATGTGTCGGCCTGTTCGCGGCCGTCAGCCTGGTCACGCTGACCCTGGGGCTGGCTGGCGGGAAATCCATCGCCGCCGGGGAAAGGATTCCGGGCGAGATCATGGACACGGCCATTTGAAATTGTGCCGGCGCCACCAGCCGGTGCAGCGGAGCGGAGAGAATGCGTTGGCACGCAAGAAACCGCTTGAACCGGCGTCTGTGTCGGCGAACTCCAAAATCAGGCTTTCAAAGCGATTCTTTCGCAAGCGCAAGCGTCGATGCGGTATAGGTTGGCACGGACGGCAACGCCCGGTTGCCTTGCCGGGCCAGCAAGGCATCCAATTTGCCCAAGGACTGGTTGGCAACCCTCTGGTAGTTGGCAAGGGTCGGCGCCAGATCATTGTCTGCGCCCGATACTGAGGCGGTTTGAATGACGGCTCGTGGGGACGAAGCAACCTCCGGCGGTTGCCGCAGGATGGCAACGGTTATGGCGATCGCCACCAATGCCGCGATGGCCGGCAAAGCCACGCGCCAGTTCAACAGGGTTCCCCGAAGATACGCCGCCAGGATTTCCCCACGGGAATCCGGTTTTGCCGCCCGCAATTTGCCGGCCACTTTTCGGTGGAAGATTTTGGACGCCTGAACATCAGGGGCTGCCTCCGCCACCGCCAGCCTTTCAGTCACGTTTGAAATTTCCGCCAGATAGTGGCGACAGCCTTCGCAGGTTTCAAGATGCGCCCGAAGTTCCCGCGTCTGCCGCGCGTCCAGCGCGTTCAAGGCCAGCCAGGCGATGCGTTTCCGGTTTTGGGCACAAGGTTTCATAACATCCCGCCTTTCATTTTGAAATCGGACCGTTGAGCGTTGAAGGCATTCATTTTCCGAAGCTTGTCCAAGGCGTGAAACAAACGGGATTTGACCGTCCCCACCGAGCAATCCAGAGCGGCGGCAATGCCTTCCAATGAATCATCCACGTAAAAACGCAGATAGATGACCTGCTGATGTTTGGCCGGCAATGCCCGGACGCATTGTCGCACGAGAACCGCCTGCTCGCGCAGTTCGACTGCTTGGTCCGGCAGGGCGGCGTGGTCGGTCAGATTGCCGGTGTGCTTCTCAAATTCATCCTGATCCCGCCAGACGAGCGTGGAAGCCGGCCGAAGACGATTTCCACGGAGGACATTGCGGTAACGATTCAGCAGAATCGCGCAAAGCCAGGTGAAAAACTGGCAGCGCCCGTTGTAGCGGCGCAACCCCTTCCACGCTTCCACCAGCGTGTCCTGCGCCAGGTCTTCGGCCTGCGTGAGGTTGCCACACAGCGCGACGGCCTGCCGCAACAGCCGGGTCCCATGGACTCGGCAAATCTCACCGAACGCTTCAACGTCCCCTGCCCGGGCCTGGTCGAGAAGACTCCGCGGGTCTGAGATTTCGGTTTCCACGAACGTTGGACTCAGGCTGAACACATTTCAATGATAGCCGAAAAACGGGGACGGTTCCATCGTGGAACTGTCCGCCCGTCAGTTTTTTGCCCGGTGAATCATGGCTGCACCGCTTCGCCAATATGCGGTCCATCGACCCGGAAGGGCGGTCCCTCCTTTTCGACAAAGATGAGCGCATAGGGATACCCGAGTCCGGCATAAGCGGATTTGAGTTCAAATCCACGGTCCACCCCCTCGAACACGAATCGTTGAAAGCCAAAAGGACCCTTTCCGAAGGGGTCCATCACGCTTTTCAATCCGGATTCGCCGTGCAGTTTGTATTCTACCGCGGCGCGCACCATTGCCTGTTCCGCTTGAATTCTGAATTCCTTTCCACGTGGCCGCAACAGATCGGTGAAAACGGCTTGAACGAAAGGATTTTGAGATTCCCGAATCTCCGCGCCGAACTTTTGTATCTGGTCCTCATACTCCGGCAGTGGCAGCGTCATGATCCTGGCGAGACGCGGATACAGCGGTCCCATGTCCCGGATCAGTTTGAGGACTCCATCACTCGTTCCGCCTGACGCGATTAAAACATGCTGCCAAAGATTGGTGTCCTCGAAGTCATCGGCATATCCGATATATCCGCGAACAGCTTCCATCACTTTGGCGTCGTTTCCTGGATTCTCCTGCTGTAATGCCCGAATCTTGTTCGCGCGCCAATCATGGCTGTACAGTTTTTCTGCCGTTATGGCGGCGGCCACCGAGCCTCGGGCTGGGGCCGCATCGAATCCATCCGCCAACTGCTTCAAGGTCTCCGGTGAGAACTGGCCGAAATTCTCCGCCACGGTGTTGCACTGGATGACTTCAATGGCTATCTGAACCAGCGCGCCAATCAAAGTGCCGTCACGGGAGGCATTTCTTCCCAACGCGAATGCCGCGACCAGATCATCACGCGCGCGGGCCTGATTGCCATGCTGCAAATCCCACATCGCGCGCAACCGCGCCGCCTGGGCTATCCTCTTGGCAGGGGCCAACTGAGGAAGCAGCGTGCCGGGCCCGGGACTCATATCAATGCCCCAATCACAGGGCACTTTTTGTTGTGCCGCCTCCCTCACCAATTTCAATTCATTATCGTAGCCGGCAACGATCTTGCCGAATCGTTCCGGGAGCTTTTGGCCCTGCCAATTGGTCGTGAACAGGTAGTCATGGTCAGCCGGGGACAAATTCGGCGACAGGAGAAACGCCCGATAATAAAGCAGCGCCGGGTTGATGTCCGTGCGGTATGGCTCAGCGCGTGAACAGGGCACGATTCCCGTTGAAATCAGCAAGGAAAGACAGATGAATTTTGCGCTTTTCATGATGGTTCTCCGAAGTTGCATTTGCCTGTTAATAACGGGAGCGCCCCAAAAGGTTCATTTTTTATATTATTTTTCGGCTTTTGGGTTGTTTGACGGCGCTCTTCTCCTGCCGCGAAACGCCGGCGGCTTAGCCAACGATGCAGTTGGAATTGGGGAGCACACGCGCCCTCGCGTGTTCCGACCGGCGTCTCGCCGGTCGGAGGAGGGCGCAACCCAATCACTCAGCGGTGACTGGCCGCATGGCTGAAGAATGGTTGGCGAGGCGCCAACCACTGCACGCGAGGGCGCGTGCGCTCCCCTGCAACTGAATAGATACGGCAGGATTTGCGACGGACTATGCAGCCGTTGTCCGGCACGACCCAGCAACGGGGCAACTTCGCAGGGCAGATTTCCATGTCCTCGTGCCCCGTCGCAACGTGAGCGTCCTGCAGGTGCTTTGTGTCAGCGACCTCCGGCAAAGCCGGAGGCTTGAGATAGCGTGAACCGCTCAAAGCGGTTGTTTGTTATCGTGAGGCGCTCAAAGCGCCATCATCTCTAGTTGTTCGAGGCGTCGATCTTCTTT
>Ga0187860_1002924_pt1 | contig 13722 bp, 12 predicted proteins | sample June2016WEW_10_4_FD_132981 | JGI IMG/M metagenome (GOLD analysis project Ga0187860, IMG submission 132981) | Peatland microbial communities from SPRUCE experiment site at the Marcell Experimental Forest, Minnesota, USA - June2016WEW_10_40 | ecosystem: Environmental > Terrestrial > Soil >... | reverse complement strand
GTGGGGTTGCTCACGCAGGAGTTGAACGTCTCCGGTCGAGTGGCCACGTTCTTCGAGAACTTCAACATCAACACCGCCGGCTTCGTCATCGTCGGGCTCTTCGTCGCCACCTGGGTCGTCGCCCTGGCGATCTGGCGGTACGGGCACATCGAGGCACGCTGGGAGGCGGCCGCCATCGAGGCGCGAGCCGAGCGTGGGGCGGTGACCCCAGCAGTGGACCCAATCGCGGACCACGTCTGGGCCAAGATGGAGTGAGTCGCTCGCCAGCTCAAAGCTCAGCGGGAGTTGCCAGGTTGCCTGGAAGGCGTTTCCACGGTCGGGGCGCACGATGCCGGCCCGAAGCCACGTAGCTACCGGGCGACGGTAGGCTCCTATCAGATCCGCTAGGCGGGGAGCCGGAGGCAGTTCAGTGGCAGCGCGCTCATGACCGAAGGTGATCACGGTCAGGAGGCCCAGCAGGGCCAGCCGATCGTGCCTGGCGAGGTTTGTGTGTCGCGTCCGCGCTCCCGTGCCCGTGGTCGGGCCATTGCCGCAGTCGCAGCGCTGGTCGTTGTGAGCGCGTCGCTCGCGGCGGCCGGCTTCTTCAGCGGTGGGCAGCGAGCGGCTGAAGCACCGGCTCGTCCCTTCGGCAGCAACCTGATCGACCCGCAGCGAGCTATCCACCCTCCAGTCGTCCTACAGCAGTCGCCGCCGGCGTCGCCGCCGGTGGTCACGTTGGTGGCGAGGATGAAGGGGACCTTCCCGGGCTACTCGGCGCCGGACGGCCGGGACGTAGTGACGGTGGCGGCGACGTGGCAGGGCATGCCCTCGGCGCTGCCCGTCATCGCGACGGCGCCCGGTTGGTTGCGGGTCCGCCTCCCTCAGCGACCGGACGAGTCGACGGCCTGGATCCGCAGTGGCGACGCCAAGCTGTCCACCACGCCGTACCGGATCGTCGTGAACCTGAAGACGACCCATCTGCAGCTGTTCAAGTTCGACCGGCTGCTCGACGACTTCCCGGCCGGTGTCGGTGCCGAGTACACGCCCACGCCGATCGGTCAGTACTTCGTTGCATTTCTCGAGCCGCCGATCGGCCCTGAGTACGGCGCCTTCATCATGATCACCTCGGCGCACTCGCGGGCGATCGCCGACTGGGCGGGCACAGGCGATGCCATCATCGGCATCCACGGGCCGATCGGAGCCGACGCCGAGATCGGCACGACCGGGGCGTACATCTCCAACGGCTGCATCCGGCTGCACGACGCTGACCTGCTGAAGCTCGAGGACGTCCCGCCGGGCACGCCGATCGACATCGTCGGCTGAGGCGCTGCCGCCGGCCCCCGGCGCCACCACCGCCGGCGCCCTACCTCCTCATACAGGGCCTCCGCTCGCGGTACGCCTCGAGGATGGCTGCGGCGTCATCGGCCGGGAGGCACTTCACCGCCTCGCGGACGGTAACGCCGGATGCCCGGTGGGTTCGCGGCGCGATCCACTCGAGGACCAGCTCCGGGCGCTTGCGGCCCATGTCACGCAACACCCAGCCGATCGCCTTGCGAATGAAGAACTCCCGCTCGTCGAGCAACCGGTCCGCGTACGAGAGGAAACGACCCGCGTCCCCAGCACCCTGCCGCAACGGGAGCAGCAGCGCCAGCATGGCCGACCGCCGGAGCCAGAAATCGGGATCCTCCACCCATTGATCGAGCCGAACCACCGTCTCGGGGTGGCGCTCGATGATGGCGCCGGCGACGTGGACGGCCAACGAGTCGACGTAGGCCCATGTGTACGAGTCGCGCAGCAGCCGTTCGACCAGGTCGAGGTCGCCGGCGACGAGCAGCGCCGACCGCATCCCGAGGAGCTCGATCGCCAGCGCCCTTCGCTCGTGCACCGGGGCCGACCACAGGCATTCGACGAGTGCCACGAGCCGGTCGTGGTTGCCCGCAGGGAGCTCGGGGCCCGCGAGCAGCTCTTTGGCTACGCGCCGGACCATCGGGACGGCGGTGCCGAGGAACTCGAGCTCGCTCTTCAGATAGGCGCGCTCGGAGGTTGCCCGCTCCGGGCTCCCGGCTGCACGCAACTGCGCCTCGAGCTCTGCTGCCAGCCGTTCGATGTCCGGGCCCGTCGCCTCGAGCGGTGCCGGACGGACTGCGCGTGCCTGCGCCTCTCCGGGCCGCGCAGTCCCCACCTGCTGCCGGCGCTTCGTCAAGACGCCGGCGTGCGATCCGTCAGCACGGCGATCATCGCTTCTGTTACCTCCTCGGCTGGCCCTGTTGCGTCGACGGTCACGAGCAAGCCCCGGCTCCGATAGAAGTCGAGCAGGGGCTCGGTCTCGGAGTGATAGATGCGCAAGCGGCGCTCGATCACGTCGCGATCGCCGTCGTCAGCGCGCCCGTACGCCGCTCGCATGCCGAGCCGTTCGCGGACCACGTCGTCGGGCGCCGAGAGGTTCACCACGGCGTCGGCGGTCACCCCCGCCAGTTCGGCTCGGGCGTAAGCCTCCTCGGCTTGGTGCAAGCTCCGGGGGAAGCCGTCGAGCACGTACCCCCCGCTCGCGGCCGCGGCGGCGATGGGTTCGCTCAGCAGCGCGAAGACGATCTCGTCAGGGACGAGCTCGCCTGCTTGCACGTAACCGCGCACGCGCTGTCCCAGCTCGGTGCCCTCGGCGATCTCGTGGCGCAGCAGCTCCCCTGTGGACACGTGGGTCGAGCCGAAGTGCTCGGCCAGTATGGGACCTTGGGTGCCCTTCCCCGAACCCGGGGCGCCGAGGAGGATGATGCGCACGGGGGTGTGTGGGATCCGGGAGGCAGACGCGGTCAGCTACCAGCGCTGTTGCGTCGCCCCTGAGCTGCTCGTCACGTATCCGACCATCTCCGGTCGCCGGAACACGGACTGGATCGCCACGCGCCCCGGGCCGTACAACGTCAGCCACGTGGTCTTGGTCTGCATCCTTGCCGACGAGAACCAGTAGGTGCCGCCGGGGTACTCGAAGTGCAGGCGCGTCTGCACGCTCAGGTCCTTGTAAAGCAGAGCGCTCGGCTGGATGAGGATGCTCTGACCGGGAGGCAGGTCGCGGATGAAGACGTTGCCGGGCGAGTGCAGGAGCAGGAGGCCCGGAGCAGCCTGGGCGGTGAATCGGTCGAGCATCATGCCCATGGGGTAGTGGGTTTCTTGGTCGTTGCCGCTCTGGGTCGTGTACCAGATCCCGCTCGCCTGCCAGCCGTAGGTCACGTTCCCGGTAGCCACCAGGAAACGATGCTCCGCTACCTCGACCGACTGGTTCGCCTGCAACGGGACGGCGACGGTCTCGCCGGGATCGTCATGACTGAAGGCGATGTGGCCCGGCCCGGCCGCACGCATCATGACGAGCGGCATACCGGCGAGCATCCGGTTCCAGCCTCCCGCCATAGGCATCGCTTCGATGCGTACCGAGGGGTTCAGGTGCAAAAGGACGTGGTGCGAGAAGTACACAGAATCCTGCTCGTCAAGTCCGAAGTCGGCGACCGGCACGTACTTGCCGCTGATCTGGCAGGTCGAGCGGCTGAAGTGGACGCGAGCCATGTCTCGGATCGGCGGCTGCTCGGCCCAGCCGGAATCCGAGACGTGCTCGCGGACGTCGATCGGGGCGCCGCAGTGGGGGCACGTCACGTCGATTGTGTCGCTCGGGATGCGGCAGTACGGGCAGGTGTACACCGCGGTTCCCTGTGGTGGCATGGACACGTCGAGGCCCCTTTACTCGGTGGTGCCGGCGTGGACGTACATCGACTGGATGCCGACCCGGCCGGGCCCGACCATCTCTGCGAGGTACATGCCGTGACGCATCATGCTCGTCTTCACGTTCTGCTGGACGGTGTTCATCGTCACCGAGGAGTCCTTGTAGAGGAAGCCGCCCGGTTCGATCAGGATCTTCTCGCCCGATCCGAGGGTGCGCTGGAACACGTTGCCGTACCCGTGGAGCAGTAAGAGCCCGGGCTCGTTGGCGGTCACGAAGCGATCCATGTACATGCCCTCACCGCCATGGAGCACGTTCGCAAGACCCTTGATCCGTACGAACGAGTACGACAGCGAGTGCGTACCAGCAAGAAACCCGTGCTCCCGCACGTCGATCTCCATCGACGGGTGGAGTGGGAGGACGACGACCTCGCCTGTGGCGTCGCGGGAGAACGCGATCCGGCCAGGGCCATGGGCGACGCTGATGATGTGTGGCATGCCGCCGAGCATGCGTTTCATGCCGCCGCCCGTGTTCAGGGCACTCATCGGGACCTGTGGTTCCTTCCACAGCATGACGTGGTGCTCGAAGAACACCGAGTCACCCTCGGCGAGGGCCAGCTCGGCAACCGGGACGATCTCGCCCTCGATCTGGCAGGTCGAGTTGGAGAAGTGGAACTCGGTCATATCCCGCAGGCGGGGAGCCTCGGTCCACCCTGAATCGGTGACCAGGTTCTTCTGATCCAGGGGAGCCCCACAGGTCGCGCAACTCGTCCTGTTGGCCTCGTTCTGGGCCTTGCACCACTGACACTCAATGCGTTCCATGTGCCACCCCTCCCGGTCCACCTCGTGCTCAGCGAAGTCCAGGCACTGTAGCGCCGCATGGCGCCGGCGGGGGATTGGTGGTGGGCGTGGCGTCGGGGTTGGGCGGGCGTTCAGGCCCCCCGGACCGCGTCTCCTACTGCGCCGGCGGCGGTGCCTGGGTCGGCGTCCCGCACGAGTCGCAGAACTTGGCTCCAGGTCGCAGATCGGCGTTGCAGTTGCTGCACTTGAGCTGGGTCGGCGTCCCGCACGAGTCGCAGAACTTGGCGCCCTCGCGCAGCTGCGCCTGGCAGTTCGCGCACACAGCTCCCGTGGCGCCGCCGGCTGCTGCTGCGGCCGCGGCTCCCGAGGCCACCGTCTCGACGACTCCCGGCGGCGGGACTGCAGCGGGCTCTGGCTGGGGCGCCGCTTGCGGTGGGTATCCCTGCGGCGGGGCGGCCTGCTGCTGGGGTGGCGGGGCGTAGCCCGCACCACCTCCGGCGAACCCGGGCGCCGGCGGCGGCGGGTACGGGGGCGCCTGGCCCGGCGCCTGCATCATCTGGCCGGCCATGCCGAGGCCGGCGCCGAGGAACATCGGCGTGACGGCTCCGCCGCCTTGGGCCATACCCTCGCCTGCGCCCTGCAACGCCTCGGCCTGCGCAGCCTGCAAGAAACCCCCCGCCAGCCTGCTGTAGGCCGTATCCCCCGCCAGTTTCTTGAGGCGGGCACTGTCCTCCTCGGCGAGGTTGACGTCGAGGTTCCCGAGCCGCGAGATCGTCACGCCGTAGTTCTCGAGCTGGCCATCGGCGGCTGGCGTGACGGCGGCCTCGATGTCAGGGAGGTGAGCGGACAGGCCAAGGATCGGCCAGGTGCCGGACATGAGCTGGGTGGTGACGCAGGTCCGCGTGACCTTCAGGAGCTGCTCGGCCACCCAGCCGGTGATGGCGTCGTTGTTCGTTACGTCGACGGTGCCGACCAGGTTCAAGATGAGCTTGGTCGGGTCGGCCACCTTGAGGGCGTACTCGCCGAAGGCCCGCAAGGTGACCACGAGTCCGGTCTGCGGGTCCTGCACGTCGTCGAGGCGGCCACCGAACCGGTTGTTCGGGTACTCCCGAGTCCCGATGAAGTACAGCTCGGCCTTGAAGGCGTCGCCGCCGGATGCCCAGTCCACGAACATTCCGAGGAAGGGGAGCTCGCGGGCATCGAGCGTGTGCTGGCCGGGCGGGACCACGCCCATCACCTGGCCCTGGCTCATGAACACCGCCACGGCGTCGGGCTCGACGATGGCGCGGGTGAACTTGCGGATGTTCTGGTCAGGCCACTTGTAGACGATCTGACCCTTGTTGGCATCGGGAACGGCGATGAACTCCCGCCGTACTTCGTGCATCAGACCCATCGTCGTGCTCCTTAACTCGGTCCTCGCGGGTGGTCGAGAGGCGGCCGCCATGCAGGCGGCAGCCTGTCACCATGCGCGGGCCGCCTCCCGGCCCTGTCAGGGTCAAAGCGTACCGGCAGCGGGCATTGGCGACGAGGGCGACTCTTCTGCCGCCACTCTCGGCCGGGTCTGGGGCACATGTGCCCCCTATCGACCAGAGAGTCCCGCCAGGCGAGCTGTCGGGCGGGCGAGCGCCGAAAGCGCCACGATGGTGGGTGCCGGCGCCGGTCGAGCAGGTGGGTGGCGGCCGAGAGGAGCGGAGCGTGACGTCCGCAGATGGCGAGCAGTACGTGGTGAGCGAGTCCGAGCGCGCCGGTGCTCTCGCGTCCCTCGTTCGAGCGTGTGGCTCCGGCCAGGTGACGCTCGACGAGTTCAGCCGGCGGACCGACCTGGCCCTGGCGGCGCGCTCACGCACCGACCTCGTCGCCGCCACCGCCGACCTCAGCGCGTCGGTGGTTCCCGGTCGGGTCAAGCGCCGTTGGTTCGTGCCCTTCGGCAACCGTGTGAGGCGAGGCCGGTTCGTGCTGCCGGAGCACACGACGGCTGTCGTGCTGATGGGGGAGATCCATCTCGATCTTCGGGGTGCCACTCTCGTCGGGCCGGAGCCGACCATCAAGCTGTGGGTCCTGATGGGCAACCTTCGTGTCCTCGTCCCGAAGGGGATTCACGTCGAGGTCGACACGTCCTCCCTCTTTGGTGGCCGGACGATCGTCACGTACGGCCCGCCTCCGAGTCCGGCCACGCCGGTGCTCCGCATCCGCATGATCGACGTGCTGGGTGCCGTCAAGGTGACCGACGACCCCGCGGCGTGGAGCCCTGACCTCGCCTCGGCAGAAGTTCCGCTCTCCGCGCCAGCGTGCACCGCCGCGATCGCCCCGTCATCGGGTCCGAGCGACACGCCACGCCCCTCGAGCATCCCGCTGCCCGCCCCGCCCGCCGTCGGCGCCCCGCCCGCCGTCGGCGCCCCGCCCGCCCCGCCACGCGCCCCGGACGCGATCCCCCCTGCGCCGCCAGCGGGGTCCGAGACGTCCACCTGAGCGACACTCAACGCGACACGGGAGCGGGCGGACAGCCGCCCGCTCCCGTGAATCGTTCCCGGTGATGTGCTGGTTGAGGTTCCCGCTCAGGTCGTGTAGTTGAAGTTGGCTGCGTCGTCGACGGCCTTGGCCGTTCCCACCTTGACGGTGACGGTCACCGTTTGCGTGCTCGTCATCTTCGGGGTCACGGCGGTGCAGACCGTCGCCGGTGCCGCCAGCGTCGTTGAGGCGGTGCAGGTGACGTCCTTGGCTGTCTTGCCACCGAAGGAGATCGTCGTCCCGCCCGTGGTCGAGAAGTTGAGGCCGCTGATCGTGACGGTCGTGCCGCCGGAGATAGGACCGGACGTGGGGCTGATGGCTCCCTCGACGGGGAAGCTCGGCTCACCGGTGGTGGGGCTCAGCACCAGCGGCTTGGCCAACTGGCTTGGGCTCGCGGTGAAGTTGAACATGTCGTCGAGCGACCGGGCGATGTTCGCGAACGAGCCTGGGATCTCCCCGAGGCCCCAGTTCTGCTCGATGAAGGCGATGATCGACGACTGGTCCGTGAGCGTGTGGCTGACGTAGTCCTGCTTCGCCCAGGGCGAGATCACGACGAGCGGGAGGCGAGGTCCGTAACCGCAACGACCCTGCTCGTTGTAGAGGGGCGAGGTTCCCGGCGCCTCCGCGCCGCAGACGCCGGCGCCCGTGAGCGTGTCCGCCACCGATTGCGACGGGTTCGTCACACCGCTGTAGACGTGGTCGTAGAAGCCGTCCGAGTCGTCGTAGGCGACGAAGATCGCCGTGCTCTTCCAGGTGGGCAGTGCCTCGATCGAGTTGATCTCGTTCGCGAGCCACGCCTGCTCGTCGATCAGGTCCGAGTAGCCTGCGTGACCGTCTTCATAGCCTGGCGCCTTCAGGAAGGAAACGGCCGGCAAGTGGCTCGCCGGAATGGTGCCGCCCGCGATCCCCGACACGAGGCTGTTGAACCAGGACACGTCGTACTGGTGGTTGGCCGTGTCGAACTCGCCGGAGGTGCCAGTGTCGGTACCCACCGCGTCCAGCGACACGGGCGCGAGGTGGTGTGGGTTGGCGGTGGAGGCGTAGTACTGGAACGGCTCGTGGTGGGGGATGTAGTCACTCTTCGTCCCCCACTGTCCGGTGCCGCCGAGGGCCGCCCCGACGTCGTGTGACGAACCGCAGACGGCGCGACCGGGCTCGTTCAGCTGGTTGTAGGTCGAGGCGCTGTCGGCCGGGCCCGAGTAGGCGGTCGTCGGGGTGAACCCGCCCTCGAACCAGCCCCAGCTCAGGCTCTTGGCATTGAGCTGATTGCCGACGTTCTGGCCCGTCATAGCCACGGCGTCGCGGGAGGAACAGTCGTCCCAGTATGGCTGGGCATCGCTGATCAGCGTCTGACCACCAGTTCCGTCGCTGACGGTGTCGCCGTCAGTGAGAGCACCGCGCACGGCATGCGCCGTGTCGACACCGCCGGTGTTGCCGGATGCCAGGTTGATGGCGCCCGGCGCCGACGGACCGAAAGTAGTGCCGAACGAGTTGTCACTCATGGAGAAGTGCTGGGCGTAGTTCCAGAGCGCCGTCGCGCTGTTGCCGTCGTAGTAGTTCATCACGTCGCTCGCCTTGCAGGGTTGGCCGGTCGGGCTCGTCCCGCTCGAGGTGCCCGTGCTCTGCGGGAATTGGTCCATGGCGCCGTTGTCGAAGGCGTTCTGCTCGGCCGTGTAGTCGTGGTCCTGGTCACAGATGAGCAGGTCGTTGATGTTCGAAGGATCGAGGCGCCTGGGGTTCGCGCCATTCGGGTTGTCGAACAGCAGCTTCGGCGTCAGACCGTTCACGCTCGGCGTGCTCGGCGAGGCGTAGAACGGTTCTCCCGACGAATTGGTCGCGTACGGGTAGGTCCCGAAGTAGTGATCGAACGAGACGTTCTCCTGGAAGATGACGACCACGTGCTTGATCGGCGTGGTCGTGTTGGCCGATGCGGTGATCGCATCGACACGGTCTGCTCGAAGCGCTGCGGCCCGGATCAGGGCGGCGTGCTGCGACGACCGGGTCGTAGCTCCCGCATTGCCGGGGGCGACGACCAGCGATCCGGCGGCGCTGGTAGCCCCGAGAGCCGCGGCGCTGGCGAGTAGCACCCGCGAACGGCGGAGACGTGCCTTCATGAGGAGGTTCCTTTCTACGCCGGCGCCCGAGTCGAGCGCCGTTTGGTGAGGGAAGCCCTTTGTTGGAAGGACCTGCGAGCGAGTGGCCCGCAGCGCCGCTCATCCCAGCAGACGAAGGTGAACAGGCGCCCAAACGGCGAGTGAACTTTCGGCTCGCTCGATGAACCATCGGCATCACCACGATGACAAGACGGTGACGCTCTCCGTGTTCAGCCTGCCCATCCGGAAGGCTCCTCGAGCCGTGGCCGCAGTGGGCGCCCCGATACCGTTCAGGCGGCGGACCGCTTCAGGATGTGTACGCCGCAGGCCGAGCCAAGTCCGATCACGTGCGCAAGGCCGACCTTGGCACCCTCGATCTGCCGGTTGCCCGCTTCGCCCCGAAGGTGAGTGGCGACCTCCCAGACGTTGGCAATACCGGTGGCGGCGATCGGGTGACCTGTGGACTGCAGGCCGCCGGACACGTTGACCGGCCGGGCGCCATCGCGCCACGGCGCGCCCGAGTTGAAGAAGTCGACGGCACCGCCCTCCTCGCACAGCATGAGGTTGTCGTAGTGAACGAGCTCGGCCGTCGCGAAGCAGTCGTGTAGTTCCACGAGATCGAGGTCGTCGGGACCGACACCGGCTTGCTCGTACGCCGTGCGAGCAGCGTTGCGCGTCAAGGTGTTGACGTTCGGCAGGATCTGGCACGCCTGCTCGTAAGGATCGGTCGTGAGAACGGAGGCGGCTACCTTCACCGCACGGCGTTGCTGGGTGAGCGAGAGCGTCTTCAGCTTTGTGCCGCTCACGAGCACGGCTGCCGCCGCACCGTCACAGTTCGCCGAGCACATCGGACGGGTGTTCGGGTAGGCGATCATGACGTCGCCCATGATCTGATCGAGCGACATGCGCTTTTGATAGGCGGCGAGCGGGTTCAGTGTGGAGTGGGCGTGGTTCTTCTCCGAGATACGCGCGAACAGCTCGAAACTCGTCCCCCCGTAACGGTGGCCGTACTCCATACCGATCTGGGCGAAGACCCCTGGCATCGTCTCGGTACCGATACGCCCGTCGACCGGGGCGACCGCACCGAACCGGCCTGAAGGCTCCCAGGTGGCAGAGAACGACGCCCGCGACCCTCCAGTCAACAGCCCGGCACCTGCCAGCTTCTCGACGCCGACGGCCAGGCCCATGTCCGCCTCGCCGGCCTTGATCGACATGACGACGGTCCGCAGCGCCGTGGCACCGGTCGCACAGGCGTTCGTGACGTTGTAGACGGGGATACCCGTCTGGCCGACCTGTTTCTGGAGCGCCTGCCCGACGCCGAGGCCCCCCATCAGTGAGCCCGCTGCCATGACCTGCATGTCCCGCATGGTCACGCCGCCGTCGGCGAGCGCACCCACCGTGGCCTCGGCCGCGAGGTCGATCGCGTCGGAGTCGGGGTGCTTGCCGAACCTCGTCATGGTGATGCCAAGGATCCAGATGTCATCGCTTGCCATGGTCTCCCCTGTCAGCTCAATGGCTCAAAGCCAAAACCGACCGCCTCCGTCCCCGCCACGTCCAGCCCGAGCGAGTACGTCGCCAGCCGGACCTTCATCCCCGTCCTCACGTGTTCAGGGTCGGGCGCGACGTTGATCAGGTTGGCCCGAACGTTGGTGCCCTCGCAGTCGACGACTGCAGCCACGAACGGGACCGGGGTCCCGGGGGCCGCCAACGACACGATCGTAAATGCCGTCACCTCTCCCGTAGTTGGCACATCGACCGGCCGGAACTCGGTGCCGAAGCAGCCGGCGCAAGCGTTGCGGCGATCGAAGTAACGCGCACCACAGCCCGCGCACTCATTCGCGACCAGGTGCGGATCGTCGCCCAGCACCAGGTACTCGACATGCGCTATCTGGTTGCCCACGACTTTAGCTCCCCCGTCTCGTTCGGTGCCGGCTGAGCCTACCGAGGAGCGCCCGACAGCCCGTCGTCCTTGCGCCGGTAGCGCCCGCTCTCCGACTGCCCGACTGCGCGGTCGGCCGCCTCGAGCAATCGCTCGCTCAGCTCGTCCGGGTTGCTCGCCACACCCACGCCCACGCTGATCCTGAACTCCTGCGAGCCGACCGCGAACGGCTCGGCGAGCGCGGCCCGGATCCGACCTGCGATCTCCTCGGCCTCCTCTGGTGTGGCACCCTCGCACATCACGCCGAACTCGTCGTTGCCGAGGCGTGCCACCATGTCGAGGTCGCGAACCGATCGCTGCAGCCGCCTCCCCGCCAGCTGCAGGATCGCATCCCCGACGATGTGCCCGAACTCGTCGCTGATCGGCTTGAAGTCATTGAGGTCGCAGTAGATGACGGCCCCGCCTCCCATCGCCCCGGCGAGGGTGTCGAAGAACGCCTGCCGGTTGGCGAGGCCGGTGAGCGAGTCGAGCCGGGCCGCTCGCTCGAGGTTCTGGACCTGCTCGGTCCAGCGGAGGATGAGCTCGACGAGGTTGCGGGCGACGCTCATCCCGTAGGCGTGAATGACCGGCTCACGTGGTCCGCCCTGCGTCCACACGGTGATGATCGCGGGTGGGTAGTCGTCGGACCAGTCGACCGCTTCGATCCAGAACGAGTTGACGCCAACCTTGGCGGCGAGGTCTCTGCGGCGATCATCCAGATCGTCCGAGAAGCCGTGCCGCGGGACGCGATCGGAACGCGCTGATGCCCACACCGTGCGGTCCTCGCCATCGCCACCGCCGAGTGCGTCGGGCAAGCCGGTGCTGACCTGGTTGAAGCCGTCTCGGTCGCACCAGCTGATCGACAAGTGCGAACCGCCCTCCTCCCACTGGATGGAGTTGGTGACGGGTGCCAAGGCGTCGGCTCGGGGGGCTCCCGTCAGCAGCAGCTGGAGGATCTCCTCGGTGAGCACCTCGTGTAAGCCCTTGCGGGCGTAGACGCCGATGAGCTTCTCCTCGCCATCGGTGACGAACGACCCGAGCACCTCGGCCGGCATCCACGAACCGTCGGCGTGGGCGACCGAGAAACGCGTGATCCCCGGGAGTATCTCCACCTCCGACCCCTGTCCGAGCGTGAACGCCGCCCGGTCGACGTCATCGGGATGCAGCCAGTCGAGGATGTTCGTCCCGAGGATTTCGTCGGCTCGGTGTCCGAACGCATAGTCCACGGCCTTGCTGGCGAAGACGATCTCGCCATCGGGACGCAGCGCAAGCAGCACGAGCTGCCCGTCATCGGCGAACGAGCGGAGCAGCCGGTCTAGCGAACCTGCGCCACGATACCCGGGCTGGTCCCCCGTCCCTGACGCCGGCGAAGGCTCGGACATGGCACCATCATCGCCCATCGAGGCGCCCCGTGCTCAGCCGGGACAACGCCGCTGGCCGGGCCCGCCGAATGTCTCTGATGAGAAGCGGAGAGGGTCGGGTCTCGCGTACGTCCTTTGGCTAGTAGGGAGGAGGCGTTCCTCAGACGAGCCGGCGCTCGGTCGCCCATCTAGTGAGTTGGTGCCGGGTGGAGAGTTGGAGCTTGTGCAAGACCGAGGAGACATGGGTCTCGACGGTCTTGGCCGAGATCGAGAGCTCCCGGGCCAGCTCCTTGTACGTGTAGCCACGGGCGATCAAACGAAGCACTTCCCGCTCTCTCGGCGTGAGCTGGTCGAGCTCGGGGTCGAAGGGAGGCTGATCGTCCGGCATCGCTGCGAACGCATCCAGCACAAAACCCGCCAACCGCGGCGAGAACACGGCGTCGCCCTCGGACACGCGCCCGATTGCCTCGACGAGCTCGGGGCCCGAGATCGTCTTCGTCACGTACCCCCTGGCGCCGGCCCGGATGGCGCCGATCACGTCCTCGGGCGCGTCCGAGACCGACAGGGCGAGGAACTTGGTGCTGGAGCCGGTCGCTTTGACCGCCTCGATCACGAGCTGCCCACCGCCGCTCGGAAGGTGAAGGTCGAGGAGCACGACATCGGGTTGCCGCTCGATGATCAGCTCGATGGCCGGCCCGATATCGTCCGCTTCGCCGACAAGCTCGATCTCTTCGCCGAGCTCTGCCCGCACGCCTTTGCGGAAGAGCTCGTGGTCGTCCACGAGGAACACGCGCGGCCGCGGTGCGACGGCGGTCACGTCGCCGCGCCGTTGCGAAGCCGGCGACCCGGCTCTCGGGCCATCGTCAATGACACTTCGGTTCCGTGGCCGACCCCACTCCTGATCTCCGCCGTGCCGCCGTGACGAGCCACCCGGCCGCGGACGGACTCGGCGAGGCCCTTGCGGTCAGCCCCCACCGCTTCAGGATCAAAACCCACCCCACGATCCCGCACGAACAACGACACGGCCTTGGGCTCGACTTCCCCGAACAGGGACACCGATGGGGCGCCCGACCATTTGGCGGCGTTGCTGGCAGCTTCCCGGCCGGCTGCGAGCAACGCCCGCAGCCCGTCGTCGAGCTCGCAGTCGCCCACGACCACGGCCTCCACGGGCACACCGTGCAAGGTCTCCACTTCGCCCTGGATCCGCTGGACCCCGGCGGCGAATGTCGCGTCCTGGTCGCCACCGGAGCCCGGGACCTCACCTTTGAACAGCCATGACCGGAGCTCGCGCTCTTGGGCTCGGGCCAGTTGCATGACCTGCTGAGGCTGGTCGGCCTTGCGCTGGATGAGGGCGAGT
>Ga0187860_1002915_pt1 | contig 13745 bp, 10 predicted proteins | sample June2016WEW_10_4_FD_132981 | JGI IMG/M metagenome (GOLD analysis project Ga0187860, IMG submission 132981) | Peatland microbial communities from SPRUCE experiment site at the Marcell Experimental Forest, Minnesota, USA - June2016WEW_10_40 | ecosystem: Environmental > Terrestrial > Soil >... | reverse complement strand
GAGAAGGGCGGTTGGTGCAAAGAGAGGAAGAGGTCTTGTTCTCCTCAAATCTGCCCCCAAACCAGAAAATAAGACTTACAACCACTTTACACCAATAAAGGGACAAGCCAGCGCGCGATATCGAATCTGAGCAGAGGCCGTATCATCCTTCGCAGCTGTCAAGGTTCAAGAAACGTGTCGGATCCAGAAGGCTTCACAGAATAATGAACAAGCTGGTAAAGAAACTGTTGAAAGGCGGTGTGATAAGCGGCGAGACGGTGGTTTTGAACGCTACGTTCGTTAAGGCATACGGCAGGCGCGACCCTCACGATAACAGTCGTGGAAAGTCTGACCCTGAAGCTAGGGTTGGAAGAGACGGCAAAACCTTCGAGCTCGGCTACAAGCTGCACGTAGCCATAGACGCGAAAAGCGAGTTACCATTGGCGGTTAACGCTGCGTCAGCAAACGAGAACGAGAAGAAGCATGCGCCAACTCTCTTTCGTAAAGCTTGGAACATGACTGGGCATAGGACGAAAACTTTCATTGCTGATTCGCAGTATTCCAGCAAAAAACTAAGAGAGCAGATTCTATCGTACGGTGTGAAGGCGGTTATTCCGTATCCTGCTAACCAGAGAAAGGAAGAGGTTGATGTGTTGCGGGTTGATCGGCACTTTAGGACTCATGGTCCGGCTGAGGAGAGGCAAGTCTACAAGCAGAGAAGCGCAATTGAGCGGGTGAATTCGCGTCAGAAGGAGCAACTTTGCCTCGAAAGGCACAGAGCTCGAGGTTGTGAACGAGTGAATGCGCACACTTTGCTCTGCATGATCGCTATGCTGCTTAATGCGTTAGCCGCATTCAGGCTAAACAAGCCTGAAAAAGCCAGATCCATCACCATGATAGCAAGATAAACCAAAATTAACACAGACCAATCGAATTAGCAACGGGCTGGCGCGCAAAATAACCCCGTCCTCATTTTGTTTTTTTTAGTTTGCAAAAACTTAAAACTACGTTGCATAAGAATAAAAGAATTGAGGGAAAAAGGATTTGCGCCAGTTGAGTCTTAGAACAAAAATATTAACAATTATTTATGGGGTTGAAATCTTCATGATGTTATTACTATATTTTTTAGCAGTGAGCAAATTAATTAGACCAATTGTTATCCTTTGGGGATTTATAATAATTTTAATGAGTTTTGGGCTTTCAGGAATTATTATCGATTACGTTCTTAAGAAAGGCATACCTCAAAAAAACATTTCCAGCCTAATTCAGTAGGTTAAAGCCAGAACCTTCTGAAATGTTAATACCACAAAGATGGTTTTAGTATTCAGCCACATTTGCCCTTAAATTTCTTCTAATTCCTCTTTAGGATGTACCCTGATGACTTCATTGATGGATTCAACGAGGAAACCTAATTGTTCAAGCTTCTTGGACAAGTATTCTTTATTTGGCGCCTCAACCTCAACAATGACTTTTCCCTTTGCTGGCGGTGAACAACAATAACAAGCAGTCACTTGGACATCGTCAACCCCTGCAGCCTTCAAAATTTTTGGAAGACCCTCTACGCATGCCATTACATCCATTTCCGTGGAAGGGATTCCTGAATATACAACAAATTTTGTCATGAAACCCCTTTTATAGTGTTATATCAGTCCCTTATAAGTTTTTAGCACATTCGGCTCCCAATTGAAACCAAAAGTGGGTCGCATCAACTATCAACATTCCAGAATTCGATCCAAAACTGTGTTGCAATTATTTCCCGAGCTACGTCGGTTTTTCCTAAAATTTGGTGGAAAACGAGCTTATGGATCCCTTTTTTCGTAAAGCGCGCGCGGATGTTATTTAGCGTTTTTCACTGAGAAGTGGAAAAGGGAGAGAACAAACCTTCTGTCTTGTTGTCTGTGATTTTCTCCACATGTTTTTTGGAGGTTAGAGTGATCCACAAGAAATGAACTGTTTGTTGGTCTCTTCCAGCCAAGGATATAGTTTCCTGAGTTTTTCCATTGATTCCGCAACTTTTTCTGCAGGATACTCGTACGGGAGCAGTTTACCGCTGAAGTATTCATCGTAGGCTTTCATGTCAAAATAGCCGTGGCCACATAGCGCGAAGAGAATAACTTTCTCTTCACCGGTCTCTTTGCATCTTAGTGCGTCATCGATAGCGGCTTTGATAGCGTGAGATGGTTCGGGAGCCGGTATTATGCCTTCGGTCTGTATGAAGATCTTGGCTGCGTCGAAGACCTCTACCTGGTTGTAGGCTAATGTATGCAATTTCTTCTCGCTATATAGTAGACTTATGGTTGGAGCAATGCCGTGGTAACGCAGACCTCCGGCGTGAACTGCCGCTGGTATAAAGTCATGACCCAGGGTATGCATTGGAACAAGTGGGGTTATCCTTGCCGTGTCCCCGTGATCATAGACGTATTCTCCTTTTGTAACCTTGGGACAGGCTGTGGCTTCTAAAGCGATAAATTGTGTGTCTTTTGGCGCTTTTCCAGCGACTTTATCATGGTAGAATGGCCAGAAGAGACCAGAGAAACTGCTCCCGCCACCGATGCAGCCGTACACTACATCAGGATAGTCACCTACTATTTCGAGCTGTTCCTTAGCTTCTAAGCCTTCAACTGTCTGGTGCATTAGGACATGATTAAAAACGCTTCCTATGGCATAGTTAGCTTCCTTTTCGTTAACGAGTGCATCCTCAATGGCTTCGCTTATTGCGATTCCCAGGCTGCCGTTGCTGTCAGGGTCAGTTTCCAGAATTTTTCTGCCACTTTCTGTTTGTTTGCTGGGGCTTGCATAGCAAGTTGCTCCGAAAGCTTCCATCATCATTTTTCTGTATGGCTTTTGATCGTAACTAGCTCTGACCATGTAAACAGTAGCTTTTAAGCCAAACATCCTTGCGGCGAAGGCAAGAGCTGATCCCCATTGTCCAGCCCCTGTTTCTGTAGTCAGACGTTCTGCACCTTCTTTCATGTTATAGTATGCTTGTGGGACTGCACTGTTAGGTTTGTGACTTCCTGCAGGACTCACTCCCTCGTATTTGTAATAGATTTTGGCGGGTGTCTTCAGAGCCTTTTCCAGTCCGATAGCCCTGAAGAGAGGGGTGGGTCTCCAAATTCTGTAGACATCTCTTACGTCCTCAGGGATGTCGATCCATCGATCCTTGCTAATTTCTTGGCGGAGAATCTCCTTGGGGAATATTCTTGGAACGATTCCGACGCCAGGCGCTCTTGTCTCCGGTTCTATAAAAGGAGGAAGTGGTTTAGGCAGGTCGGGAGTTATGTTATACCACTGCTTGGGTATAGATTCCTCGTCCAGAATTATTTTTCTGTTGGTCATTCAATCTGTTCCCCTATTTTACGTGCTGAGAAGTGTACTTAAACGTCATATTTAAGCGTTTACGTACGTATTTGTACATGAAAATGCAAAGCGCACACTTTAACACGGCTTTCTTTCCGATGCGCTTTAGTGCTTTAGTACTTTCTCCAATTCCTAAAGATCGCCTGCCAACTAGAATAGGAACATAACTCGCGCGATGCTCATTAACTTTCCAATGACAATCATAACTACAGCAAAAACCAAAAGTCTTGTATCATGAATGGGGAAATATCAGTACAAATCAAAGATAGAAAATATCAATCAATCGACAAAAGAAGTAACCAAGAGGTAGTCTATTTTGCAGGAATAGAGCAGGAAAAGTGACCAGATTCGTAAAAGGCTTCAATGCGTATTTTTGCCCATAAATGCTGGCTGGATATTCCTAACTCCTTAATTATAGGTTGAGCAAATCCAGCACACTTCATTCTGTGCGCGACAAATTTGGCGAAGTCTAAGAAAGAAAAAAGAAAATTACTTGTATGGTATGAATTCCTTTCCGAGGAGTTCCCTGCCTATGATTATGCGCTGGATGTTTAAAGCGCCTTCTGCTCCGATGCAGTAGGACATGATTCCGCGCCAAGCCATGTCGATGGGGCATTCTTGCGAGTAACCGTACGCTCCCATCCATATCATTGCATGCTCCGCTATGTGCATCGCAAGCGGCGGTACCTTCAGCTTGCAGGCAGATACGTATTTCGTTACTTCCAGCGGCGAGAACCTGTTGTGCTTGTATTTTTCGTCGATCATCCAAGCGGTACGGTAAATCAGCGACTTTGACGCTTCTAGCTCTGTCCAATCATCCGCCAGCTCGAACTGTATCCCCTCGAACTTGCCGATCGGACTACCGAACGCCTTTCGCTGTTTAATGTAGTACATGCCTATTTCCAGTATTCTTTGCGCCGAGCCGAGACACGTTGCAGCTATCAAAATACGAGCGCCTTCGAACCCTTCCATCGTCGGGTAGAATCCTTCGCCCTCCTTGCCCAGTCTGTATGTGTCTGGAACTTTGACGTCCTTCATGGTGAATCCGCCTGTTGAAATTCCCATTCGGCCCACATCGTCAAAGCGTTTGGCAACCTCAACTCCTGGAGTGTTGATCGGTACGAAGAATCCGGTTATCCCTTTGTGGGCTGCCTGCGAAGATGGCACCGGAGCAGTGCGCGCGGTTATCCAATATCCTCCTCCGAGCTTTTGAACCTCTTCTGTGCCGCTTATGTACATTTTTTCGCCATTTATAATCCAATCATTTCCATCCTTTTTGGCTACGGTTCTGAGTGCTCCGATGTCCGACCCTCCTCCGGACTCAGTCGTGGCAATGCCGACGAATCCTTCTCCTCTTATGGCGGGCTGAACGAATTTGGCCCTAACTTCTTCAGACGCATATTTGTCAACCACAAAACCCCAACTTGAGTGCAATAGAAAATAAACGGGTATGGCGCAACTGATGTCATGGTAAGCCAATTCCTCGGCTGTAATGCAGGCAGTCACCCAATCAGCTCCTGATCCCCCGTGGTTTTCGGGTGCAGTCATTATTAAAAGTCCCATGTCCCCCATTGCCTTGATCAGTCCTTCTGGCTGTTTGCCGGATTTGTCCATCTGACGGATTACTTCCAAAGGCAGACGCTTCTGGCACCATTCGCGTACGGCTTGACGGAACAATTGCTGCTCTTCTGTATAATCAAAACCTACCATTAGATTTTTCTCCTTTTTGACATTCTCAGTGGCTAAATCTTTTCTCAGATAGTAATATAAAAGTTTAGATGGTTGAACAAGCTAACAAACAATAAGAAAACGGAGAATAGCCCTAAAAGAGAAACAGTATAGCCATAAGCGGCGTCTATGACCGTTCACAATTGCCTATAGACAATCCAGAGTAACGAAACTTTGGGGAATTCATTCCAGACTTTTGTTGAAGCAGATGACATAATTGATTACTACGACCGCCGTAATGGACGAATTGCAGAATCCCCAAGCGCGCTCGACTATCGATCGATCAGCAAATTCTTATAATGAATACCATTCATATAAGCATAAATCGAAGATAAGATAAATTTAGCAGAAAGGAGAAATGAGTTGTGGGATTAAATTGGTTACCCAGAGACGACAAAATCAAGAACCACTCGTTGCACACCGATATACATTGGGGCAAACAAGCGCCCTGCACTATATTCGAGAAACGACCATTAACAGATACTCAGGGAAAATCAGTCGACGATTTGTATGTAGCGTGGATTGTTCTAAACAATCCTCTACAATACAATTCTTACACCACGGAAATGGTAAAAGGCGTAATAGCCGGTTTTGAAAACGCATCGCTAGACCGAAGTATCGTAGCAGTTGTCTTTACAGGAGAAGGAAACACAGCGTTCTGTACGGGCGGAAATACAAAGGAATACGCTGAGTACTATAGCAAGAGACCTAGTGAATACGGTGAATACATGGATTTGTTCAATCACATGATCGACTCTGTACTCGCGTGCAAAAAGCCTGTTATCAACCGAATAAACGGTATGCGTATAGCTGGAGGACAAGAACTCGGAACGGCTTGCGATATTTCTATTGCTTCGGACCTAGCAGTTTTAGGACAGGCCGGCCCAAGACATGGTTCTTCACCAGATGGCGGAGCGACTGATTTTCTGCCTTCCTACTTGGGAATTGAAGATGCAATGTGGAACTGCGTGTCATGCGAGACCTGGAGTGCCTACAAAATGAAAAGATTAGGCTTAATAAGCAAAGTTACTCCAGTGATTAACGATAACTGCAAATGGGTGCGCAACCCAACAGTCATAACTGATAGGTATGTGGATGACGGCGAACTTGTGTATGGCGAGTTTAAGATCGGAGCAGAATATGAAAAGGCCAGCGCCTACGTTAAAGAAGCAAGAGAACAAAACAAGATTAGCCTTGAATTATTGGATAAAGAAGTGGACAAACTAGTGTGGGTATTCGTCAATCTCTTCCCAGGATGCCTCGCAAAGGCAATAGACAGTATACGGGCAAAAAAGAAATTCTACTGGGACATGGTGAAGAACTACAACCGACACTGGTTAGCGGTCAACATGAATTATGAGGCCTTCGCAGGATTCCAAGCCTTCAACACAAGAAAAATCACGGGCAAAGACACAATCAATTTCCTCAAGTTCAGACAATTGATTGCTCAAGGCAAACTTGCCGAAGATGAGATGTACGATGCCGTATTGGCCAAACCCAAGAGCCAGCAGACCAAATAATGCGCGCACAATTGAACGATTACAAACCCATTTCAGCGCTTACTTTCCACGCACCAAAACGTCATACAAGCGCGCGACCGATTAGCGCCTATGTGAAGTCTGCTAATTAGTCTTTTCCCTTTTTCATTCTTCCCCTTAGCCTTCTTTCACTCTTTGTCCTCGCTGATTGGAAAAGGGGATGCGCCTATTCGCCCACAAAAGGGGCACTATGGCTCCGCATCCAGACCCTCCTCAATCGCGCTAACGTCCACTATGGGACAGCTGTCTGCCGAGGAAAAGGTTTAGGCCTGATCATAATACGGACCCGTATTCTTCAACACTGAAAAGCTGCACAACAACATACGTCTAGCAGCCGCAACAGTAGCGATCTTCTTATCCCCTCTTCTCGACAATTCGATTATACGCTCTCGTTATCGAAGTGTCATACTTGTGATAATGAGTCTGAGCCGCCTCAACCATAATCTAACACAGCCAACGACTTCCTTCCTTAGTTATCCCTCCATGCCAAATGGTTTTTCCAGAAGCATGCGTAGAAGGCGCAAGACCAGCGTAACTGCAAAGCCTCTTAGCAAAAGGAAACCGCGTGCGCTGTTCTCAAGATTAGTCTATCACTGGAACACCCAAAAAGACGACTTTTAACCATTTTTAACCATTAAAGGGAGCGCGCGCATAAGTTGAATCCTTATTCACGTCCAAACCACAAACAAAAGTGCTCATAACATGGCATGGTATGGGAAGTGTTTTACGCAAGAAGCGCTTAATTCCCGATATCCGAGATCAAATGCTTTTATGTTGATGTCAGCGGCTTTTGGAAATAGATCCTCGATTGCTTTCCGCAACAAGTCCTTTTTCAACGGGAAGCCTGTAATTCCAGCTAATGCACCAATCATTACGACGTTCATAGTGCGGGGATCACCTGCCTTTTTTGCAAGTTTCAAAGCGTCTAAGACAAAAACGTTTTTTGTGAAGCCTTTTGTGATGGCTAACACTTTTTCTTCATCCGGGTACTGATCACCTTTTGCTGATAATCCTGGTGGAACCATTCTGTAACTATTCATTAGGATGGTACTTTCTGGTGAAACTTTCTTCAGGGCTCTCAGGGTTTCGGCAAGTTCAAGGCTTAACAAGACGTTAGCTTTCAGATCCATTATTATTGGCCCAAACACCTTGTCGCCAATTCTGACATCGCAGTTTACGACTCCACCGCGCTGTGCTAGACCATGAATTTCTCCAACCCTAACTTTTTCTCCTTGCCTAACAGCTGCCTCCCCAAGTACTGCCGCAGCCGTCAGCAGACCGGTGCCGCCCACTCCGACTATAGAAACGTTATATTCAGGTATCATCCCGACGTCACGCCTATGGCTTTCTGAGGGCATATTTGCATGCATACTCCGCAGACTGTTCCGTCGCATTGCACGGGATCTATTATTATTTTCTTACCAGACCATGAGATTGCTGGGCATCCGAGCATTGAAACACAAACGCCGCATCCTGTGCATCTTTCATTGTCAACCTCACATGGGACTATTCTCTGTCCTTCTTTCCTTTTCTTAGCAATGGCCAATAATGCACATTCTCTTCGAGAAATAATCACCGCCACACCATCATAGGTGAGAGCCTCCCTGAACGTTTTCACTGCTTCCTTAACGAAGAATGGGTCAATCACCTTCACGAATTTGGCTCCGCAGCCTTTGGCAACTTCTTCAGGCCTTATCTTTTCTGTCGTACCTCGGTTGGTGACGCCTGTTCCGGGGTGAGGCTGTTGACCGGTCATAGCGGTTGTTTCATTATCTAATATTGTGTAAACGAATTTGTGATTGTTGTAGATACTGTTGATTAATGCTGGTATTCCTGAATGGAAAAAAGTTGAATCGCCCAAAGTTGCAACAATTGGTTGATCAGTCACTATGGAGAAGCCCGAAGACATACCAACGCCTGAACCCATGCAAAAAACTGTGTCAGTCTCCAGCGGAGGCATAGAGACTATCCCGTAACAGCCGATGTCGTTGGGATAAAGGGCTTTTCCTCCAGTAGCAACTCTAATGGCATAGAAGGTCGCTCTGTGCGGACATCCAGGACACAACACGGGTGGACGCTTGGGTAGAACAGATTTAACCTTCTCAAACTCTTGATCAACTCTTTGAAAATCAAAAGGCACTTTTTTTCCTGCTGCCTTGGCGAGTCCTTCAAGAACCAATCGTGGATCCAGCTCACCGAACCTTGGAAAAAGACCATCTCTCTTAGCTAATATCTTAGCATTGATGCCATATTCGTTGGCTGTGGCTTTGACAAAGTGTTCAAGGTATGGCTCAAGTTCCTCAATTACTATGACTTTGTCATGATTAGCCAAGAACCTAGCGATTTTTCCTTCAGGAATCGGGTTTGTCATCCCCAATTTCAAGATCTCGAAGTTCAAGTCCAACTCATTTAGAGCTTCCTTGACATAATTGTAGGAAACTCCAGATGTGATTATTCCAAAATCCTTGCTTCCGGAATCTTCGCCCTCAACAAATGTTAAGTTTGTTTCTTCAGCAATTCTCTTGGCTCGCTCAAATCGCTGCAATAATATTTCGTGTCTCTTTTTAGCAACTGTAGGCGAGAGGAGAAACCTGTCAGCCTGTTTCTTGAAAGCCCCTGAAAGTTTTGGCGCAGTTAGAGTCCCAAAAGTGACATTTCCACTCGTATGATTCACCCGCGTTGTCGTTCGGACAATCACTGGTTCGTTAAGCTGCTCGCTGATTTTGTAGCCTTCTACCACCATGTCTTTGGCCTCTTGCGGTGTTGAAGGTTCCAACATTGGCAAAGTGGCAAGATTGCTGTAGCAACGGTTGTCTTGTTCGTTCTGGCTTGACCAGGGGCCTACATCATCTGCTGAAAGGACAATCATTCCTGCGTCAACACCGACGTACGCAAAGCACATAAGCGCATCAATGGAAACGTTCAAGCCAACGTGTTTTGTTGGCGTGAAGGATCTAACACCCGATAAGGCGGCCGCCCCTGCAACCTCCATTGCCACCTTTTCATTTGTGGAGAATTCCATGTAGAATTTTCGTATTGGCGCACATTGATACAGTGCGTCACTGATCTCAGAGCTTGGTGTCCCTGGATATGCCGAGACTACCCCGACGCCTGATTCGATCACTCCGCGCACTATGGCTTCGTTTGCAAGCATGAAAAAATCCTTCCCTGGAAAGTCTATCAACAATTTCTCAGTGAGGTTCAACTATCTTCACCGCAATTTGGTCTCTTAATGAAAAAGCAAAAGGAATTCTAGAACGTTACCAACCTTATCTTAAGTGCTTTGTCAGGGCATCGCACGCAACATTCGCCACAATCCTCACACAAGAATTCAGTCACTGCTATCTGTTTATCTCTTTGCGAAATCGCGGTCGTAGGGCAGTTGTCGATGCAAATCGGTTTATCATATGCACCACATTTCTTGCATCTCACTAAATCTATTTCAACCACCATTGTAATATTCACCTCCACGAGTTTTCGCGCACAAATTTTTCTATTTCTCTTCCAAGGTTAGACTCAGACGTCTCACGCATATTCCATGTCCTCGCGGTATAGCTTTAGTTGTCTCCAACTTAATTCTCGTGTTGAAAAACTTGTTTACGTCATCTATTACAGTTTGGAACCATTTGTCGCATCCTAAGACATCTTCTTCCATGGGAACATTATATCGGCGGGCAAACTCAGGCCACGGGCATCGGTCCCACTGGACGAATACTTCGTTCGGTTTTTCTCCTTTCACAACTCTGGCAGTTTCGCCCATCATAGTAGAACTGAAGACAATTGCCTTGGCTACATCCTCAAGAAAAGTCTTGCTATTCCTGTCAAGCATGTTAAAGTAGCTATTCGCCGTATCATGACCGGATATTTCCCATGCCCTTAGGACCAGATCTAGGGCTGTTACACCTGGGCGGGCATATTCCAATGCAGCTTGCCGCCATTCATACCATGATGCCCTGTTTATGTTGGAGTTGGCATTAAACCTTGATAGAAGAGTCCTTAGCTCGTTTTCACATGAAAATTCAGTCAACTTCATTCACCTCGATTAATTTAAATTCTCACGCCTATGCGATAACCGTCATGAATGGCGTTGTGCAGTCTTCGTGGCACTAGCGCGTCTCCAATAACATAGACTTCAGAACCTCCTTCTTGTGCCGCCCCAACGAGATTTGCTACGGATTCTCGCTCTGAATATACGATTGTGTCAGCAGTGATTGGTATTCTGGTGGAAGTTACATCTCTTATAACAACGCCAACATTCGTTATTTCTTCAATGTCAGAATTAACATAGCTTTTAACGCCCACTTCTCGGAGTTTCTGGATGTACCTCCATACGTATGAGGGGTTAACATCTTTTCCAATTTTCCTCTCTTTGCAGACAAGCGTTACCTTTTTGCCTTTGTTCGCTAGATACAGCGCCCCAATTATACCTGGAGATTTGCCTCCCCAGACGATAACTTTTTGTCCTGTCTCTACATTTCCTTCTAAGACATCAGTGACTTTTGCAAGCGGAAGCTGATCTGGGTTAGGAACAGCTGGACTTATGAACCTGGCACCAGCTGCAATTACAATCACGTCAGGCGTCATTTCCTCAATAATATTAGGTGTGACCTCTGTGTTTAGACGGATCTTTACGCCCGCTCTGTTACACTGAGCTTTGAGGTTTTCAATAACTCCGTACAGCTCTTCATCTCCGTAGGGTCCCTTAGAAGCAGCAACTATCTGACCACCAAGCAGGCTTCGTTTCTCGAGTATGCTCACGTCATGACCCTTAAGCGCAGAGACTCTAGCGCATTCAAGTCCAGCTGGCCCTCCACCGACTATTAGGACTTTCTTCTTCTCCTCAGCCTCTCTGATCTCCCACTCCGAATCCCATTCGTGACCAACCAACGGGTTCACCGTGCAAGTCATAGGTGCGTCTCTGAACAACCTAGCCAAGCAAAGGTTACAGGCTATGCAAGGCCGAATATCATCAAGGTTTCCTTCAAGAACCTTCTTAGGCAAAAAGGGATCGGCTATTAGTGGCCTACAAAGTTCCCAAATGTCGATTATTCCATCAGCAATTGCTTTGTCAGCAATTTCAGGTCTGAACAGCCTGTAAGCCATCGAAACTGGCACCTTAATACCAGCGTCCTTAGCGCGCTTAGCGTTAAAGAGCCAAAAACCTTGTTTGATATCTCTCGTAATAACCGTCCGAAGAGACTCTTGCCATCCCATTGTCACACTGATACAGTCTACGCCAGCCTTTTCGGCAATCTTGTAAGCCTCCATGCTCTCTTCAGGCTTGTTACCTCCGTATTCCTCCAGAAGCTCATCCGAACATAGCCTGATAAAAATGGGAACATCTTTTCCAGCTACGTCCCTAACGTTCTGCACGACTTCAACCATGTATTTGCATCTTCCTTCAATGTTTCCGCCATATTCGTCGGTTCGTCTGTTGGTAAAACTCGATATGAAATTTGAAATTAGATACCCGACTATGCCAGAGACTTCGAGCACATCATAGCCTGCCTCTATAGCCCTCTTCGCGGCATCGGCATGTTCCTTTATACTCTGTTTGATGTCATCCCTGCTCATCTCTTTTACAGGTTTGAGAACCAAAAGCCGCTGTGGGACAGCTGACGGTCCCACGCAATACGGAAGCTCTACTCCGCCCACTCTTCCGGTGTGCATCAGCTGACAATTAGCTACAGCTCCTTCCTCATGAATCGCATCTGCGAGCCTCTTCAGTCCGGGGACAAATTTATCATCCCATGCGGCAGCCTGACCAACGTAACCTTTGCCTTCGCCTTTTGGATCCATGTAAACTCCCTGGATGGTACAGATACCACCTACAACACCTCTGGCTCTTTCCCTGATGTATGCCACATCTCGGTCTGTGATGAAGCCATCATGCGAGTTGAAATTATCCTCTGTAGCCGCATACTTTATTCTATTCGGTACTCTCACTTTCTTGATTTGTATTGGCTTGAAAAGACTAGGGAACATCTTATACCCTGAATAGGGTGAGTAATCCCATTTCTGAGTTGTTTGCAACCTGACTTTTCTCCTTATGTAGTTGAAAATCTAAGAGAGACCAATAAAAACCTTACCATAATGATTTTGTCACGTCTTCAGTTGATGAGGCTATTGTAAAGGTGGTATCTTTCGGTTGATGGCGCACTCTCTTGGTAACTGAAAAACTTAAGAACTATGTCTCAATATTACTGTCAGCGCGTATTGCGGGGGTTAAATCGATGAAAATCAGTGAAGTAGTGGTTGCAGGCGGAATCAGAACGCCAATCGGTAATTTTGGCGGAGCTATCAGAGACGTTCCCGTAATTCAGCTTGGAGGCAGAGTAATCGGTGAAGTCTTGAGAAGAAATGGTCTACGTCCAAGTATTCCAGAAGAAAACGTGACGTTTCGACCCGAGTTTTTAGATCAAAAAATGACCGAGCTGGAAAAAAAATTCTATTCGTGGGACAATGCGTCGCAAGAAATCGCAGTTGATGAAGTAATAATGGGTAATGCCCTGCAGGCTGGGCAAGGACAAAACGTAGCCAGGCAGGCAACTATTCAGGGAGGGCTCCCAAAAGAGGTTAACGCCTTTACTGTGAACAAGGTTTGCGCATCAGGATTGAAAGCTATAAGTCTCGGGGCTGAGGCCATAATGACTGGATCGGCCAACGTAATCATCGCCGGAGGCATGGAAAACATGAGTAAAGTACCCTATGCCTTACCTAGGGCAAGATGGGGTTACAGGATGGACATAAGCGGGTGGGGGGAAATACAAGATCTCATGGTCTTAGATGGATTGTTCGAATCCCTATACGGATACCATATGGGTATAACGGCAGAAAACATCTCCGAAAAGTACGGAATAACACGGCAGGAGCAAGACGAACTAGGACTAATTAGCCATCAACGGGCCCGGGCGGCAATCAAGGATGGCATTTTCAAAGAAGAAATAACGCCGATATTGATTCCGCAAAAAAAAGGCGAACCAATATCTTTCGACACTGATGAAAGGCCGATGGAAACGTCACTCGAAAAAATGTCAAAGCTTCAGCCAGTATTCAAGGAGAACGGTACGGTCACCGCTGGCAATTCCTCGGGAATTAACGATGCAGCAGCGGCAGTTCTTCTCTTGAAAGAAGAGGAAT
>Ga0187860_1002914_pt1 | contig 13745 bp, 8 predicted proteins | sample June2016WEW_10_4_FD_132981 | JGI IMG/M metagenome (GOLD analysis project Ga0187860, IMG submission 132981) | Peatland microbial communities from SPRUCE experiment site at the Marcell Experimental Forest, Minnesota, USA - June2016WEW_10_40 | ecosystem: Environmental > Terrestrial > Soil > Wetlands... | reverse complement strand
GGTTGGCCGTACTTTTCCGCCCGCAACTCGTTGACCAGGTTCCGCAATCGGCTGTTGATCGCCATCTCTTCCCATTCCACTGAAAAACCTGTCTGCGCAGTCTCGCGCATGGCCGTTTCCCAGTTGTCGCGGTTCAGCCCGATGGGCGGCGGCTGCACCGAGCCTTGAATCAGCAATCCGCGGCGCGTCCGGCGCTGCGCCGCCCCCGCGATTTTCCGCCCGTGCCACATCACGTCGTCCTTCTCCGCTCCGATAAAGCATTGGCCTGGGATTTCTTTTTGACTCGACGGCGATAAGGTTGTGGCGACGCCCATCTTGGAGAAGGCCTCGCGCAGCCATTGGTGAACCCGCCGATAACTCTCCGCCGCCTTGAGCTGATACCAATAATGCGCGGGCGGAAACGCGAGGCTGTAGGTCCAGTCGGTGTCGTGCGGCACCAAACCGCCGCCAGTGGGCCGGCGAACCAGGGGCCGCAGAAGCGTCAGCTTTTCGATTTCCGCGTGCCTCTGCGCATAACCAAAACTGGCGGCAGGCTCCCGCCACCCGTAAAATCGCAACACGGGCCGCCCGATCTCCGGCGCCGATTGCAGCAGCGCTTCGTCCAGCGCCATGTTGTAATCGGCCGCGTTTTTGGCCTCGCGCAACAAGAGCCAGTGTTCCGCGTGAGAATTCATCTTGAACCGGCGTCAACCATGTTTCCCGGCGGTCGGGCAATCGGCGCGGATCTCGCACTGGCCGCACTGCGGGCCGCGGGCGAAACAGCGCCGCCGGCCGTGCCAGATCAGCCAATGGCTGAAAAGCGTCCAGTCCTTTCGCGGCACCAGCCTCCGCAAATCGGCCTCGATCTTCTCGGGCGCGGTGTTGCCGCTCAATTTCAGCCGCTCCGACAGGCGCGCCACGTGGGTATCGACCACGATGCCGGCATTGATGCCAAAGGCGTTGCCCAAAACGACGTTGGCCGTCTTGCGTCCCACGCCACCGAGCGCCGTCAATTCTTCCATCGTGCGCGGGACCTGCCCGCCGTGCTTTACGAGCAAAGTCCGGCAGGCGGCCTGGATGTTTTTGGCCTTGTTGCGGTAAAGGCCGATGCGCCGGATGTCCGCCTCGAATTCCGCCGGGGGCGCGGCGGCGTAATCGGCGGCCGTGCGATACTTTTTGAACAGATCGCCGGTCACCGCGTTGACCTGGCGGTCGGTGCATTGGGCCGAGAGGATGGTGGCGACAAGCAATTCCAGCGGGTTGAAATAGGTCAACTCGCAATGCGCCTGCGGATACGCCGCCCGCAGGCCGGACATGATCCGTCGCACGCGCTCTTTGCGGGTTTGGAGGCTCTCGCGCGCCATACAATCAACAACAGATAAAGAATCCGGCGCTTGACCGCAACAGAGGATTTTTTTGGATTTTTGGGTTGCCATAGTTGCCATGACCCGGTAAATCCAAGCATCGGAAAAAGATGGCGAATCATTCTATCGTGACCGTCGCGTGCCGCGTCCCACTGCAATCCACTCAAATATGAACACAAACAAGAAAAGCCTCTTCGTCATGCCTGACGGAAAGAAACTGACGCTCACCTTCTTCCTGGTCGCCTCGCTTTTCCTCATCTGGGGTGTGTGCAACGGCATGATCGACACGATGGACAAACATTTCCAGGATCAGCTCCACTTGACCAAGGCGCAGTCGGCGTGGGTCCAGTTTGCTCATTATATGGGCTACGCGTTGATGGCGCTGCCGGCGGGGTTGCTCACGCGCCGATTCGGCTATAAAGGGGGCATTATCTTCGGTCTCATGTTCGTGGCCCTGGGCGGCTTCTGGTTTATTCCCGCCACGCACATCGCGCACTTCTGGGCTTTTCTGATGGGCGTTTGTCTGATCGCGATGGGATTGACGGTGCTTGAGACTGTGGCCAATCCTTACACCACCGTGCTCGGACCCAAGGAGTACGGCCCGACCCGCATCAACCTGGCGCAATCCTTCAATGGCGTGGGCTGGATTTTGGGACCGATCCTTGGCGCGGCCTATTTTTATTCCGAAGGGGGGGTCGAGGTTGCCCACGGTCAACTATATATTCCATATCTGGGAGTGGCCATCGTCGTTCTGGTTGTCGCCACTTTGTTTTTCTTCGCCCCAGTGCCGGATATCAAAGTCGAGGATGACTATCAGACGGACGACACCACGGCTCCGGCCGAAGCAGTCGCCAGGGAAAAGAACTACGCACTTACCCTGATAATGATGTTTCTGAACGTCGCGGCGTTGGGACTTTCGGTGTATCTGGTTCTGCATACGATTCTTCCCGCCTGTGGTGTCAGCGAGAAGACGGTCGAACAGGACTTCCCCTGGGTCATCGGGCTTGCCGCCCTGCTCACTATTCCAGCGTTGCGTTCGGCCACCAAGAGAGTGACCACGCATAGCATTTGGGCACACCCCCATTTTTCCGGCGCTACGCTGGCCCAATTCGCTTATGTCGCGGCCCAGGCGGGTATTTTCAGCTTCTTTATCAACAGCATGACGGTTGATAAGATCAATGGCTATTCGATGGTGCCCCATCTTCCGGCCTCCTGGAGCACAGGCTTCCTCAAGAACCGGTCCTGGATCGAGACACGGACGGCGTTTTCAGCAAGCGATATAAAGGATCTGCCGGCCCTGGCCGATCGCTTGAAGAACCAGCCGGACGCCGTGGCCGGGTTTGTTGCCAAACAGTTGTCCCCGAATACCCTTGCCGCCCTCGCCGAATATAAGGGCGGCGCCTCCGATCCGTTGCCGCCGCAAACCGCCTTGGTGCAAGACTTGAACAGGATCATACGGCAGGAATTGACCAAGAACCAAAAGGCTGAGAACGGACCGATGCTTTACGAGACGCAGCGCTTTAATGGGATCACATTGAGTCAGAGAACACAGCAACTGCTCTCGCAGAATCCCACCAAGGACAGCGAGCGCCTCCGTCTCAATCGCATGCTGTTGCAGGACGCGTTCCCGCAGTCACTCCCCTTCGATGACACCGTTCTGGCCGTCAGCGACAAGGGAGCCAGCAATCTATCGTCCATCGCTTTTATTTGGTTTCTGTTGGGCCGCATTTCGGGCGCGGCGTTGCTGAAAAAATCGCCCGCCAATAAAATGCTGGGCTTGTACGCGTTGCTGAATATCGCGATCTGCGGTCTGATTATCGCCAAGTTGGGCTGGATTTCGGTGGCGTGCGTTTTCCTGAGCTACTTCTTCATGTCCATTATGTTCCCGACCATTTTCGCCCTCGGCATCTTCGGCCTCGGTTCCCAGTCGAAGAAGAAGGCCTCCGCGTTCATTGTCATGTCGATCACTGGCGGAGCGCTGATGCCGAAATTCATGGGCCACCTCGGCGATGTCTATAACATGTCCGCCGCATTCTGGATGCCGCTGAGCTGCTTTATCTTGGTTGCCCTTTACGGCTTCTTCTGGCCGAAACTGAGCGAATCCCAAGGGTTGCAGGCCGTGAAGCCGCCGGGCGGACATTGACGGCCTCGGAATCACTTCGCCAAATCGTCCGTGCGGAAGGGCGAGGCGGGAAGGCCGGCTTTGTTCCACAGGTTGACGACCGGATAGTCGGCCCAGCCGAAACGGACCGCCACGGGATCCAGCACCTCCGGGCTATAAACCAGCACTTTGTCCGGGCCTTGTATCTGCGCCAGCGCCCACACAAATTTCCCGTCCGGCCCCGCGATGGCAAAGTCGGTCAACTTCCCGCCGCGCGCCTCCAGGCCGCCGGCGGCGTGGTCGAACGTCAAGATAATGTGGCTCTGCTCGATTTTCATGCTCTTGCAGACCGGCCCCGAGTACTCGATCGGCTCGTGATAGGCAATGGCGCGGGCGGCCAGCGCCAGGCGCTCGCCGACCGGCTTTTTCTTCGTCGGATGAATGTTCTTTTGGTCGCCGACGTCGGTGATGACGGCCATGCCGACGTTGGGTAGAAGTTCCGTGGATTCGAGTTGGGCTTCGCGAAGGGACGCCCAGGCGCTTTGTCCGGGCTGGGGTTGGATGCCCATGAACGGCGCCAACTGCACGAGCAGAAACGGAAAGTCACCCTCGCCCCAGACCCCGCGCCAATTGCGGATCAAATCGGGAAACAGTTTGTGGTACTGCTCGGCCCGTTCGAGGCTGTCGGCATTGCTCTCGCCCTGGTACCAGATGGCGCCTTTGATGGCGTAGCCGGCCAGGGGCGCGATCATGCCGTTGTAGAGTTCGGCCGGTTTCCACGGGCGGAACGGCGGCTGCTTGTTGAACTCCGTGTTGTTCTGCTGTGCCTGGCGCTTTTCGCTCTCGTACGCTTCCGCGCTGTGGACGTAGCGGTCTTGCTGCAATGCCCATTCCTTAAAGATTTCCAATTGGTAGAGCGGGCGGCTGCGGAGAAACTCGTACTGCATCCACGCTTCGGCCGGCGTTCCACCCCAATCGGATTCGATGATGCCGATGGGCACATTGCGATTGGTTTGCAAGGTGCGCGCAAAGTAATAAGCGACCGCCGACATGTTGGCGGCGGTTTCCGGTGTGCATTCCTTCCAACTGGCGTTGATGTCGTTGGTCGGCGCGTCCAACCGCACGTGCGGGACCTTCATCAAGCGGATCATCGGATTGGCCGCGGAAGCGATGTCGCCGGCCGCGTCGAAAGAGGCGCGCAGCGGAAACTCCATGTTGGACTGGCCGCCGGCCAGCCAGACGTCGCCGACCAACACGTTCTTGATGACCAGCGTGTTGGCGGCGCTGATGGTCAGGGTATCCGGCCCGCCCGCCGTGAGATTATGGAGCAGCACGGTCCATTTGCCGTCCTGGACCACGGCCGTATTGGTTTGGTTGCGGAACGTCACGGTGACTACGGTGCCGTCCTGGCCCCAGCCCCAGATGGGAGTCGTCGGCCCCTGCTGCAACACCATGTTGTCGGAAAAGAGCCGCGGCACGGTGACTTCGGACTGAACATGGCCGGGCAGCGCGACGGCGGGTTGCGGTTGTTTGGAGGGAGTCTGGCAGCCGGCCAAAAGGAGCGCGGCGCCCAAGGCGGCAAGTGTGCGACATTTCTGATGCATGGCAGATAAGGCGCAAAAAACGCGGGCGGAGTCAAGCCCCGCAATTGAAAATTCACCGGCCCGCCCGTGGCCTATTTGCCCAGGCCGGCGTGCAGTAGGGCAAAAGATTTGAGGAAACCGGCCATCTCGTCTCTTTTGCTTTCCCCCACCGCCATAACTTCCGAATGCGCCAACCCGCCTGTTTTGGCGTCCCCGCCCGCCGTGTTGGTGATGCACGAAACCGCCGCCACGGCCAGGCCGCACTGGCGGGCCACAATGGCCTCGGGCACCGTGCTCATCCCGATGGCGTCGGCACCCAGTCTGCGAAAGGCCCGGATTTCGGCGGGCGTCTCGTAAGTGGGGCCGGACACCGCCATATAGACGCCGGTGTGCATCCGCAATCGGTTCGCCTTGGCCGCTTTTTTGGCGATCGCGATCAAGCGCGGGTCATAGACGCGGGATTGATCGACAAACCGGGGCAGCCCCGCCGCCACCGGGCCGCGCAGCGGATTGATCCCCATTAAATTGATGTGGTCCTCCACCGCCATGAACTCGCCGGTGCGGTAGGAACGGTTGATCGCCCCCGCCGCGTTTGTCAATAATATCGTCCGAATCCCGAACTCGGCCAGCACCCGCATCGGGAAGGTCAGCCGCTCCATTTCGATCCCCTCGTAGTAGTGGGCGCGCCCCTTGAGCACCAGCACGGGGGTTTTGTCGTAATTTCCAAACACCAGCCGCCCGGCATGGCCGGTGACGCCGACGGTCGGGAAGCCGGGCAACTGGCCGTAGGCGATTTCGCGCACGGCCTCCAGGCGGGCCAGGGCATGTTGGAAGCCGCTGCCCAGCACCATCGCCAGGGCTGGCCGGAGATTGCTCTGCTTCTTCAAGACCGCTGCCGTTGTTTTCGCGTCCGTCATCATGGCCGGCGGGATGATAAGCCGAATGTGCCTCGAGAGAGCAAGACTTTCTGGAAGATTGGATAAAGATCGGAAGGCGCGCAGGGCGGATTCACGAAGGCAGGCAAGGGCGGATTTGAAGCGGGGTCGAATGCGCCCCGCGCAAGTGGCGGCAAAGGGTCGCAATTATCAGCAATTGCTGGGGTTTCTGAGGATTTTTGGGTCTGGGGAAATCCAAAAAAGGGAGGCTCGCGCAGACGCAGAACCCACAGCGCGGCAAGGCGCAACCAAAGATGAATTGCCACGAAAGGTCGCAAAGATCACAAAAACTGAAGAATTTAAACTCCTGTCTTTGTGCTCTTTGCGTTCCCTGGTGGCAAAAATTCTGTTTTAATTGCACGACTTTTCGGGATGGCACCGCAGAGAAGGGCAAGCTTTGACTCGGCTTGACCAACCTTGACCGGGCATTACTTTAACGTTAACGCGGATCGGGTTGAATGTTTTCGGGTCGCTCGCGCGGTGGGCGGGCGGCTGGCGCTTGCCGTTATGTCAAAGAGCAATCCGACACCGCTCAATGTCCCATATTATTATGGGACTTGCAAGTCCTTTTTGAGGATTTTTTTTGGAGGGGCCGGAAAGGGGCGGAAAGAGCCGGTTGCGGGAAATGGAAGTTGTTCTGGGAAAGGAGGTTTTGACAGGATTGACAAGATTAACTGGATTTCCTTGAACGAAGGCCTCAGCGGACTCCGGAGTGCGCAAGGCGTTGATGGGGAGGAGGATAAGGATTAAGGCTTGCAAAATGGGCGGTTGGATGGCAAACTCGCGTCAGTCAACGGCACGACGGATGAGGACGGCCAAACAATTCATCGAAAGCTTTGGGACGAGTTGCCCCGTGAAAGTACCGGACGTTGACGCCCAGTTGGCAATGAAGGTTCCCGTCGAGCGCCGCCGCCAGATCTCAGAACCGTTGTTCTCTCACGGGGTAAACAACCGCACGGAAACGGATGCCGGGGGCGATCAGACGAGGGCCAATTTGCGCATGGCCGACGACACCGTTGAGATCGAGGGTTGTGAGACCTTTCACGATGATGACGAAATGAAAACATGCCAATTTACAAGGACCCTTTCACTTTTAAGGGTGACCCTGTCACTTTTACATGAACTTGCGTGATTCTATTATGCAGGTGGTTTTTGGTTGTGGTCTTTTGGCTGCTGGGTTGGGGTTAAGGCGTGACTCTCGGAAGGCCTCACGGAACTTCGTAACTATTGGCCTTGGGCTGTTGTTTGTTGGAGCCATTGGTGTGGCCTTCAATGTTTATATGGGTCACGAAGCTAACCCTTAGAATTCGAGGACAATGAACGAAAAGAAACAGGATGCAGAAATGAGAGTGCTTCATGTAAAATTGTTGTTGGTGGGTTATGTGGTTGGAGTTATTGTCATGTCCGTAGTTGAATGGCCAAAGGTTTCAGCGCTTTACGCAAAATCAAAAGTGGCGGTTGTAGTTGCATATGTTATTGTATGCGCGTGTTTGTGTGGAGTGTCTTATTGGCAGTTTACCAAAGCTAAGGGGAAAGCCATAGAAGAACACCATTAGAGTCACATCTTAATATTTAACATTTGAATCATGTTGTTCATCCGCGAAACTATGGCAGAAAACCGGCACCAGGTCAAATGTTGCATGTTAAGATGTGGTTCTGGTCAATTTATCCCTGACCAAGCCGCGCAAGCACTACAGGAAAATCCCCCACCGAAGTCGCTACCGGAAAAGCAAATCCACTAAAAAGCCATGATTTTAACTAAGCGCCATTCAGGACTGACACCCGACCACCGACCATCCGACATGCCCAATAAGTGGATCAAGTCTGTCAACATTATGTATTGCGGTCCAAGCGCGAAGGACTGGATTGTATTATTCGTTTTCATCATAGTTATAGGCCTCTGCTTATTATTTGTGAGGCGATGTGGCCAATTGATGATTATCGTGACACCGTTTATGTTTGTTTCGATCCTCGGTGTAATCCTATTTTGCCTAGATTTCCTTAAACCGTTTTATCGAACTCGATTGAAATGGCAAGGTTTTGCATGGTACTTGCTTTTGTTTTTCGCTTCCTGGTCGACTTTTATCGTATACGTTTTTCATTTGTAAGCGTCATTTGAAGTGCCTCTTGACAGAGTTTAGCGGAGTTATCGTAAGTGCCAGAGATTGCTGCTCTGACGTTTACGCTGCTTGGGCAGAGGTGCGGAGGATAGGGCAACAGTACAGGATAGGGCAACAGTACCGCATCTTGACATTTAACATTTCGCGCGCATTCGAGTGGGTGTCAGTCCTGAATGGCGCTTAGCTGAGCGCCATTCAGGACTGACACTCGGCCTCTGACACTCGGCCCCGGCTCCCCCAAAGCGGCGTCGCGCCCGTGTTCCCTCTTGCCGCCGCACTCCATATCAAAGCGCCCCTCGCGGCAGCGAGTCGATAAAAATGAAATGCGCCCAAAGCCAGCGGTGCGCACGGCGGCTTGATTTATGAGCGGGGTGCCTTACCGTGTCTGGCGAGCATCCTGGACATGCAACTGGATAATGACGAGATTCGGCGCTACTCGCGCCACCTGATTCTGCCCGAAGTCGGCCTGGCGGGGCAGAAAAAAATCTGTTCCACCAGTGTTGTCTGCATCGGCGCGGGCGGCCTCGGGTCGCCGATCGCCATGTACCTGGCGGCGGCCGGCATTGGGAAAATCGGCATCGTCGATTTTGACGCGGTCGATTTCTCCAACCTCCAACGCCAAATCATCCACTCCACCGCCGATGTCGGGCGGCCGAAGGCGCAATCGGCCAAAGAGACCATCAACGGCATCAATCCGAATGTCGAGGTGGTCTTGCACAACACGCGCATCACCAGTGAAAATGCCCTCGAAATTCTGGCGCAATACGACATCGTGGTCGATGGCACGGATAATTTCCCCACGCGCTACCTGACCAACGACGCGTGTGTGCTGCTCAAGAAACCCAACGTCTATGGCTCGATCTTCCGGTTCGAGGGGCAGGCCAGCGTTTTTGCGCCGCATCTCAACGGGCCGTGCTACCGCTGCCTTTACCCCGAGCCGCCTCCGCCGGGCTTGGTGCCCAGTTGCGCCGAGGGCGGGGTGCTGGGAGTGTTGCCGGGCATCATTGGGACCATTCAGGCGACGGAGATTTTGAAGCTGGCCCTGGGCAAGGGCAGTTCGCTCATCGGGCGGTTGCTCCTGTTCAACGCGCTGGAAATGAAATTCCGCGAAGTCCGGCTGCGGCGCGATCCCCAATGCCCGCTGTGCGGCGAAAACCCGACCATCACCAAGCTGATTGATTACGAAATGTTCTGCGGCATCTCGCCCCAACCCGCCACGCCGGCCATCAACCCGGACGAAGTCACCGTGCAGGAGATGAAGCGGGCGCTGGACAACCCGTCTCTGGGGATCATGGTCATCGACGTGCGCGAGCCGGACGAATACCAGATCGCCCACGTCAACGGCGTGCCGCTCATTCCGCTGGGGACGTTGCCGCAGCGGTTCACCGAATTGGACCCCAACCAGCAGATTTACATACACTGCAAGAGCGGCGCGCGCTCGATGCGGGCCTTGGAATTTCTGCGCCAGCAGGGCTTCAAGCACCTCAAAAACGTCAAAGGCGGCATCAACGCCTGGTCGGACGAGATTGACCACACCGTCCCCAAATACTGACCACTTCCGCGCCGCCCTTCTGATTGAATTTCGGCATTTTTCGGGAGATGCGAGCGCCGCGAGGCTCATTATTTCAGGGCGTCGCGGCGCTCCGCCCTCCCGCTTGAATTTCGAGGCAAGCGTCGCGAGTTTCCGCAAATAAGAGAGTATTCGGGCCAAAAAATGGCTTGTTTCCGCCATTATTTAAGGTACCACAAGTAATTATGGCTTACAGACAAGCATCCTTTAAAGTAGTACGTTCCAAGCTCTCGACGCCGCACGTCAATCGCAGGCATTTCATCTACACCTCGGCCCTGGCCGCCAGCGCGCTGGCCACCGGTTTGCCGGCCTTCGCAGCCCGGCCAAAACTCAAGTCCGCAAATGAAAAGCTGGACATCGCCGGCGTTGGCACCGCGGGCCGGGCCGCCGACGATTTGGAAGGCGTCTCGGGCGAGAACATCGTCGCGCTGTGCGACGTGGACGCCAACAGCCTGGCGAACGCTTTGAAGAAGTACCCCGGAGCGCGCACTTACTCCGATTACCGGGTGATGCTGGACAAGGAAAAGACCATCGACGCGGTCACCGTCGGCACGCCCGATCATCACCACGCTCCGGCGGCGATCCGCGCCATTCGCGCGGGTAAACACGTCTATGTTGAAAAACCGCTGACGCACACCGTCTGGGAAGCGCGCCAACTCACCCTTGCCGCGCAAAGGTACGGCGTCGCCACCCAAATGGGGAACCAGGGCCATTGCGGCGAAGGCATCCGCGAATTCTGCGAAATGATTTGGGCCGGCACGATCGGCGAGGTGCGCGAAGTCCATTGCTGGACCGACCGCCCCAAAGGCTGGTGGGTGCAAGGAATGACCCGGCCGCCCGGCGCGGACCCTGTCCCGCCCCAGTTGAGTTGGGACCTTTGGCTTGGGCCGGCGCCGGAGCGGCCTTACCTGAATCAGTGGGCCACAGTACCGCAGCCCGGCGATTCAAAAATGGTGTATCACCCCTTTTCCTGGCGCGGCTGGTGGGATTTCGGATGCGGCGCCTTGGGTGACATGGCGTGCCACATCATGGATTGTCCGCAGTGGGCCTTGAAGCTTGGCGCGCCGACCTCGGTGGAAGTGGTTTCTTCCTCCGAACGCGTGCCGGAAATGGCGCCGCTGATGTCCGTTTTGCGCTACGAATTCCCCGCGCGCGCGGGCCTGCCGCCCTGCACTTTGTACTGGTATGACTCCGGCCAAAAACCGTCCAAACCGGCGGAGATGGAGGGGCAGTTGGAGGACAACGGATCGCTCTTTATTGGTGACAAGGGCAAGATTGTCTGCGGCGTCTATGGCGCCAAGCCGCGCCTGCTGCCGGAGTCGAGCATGGCCGACTTCAAGCGGCCCCCCAAAACCATACCGCGCATCCCGGGGGAGAGTCCGCACCTGGATTGGATTCGCGCTTGCAAAGGCGGTCCGGCGCCGTGCTCCAACTTCGAGGTCTCCGGCCCGTTCACTGAGTGGGTGTTGCTGGGCAACCTGGCTATTCGCCTTGGCCAAAAGCTCGAATGGGACTCCAAAAACCTGCGAGTCACCAACGCCCCCGAAGCCGAGGCCTTGGTCCGCGGCTCCTATCGCAAGGGCTGGGAAGTCTGATCCCCTCGACACCGGTCACGACGGGCGTTCTGGTTCGTCCGCTATCTTCCGATTGAGATCGGGAGCGCGACCGTCCCGGTCGCCCCAGTCGGCGTCCCGCCGACTGCTTTCCGAGGGGAATGCTTTCGGCCAGAGGCCGAAAGCGGCGTGCGAGACGCCCGCGCTCCCCAAAAAGCGCTCAGTCCAGAATGGAATCTCGTCGCGGGGAAATTGTTTACGGACAAGCTCTAAAAGCGCGCGGTGCCGGCGACGCCGTAGGTCGCGGGGTCGCCGGGCTGCAAGATGAGGGAGCCGTAGGCGGGGCCTAAATTGAGGGCGTTGTTGAAATAGTGCCTGTCAAATATGTTCCGGGCAAAGAAGTAGATGTTGAAGTGCTTGTTCTCCCAGCCGGCCTGGGCGTTGGCCAGAAAATAGGTGTTCTGCACAACAGGCCCGCTGACAACCGTGGATGTGTCGTCAAGATGATTTCGCCCCACGCCGATGACTTCGCCGTGGACGTAAAGATGGTGCCAGGGCAGGCGGTAGCGCGCGGACAGGTTGGCGGTGAACTCCGGCACAAAACTGATCGGCTTGTCGTTGAGGTCCAACGGCGCACCGGTCAGACTCGCGTCGGCCGGCTCGGTGAAGCGAACATAATGGGCGTCGGTGTAGCCGAGGCCGGCGGAGAGGTCCAAATCGCGGATGGGCCGGGCTGTCAATTCCAATTCCGCGCCATACAGTTCGGCGCGATGGGCGTTGAGCAAATAGGCCTCCTCCGGGTCGGTCGGGTTGATTTGGTAGGTTTGGTACTTGTCGGACTCGGTGTAAAACAAGTCGGCGTTGGCGGACAGCTTGTCTTCCCACCAGGAGGACTTGGCGCCCAGTTCGAATTGCCAGTCGCGTTCGGGGCTGTATTCGCTTTGGGACGGGGTATCGACCGACGGATTGAACCCGCCGCTTTGGTAGCCGGCGGTGGCGCTGGCGTAGGCCTGCAACGTCGGCGTGAAATGCCAGGCCAGGGCAAACTTGGGCTGGGCGTCGGTGAATTCATCCGAAAGATTTGCCGAGAAGGTGCCGCCGCCTTCGGCGGGCGGAAGCGGATTGATATGCGTGCGCTGCATTTCCCGGTAGTCGTAGGTCAGGCGGACGCCCGCCGTTAGATCTAGCTTGTTCCACACCGTATAAGTCGCCTGCCCGAATAGCGCGTAAGTCTGGCTTTGGGAATCGGAAGCCGTGCCATCCACAAACGGGCCCGCGAGGCTGCCGGAATAGTTTTTCAAATCGCCGTTCAAGTAGAACAAGCCGGCGCGCCATTTCAATTTGTCGGCGCCGGCGGGCGATTCCAGCCGCATTTCTTCCGTCCATTGGTCCAGCTTGGGCGCCGTAAAGCCCTCCAGGGTCGGAATGGCGGGCGGAAGCGCGGCGAAATCGAAATCCTGCGCCAAGTCCTGGCGCCACTCGCGATGAGTGGCCACCGAAGTGAACTTCATCGAGGGGGCGTCATAGGCGATTTTCAAGGCCTGATCGAGATTCTGCGTGTCAGCATAGCCGTTGTAGCCGCGGGAAACCGAGAACGGATTGGCATCAGGGCCGTTGTAGGGCGCCGGGACGACAGTGGTCGAAGTGACCCCCGGGTGATAGGTCGGGACAAATTCGTCATTGTCGCGGCCCGCGTTGGCGGACAGGGCGATGTCCCACGGAGCGCTGGGAGTCCAGCGGAGCGTGGCCCGCCCGTCAAGGGTATCCTGAGAATCGGGGTGATCATGGAGGTAGCTGTTATAGACATAGCCATCCCGCAAAGCATAGACGCCGTCCACGCTGAAAAAGAGCTTGTTGGTGACCAGCGGGCCGCCCAGGCCAAGCTGGTAGTTCTGGCTGTTGTAGTTGCCGTAGCTGGCCTCGGCATAGCCGTGGGTCTGGTTGCCGGGTTGGCGGGTGACGACGTTGATGATGCCGCCCACGCCGCTGGCGCCGTAGAGAGTGCCCTGGTCGCCGCGGACAAACTCGATTTCGCGGGCGTCAAAGAGCGCAAGGCCCCGCGAGTTCATGTCGAAATACGGCACGTCATCCACATAGAGGCCGATCACCGGGCTGCCCTGGCCGAAATTATTCTCGCGATAACCGCGGATGGAAAACTTGGGCGTGCGCTCGTTATTGGCGTCAAAGACCGAAAGGTTGGGCGTCTGGGCGCTTAGGTCGCGGGTGGCGGTGATTTCACCCACTTGCACTTCCTGGCCGGAGACGACCGTGGCGGCGCTGGAGTCGGCCTGCGGGATGGTGGCGATGGCCGCGCCGGTGACGGTGACCGGAGCCAACTGTGCCGGCTGGCCGGAAACCGGGAGAAGGCTCAGGCCGGTGACGGTGGCAAGCAAGGGCAAGAGTTTCAAGTACGGGGTACTATTCATGGATTCTGTGGCGTGTTTTATTCTCTTGGGTACGTCCTGTTGGCGAAGTAATACCTTAACGTTTTGGATTTCTCGATTGAAAAATGGTCATTGAGAATCTGTCATTGGTTATCG
>Ga0187860_1002908_pt1 | contig 13765 bp, 16 predicted proteins | sample June2016WEW_10_4_FD_132981 | JGI IMG/M metagenome (GOLD analysis project Ga0187860, IMG submission 132981) | Peatland microbial communities from SPRUCE experiment site at the Marcell Experimental Forest, Minnesota, USA - June2016WEW_10_40 | ecosystem: Environmental > Terrestrial > Soil >... | reverse complement strand
ATCTATTCTTCCCGGCCTCGCCGATGTTTCCATCCAGCGCGTCGCAGAACTGACACCCTCGGCTTGGGCCGCACGAAAACGATAACTGCAAGTCGTCAACCCTGTACTTGCTCTGACTCTTACAGTGGACACGACCTACTCCTCGACTCCTTCGACCAAACCGAATCGATCCGAGCAAAGTCAAGACGGACAGACCAACCGCTTACAGTAAACGCAGTCCCGAATGCGGGAGCCTGCCTCGTCCAAAGAAATAGTCGATACTGTAAGGTTTGCCCAGTTAACGAGTGAGACCTTGGATTTAAAACGCTGTCGCCCAAAAAATAACCCGATCCATCAAGGATCGGGGGTACGCAGAAATTCACACTTATTCTCGTGTATACACCGCGCGTGTGGTTGCGCGCACGGTGTATACAAGATTGGCTCAGGCACCTCGTCAATCTCTACTTTCTACTTCAAGAAGCGACGCCTTGCGAACCCAGCCAAGCCAAGCAGACCGCTGCCAAGCAAGGCGAGAGAAGCAGGTTCTGGAACAGGCGCAGGGGTGTAAAAGCCGGCGTCCTGAGGACCGCCAGCTACGGCATCGAAACCCTGGGCATAGTACGTTGTACTGTATCCAGTGGTGGGAATGAGCACGTTAGCCGCGCTTGTCCATGCTGTGTTGCCGGTTTTAGGGGACAAATAAACAGCGAGCGACTCGCCGGCGGCGAGACCCGACACGGAACCGATTCCGACGTCAAACGGCCCGAAAGAGTCTTCTGATCCATTGGTATAACTAATTCCGTAGCTTGAATAGGCGGTGAAATAGCTATTCCCGTTACTTACACCGCCAACTCCGTCCGCATTAACGTTCAGCCAAAAAAGGCCGCTGAGCGTAGTGCTAGACGGCGGCGTGAACAAGACTTCGTAGCAAGTCGAAGCCCCACTACAATTCGAACTCGCAGCCGTTTCGACGGTTACCTCTATTGCGTTCGCGGTAGCGAGCTGATTGCCATCTTTAGTTGAGGGATCTTCGGGCTGCGTTAGGTAAAAAGTTATTGGGTCGGCAACGTCGGCACGGGCAAACGAACCCATGGCCAACATCAACCCACAAACCGCAAGAAGGATGATACATACCCTCTTCATTTTGTTTGCTCCCATATCTCCTGGTCGGAGATCGTCGATTGTTTGGAATTCCTGTTAAATTGTCGAAACCACAGCCGCCCGAGTGCTAATCGCCCAGTGCACCTGAGATTCGTTCACGGCACCTCGTCGATCTCTATTTCCTACTTCAAGAAGCGACGCCGTTCGAGTCCCGCCAAGCTGAGGAGGCCACTGCCAAACAAGGCGATAGAAATCAGGTTCCGGAACCACAGCCGCTGTCGGGGCCGCGCGGTAAGTCTCCCGACATTCGTCACTCATCACGCGCCGTACGTGTGGTTGCACGCATGGTACGCATGAGATTGGTTCAGACACCTCGTCGATCTCTACGACCTACTTCAAGAAGCGACGCCTTGCAAACCCAGCCAAACCAAGCAGGCCGGAACCGAACAACGCAATAGAAGCAGGCTCAGGTACCTGCGAGAAGGTATCCTGCGCTACGCTAAGGGTCGCGAGCCCGTCGCTGCCGCTGCTCACGCTGATATCCTTTGATACCTCTACCGAGCTTAGAAATGGAGTAAAAAATGTCTCAGCTTGCCCGGTGTCCCCGGTGGTTGTAGAGTCGAAAGTAAGAACGGCTATTGGACCGCCGACAGGAGAACACGGCGCATCCCCGCAACCGTTTTCGGCGATAGAGGCTGATCCGGTTCCTTCTATACCCGCGGTCTGACCCAAACCGAAATCCTCGATTATGCTTGCGCCACTCAGCACCGTCACGATAAATCCGATGCTAGCGTCTGAGCTTTGACCGTCTCCGCTCGCATCCCAAGGTGCGTTGAACTGCAATCCAATGTTGGGGCCTAAAACGGTGTTTACATAAACGGAAGACGAGGCGACCGGGTTAGTACCGTTTGCGGTGTAAGTGAAGCCTGAGAACTCTTTGTCTCCGATAATGCACCCGCCGCTGTAGGTGGCTACATACGTGGCCATGGAGGTATCAGTGGGACAGGACGGGAGCGTGGTTGCGTACGCCAGATTGCCCAGCGCTACAACCAGCAAAACCAGCAGTAAACGTTTCATCTGTCACTCCTTAACTATAACTGTTGACAAAAGTGTTGGTTCTGGCGCTGGCGTCTTATGCTCCGCCAAGCCAAGTCTTCGTGCCGAAAACCATCTCGATGTGAATCTCCGCCCTGCTATCACGCCTTAGCGTTGTCCGGAAACACCCGCGCGGCGACTAACTTGGCGCTATTCCCTCCCATCTTTAGGGCTTCAAGTCTTCCATCCCTTCGGCGTTCCTTGCCCGGCGCCAGAGGGGTGGGGCTGTTGTGAGCATGTAAAGCTGAATCCTAAATCGGCGCTAGGGCACCGGAGACTCAATGATTCAGCAAGGCTTAGTGCAGGTCTAATTCCAAACCTTTTGGGCTGTAAGTCCTTCTTTTGCACCATTTTTTTCACAGCGGATAGGCGGGAGCTGCAAGGCTTTGCATGAGGAAAGGGAAAAATTCAGTCCGGACGGCCTCAAGCGCTCAAACCTAGGGGGCCCCCTGCCCCCTTGCCGAATCGGCGTGTCCATGCCGAAGTTCCGTCGGTCCAAAACGTCACACCGCCAAGCATCACTGAATTACCAACGGTGTTTTCTTTCATTGCTTTTTTGGAGTCGCTGGCTCTGGCGGCGACAGTTTGTGACGTGGCCGCGTGTTGCGACCTGGTCGCTCTCCGCGACAACCGTTCAACCTCGTCAAACACGGTCTCGGGCAGCTCTAGCAGGCTGCGGAAAAACGCGCCGAAGCACCAAGCGAGGCGCTATATGATGTGGGCACCCCATGGTCCCTGCACAAGAGCTTGGGGGCTTGCCTCAACTAAAACGTGTTTTTCCGCAGCCTGCTAGACACCGAATCGACGCACTCCCAGCAAGTGAATGCATAGAAAAGTCCAGTTTCCTTTGACGCTCCAAGAAATTCCCTCCGGCTGTCCACCATTTCGGCGATAACTCGGCCTCAGTCGTCATTCAAGAAGCCGGCGCTGGCTGCCCGACAACAAGTTGCCTAAAACTGGACTTGGAAGGCTCTTTGTCTTTCGATGTTACTGAACAGTTGATCACCAAGCAATGTCGGTTAACTGACAAACAACATCTGCTCCAGACAAGCCGGCAACCAGCAACTGTTATCGCCGCAAGATTTGCTGCCGCCGTTCCGGCCCGCGCGAAAACATTGCTCAGCGAAAATCGAAGAAGGAGCCGCCAACGAGCCCTTTAGTGCAAGAATTTCTGCTGGATAGCCAAAACGGTGACCGGTTCTGCCACCGGGACTTCTGTCGGTACAAGCAGAACGGGATTAAGTTCTGCCCCCGCCTCCTTCCCGAATCGCCGCGTCCGAGAAGTCCAGACCTGTAAAGAGAGCGTACTTAGTTAGCCCGAGCTGCCGAAGCTAAAGGTGATTCAGATCTTGACGAACAGAATTTGCGAGAGGCTGTCCGCATCGCTCCTGGCATGATCCCAGCGGAGGAGGAGCCACGTCTCTTGGTTAGAGATCAAAGGTAAAGTGTGCATTTCAGCAGCCACAAGGGATTCTCTGAAACACAACAACTTTGGTCCGCTCATCTCGCGCTAGCTGCAAAACTTTGCAAAGCGAGGGGAAAGGTATTACTACTCTCTACGAAGTCGGGCCAACACTTGACGGTCGTCTGTGTGCATGTTCGATTCCAAAATATCTGAACTGTAAGTTCTTGGTTTGTGCCATTTCTCTACGTTGGATAGGCTGAAGCTGTAAGGCTTTGCATAAGAAAATGGAAAAATTTAGTCCCAAAAATTCTACACTGCCTCTTTCCCGAATTGGCACATGCTGCTGCTCGTGGTATGTTGATCGCTATATGCGAGGCAGGCTTGATCGGCCCCGGTGTTTTTGAACCACGGCGAATGTTAGTTTTCACGCAAAACCTCTCTTCATGCTCATTTTGGAATCGAGTGAAAGATGGCCACAGCAGAAACAGAACGGCGTCATTCAAAGCGGTTTCCGATGGAGTTGCCAATAACTGTCAAGCCGCAGAATGGCGCGGAGCAGAAATGTGCAACCAGAGACATCAGCGCCGGAGGCGTTTTCTTTTTCTGTGATTTCGAAATCATGAAAGATTCTCCAATCCAGTTGGTGATGATATTGCCGCCCGAGATTACAGGTGGAGAAAAGCAGTGGGTTTGCTGCCACGGGCACGTGGTACGGGTGGTGGAGGATTCGGCTGACGGGCAGCGTGGGGTTGCAGTCAAAGTGGAGCGCCTTGTATTCTTGCCTGAAATAACCCTTAGCTGCTGTCAGAGCCCGACAATTTTAAAGTAGACGGTAGCTCGACACGTTTTTTTGCCACGGCCATTGCCATTCCCGCCCAACTCCGAGAGCGCGTACCCAGCAGACTGGCCCAAGTCTGTTCCGGTACAATCAGAGGCGTGACAATCAGCGCATTGAAAACCGAACAGATGTGGAGGTTGTGCCCCTGCCAAAGCGCAGTCTGGTGTGTTGACTGCGAATCCGTCACTAACAGTCGATTTGATGAATGCTCCGCCTGCGGTAGCCGTTCACTCCTCGGTATTGCCCGGATATTAGGCGGCACTCTGCCAACTCACAAGGCTAAATTGTTCCAAGAAAAACGAGGACATCTTGCTGTTCAACTTGGAAATCACGATTGACTTGAAGCAGATAGAGACCAAAGATTTGAACGCTGCTGTCGAAGTCATTACCAGTCTGATTGGGCCGAGCCTCGGGCGTGGCCGAGCATCCTTCCACATCAATGTGGAGCCTGCTCAGCACGTTCCAGAAGCGTGAGGTCGTTCTGCGCCAGATTCTCGTCAATCTCACGGATTGCGATTTCTGTTGGGCTGACGGACAAGATGATTGCGGGGATGCTGCAGTGTTCGACTGACCGTGACTTTTCGTGAAGCCTAGCTACTCTCGACCGCAATGAACCATGTGCTGCTGTTCTTGCTCCAGCAGGTCTCCGAAGATAGCCTTACCCAGTAGGATTTGTCCGCAGTGCTTACAGCGAGATTCAATCAATGTCCCGTCTGCCCGCTCAAGCAGTTTCCGTTCGAACAGGTTCCCATCACTAGGCTCAACCGTCGTAACTAATCCCCTGCCCTTGCCCTTGTGTGCCGCCTCCGCCATCCTCACATCCGTAGGCGTGTCAAATTCCAAGACTACATCTTTCAAAAGAATAGAATTTACAGTTATCGTGTGGATTTCGCCAGTAGCCCACACTTTGTGCCCCGGCTGGACTGCCTTCACAATTGGGTAATCCATCACACGAACTAGGCAACCGACCATCAACTTTACCCCCGGAACACTATATTTCAACACAAGGATACAGAACTCTTCCTCAAGCTTGGACACTGACACAACAACAAGTGGCCAGCTAACTTTCATGCCCGAAAAAGTCTTTAAGAAATCTTTCTGTTGGAATTCTGGAAGTATTTCTTGAGCTTTTCGAATTTCGAACGGGGTGGGTTCGGTAGGTCTCCGCACGGAGATATCGCTTTGGCTGGCAAGTACCGTGACCGGAATGTTGTTAGGCTCTACCACGACGGGTGCGCTGGCCGTTGCACCAGCCTCGATTGCCAGTGAATTAGCCTGAGTGTCGTTGCCCACTGCAATCGAGGGGTTCTGGGTCGGCGGGAGTTCGGGGGACTTCGATTTACGGGTCCTCAGATAAAGCCAGCGACTCGTCCAACTAAGCGCGGCGATACCTGCGCCGAAGAAAACCCACACCCCTATCATTATTGCGAACCTCCCTCCACGCCTTCCGCGGGGCTGGTGTCGATGCCTGCATGACGACCAATAGCATAGTCAATATCAGCAGTTTCACGGGGTTAAAATTATACCATCGTCACCCAGTGCGACTGCACTCCGTCCTGCGGCGAATCGACGACTGGGTCGCTTACCAGCTTGCAACTGCGCGTGGTAAAGATGGGGGGAGCGGGCTCCACCCACAGCCAGTCCGAACTACATTCGGTTTGTACATCGCGACAGGTCGGAGCAGCCATTTTCCTAGTTGCACCAAAGGTGTGGCAGTAGTTATTATTGCGAACAGGAGGAAGTATGGACACAAGCACGATTCTCGCCGACCTCCGCACCGAACTTAACCGCCTCGACCAAGCCATCGCCGCCCTTGAGTTACTCGAGGGCGCTGCAACCGCTACTCCTACTCCCGCAGCCAAAGCCGCCCCGCCGCAGGCCAAGAATCGCCGCCTAACCCCTGCTGGTCGGAGGAGATTGTCTGAGATGATGAAGGCAAGGTGGGCGGCGAGGCGTAAGTCAGCAGCAAAACCAGCCACGAAAAAGACCAGTCTTCGGCGCACAATGAGCCCTGCCGCAAGAAAGAAGATCGCTGCTGCTCAGAGGAAACGGTGGGCAGCCGTAAAAAAGGCAGCCGTGAAACAACCGGTTAAAAAGAGTACGGTAGGAAAGGCTCTCGAGACAGCAGCAGCCACGGCGGTATAGCAATTTTCCTTGCCGCCATGTAGCAAAGTTGGTTATCTTCCAAAACGCATGATTCATTGACTCCGGGCTGCCACTGTGCAGCCCATTTTCCTTTTCCCTGTAACCCAGCTAGCCAAAACTTCTGGGACTCTGATGCCTCAAAATTGGAATGTTCCTTGTGGCATTGTCTATCGGCGTAAACAGGCCGATGGCAAATACCTCATCCCCGATGCCGATGCCGAACTCCTCAATAGACTCTGGCGTCAGCATTTCCTCGGCAGGGACGGCAAGGGAATCCGCCTCCGAAATAACCGCCATACGAGCAACCGCTAGATCACAGTTCGGGTCATACGGATGTAGGTACCACATAGCGGGCTCTATCGCCAATACTTCTGATGTGCCCCCGCCATGCTTATTCACGGATGAATGGATGTCTCTATCGGCGAGGTCCTTAGCGACATGTCGGGCCGTAACAAAGTACAAATAATGGCCCCTAACTGCTAATGGAACACTAACAAAGAATCCCGTGGCATACAGGTCGCCGCTCACGCCGGACTCATTACGTTTTACAGCCTCACCGACGAAACCGACCGATTTCATAACATAACCAGGAACACGCACAGGACAATCATACCCTACGGCGCTGGTTGTGGAGGTACTCTGAATTGCAATGGCTTGAGAGCTTGAAGAGCGCCAAACCAAAGCTCGTTTCCGGGTCGCGATGCCCGTTGAGTTGCCAACCCCAACTGGAGAACTGCATGTCGAGACACGTGATATTTGCCCCTGCGGTGCCTTCGTTCGCAGTGCAACTGCCATCGCCGTTGGCTCGAAAGTGAAGATGACTTTCACAGTTCCGGGGCGGGACGCATTCCCTGATAACTTTCCCTTTTATTGCGATGGAACCGTAGTGAGGCTGGAACGACTTGCTGATGACAACTGGGGTATAGCAGTAGCATGCAAGTTCATTGAGGAGGGGTAGGAGTTTCCAATCCACAGTCAGGTTTTCCTGATATCTCATTCAAAGCATAGCTTTTCCCAATTCTGCACGAAAATCCGCTCTTTGCTCGATCTGTCTTGACATTTGACTTGCCTAGTCCACCGTTGCGGCGTAATTTTGGTGCTCCAACTGCGCCCCTTCGCGGAGGAGTCATGAACAAGGCCGATCTTACAGATCGCATCGCTGCTTCGGCTGGTATCAGCAAGACACAGGCGACTGCGATGATTGAAGCATTTATAGTCAGCGTCTCCTCCGCCGTTAAGAACGGAGAGCGTGTGACGCTGGTCGGTTTTGGGACGTCCGCAATTTCTCATCACGAAGCTCAGAATGGACGCAATCCTCAAGCTGGAAACGTGAACAAGATACCTGCTCGGCGTGTAGCGAAGTTCTCACCCGGTTTGGAGTTGAAGTGAATAGTCAATCGTAAGTAATTTGCTGCTGTTCTGTTGAGCAGGGGTTACGCTTTGTCCATGGCGGAGACCTCCCGCCTGAGTCGCAGCATTTGATTCCGGGTTTCCGAGCCGCTTCCCTGCGAATGGGGGAAAACATGCTGTGGACTATTTGCGCGATTCTGGTAATCCTGTGGTTGCTCGGGCGGGGATTGAATTTAGCTGGGAGTGCGATCCATCTCCTGCTTGTGTTGGCGCTGATCATTTTGATCATCGATCTCGCAACCGGCGATAGAACCGTTTTCGTTTGGAAGGGCGAGGGACTGCGTCTCCTCCTTGCCCGTCTTGCACGGCTGCTGCAAGTTCCGGGGAAGAAACAGTCGGAGCTACGCAGGTTCCCCAGATTTGCCGTACAGTTGTAATTTGCAGTAACCGTGGACCGTGCTGGCCGATTAGCGATGCTTCAAGGGGTTTCCAGTAACCTTAGCGAAGGCGGCATAGGCGGCATAGTCGATGGCGACCTCCAGCCGGGCGAGTATGTGCTGCTTAGCATTTCCGATTTACGGCTGAAGGCACAACTGGAGCCGCGTGCTCAGGTTCGCTATCGCAAAGATAATTATTATGGGTTCGCATTTTCTGATGTAGGCCGCATTGAGCAGGCAAACGTACGGCAGTTTTGCGTAAGGCTGGTGTCTGGATAAGAATTGTCGCGATGCACGGAACGATCCCGAACCCGATTAACAGAATATAGCGACACCAAGTCCGTAGATTGACCATGCCCCTGTTGCAAATCGGTTGTAGGCAAGTCACCTGACAGTCTATCTGCGGAACTCCGCGCTCGGTCTGAGAATCAAGATAGAGAGATTGGTTACCCTGACCGCCGTGGCAGGACCCGGTTCAAAGACCTGTTGTTCGCGGCATGGCGAACCTCGGTTCTACGCTTTCGATTTGTAAGGCGGCTTGACACTCAAGTGTGACAATGTATCTTGGTTTGTCGTGTTCCGGCAGGAAGGCGGTCAAGAGGTCATTTTATGAACGAACGATTAAATCTTCAGCTCTTAGAGCACCGTCGTTTCCCTCGCTATTCTTGCAGGGGTGCCGCCGAGATACTCCAAAGCGGCAGACACTCGGGGCAGGGCACGGTGAGCAAAATAAGTCGTGGTGGGTGCTACGTCGAAACAGCCCAGCCCTTACCTCTTGGCACTGAGGTGCAGCTTAGGCTTACCGTCGCAGACACAGGGTTATTTATAGGCGCAAAGGTAGTCTGCACCGATCTGGTTGGGATGGGGATGGAATTCAGAGTAGTGCCCCCAGAGCAGGGGAACAAGCTCGCACAGATAGTAGAAAGAATCACAGTTCCAGACGGGTCGCCCGCTGTACTGCAATCTGAGGGCACAAAGCTGAACACCGCGACGTTTCGGATAACACGGGAAACGGCACCAAACATCTTGGCGAAGATCGTAGAGCGAATAAACGAGAAAGGCGTTTTGACACGTCAAGAGCTGTTTGACATCTTCGAAAGCCAACATATCAACGCCAAACATTGGTAACGGGGGTTAACCTCGGATGGGCTTCTGCGGTGAGGGCCGTCTCCTGCATCTACGCAACAGCCCCTACTTATTTCATCTGCTCTATTGATCGACCCCGGTGTTTTTGAACCACGGTGAATATTAGTCTTCGGCAAAACCTGAAGGGAGGTTTTGCGTGAAGAAGAAGCGGTTTTCCGTGGAGCAGATTGTCGGGGTACTGAAACAGGCAGAAGTGGGAGTGCCGGTGGCGGAGCTGATCCGCAAGGTGGGGATCAGTGAACAGACGTTCTACCGCTGGAAGAAGCAGTACGTTGGCTTGGAGATCGACCAGGTTCGTCAGCTGGAGTCAACATCCGCGGGTAATTGAAATTTCTGCGTCGTTTGGAGCGTGCGTTTCTGCCTCCATTGGAGCTGCACCTGATCGTGGACAACGATGAAACTCACAAGCAACCGGACGTGAAGAACTGGCTCGCGCGCCACCGGCGCTTTCATTTGCACTTCGTTCCCACCGTTCTTCCTGGTTGAATCTGATTGAGCGCTGGTTCCGCGACCTCACGGACAAGCGGATTCGTCGCGGCAGCTTCTACAGCGTTGACAAGTTGGTCGCAGCGATTAAGCAGTATATGGCCGAAAACAAACGGCAGCCCAAACCCTTCATATGGACTGCCAGCATCGAAAAGATTCTTGCGAAAATCAGCCGTTGTAAGGTTATTTAGAGACACTACACTACTCGGCATCGGCAGCACGGGCATTGTCCATTGCCAATCGCGAACGCCTCACAGAGGGAACATCCATATCGCGCAGTTTGTAAAGCAGCATGCGGTAGCTGATACCCAAGGCCGCGGCAGTGATTTTGCGATTAGCATTGTTGCGTGCTAGCACGGTGCGGATGACCGTCTCCTCTATTTGCCGGATTGCTTGCTGGGTAAGCTCCTTGAGCTGAACCTTTTCCCCGGTGGGGATGTTCAGGTAAACGGGGGGGGCGGGATCTTCGGCCAGCTCACGGAGGATATCTCTGTTGTCCCAGCCGAGGATTGCGTAGCGCCGCACAACATTCTCCAGTTCGCGGATGTTTCCGGGCCATTGACGTTGTTGTAAGCAGCTCAAGAAACTTGAGGAAAAACGTGCCGCAGACGTTTTGAATTTACAATTGTAGACTTTGAGTAGATAATCCGCGATTTCCGGAATATCCTCCAGGCGCTCGCGCAACGCTGGCATGTGAATGCTCATGCCGTTGATGCGGTGTAACAAATCCTGGCGGAAGCGGCCGTTCTCTATCTCAGTTCCCAAGTGGCGGTTCGAGGCCGAGACCACCCGCATCTCCACCAGCTTTTCCGTCTGACCTCCAATACGGGAGTAGGTGCCATCCTGCAACAATTGCAGTAACTTTGCCTGCAAGCCGAATTCTAGCTCGCCAATTTCGTCCAAAAACAGCGTCCCTTGATGCGCAGCCTCTACCCGTCCGCGCTTTAACCCATACGCTCCGGTGAAAGCTCCTTTTTCGTAGCCGAAGAGCTCGCTTTCCATCAATGTGCCCGGAATCGCCGGGCAGGTAACTTTCACGAAGGGCCCCAGGCTCCAAGGGGAGAGACGGTGAATCAGCTTGGCGATGATCTCCTTACCCGTGCCACTCTCCCCTAGGATCAGAACCGGCACATTGACCTTAGCGACGCGTTCAAGCTTTTCCCGAACCGCGCGCATGCTCGCGGAACGACCGAAAACAACCTCGGCCGGAGGGAGATCATCTCCCATTGTCAACATCGCCAAAGCAGTAATGGAGCCGCTTGTCATCTTGCCTCGATCCGACAACACGGGAATCAGTCCTGTTCTTGCACTCGGCGGGCCAAAACCTTAGTTACTCTGTCCCCACAGGGCAAACCGTTTAATTTAAATGAGTTGGCGGTTATACAAACTGGAGGAATATGACTGGAACAGCGGCAATAAGAAAAGAGTTTCTTTCGAGAAGGAAAATATCTGGCGAGTGCGGCTAGGCCGGCAGCGGATTGACAAACTGGACGCCGACCACAAAAGACGTCTCGGCGGGCTCGACCCGCAGCGTCCGTGCTTGAATTTGCTGCACCACTTTCGTCATCAGTGTTTGTGGAAGAAGACCGACAGGGATTTCCAGGGAAACCTGCGCTTCCGGCTTCAGGCGGCGCTTTAGGACCAGCAAAGCTCCCCCTGCACTGATGTTAAGCGCAGTAGCAAAATCCACAAATGACTTCCCGTGCTGGTCTGTGCCCCGCACAAACATCGGAATTGCGACTGTTAGCCTCGTCGCCCGTCGTCGCTCCGAAATGGCTGCGGGGACGACTTCTTGCTTCCCAGGCATGATTATGTTGGTTGCAGATTAAGGGCCACTTTTGGGACGGGGATCAAGCCGCGTTTTAGGGCGATTTTGTTCGCCAACTTCTTCCAAAACTGCAATGGTTTGCGCTTAAAGTGGAAGAAAAGGTTACTTTTCCGTTGACACTGCTCTACGAATACTCTACGATTTTGCATCAGGTACTCTGGACGCAGGCATTTGTGCTCTGGTTCTTTAGTACTTCCTTCCCCAGGACCGAGCCGAGGTGTTTCTTTGTTTACCCAACGATAGCTGGGTTACCGATTAGGTGCCGCGGGTAGTGAAATGGTGAGACCAGACAATCCGCCCCAGCATTCTTGCTCAGACGAACCAACTGGAGTTACGTTTCCGTCTTCCGGACCTAGTCCGGCCGCGGACTCTGCAGCGCAAAATCAGCCAGCTAGAAGCGCCGGACCGTATTCTCCTCAGGAGATTGATTGCCAACGCTGCCTCGAGGGACTGTCCACCGCCGCTCATGATCTTAAAACTCCAGTCGCCATCCTCAGCGGTTACATCGAATTGATGCTCGGCGAAAAGTTAGGCCAGTTGTCGGCACGCCAGCGCAGCGCCCTGCAGGAGATGCATGATAACTGCCAGCGTCTGCAGGGGTTCGTCAAGAACTTTCTCGCCATGGGCGCATTCAGGGATTCACCAGTTGAGTTGCAGATCGTGACCGCAGACTTGAACGCCTGCCTCGCAGAGATCATCCAGATCTGGGTTCCGAGCTTTCAAAGAAGAGGGGTTGCGCTGTTCTTCTCCCCCAGCGATCAATTAAAGCCGTTCCCTTTTGACTATTACAAGGTTCAGCATGTCGTCTCGAATCTGCTCGAAAACGCGCTCAAGTTCTCGCCCGCCGGCGGCTCGGTGTGGATAACGGCTGAGTTACATCTTTGGGAACGGCGCTCCCAGCAAGAGCCTCCGCCCTCTGCTTTTGATCGGCGTCGTGCCCACCCCTCCTTGCCGAATACGGTATGTGTGACCGTCGCCGACTCCGGCCCCGGGATCGCTCCAGAATTTCACCAGGAAATCTTTCAGGAATATTTCCGGGTTAACCACGCCACCGAAGGCCATGGTTTGGGGCTGGCGATCGCCCAACGCCTCGTTATTCGATTTGGCGGCAAAATCTGGGTGGAAAGCGAGCCTGGCTCGGGCGCCAAGTTTGCCTTCCTGCTCCCCCTGAAATCGACCGGATGACTATGGCTAGTACTACTAAACTCAATTCGCATCCCCGCATCTTGGTCGTCGACGACGAGCCAGGCATGCGCAAGTATTTGGGCACGTTGCTTGAACTTGAGGGCTACGACGTAGAGACGGCTGACAGCGGCGAGCAGGCGGTTGAGCGGCTTCAGCATGGAGCTCAACCTGACTTGGTGTTACTCGACATGATGATGCCGGGGATCGACGGTTTGCAAACCATCGAGCAACTGCGAAAAACTCGTTCCGACCTCAAAGTGATCATGCTTTCCTGTGTAAGCGACACGCGCAAAGTGGTGCAGGCCGTTCGAATGGGCGCCTACGATTATCTGCATAAGCCATTTAAGAAAGCTGAGCTCGATGCTCTCATCCGCAATTGTCTGCAGTCATCGCCAGTGATATCGCCCGCCAGTGATGAACCACAGGATACGGAAGAGTTTACTCATCTTTCTGAGGACACTTCGTTTATCGTCCGCAGCCCAGAAATGCGCCGCATCCGTGAGCAGGCGGCCGTGGTGGCCAAGTATGACGTTCCGGTTTTGCTGCTCGGCGAAAGCGGTACCGGCAAAGAAGTGCTAGCGCTGTTTCTGCATCGCTTCTCCGCCCGGGCTAATCGTCCCTTCATGAAGGTCAATTGTGCCGCCGTGCCTTCAGAATTACTGGAAAGCGAGTTATTTGGATATGAGGCCGGGGCCTTCACAGGGGCTACCAAGGCCAAGCCTGGCAAGTTCGAACAGTGTAATGGTGGCACGCTGCTGCTCGACGAAATT
>Ga0187860_1002907_pt1 | contig 13766 bp, 7 predicted proteins | sample June2016WEW_10_4_FD_132981 | JGI IMG/M metagenome (GOLD analysis project Ga0187860, IMG submission 132981) | Peatland microbial communities from SPRUCE experiment site at the Marcell Experimental Forest, Minnesota, USA - June2016WEW_10_40 | ecosystem: Environmental > Terrestrial > Soil > Wetlands... | reverse complement strand
CGCCACGTTCGCGGTGACGGTCTCGGACGCCTCGGGTACCGCCACGTCGAACCCGACCGGCGCTGTCGACATCTTCGTCGGCTCGACCACGGGTCCCGAGGCGTGCGAGGTCACGTTGTCGGCGAACTCCGGCTCGATCCCGTTGTCGAGCTCGGGCTCGTGTCAGGCGCCAGTCTCCGCGGCGGGCACCGACACGTACTTCGCCGTGTACCAGGGTGACCCCGTGTTCGCCCCCAGCCAGCAGTCCCAGCAGCTCACGGGAGTGGACTCGGCTACGACGACGACGGTGTCGGTCACCGCCGGCGGTACCGGAGCGGCCGTCGGCGATGCGGTCGAGATCACCGCCGATGTGCTCGCGTCCTCGCCCGACGCGGCGGCTGCGCCGACGGGCACGGTCACGTTCCTCGACGACAGCACGCCGATCGGGTCCTGCGTCAATGCCGCGCTGATCCAAGGTGCCAGCGCGTCAGCGCCGAGCTTTGCGCCGTGCGACTTCACGCTCACGCAGACGAACAACGCCATCACGGCGACGTACTCGGGCGACTCGTCCGACGGCCTGTCGGCTTCTTGCGTGCCGGCCATCGTCGAGGCGCAGCCCGCCACGCCCACGCTCTCCCTGTCATCGTCGGACACGGCCCCGGTGGCGGGCGAGGTCCTCACCATCGACGCCAGCTTGACCGGCGTGTCCGGAGTTACGCCCACCGAGTCGATCGCCGTCGACGTGGCAGTGGGCAGCGGAACTCCGCAGCCGATCCTGAGCTGCTCGGATCAGGCCTTCCCCGCCCTGGGCACGGCCTCGTGCACCTACTCAATCACGAGCACCCAGCCGCTCGAGTTCACGGCGTCGTACGGGGGCGATGCCGGTTACACCTCTGCTGTCGCCGTTCCGGTCGATCTCACTCCGAGCCCGGCGACGCCGACGGTCGGCATCTCGACGGCTGAGATCGGCCCAATCGCCGGCCAGAGCGACTCGGTGACCGCCACGGTGACCGGCAACGCCGTCGTCGGGGCTCCGACGGGCGCCATCACGGTGCTCCAGGGCGCTACAGCGCTGACCAGTTGCGGCGGCCCGATCACGGCGGGTGACACCGAGTCGGTCACCTGCCCGGTGACGTATCCGGGAGCCGGCGACGTCCAGTTCACGGCTCAGGTGGCCGCCGATGCCAACTACGCGGCCGCGACCGCCAAGGCCACTCGCAGGGTGTCCCTCGCCGCTCCGACCATCAGCGTGGCCGCCAACGTGGCCCCGGTCGGGACCACGATCCAGGTGACGGCGCTGGTCTCGGGGCTGTCCGGCATCACTCCGGGCCCGAGCGGCTCGATCGAGGTGTTCGCGAACGGTAGTCACCTGCGGGTGTGCACGCTGACCCGGCCCTCGAGCATCTCCGAGCAGCTGTCGTGCTCGTACACGTACACGAGCACGGTCGCGGTCACCTTCTCCGCCACGGTCCTGCCTGACTCGAACTACGCCTCGGCGACGTCGACCCCGATCGTAGAGATCGCCGACCGGGCGGCGAGCAAGACGTCGCTCACCACGGTCACCGTGGGCCCGACGGTCGGCGCCGCCCTCAGGCTGACGGCCACGGCGAGTGGGCCGGAAGCCGGCGCACCATTGACCGGACGCATGGAATTCTTCGAGTCAGCCCGCCCGGGTGTGAAGTACACGGCGATCTCGACATGCGGTGACAACGGCTATGTCGGCCTCGGCTACGGTGGCCTGGCGGCGTGCGACTTGGTCGTGACCTCGGCGACCGAGACGTTCTGGGCGGTCTACACCGGCGACGTCAACTACCTCCTTTCGACGTCGGCGGTGCTGAGGCCGAAGATCTCGAGGGCCGGTGTCTCGGTCCGGGCCTCCAAGCTGGCGTCGGCAACCGCCCCAGTCCCGGGCTCGATCGTCCACATACTGGTAACCGTGACCGGCCTCAGCGCGGTCGGATCCCCGACCGGGACGGTGTCCGTCAGCGGTCCGGCCGGATCGAGGTGCGCCACCTCGTGCACGGGTAACACGCTCCATCACGAGTCGGGTGCGGAGGCAGAAGCGACGTTCGCCATGATCTTCAGCGCCAGTGGTCTGGTGACGGTGAAGGTGACCTACGGCGGGAGCGCGCTCTACCTGCCCGGGACCGGCTCGGTGCAGTTCGCGATCAGCCCGCCTCCGAAGCACTCGCCTCGGACCGGGTCGGCGCACGGGCCCGTGATCCGGGCCATCCAGGATTCCCCTAGACTTCTTCGGTCGTCCGGTGGAGGCCACGGTTTGCAAGCCAGCCGCAGGTCAGCCGCCGGTCAAGTCGATCGATCGATCGCAATCTCTCGTAGGAGCTCGTCTCATGCCTGACATCAAACTGGTCGCCGAGCCTGGCCGCCCGAGCGGCAGCAGCGACAGCCGCCGGCTGCGCGCCGCGGGCCGAATCCCCGCCGTCGTCTACGGCCACGGCATCGAGCCCATCCCGGTGTCCGTCGACAGCAAGGATCTTCGCCAGGCGCTCGGGTCGCCAGCCGGTTCCCGGGCCCTGCTACGTCTCGCCATCGGTGACGGTGAGCACCTCGCCATGGCGCGGCAGCTGCAGCGCGACCCGGTTCGCCACACGGTGGTCCACGTCGATTTCCAGGTCGTGCGCCGCGACGAGGTCATTGCCGCTGAGATCCCGATCGTCCTGATCGGCGAGGCGGCGGCTGTGTACCGCGACGATGGCACCGTCGACCTGGAGATGCAGTCGCTCGCCATCAAGGCGAAGCCTGGTGATCTGCCTCCCTACGTGGAGATCGACATCTCCAACCTCGAGATCGGTGACTCCATCCGGGCAGCGGACATCGCGCTCCCCGACGGTGTCGAGCTTGACGAAGATCCGGACAGCCCGGTCGTCGTGGCACACGTGGGCCGCGCCGCTCTCGTTGAGGCTGTGGCCGCCGAGGGCGAGGCCGAGGCCGAGGCCGAGGCGCCTGCCGAGGCTGCCGACGAGTCGGCGGACGCGGTCTGAAGTTTCCGAGGTCCACCGACACCACATCCGGTGCCGACCTGGTCGCGGTCGGCCTAGCGAACCCTGGCGTCGAGTACGACGGGTCACGCCACAACTTCGGAGGCCTCGCCGTACGGCGGGTGGCGGCACGCCACCAGGTCCGGTTGCGGAGCGAACGGGGTACTTCGGCTGAGACGGGAGCCACACGTATCGGCGGCAAGCTGCTGATCCTGGCTGTGCCGCAGACCTACGTGAACGACTCGGGCCTGGCGGTTCGCTCGCTTTCCAAGCGCTACCTGGGCGCCGACTTCGACTCTGAACGGCTGCTCATCGTTCACGACGAGCTCGACCTGCCCCCGGGGACCGTGAGGGTGAAGGCCGGCGGTGGGACGGCCGGCCACAACGGGCTCCGGTCGATCGAGGCCCACCTCCATCGACGGGACTTCATCCGGGTCCGCATCGGCATCGGCAAACCGCCCGGCCGCGCTGAAGGCGTCAACCATGTCCTGAAACGCCCGTCGAAAGCGGAGCGGGAGCTGCTCGAGGTGGCGGTCGAGGTGGCGGCGGACGCCGTAGAGGCCATCTTGGCTGACGGCGTAGCGGCAGCGATGAACGTGTACAACACACGGCAGTGACCCTCTCCGCTCTGCCAGGACTGCTCTCCGGCGAGGCCGCGATCGCCGAGCTGTTGTCGGCCGACGACGCCATCGTCGCCGTGCCGGAGCCGGCTCGGGCGATCGTGCTGGCGGCCATGGCCGAGCTCAGCAGCGCTCCGGTCATCCTCGTGGCGACGCCCACGGCCAGGGAGGCCGAGCAGCTCGAGCACGACCTGATCGCCTTCGTCGGGCGGGACCACGTCGACGTGCTGCCGGCGTGGGAGACCTTGCCGTTCGAGCGGGTGTCCCCAGCGACCGACACGATGGGCCGCCGCCTGCGAGCGATGTGGCGGCTCCACCACCCGCAGGGTGAGGCGGGATCCGGTGAAGCCGGTGCAGGGGCCGGACCGCGGGTCGTCATCGCCCCAATCCGGGCGCTGTTGCAACAGCTCGGCCCGCCGGTCGAGGACGTCCAACCGATCGTCGTCGAGCGCGGGATACAGGTTGACGCCGTCGCGCTCGTCGCCCGCTTGGTCCATGCCGGGTACCGGCGCGAGTACCAGGTGGAGCACCGGGGCGAGCTCGCCGTCCGGGGCGGCATCATCGACGTCTTCCCGTCGACCGACGATCACGGGGTGCGGATCGACCTGTGGGGTGACGAGGTCGAGCGGCTGACTCGTTTCGACGTCGGCGACCAGCGGTCGGTCGCCGAGCTCGACCACGTCGAGATTTTCGGCTGCCGCGAGCTCGTACTGACCGACGAGGTGCGCGACCGCGCCCGGCAGCTGGCGCACGACTCACCAATCGCGAGAGACGTCTTCGACCGGATCGCCGAAGGGTTGCTGTTCGACGGCATGGAGTCGTGGCTCCCGTGGCTCACCCACTCCGAGCGCCTCTTCACCGACCTGCTGCCCCCTGGCGCCCGAGTCGTGTTGATCGACCCGCGACGCCTACGGGACCGCGCCACCGAGCTGATCGAGGAAGAAACCGCACTCGCCGACACCCTCGCCTCCACCTGGACCGCCGACCCGGGAGTGCCGGTGGAGATGGCGCGCTTGCACCTGCCGTTCGACCGGCTGCTGGCCAAGACCGGTGCCCGGCTCGCCTCGCTCCTGCCGACAGCGGATCGGGCGGACACGACCGTCCTCGCCGCCCGGGGCTGGCCACCGGTGCTCGGCGACTCGGCCGGGCTCGCCAGGCGGCTCGGGGACCTCGCCAGATCGGGACATCGCGTCGTGATCTGCGCCGACGGCAGCGGCAGCGCCGAGCGACTCGCCTCCGTCCTCGACGGTGAGGGACTCGAGGCCAAGCTGCTCGGAGACCCTCGCGCCGGTGACGCGGTAGCGGGCGGCTCGGCCAACCGTGCTCGCTCCGGTGAGGCGGAAGCCGGCGGCGCCGGCCCCGGCTTCGACCGAGCACTGCGCCAGCCGGGCGTCCACATCGTCGTCGCGCCTCTCGATCGGGGTGCGCTGCTTCCCGATTCGAAGCTGGCGATCCTCGCTGAGCCCGACATCACGGGCCGGCGCCGGCCGCACCGGGTGGCGAGGCCGAGGGCGAGACCGGTGGAGGGTTTCTTCGACGATCTGGAGCCGGGGGCCTACGTCGTCCACCACATCCACGGCGTCGCCCGCTACGGCGGGCTCGTCAAGCGGGCCATCGGCGGGTCCGAGCGGGACTACCTGCTGCTCGAGTACCGGGGCGGCGACCGGCTTTACGTGCCGTCCGACCAGATCGACTCGATCACGCCGTACGCCGGCGGTGACCACCCGAGCCTGAATCGGCTCGGCGGCCACGAGTGGCAGAAGCAGAAGTCCCGAGTTCGCTCAGCCGTCAGGGAGATAGCCAAGGAGCTGGTCGCCCTGTACCGCCGGCGGGCGACCGAGCCAGGGCACCCGTTCACACCGGACACGCCGTGGCAGGCAGAGCTGGAACAGGCCTTTCCCTACCCGGAGACACCCGATCAGCTGACGGCTGTCGCCGACGTCAAGGCCGACATGGAGCTGCCCATCCCGATGGATCGCCTCGTGTGCGGGGACGTCGGCTTCGGCAAGACCGAAGTTGCGGTGAGGGCGGTGTTCAAGGCGATCCAGGACGGCTACCAGGCAGCCGTGCTCGTGCCGACGACGTTGCTGGCCCAGCAGCACTACCAGACGTTCGCAGAGCGTTATGCCCCCTATCCTGTGCGGGTCGAGATGCTGTCGCGATTCCTCACCTCGGGCGAGGCTCGCAAGGTTGTCGACGGGCTGGCCGATGGTTCGGTCGACCTGGTCGTCGGGACGCACCGGGTGCTGGCGGGCGACGTCCGGTTCTCCAAGCTCGGCTTGCTCGTCATCGACGAGGAGCAGCGCTTCGGCGTGAGCCACAAGGAAGCGATCAAACAGATCTCGTCAGGGGTCGACGTTCTCACGCTCACGGCGAGCCCGATCCCGCGGACGCTGGAGCTGAGCCTCACGGGTATCCGCGATCTCACGCTCATCAACACCCCCCCGGTCGAGCGCCAGCCGATCCTGACCTTCGTGGGGGAGTACGACGACCGGGCGGTCGCCGAAGCGATCCGCCGCGAGGTGCTCCGCGAGGGCCAGGTCTTCTACGTGCACAACCGGGTGATGGACATCGAGAAGGTCGCACGCGATCTGCGCTCTCTCGTGCCCGATGCCCGGATCGCCGTCGCCCACGGCCAGCTGGACGAGGGCAGCCTCGAGCAGGTCGTCCTCGATTTCTCCGAGGGGCGATACGACGTGCTCGTCTGCACGACCATCATCGAGTCCGGCATCGACATGCCTACGGTCAACACGCTCGTCGTCGACCGGGCGGACATGCTGGGTCTCGGGCAGCTGCACCAGCTTCGTGGTCGCGTCGGCCGGTCAGGCCGGCGGGCGTACGCCTACCTGCTGTTCCCCCCGGAGCGGGTCTTGACCGAGCAGGCCTACGAGCGGCTGAGGACGATCGGGGACCATACCGAGCTGGGGTCGGGTTTCAAGATCGCCATGCGGGATCTCGAGATCAGGGGCGCCGGCAACCTGCTCGGTCGCGACCAGTCGGGCCACATCAGTGCCGTCGGCTACGACCTGTACGTCCGCATGGTGTCGGAAGCCGTCGCCGAGCTCAAGGGCGAGCCGATCCGGGTCCCGACCGAGATCACCGTCGACCTGCCGATCAAGGCTTCGCTCCCGGCCTCGTACGTCGGCCGTGAGGACCTGCGGCTCGAGGCGTACCGACGTCTGGTCGAAGTGCGCGACCCAGCGACGGTCGAGGACATCCGGCGGGAATGGTCCGACCGCTACGGGCCGCTCCCGCCGCAGGCCGAGGCGCTCCTCGACGTCGGCCGGCTGCGGGCCGAATGCGCCCGGACCGGTGTCACGGAGGTCACGGCGGCGGCGGCCAAGCCTGGCGCCGGCGGTCCGGGTCGGCTGGGCGAGGTGGTCGTGCGTATCTCGCCGATTCACCTCCCCGTGTCGTCCGAGATCCGGCTGAAGCGTGTCCAGCCGCGGGCGATCCTCAAACAGGACGTCGGCCAGTTGATCGTGCCCATGCCGGTAGGTGACGACGTCGCCCAGCGAGTCGTGGTGCTCCTCGGCGAGCTCCTTCCCGCCGCGGCAGCGGGGCCCGTGACTGGCCCACCCGCCGGTGGTGCCCCTACGATCACCGCATCGTGAAGCGGTTCCTCGTCACCGTCGCCGCCCTTGCCGCCCTCTCGCTCGTGTCGTCGGCGTGCAACGTGACGTCGTCGTCGTCGGCCGTCGCCACCGTGCAGAGCAACGGGACGACCACAGCGGTCACCACCGGCCAGCTCAACTCGACGATGGCTGCGTTGGCGCGAGATTCTGGGTTTCTCTGCATCGGTGGCCTGACCACTGGTGCGACCAGCCGGACCGTTGGAGCGGGGGTCGGGACCTACGACCTGCACTATGCCGAGGCGGTGCTCACACAGCTCGTCAAGTTCGCCGTCACGCACCAGATCGTCACCTCGTTGCACCTCGCGACGCCCTCGAGCGACATGACCCTCGCCGGCCAACAGGTCGAGTCGGGGGCAGCAGCCCAGCTGGAGAGCACCTCTGAGAGCGGCAGCACGTGCAAAGGCACGGCGCAGTCGATCATCAATGGGCTCGGGACGTCGTTCCGCGACGCCTTCGACACCGAGCAGCTCGAAGAGGACGCAGTCGACGCGCACCTCGCCGGCACGTCGCTTCAGCCCGGAGCCCTCGCCAGCTACGAGCAGGCGCACGTTGTTTCGACGACCGAGTCGTGCACCTCGGTCATCGAGGTGACGACGCGCAAGCTTGCCCAGCAGCTCTACGGGCAAATCCGTGCCGGTGCCAAGTTCGCAACGGTAGCAAACGCTCACAAGGGCCAAGGGACCGGCGCGGGCGGCGCGATCGGGTGCCCCCTCAAAAGCCAGTGGGTCGCTGCGCTCGGCCCGAAGGTCGTGGCGCTCAAGGTGGGGCAGGTCAGTCAACCGGTGTCGTTCAATGGGCACTGGCTCCTGTTGCTCGTGACCAGTCGCAAGCTCGAGCCCGCTGCGGGCATGTTGGCGCAACTGGCGACGACAGAGCAGACGGCGTTCCAAAAGCTGTACGGGCAGGCGCTCCAGCATTCCAAGATCGCGGTCGCACCGATCTACGGCGCGTGGGCATCCACGGTGTCCAGCGCGGGCATCCAAGTGGCCATCACCCCGCCACCTGACCGGGCTTCGAAATTCGCACCGAACGAGAACGCCGTCCTGGGGGCGGCTGCATGACCGCCCCGGTGCCCCCCGGCTCCCGCCGCGCCGGTAGCTGCTGTCCCGGCTCCTAGCGCCAGCCGTGGCGGATCTCGGGTGACGGCCGTGGCGGATCTCGGGTGACGGCGACCTGGGGCACCTCCGGGCGGATCACGGCAGTCGGCCTCGGTCCTGCCGGGCTCGATCTCGTGACCCCTGCGGCGCTCGCAGTCGTGCGCGACGCCCTGGCGGCGGGTCGGCCCGTCTTCTTCCGCACAGGGCGGCATCCGTCCGCCTCCGAGCTCATCGCCTCCGACGCCGGTGCCGGCGTGGCGACGTTCGACGATCGGTACGAATTGGCACCGACGTTCGAGGAGGTGTACGAGTCGATCGTGGCGACGTTGCTGGCCGAGGCGCCCGGTGGTGTGGTCTATGCAGTCCCGGGGTCGCCACTCGTCGCAGAGATCACCGTCGACCTGCTCCGCTCCCGTGCCGCCGATGCAGCTGTCGAGCTGGAAGTCGTGCCCGGGCTGTCATTCTGCGACCTGGCCTGGGCGCGGCTTGGCGTCGACCCGATCGCTGCGGGGGTCCGTCTCGTCGACGGCGGGGCGTTCTCCGGCCAAGCGGCCGGCGACCACGGACCGTTGCTCGTAGCCCAGTGCTGGTCGAACGCCGTGCTGTCGGACGTCAAGCTGTCGATCACCGAGCCGGCAGCGTCCCAAAGGGCGATCATCCTGCATCACCTGGGTCTTGCCGACGAGCAAGTCATCGAGGTCGCCTGGGAGGACCTCGACCGGACGCTGGAGGCCGACCATCTGACGAGCGTGTTCATCGAGGAGCTGGCGGCGCCTGTTGCCGCCGACCTCGTCCGGCTGGCGGAGACGGTTGCCCGGTTGCGGCGCGAGTGCCCGTGGGACCGGGAGCAGACGCACCAGTCGCTCGCCCGGCACCTGCTGGAGGAGACCTACGAGGCGATCGAGGCGATCGAGGGACTCGGGGCGGACGCGGCCGAGGCGTCGGCTGAGCAGGTCGCCCACTTGGAGGAGGAGCTCGGCGACCTGCTGTGCCAAGTCGTGTTCCACTCGACTCTCGCCCGCGAGGAGGGGTGGTTCGAGCTGTCCGACGTGGCCCAGGTCATCACGGAGAAACTCGTCACCCGCCACCCCCATGTCTTCGGCGACACCGTGGCAGCGACGGCCGCCGACGTGATGACGAACTGGGAGCGGATCAAGCGCCACGAGAAGGGCCGGGCCAGCCTGCTCGACGGTGTGCCCGCCGCCATGCCGGCGCTCGCTCGGGCCGGGACGATCGAGCGGAAGCTAGCCAGCGCAGGCCTTGGATGGGACAACACGGGAGGCAGGCCCGACGACGGGGCCGGAACCGGAGACGGGCCCGACGGTGCGGCGACTGGCAGGGAGCTGACCGAGGCCGGCGCTGAGGCCACCGGCGGGGACGTCACCGAAGCCGGCGATGCCCTGCTCGTGCTGGCCCGGGCCGTGGCCCACTCCGGCGTCGATCCCGAAGCTGCCCTGCGCGTGGCCCTCGACCGCCTCGACGAGCGGGTGCGGGAGATGGAGCGCGCGGCGGCCGCTCAGGGCACCGACCTCACCGGTTTGCCGCCCGCTACCCGAGCGGCCTGGTTCGCCGGCGGGGTGAGCGTCCACGAATGACATCGTTTACTTTGGTAACTTCGTTCACACTTTCAACAGGAGCGACTCAGCCGTGACTTCCATCTCTGCGCTCACAGCACGAGAGGTACTCGACTCACGTGGCAACCCGACGATCGAGGTGACGTGCGTCCTCGAGTCAGGTGCCGCCGGCAGCACGATCGTGCCGTCCGGCGCGTCGACCGGGAGCCTCGAAGCGGTCGAGCTCCGCGACGGAGGCGCCCGATTCGGCGGGAAGGGCGTGCTCAAGGCGGTCGAGAACGTCCGCCACGAGATCGCCGCGGCCCTCCTCGGGCACGACGCCACGGCCCAGCGGCTCATCGACCAACGCCTGATCGACCTCGACGGCACGCCCGGCAAGAGCCGTCTCGGGGCCAACGCTGTGCTCGGCGCCTCGATCGCGGTCGCGAAGGCGGCGGCGGCCGACTTCGGCCTGCCGCTCTTCCGCTACATCGGTGGCGCCGATGCCCACGTCCTACCCGTGCCGATGATGAACGTCCTCAACGGTGGCGTGCACGCCGACAACAACGTCGACTTCCAGGAGTTCATGATCTCTCCGGTCGGCGCTGCCTCGTTCTCCGAGGCGCTCCGATGGGGCGCCGAGACATACCACAGCCTGAAGACGGTCCTGCACGAGCGTGGGCTCAAGACGGGCGTCGGTGACGAAGGGGGCTTCGCCCCGGACCTCGCTCACAACGAGGACGCCCTCCAGATCCTCCTCGAGGCCATCGAGCGGGCCGGCCGGGTCCCCGGCACCGAGGTCGCCATCGCCCTCGACCCGGCAACGACCGCATTATGGCGCGACGGCAACTATGTCCTCGAGGGCGAGGGCCGCACCCTGTCGCCCGAGGAGTTCGCCGGCTACTGGGTCGACATCGTGGACCGCTACCCCGTGGTGTTCCTCGAGGACCCGATGGCCGAAGAGGACTGGGATGGTTGGGCGGCGTTGACGGCGGCCGTCGGTGACCGGACCCAGATCGTGGGCGACGACATCTTCGTGACGAACGTCGACCGGCTCGAGCGCGGCATCCGCGAGGGCGTGGCGAACGCAGTGCTCATCAAGCTGAACCAGATCGGCACACTGACCGAGACCCTCCACACCATCCGCACCGCGACGATCGCCGGCTACCGCTCGGTGATCTCGCACCGCTCGGGCGAGACCGAGGACACGACGATCGCCGACCTCGCCGTGGCGACGAACTGCGGGCAGATCAAGACGGGCGCGCCGGCTCGCTCGGACCGGGTCGCCAAGTACAACCAACTGCTGCGCATCGAAGAAGCGCTCGGGGAAGCAGCCGAGTACCCGGGCCTCGCCGCGTTCGCGCACGGCGCGGTCGGAGCCGCCAGCGGAGCCGGTACCTGATGATCGCCCGCGCGAGGATCTTCCTGCTGGTGTCGTTCGTCGCCGGCATCGCCATCGTCGCCACCGAGTTCCCGCTCGGCCAGCTGCTGCGCCAGCACGCGGCGGTAGCCCAGGCCACGAGTCAGCTGACCGAGTTGCAAGCAGAGAACCGATCCCTCGCTTCGGAAGTCAGCTCATTGCACCAGCCGAGCACCGTCGCCCGGATCGCCCACCAGGACTACGGGCTGGTGGCGAAGGGGCAGCGCTCGGTCGTGGTGCTCCCCTCACCATCGAAGTCCGGCAGCTCCGCGGGCCCACTCGGCTCGATCTCGGTGCCGAAGTCCGATCTCGTGCCGACCGATTCGATCGTGAGCTCGACCCCGGCGGCGGCGAGCGCGCCGGCGAAAGGCGAGGGTTTCTGGGCGAGGCTGCTGCAGCGTTTCGAGTTCTGGAAAGCCACCCCCTGAGGCGAATGAGCTGAAGCAACTCGGGCGCGATCCGGCCGCTCGCGGTTAGGGTCGGCGCCTATGAGTATCCTCGGCAATCGCGTGCTCCGTCGCGAGGACCCCAAGCTCCTCACGACGGGTGGCACCTATGTCGGCGACCTCGATCTACCGGGTGCGCTGAGCCTCGGCTTCGTCCGGTCGACGGTGGCGCACGGCAGGATCGAGAACATCGACCTCGACGAGGCGAGGGCAGCACCTGGTGTGGTCGCCGTTTACTCCCACGACGATCTCGGTCTCGCTCCGATGCCACCCGGCATGGCGTTCTTGAACCAGGCCATGACCCGGCCCGTGCTTGCGAGCGGTGTGGTGCGCTACGTGGGCGAGCCGGTCGTGGCGATCGTGGCCGAATCGCCGTCCGCCGCCGCCGATGCCGCCGAATTCGTGATCGTCGACTACGAGGCGCTGCCGGTCGTCGTGGACCCCGAAGAGGCGCTGCAGGACGAGACGCTGCTGTTCCCCGAAGTGGGGACGAACAACTGCTTCTCGTTGCAGTTCGGGCGTGACGAGACGCTGTTCGACGGCTGCGACGTCGTCGTCTCCCAGCGAATCCTGAACCAGCGGGTCGCCCCGTGCCCGATGGAGGGTCGTGCCGCCGCCGCCATCATCGAGGAGGATGGGCGGTTGTTGTTCTACTCGTCGACCCAGGCCGCCCACGGCGTGCGGGACACGCTCGCCACGTCGCTCGGTGTCGACCCGGAGCAGATCCACGTCATCGCTCCCGACGTCGGGGGTGGTTTCGGCGCCAAGGCGAGCGTGTACGCCGAGGACCTCGTCGTCGCCTGGGCGGCTCGTGCGCTCGGCCGGCCGGTGCGCTGGGTCGAGACCCGGTCCGAGTCCATGGTCGGTCTCGGCCACGGCCGGGCGCAGGTCCAGGACGTCGAGATCGGCGGCACCCGCGACGGCCGCATCCTCGCGTACCGGATCGACGTCCTGCAGGACGCCGGCGCCTACCCGGCGATCGGCGCCGTGCTGCCGTTCATGACCCGCACGATGGCGACCGGCGTCTACACGATCCCCCGCGGCGAGTGCTCGAGCAACTCGGTCGTCACGAACACGGTTCCCACCGTCGCCTACCGGGGAGCCGGCCGCCCAGAGGCCACCGCCGCCCTCGAGCGGGCGATGGACTGCTACGCGGCGGAGATCGGCATGAGCCCGGCCGAGCTGCGCCGGAGGAACCTCATCGCCGCCGACGCCTTTCCCTACACGACGCCGACGGGCACGGAGTACGACTGCGGCGAGTACCTGACAGCGTTTGACCTGGCGCTCGAGATGGCCGGGTACGAGGAGCTGCGGTCGGAGCAACAGGCTCGGCGGGCAGCCGGCGATTCGCACCAGATCGGCATCGGGATCTCGTCGTACGTCGAGATCACCAACGGCGTGCCCGAAGGCGAGTACGGCGCCGTCGAGATCCTCCCGAGCGGGCGGGCGATCGTCCGCACGGGCACGTCGCCCCACGGCCAGGGCCACCACACCGCCTGGTCGATGATCGTCGCCGACCAGCTCGGCATCGGAATCGACGACATCGAGGTCATCCACGGCGACACCGACATCGTGCCCCGGGGCGTCGGCACGTTCGGGTCCCGCTCCCTGCAAGTCGGCGGCTCGGCCGTCAACCAGGCGGCGCTCGAAGTCGTCGACAAAGCCAAGTCGCTGGCGGCTGACCTGTTCGAGGCCGACGCAGCCGACATCGTGCTCGACCGCCCGAGCGGCGCCTTTCACGTCGCCGGCACGCCGGCCATCGCCCGGGGGTGGGGCGAGCTGGCGCAGGCGTCGCTCGACCGTGACGGCTCGCCGCTCATGGCCGAGGTGGACATGTCCTCGGGCGGGGCGACGTTCCCGTTCGGGACGCACGTCGCCGTCGTGGAGGTCGACACCGAGACCGGTTCGGTCAAACTGGTGCGGCACATCGCCGTCGACGACGCCGGTCGCATCCTCAACCCGCTCCTGGCCGAGGGGCAGGTCCACGGCGGGATCGCCCAGGGGGCGGCGCAGGCGT
>Ga0187860_1002905_pt1 | contig 13768 bp, 13 predicted proteins | sample June2016WEW_10_4_FD_132981 | JGI IMG/M metagenome (GOLD analysis project Ga0187860, IMG submission 132981) | Peatland microbial communities from SPRUCE experiment site at the Marcell Experimental Forest, Minnesota, USA - June2016WEW_10_40 | ecosystem: Environmental > Terrestrial > Soil >... | reverse complement strand
GTTCCTCGCGAACGATCACGGACGGCGGTACTCTCCTCATGGCCTGGGCCTCCTTGTCGTTGTTAGCGCTACGACATGGTGGTTCAGGTCGCTTCGATTTACAGGGAGGCTAGGACGTCACCGATGCTGGCCGACCTGTGTTCCACAATTCCCCAGCCGCCACACGTCAACGGGCGTCCACCGATGCCCCTGTCTGATATGGCCTTTGCTGCCATTTCCAAGGTCTACGGCGGTATGTCTGCTCGGCGTTCCGACAGCGACGTGCGGGAGAACGCGTCCAAGGGCCTGACCGAGACAGACCCGCATTTCAACACCGTCCTCAAGTACCTGCGTTCGCCCAAGCTGACACCCGTTCTGCGCCACCTGATCGAAGTCTCCGCGCTGCCCCTGAAAGCCGTGGAGTGTGACTTCGCCGCTGACTCCACTGGGTTCAGCACTTGCCGATTCGTCCGCTGGTATGACCACAAATGGGGTCGGGAATCGACCAAAAGGGAGTGGGTCAAGTTGCACGCCATGACGGGCGTGCGGACGAACATCGTTACCGCCGTCGAAATCAGCGGGTGGCGCAGCCACGACTCCCACTACTTCCGTCCGCTGGTCACCACGACCGCCGAGAACTTCATGCTTGGCGACGTGACAGCCGACAAGGCTTACCTCTCTCACGCCAATCTCGACCACGTCGAGAAGTTCGGCGGTGTGCCATTCATCCCCTTCAAGACAGACAACGCTGCCTACAGGTCTGACGTTCCGGCCACGTTGCCTGGCATAGAGGGTTCGGCGTGGGACCGCATGGGACACCTGTTCGCCTACCACCGGGAGGCGTTCCTGACCCGTTACCACCAGCGGAGCAACGTCGAAACGACCTTCAGTATGGTCAAGGGCAAGTTCGGAGACAGCCTGCGAAGCAAGTCTGACGTGGGCCAGATCAATGAGGTTCTCTGCAAGGTGGTCGCCCACAACCTGTGCGTGCTGATCGCCAGCATGTACGAGCTGGGGCTAGAAGCCCCCGCATTCGCTCAGGCCGTCAATGCCTGATGCGGCCCTACTTCTTCTTGTTGCCCTGACCCTGCCCCCCCTGGGTTTTGCCCTTGTCATGGGAGCCCTGTTGGGTCGGGATGTTGCTTTTCGCTGCCCGCTTCTCCAGCTGGGTCCGGTCTTGACGGGTCCCGCTGTGGCGCGGCGTTTTGCTGATGTTGGCCATGCACGCCTCCTTGGTTCCGGAGGCTACTTCGGTCAAGAGGCACGAACACCCGGTCCTGCCAATGCAGTCCGGCGCGGATGCCTTTAGACGCCACGCTGAGGCATACCAGCCACCCGGCAAGCCGCGGCGATGACGTGTCAACCACGAAGAACTCGCTGCCAGTCAGGGTTTCGCCCGGGCTAGCAAACTGTTGTCGCTCTTGATCATCCCTGGGGAACGCCTCCCGCAAGGGGTAGGTAGCGCCCCTTTCGGTCCCGCTGCCGTCCTCGGTAGTCAGGACTTCGGAGACCTCGATCACAGCACCGCCGGGGTCCCCCTCAGCCAGTTTCAGTCCGAATGGACCCAAGGCAGTTACCGAAGGCTTGGTGACGAGCAGGGTTCCGCTGGAAGTGGAGTGAGGCACGGCGGAGATGGCCACGGTGGCTTTACGGCTGTAGACGGCGGCTATCACAGCGCCGACCACCAATCCGAGGGCGGTCGCCGCTGCACCAACGATCTCCCAAGCGTCAAGGAGGCCGTCGGGCGGTGGGGTGACCGCAAGGTGGACCATTGGCCGTCACAGTAGGCCTCACCAGGGGGTTTATGTGCAGACCTCTGGCTTTGTGTGCAGGGAGGGGGTTTGTGTGCAAAGCCTGGGTTCTGGATGTTTGCCGAACATACGTTCGAATTTACGACCACGGTGTGACGTCGACTTTTGGTCGGTATGACCGCCATGAGCGGTCGGAGAGAGACGGAGAGACGCCATCGGGAAAGAGGTTCAACTCACGAGGCGGAACGAAGCGGGACCCCCTCGACGACGTGTCATACGACCGACACCTGGAACTTGGCGGCGCCCGGCTTCGTCCAAGGAGCCGTGGAACGCGGGCGAGACAACGAGACGACGAGAAAACGAGACAAGGAGCGGACATGAAGAACAAGGTGTGGCTCACGGCCGGTGCTGCAGGGATCATGGTCGCGCTGGCCACGGGAGGGACGGCCCTGGCGCTCGCCGGAACGGGCAGCTCCACCGCGTCCGCGGCCTCTAGTGGTCCCGCTTGCAGCGGTTTTGCGGCGAAGCTCACGGTCCAAGGCACCGGGGTGGCGAGCGGCACCCCGAACCTGCTCACCGTGTCGGTCGGCATCGACGTCACCGACCCGAGCGCCCAGGCCTCTCTGGCCGACGACGACTCGAAGGCCTCCGCCGTCACCGCCGCGTTGAAACAGGGCGGGATCTTGGACAAGGACGTGCAGACCACGAACCTACAGGTGGAGCCCCGTTACGGCAGCCACGGCGCGATCACCGGCTACGAGGTGACCAACACCCTCACGGCCAAGCTTCGGGACTTCTCCAGCGCCGGGTCGGTCATCGACGCGCTGGCGAGCGCCGCCGGGAACGCCGTGCGCGTGAACTCCCTCACGTTCTCGATGGAGGACCCACGCGGGATCGAGGACCAGGCCCGCACCGACGCAGTCCGCCAGGCCGTGAGCCACGCCCGGTCGATGGCCCAGGCAGCCGGGGAGCGGCTCGGTCCCGTCTGTTCGCTCGGCGACAACTCGCCGCTCGGGTACCTGTCGCCGGACCAGACTTTCAACGCCGCGTCCGGTGCCGCGACCAGCACGCAATTGCCGGTCGAGCCGGGGACCCAACAGGCCTCCGCGCAGGTGACGATCGTCTACTCGCTGGAGCGCCCTAGCGCCGGATCGTGAGACGGATGTCGATCATGATCGAGTCGGCCGTGAAGCTGCTGGCGGCGATCAGCTCGCTGCTACGTCCGGGCCGCCGAAGCGCGGCTCACGAGGTCGGGTGGGCGTTCGCGCTGAGACCGTAGCCGGTCGCGACACGGGAGCTCGTGGGCTCGCGACGTTGTCGGTACCCTTTATGACCTGTACCACGGCGGTCGCATCCTCGGCGTTCTCGTCGGCGACGAGGAGGCGCACGAACGCGCGATCGTTCTGACTGAGCGTCGCGAGAGCGTCGGAGAACGCATCTGCGGGTAGAGCGGCGTGCAGACGGCGGACGACCTGGCGTAGCAGGACGCGCTCGTGCTCGGCGACCCGAAGACGCGTCGCAAGCCTCTCCAGGTCCTTCGCCAGGTCCCTTCCCATCTCGATCTCGGGTCCTACCACGGACGGGTGGTTGCTCCTCGAGGCCTGAACCGGGTCGTACCCCCCGGCGGCCGCTCCCCGGCCCGCCTGGACACCCTCGGCACGCCGGATTCCCCCGACACGTGCGACACCCTGGGGAGGAGTCGGTTCGGCCTGGTCGGCGGGGTGGGCGGCATGCCAAGCGGTGATCGCCTGCTCGAGGTCCTGGCGCAGCCGGGGGACCGACACCGCCACGTTCGGATCGGTCCAGTCCGCCAGATGGGCGATACGCCTCGCGAAGTCACGCACCGCTTCGGGGTCGGCATGCTCGGCCGAGCGGGAAACGGCGCGCCCTGTCGCCATGTGCACCAGCCGCCACCCGGTGGTCACCGGTCGGCCGACGAGCGCGAGGCCGGGGACGCCGCTCGGTACGCACTCGGCCTCCACGATCTCCCCTGCGGACACCACCCGCAGCGTCATCGGCTCTTGTATCGTCACTCTCTGCACCTCGGCACGATCCGGCCCTCTTCGAGCACTGGCTCCTGGTAGCGACGACGAGCACCGGGTACTTCGGTTGGACAGGGACGGACAGAGGCCACGACTCACCGGGTGGTGCTGGTACGGCCCTCCGACACCGACGCACCCGCCCGGGGCCACACGCCCACCCCTGGGGGACACCTGATTTCTACCTCCTCCAATTGCTCTTTCGCACGGCGCGGCCGAGCCTCCGGGTACCGGTGGGCGACGTCCCTGCTCAGCGCAGCTTGACCGTGTGGTCGGAACCGCCCGGCCGACAGGAACCGACGGGAAAATGGAACAGGTTCCGCTCCGCCGGGCTCCGAGTAGGGTGCTCCCCTGTGCCCGAGAGCGCCGTTCTGCTCGCCTTGGCCCCGGCGCAGGAGGCCCGGCGCCGCCGGGTGGTCGACGCCGCGATAGAGCTCGGGCTCGAGGGCGGGTACGAGGCCGTGCAGATGAGAGACGTCGCGGCGCGCGCACACGTCGCGATGGGCACGGTCTACCGCTACTTCACGTCCAAGGACCACCTCCTCTCCGCGGCGCTGCTGCAGTGGGTGGAGCAGCTCGACACGCGCCTGGTCCAGGTCCCGGTGGGGGGGAGCAGCGCCTCCCAGCGCGTCCTCGACGTGCTCGAGCAGGCGCTTCGGGCAATGGCGCGACGGCCGAGGTTCGTGACCGCCGCATTCATCTCGCTCGCCTCGCCCGATCCCGCCGCGGTGGAGTGCCAGCGGCAACTGGTGGCGCTCATGAGCGAGATCATCACTCGGGTGATCGGTGAGCCTCAGCCTCCGGACCAGGGCGAGCGCGCCCGGCTGATCGGGTATGTCTGGTTCTCCTTGCTGGTCGGATGGGTGAAAGGGTGGCGCGACACGACCCGCCTCCGCCAGGAGCTGGCCGTGGCCGTGCGCCTGTTGTTGCCCGATGTGTTCGATGCCCCCTCGTCTCGGTGAGAGGACTCCTACTCCAACTTCGTCTCGATCAACGGTCTGCGCGAAACTGAAGCGCTATGGGGCCGCGCCGCTGCACACCCGAAGAAGCCGCACACCTCGTTGGCACCCGTGACACCGTCGGCTTCGGTCTAGGTCCCGGGATCGCCCCCGCTTTCTTCACTGCTCTCGGCGAACGCGACGACTGGGAGGAGCTGATCGTCTGCGGTGCACTGCTCCTCGACTACTACAAGGTGTTGACCAGGCCCGGCGTCTCGTACCGGAGCGGGTTCTTCGGTCCGGCGGAGCGCATCCTGTCCGCCGAGGGGTACAACGTCGATCTCGTACCCGGCGGGTTCCGACAGTTCGCGCCCATCCTCAGCATGTTCCCGCCGAGGATCATGGCTGCGCAGGCGGCTCCTCCCGACTCCGCGGGGAACCTGAACCTCTCCTTGCATGTGGGCGCGACGTACGGCGAGCTGCTGGCCGCCGGGCGTGATCCGGAGCGGCTGCTGTTCATCGAGGTGAACCCGCACCTCCCGCGAACCCACAGCCTGCCGCCCTACGACAACACTCTGCCGCTCGACATCGTCGACGTGCTGATCGAGGTGACCGACGAGCCTTTCACGTTAGAGGAAGCGGTTCCCGACGAGATCGACACGCAAATAGCGACCAACGCCCTCACGTTCGTCACCGACGGGGCGACTCTGCAGACGGGAATCGGCGGCGTGCCGTCGATGGTGGCGACGCGTCTGGCGGAGGGTGCCGGTGGAGACTACGGCGTCCACAGCGAGATGTTCACCAACGGCTTGATGAGGCTCCACAAGGCCGGCAAGGTCACCAACTCCAAGGGCCTCTTCGACGGGGTGTCCGTCGCCACCTTCGCGCTCGGATCGGCTGAGCTGTACCGCTGGCTCGACGACAACCCCGAAGTCGTCTTCCTGCCGGTCGAAGCCGTGAACGAGCCCTCGGTCATCGCTCGCAACCGCAAGCTGGTCTCGGTCAACGGTGCGCTCGCCGTCGACCTGTACGGGCAGGTCGTCGCGGACTGTATCGACGGCGAGCAGATCTCGGGCGTCGGCGGCCACGAGGACTTTCTCGCCGCGGCCGACCTCAACCCGGAGCACAATTCCCTCGTCTGCCTTCGCTCGACGGTGACGATCGGAGGAGAGCTTCGGTCGCGTATCACGGGCCAGTTGCCCGAGGGGACGGTGGTGTCCACACCGAGGCACCACACGAGCGTCGTGGTGACCGAGTACGGGGCGGCGAAGGTGACCGGCATGACCGTGAAGGAACGGGCTCGTGCTCTCGCCCAGATCGCCCACCCCGACTTTCGCGAAGAGCTGTGTGAGCGGGCCGAGACCCTCGGCCCGTGCTGCTGATCGACCTCTGCGCAGCATTCCCGCGAGAAAGCCGGATTCGCATCGATGTAGACTTGGAACGCGATTGACGCCCAGTACCGGGAAGACGTAATGAAGATAAAGGACCGGGAGGAATTCCTCGAGAGCCTTCGTAGCCTCAAGCGCGATGTGTTCGTGCACGGGGAGCGCTGCGAGAACACGGTGGACCACCCGCTCGTAAGGCCGTCGGCCAACGCGGTCGCAGAGACTTACAACGTCGGCGACGAGCCAGAGGCGCCCGAGCTCCTCTTCGTAAAGTCACACCTCACGGGCAAGGAGGTCAGCCGCTTCACGCACATCCACCAGAGCGTCGAGGACCTCGTCGACAAAGTCCTCATGCTGAGAATGCTAGGACGCCGGACCGCTACGTGCTTTCAGCGGTGCGTGGGGATGGACGCCTTCAACGCTCTCTACTCGGTGACCTACGAGTGCGACCAGGCCCACGGCACCTCGTACCACGATCGGTTCAAGGACTACCTCGAGTGGGTGCAGGACATGAACGTGGTGGTCGAGGGCGCGATGACCGACGTAAAGGGCGACAGGGGTTTACGCCCGGTCGATCAGCGCGACCCGGACATGTACATGCACGTCGTCGACAGGACGCCCGCCGGCATCGTCGTCCGTGGCGCGAAGGCACACCAGACAGGAGCGCTCAACTCGCACGAGATCCTCGTGATGCCGACGATGTCGATGCGCGAGGGGGAAGAGGACTACGCGGTCTGCTTCGCGGTCCCGGCAGACTCGAAGGGCATCACCTTCGTCCTCGGACGCCAGCCCTCGGACACGCGCAAGCTGGAGGGAGGCTCTCTCGACGTCGGCAACCCCGGCTACGGCAGCCAGGAGGCCCTTGTCATATTCAACGACGTGTTCGTGCCGAACGAGCGCATCTTCATGTGTGGAGAGACCGACCAGAGCGGCAAACTCGTTGAGCGTTTCGCTTCGTTCCACAGGCAGAGCTACGGCGGCTGCAAGGTCGGCGTCGGGGACGTTCTGATAGGTGCTGCTCAGCTCGCAGCTGAGTACCAGGGTGTGGACAAGGCGAGCCACGTGCGCGACAAGATCACCGAGATGGTCCACCTGAACGAGACGCTTTTCTCCTGCGGTATCGCATGCAGCTCGCGTGGGTGCGCTACGACCGCCGGCAACTACGAAGTGGACCCGCTGCTCGCGAACGTCTGCAAGCTGAACGTGACCCGCTTCCCGTTCGAGATAACGCGCCTGGTGCAGGACATAGCAGGCGGGCTCATCGCGACGATGCCGTCGCAGAAGGACTTCGACAATCCGGAGATCGGACGGTACCTCGAGAAGTACCTCAAGGGAAGAGAAGATGTGCCGACCATCGACCGTATCAAGGTCATGAGGTTCATCGAGAACATGGTTGAAGGGTGTGGGTCGGTGCCTTACCTCACGGAGAGCATGCACGGTGCGGGCTCACCCCAGGCGCAGCGAATCGCTATCTCTCGGCTCGCGAACCTGGACGAGAAGAAAGAGCTCGCGAAGCACATCTCGCAGATCGACTGAGCCAGCCCGGCCGGCCGAGAGCCGGCCGTCGTGTACCCGGATCGACCGGGAACCTGCTCCCGGTAGGTTCTACTCCGTCAGCAAGACGAAACTCTGGCAGGGGAGATCCGGCAATGCGCGGTGTGGTGTTTCACGAGGTCGGCAAGGAAGTCGTGGATTGCCGCGACGACATCGAGGTGAACGGCCCCGGCGCCGGGCAGGTGCACGTGAAGATGCATGCCGTGGGGGTGTGCCACTCGGATCTCTCGGCGATGAACGGAACCCTGTACCAGCTGGCCCCTGCGGTGCTGGGACACGAGGGCTCGGGCGAGGTGATCGCCGTGGGGGAGGGCGTGAGCGAGGTCGCCCCCGGTGATCACGTGATCATCGCTTGGTCCCCCCCGTGTGGCACCTGCCGGGCGTGCCGGCGGGGTGAGCCCAACCTGTGCCTGAAGATCTTCCTCCATATCGCCGGGTCCACACCCTTCACGATGGGGGGCACGCCGATCCACGGCTTCGCGGGCATCGGCACCTTCGCCGAGGAGATAGTCGTCCCCAGGCAAGCGGTGGTGAAGATCCCCTCCGACGTGCCCTACGAGATCGGTGCGCTCATAGGTTGTGGTGTCACCACCGGTGTGGGTGCCGTCCTCAACACCGCAAAGGTGAAGCCAGGTTCGAACGTGGTGGTGTTCGGCGTAGGAGGAGTGGGGATCGCCGCCATCCAAGGAGCACGCATAGCAGGCGCTGCCGAGATCGTCGCGGTGGACACGGTCGGGTCCAAGTTGAAGGACGCCCTGCGCTTCGGTGCCACCCGTGGCGTGAAGCCCGACGAGCTCGATGCCATGAACAAGGAGCTGAACGAGAGAGAAGGTTTCGACTATGCCTTCGAGTGCATCGGCCTGCCCCAGACCGTGCGCGCCGCCTACGACGCGGTACGGCGGGGAGGTACCGCCGTGATCGTGGGAGCGGGCGGGAGAGAAGCGATAGTTGAGTTCAACTGCTTCGAGCTGTTCTTCATGGAGAAGAAGCTCGTGGGCTCCTTCTACGGCTCGGCGGACGTGCACAGCGATTTCGAGCGGATGATCCGGTTGTGGAAAGCGGGGCGCTTGGACCTCGCCGGGATGGTCTCGGCGCGCATGGACATCTCGAAGGCACAGGATGCGTTCGATGCGATGAAGCGTGGCGAGGTCATCCGCCAGGTACTGACCTTCTGACACGCTCGGACAAGGGTCTCGGCCGGTTGACCAGGAACCTCACCGGCATGGCGATAAGGTGTCGGCCGAAGAGCCGGCAGCACATGAGCCGTCAGGGTTGTGCTTGTGGCGGCGAGGCGTCGCGTGTGGCCCACCCGTTGGCGACACCTCTCAGGACGCGCCCGGGTCTTCGCTCTCAGACGGAGGGAACCTGGTCTTGACCGCCGGCACGAACCTCTCGGCCCCGGCCGCACAGCGGCGAGGATCTTCACCTGCCGGCACTGCGCCGAGCGTCGAGGTCCGAGGCTTAACCAAGCATTTCGGAAGCGTCGTCGCCGTAGACGACCTGACCTTCAGTGTCGAGCCGGGGATCGTGACGGGGTTCCTCGGTCCCAACGGCGCAGGCAAGACCACGACCCTTCGGATGCTGCTGGGACTGGTGTCGCCGACCTCGGGCAGAGCGCTGGTCAACGGCGTCGTCTACCGCGACCTGCCCGATCCCACGCGTACCGTCGGCGCGGTACTCGAGGCGTCGGGATTCCACCCGGCGCGTACCGCCCGCAACCACCTGCGCACGATCGCAGCCGTGGCCGGGATCGACTTCGCGCGTGTCGACGAGGTCCTCGAGCTGGTGGGTTTGGGGGCTGACGCCAGGCGGACCGTCGGGAAGTTTTCGCTCGGCATGCGCCAGAGGCTCGAGCTGGCCAGGGCGCTGCTGGGTGACCCCGAGGTGCTGGTACTCGACGAGCCGGCGAACGGGCTCGACCCTCAGGGCATCGCCTGGATCCGGGGCTTCCTACGTTGGTTCGCCTCTTCGGGCAAGGTCGTGCTCGTGTCGTCGCACCTGCTTGCCGAGGCGGCCCAGACGGTGGACGACGTGGTCATCCTGGCGAACGGCCGCCTCGTGGGGCACGGACCACTGCAGCAACTTCTCCAGGGGGCGACCGCGAGCCTCACGGTGCGGGTGCGCACTCCCGACGCGAGGCGCCTCGTGTCGGTGCTCCAGGCGGCACAGCCGGGATCGGGGACAGTGCGACTCGAGGGTCCCGACACCGTGGTGGTCGAGGGCACCACGCCCGAGCAGGTCGGACCCGTCATGGCCGAGAACCGGATCGTCGTCCACGAGATGACGTCCACGAGGGGCGAATCACTCGAGCAGCTGTTCTTCCAGATGACCGAGGGGGGACAGATGGGAGGGCACCCGATCGGCGAACCCTGGCGATCGGTCGGCGCCGAGGGTTACGCGCCACTGCCCTCGCGAGAGGAGGGAACTTCGTGACCCGGCTGCTTCGCGCCGAGCTCTTGAAGTTCCGGACGATCTGGTCGACGTGGGCGATCCTCATCATCACCATGGTTCTCGTGGGAGGACTGGGCGTGGTCGTCGGCTTCGCCCCGCACCGCCACGATGTCGAGGCTCTTCTCTACCCGGCACGCGGAACCTCGAGGTGGTTCGACCTCGTGCTCTCCACGATGACCGTGTCCGTCGACCTGGCGTTGGTTCTCGGTGTCATCTGCATCACGGGCGAGTACCGGCACAAGACGGTGACCCCGACCCTCCTGTGCGAACCGAAGCGCGGCAACATGGTGGCGACGAAGCTGGTCTCCTCGGCTGGAGGCGGCGTCGTGGTCGGGGTCGCGGGAGGCCTCATGGGGCTCGCGCTCGGGCTCGGGCTCGTGGCCGGTGGTTTCGGCGACACCGGTCGCATGCTCACCGAGTACCGCCACGTCTTTCCGGGCGTGCTCGCCGCGTGCGTCCTCTACGCCGTCTACGGTCTGGGCCTCGGCGCCCTGTTGAAGAACCAGGTGGTGGCGCTTGTCGTGGGCCTCGGTGTAATCGCCGTCGTGGAGCCGATCATCGAAGGCGTCGTACCCTCGGTCGGGCGCTGGCTGCCGGGCCAGGCGGCCGAGGCACTCGAGTCGGTGGCGGTCAGCGCCAGCCGCCGCGGAGGGGGCGGGATCTTCTCCAGCACCACCCATCTGATCACCTGGTGGGAGGGGGCCCTCGTGCTCCTCGCCTACGGGGTGGTGCTCGCCGTCGCTGGGACCTTCACGACCTTGCGCGCCGACGTCACGTAGGAGCGGACGCCCCGCGAGAGCCCCGGGCAAAGCCCGGGAGGCTCACCGTGCCGTCGCTAGAATCGCAACATCCCGCCTGCCCCGCCTGGTTCCGGGCCAGAAAGGGGTGTCCCAGATGAAGGTCGTCGTGAATTTCGACACCTGTGAGTCGAACGCGTTCTGCATGGGGATCCTCCCGGAAGTGTTCGAGGTGCGCGACGACGGGTTCCTTTACGTGCTCGACGAGAACCCCCCGGCAGAGCTGAACGAGAAGCTGCGCATGGCCGAGAGCAGCTGCCCGACCCGGTCCATCTCGCTCGTCGCGGACGAGTAGCGGACGAGTATTCGCGCCCAGTGGGACGAGGGCGGAAGTGAAGGAACCGTCGTGACCAACTTCGAGGGGCGGCGCCCGCGGGTTCGTTTCGCGCCGTCACCCACCGGATACTTCCATGTGGGCAGCGCGCGAACCGCCCTCTACAACTGGCTCTTTGCGCGCAGCACGGGGGGCACGTTCATCCTGCGCATCGAGGACACCGACATCGAGCGCAACCGTGAGGAGTGGACGACCGGCATCATCGCCGCGCTCGAGTGGCTCGACATGGTCCCCGACGAAGGTCCCTACCACCAGTCGGAGCGTTCAGGCCGCTATACGGAGGCGATCGACACGCTGTGGGACGCCGGGGCCCTCTACGCGTGTGACTGCACCCGTGGCGCGCTTGAGGCCCGCACGAAGGACGACCCCACTCCCGGGTACGACGGCTTCTGCCGCAAGAGGGGGCTCGGGCGCGCGGATGGCGCACTGCGGCTGCGCGTGCCCGACGAGGGAACCACGACGGTGGCCGACATAGTGCGGGGCGAGGTCGCCTTTCCGAACACGTCCATCGAGGACTTCGTGGTCGTGAAGTCGACCGGCGCACCTCTTTTCGTCCTGGCCAACGTCGTCGACGACATCGACATGGGCATCACCCATGTCATCAGGGGCGAGGACCTCCTGCCGACGACACCGAAGGGGCTGTTGTTGTGGGGCGAGCTGGTACGCGAAGGGTTCGGCTCCGTTGACGGCGAGGCTGCGCCGGCGCCCGCGTTTGCGCATCTTCCTATGTTGGTGAACGAGCGGCGCCAGAAGCTGTCCAAGCGCCGTGACCCTGTAGCGGTCGAGGCCTACCGTGAGGAGGGTTACCTGCCCGCCGCGATGCGCAATTACCTCGCTCTGCTCGGCTGGAGCCATCCCGAGGGCCGCGAGATCCTGAGCGTTGAGGAGATGGTCGACGCCTTCCGGCTCGAGGCGGTGAACCATGCGCCCGCCTTCTTCGACGTGGACAAGCTGCGCTGGATGAACGGTGAGTACCTGCGGGCGATGACGTTGGACGACTTCGTGGCGGCGAGCCGGCCGTGGATCTCGCCTCCGCGTGCCCCATGGCCCGCCGAGCGTTTCGACGAAGAGGTCTTTCGGCACATGGGCCCTCTAGTCCAAGACCGCGTCACGCTACTTCGCGAGGTACCCGACATGGTCGACTTCCTCTTCTTGGAGGCGCCCGAGGTCGACGCGCAGTCCTGGGCGAACATCGCGGCCGACGAGGCGACCCCCGCGATCCTGGACGCAGCGCTCGACGCCTACAGCGAATGCGCGTGGGAAGCCGGGGTGCTGCACGCGGTGACCCGTGAGCTGGGCGAGTCGATGGGCCGCAAGCTCAACCGAGCCCAGGCATCCATCAGGGTGGCCGTCACCGGCAGGAGCGTGGGTCCGCCGCTCTTCGAGTCGATGTCCGTGCTCGGGCGCGAGGCTGTGCTGGAGCGGATCGCCGCGGCGCGAGCGCGTCTCGTATCCCCGAACGCCTCTGAGACCGGCTGACCGGCGGGGCGGTTAGGCGATGCAGATCCTGGCGGGGGCATGGCGGTACGTCTGGCGGGCGCTCGTAATCACCGTCGTGTTGCTCGCCGGTTACGTGGTGGTGACCGCCGTGCAGGTGTGGCTCACCTCGCGTCGTTCCGACGCGCGACCCGCCGAGGCGGTGGTGGTGATGGGCGCGGCCCAGTACGACGGGGTTCCCTCGCCGGATCTCGCGGCACGCCTCGGTGAAGCGGAGAGCCTCTTGCGCCGCCATCTTGCCCCCATAGTCGTGGTGACGGGGTACAAGGAGCCCGGGGATCGCTACACAGAGGCGCAGGCCTCGGGCACGTGGCTCGTCGATCACGGGCTGGCAGCCAACGAGATCGTCGAGGTTGGCGGCAGCGACTCCTGGGCGAACCTCTCCGACACGGCGAACGTTCTACACCGGCGGGGGCTCGACAAGGTGCTGATCGTCACCGACGGGTTCCACGAGGACCGCAGTCTCGCCATCGCCACCGACGTGGGGCTTCAGGCGTGGCCGGCTCCGGTCGGTGACTCACCGATCTCGGGATGGTCGTCGGTGCCGTACTTCGCCAAGGAGACACTGGGGGTCGCGGTGGGACGCGTGGTGGGCTACTCCCGCTTGCACGACCTGCACTACTAGGCCCTTCGGCTCATTCGAGTAACTTTGTGTCTCACCCGTTCGGGGGTGGTGTAATCGGCAACACGACAGGTTCTGGCCCTGTTATTGGGGGTTCGAGTCCTCCCCCCCGAGCCAATCACAGAGGCGTCGGTATCGTCGAGAGAGTTCGTCACCTCCGGGCCATCGAAGGAGCGAGCCGTGCCGAACTTCGGTTGTCAGGTAGCCTGAGGGTTTCTTTAGGCCCCATCGTCTAGCGGCCGAGGACACCACCCTCTCAAGGTGGAGACACGGGTTCGAACCCCGTTGGGGCTGCAAAGTGGCCTAGACCCCATAGGCCGAGCCAGCGATATAAGAGTTTGGTCGTGAGCTACCAGGAGGTAGTCCATGCCCAAGCGTTATGCGAGGGAATTCCGCCGGGCGGTCTGTGAGCGCCTGGTTG
>Ga0187860_1002901_pt1 | contig 13783 bp, 8 predicted proteins | sample June2016WEW_10_4_FD_132981 | JGI IMG/M metagenome (GOLD analysis project Ga0187860, IMG submission 132981) | Peatland microbial communities from SPRUCE experiment site at the Marcell Experimental Forest, Minnesota, USA - June2016WEW_10_40 | ecosystem: Environmental > Terrestrial > Soil > Wetlands... | reverse complement strand
CGTCCAACTCCAGGCACCGGTCAACACACCAGCCATTGGATGATGGCCTTCTGGCAATGGAGCCGGTTTTCGGCCTGGTCGAAGATGGTGCCGGCGTGGGCCTCGAAGGTGGCCTCGTCAATCTCTTTGCCGCGATAGGCCGGCAGGCAATGCATGACCAGCGCGTCGGGTTTGGCCAATGCGACCAGAGCCTGGTTGATCTGGTAGCCGGCCAACAGGGCCATGCGTTCGGCGGACTCGGCCTCCTTGCCCATCGAAACCCACACGTCCGTGTAGAGCAGGTCAGCCCCGCGCGCCGCGTTGCGCACGTCCTCTGTCACGATAATATGTCCATTGGCCCGGCGCAGCAGATCGGGCGGGGGCTGAAATTTCGGCGGCGCGGCAATGCGCAGTTCAAAGTCGAGTTTGGCGGCGGCGAAAATCCAGGAGGCGGAAACATTGCAGGCGCCGTCGCCAATGAAAACCACGCACTTGCCCGCAATAGGCCCGCGTTTTTCCTGGTAGGTGAAGATGTCGGTCAGAATCTGGCACGGGTGCTCGTCGTCGGTCAGGGCGTTGATTGTCGGAATGCCCGCGTATTGGGCGAACTCCTCGACGTCGCGTTGCGCGAAGGTGCGGATGACGGCGCCGTCCACCATGCGGCCCAGCACGCGGGCGGTGTCCTTGATCGGTTCGCCCCGGCCGAGCTGGATTTCCGCCGCGCTGAGGAACATCGCCTGGCCGCCCAATTCGCGGATGCCGACTTCAAAGGAAACGCGTGTGCGGGTGGAGGATTTGGCAAAGAGGAGCGCCCAGATTTTGCCAGCCAGGGGCAGGGAGGGATGGTGCCTGCGCTGCTGCTTCATCGTCACGCTGGCGTCCAGGATGCGGGTGATGTCCTGGCGGGACATTTGTTCCAAACTCAATAGGTGTTTCATAGCGAAAGCTGGCGGACAACCGATTCGATGAGGCGGGCGCCTTCGGCGGCCTCCGCGTGCGGCAGATTCAGAGCGGGCAAAAGGCGAATGACGTTCGCCCCGGCGGGAATGGCCAGCAAGCCGGCCTGATGCAGCGCCCGGACAAATTGCACCGCGGCCGGCTTGTCGCTGCCGGCAAAAGCGGGGATGTTGTCGGCCAACTCCAGGCCGATCATCAAACCCAAACCCCGAACCTGGTGGACGACGGAGGGGAATTTTTTCGCGACGCGAGCCAGTTCGTCCAGAAGAAAAGCACCCACGGCGCGCGCGTTTCCAGCCAGATTATCGCGTTCGATCACCCGCAAGATTGTCAAGGCGACGGCGCAGGCGAGAGGCGAACCGCCGAAGGTGCTGCCATGCGTGCCGGCGCCGAGCAAGTCGGCGTACGGCTGGCGCACCCAAAAGGCGCCCATCGGAATACCGCCGCCGAGGGACTTGGCCATGGCGACGCCGTCGGGCAAAAAGCCGGCCGCCTTCTCCCCGGCGTCCTCGAGGATGCGCTGGAAACTTTGGAATCGCCCGGTTCGGAAATGGCCGCATTGCACCTCGTCCATGAGGAAAAGGAGATTTTTCTCGTCGCACAAGCGACGCAGGCCCAGCAAGTATTGCGCGGTAGCGGCCGTCACGCCGCCTTCACCCTGGACGCCTTCGATGAGGATCGCGACCGTGGCGGGCGAGAGCGCGGCGCGGGCGGCGTCCAGATCGTTGAACGGAAGATGGCGAAAGCCCGGGACCATCGGCTCGAAGCCCTTCTTGACCTTGGGCTGGCCGGTGGCCGAAATCCCCGCCAGGGTGCGGCCATGAAAGGAATTCACCGCGGTCAGAATCTCGAAGCGCCCCTGATCGTGGCCAAATTTGCGGGCGAGCTTGAAAAGCCCTTCGCAGGCTTCGCCGCCGCTGTTGCAGAAGAAGACCTTTCCCGGCCCGATGAGGCGAGTCAATTGTTCGGCCAGGAGGCCTTGCGGCTGGTGGTAGTAAAGATTGGAGACATGGATGAGGTTCCTCGACTGGGCGACGAGCGTCTCGGTGATTTCCGCGGGGGCGTGGCCGAGGGCGCAGACGGCGATGCCGCCGCCCAAATCCAGGTAGCGTTTGCCGTTGATGTCCCAAAGCCACGAGCCTTGGCCGCGCTCCAGCACCAGTTCAAAGCGCGCGTAGGAGGGGATTACGTTCTTTTGGAACCGATCGAGCACGGATTGGGCCTGGTTACGCACCACGGCCGGAGGGGCTGGCAATATGTCTCTCATTGTGTCATCCGAAGTGATTCTGTCAGTTTTGGGCGGCGGATTCAACCTTTGGTGGAGTTAATCCATTCACGGGATGAGTTCGGTGCCGATTCCTTCCCTTGTGAAAATCTCCAACAGAATGGCGTGCGGGACGCGTCCATCGACCAGGGAAACCTTGTCCACGCCCGCGCGCAGCGCGGCCACCGCGCTGTCCGCTTTGGGAATCATGCCTTTGTCGATGACGCCGGATTTCTTGAGTTGGGCGATTTCGGAGGCGCGCAAATAAGGAATGACGCTGGCGGGATCGCGCGGATCGCGCAAGACGCCCGGGACGTCACTCATAAAGATCAACCGGCCGGCGCGCAGGGCAATGGCCGTTTGCGCGGCGGCCACGTCGGCGTTGCAATTGTAAATCCGACCGTCCTTGCCGCGCGCGGTGGGGCTGCAGACTGGCGTCGTTCCGGAGCGCAAGCATTGGCGCAGCAGCCTGGTTTTGACCGCCGCGACCTGGCCCAGGAATCCGGCGTCTGCTTTGCCGCCGGAGCCGTCATCGAGCCAAAGCTTGCGGGCGGTGAAGAGGTTGGCGCCGGAGAAGCCTTTTGCGTGACCGCCGAGTTGATTGATGGTGGCGACGATTTGCGGGTTGATCTGGCGTGACAAGACACGTTCGACGACCTGCACGGTGGCGGCATCGGTCACCCTCATGCCCTGGATGAAGGTGGCTTTGAGTCCGCCCTGTTCCATGGCGCGGGTGATGGCTTTGCCGCCGCCGTGGACCACGACGGGATGGATGCCGGCGGCCGCCAGGAAAACGATGTCGCGGGCCACGGCTTCGCGAGCGGCAGCATTGGGCGAATCCATAAAACTGCCGCCGTATTTGATGACGAAGGTCTTGCCGCGATAGCGCCGCAAATAGGGCAGCGCCTCCAGCAACACGTCCGCCTTGTAAATGAGGTCCTGCATCGTGCTCGGTTTAACCGGGGCATCATGCCAGCCATTTGGCCAATCGCATAGGGGAAATAAAGCGGTGTTGCCGCGCAGGGTGAATGCGCGAAGGCAGGCAAGGGAAGGATTTGAAGAGGGGTAAATTCGGCATTGGGAATTGGCCATTGAAAATCTGTCAATTGTAATTGTTGTGGCGGCTTTGAGGCGTTGCGGCTTTGCGTTAAGGCGCGTGAGCGGATTGGCGCGCAGAGGGGTCAAGGGAATGGGGTCTGTCGTTCATAAAATGAGGGAAAAGAAAAAAATAGTGTTAATAGTTCAAAAGTTGTCCTAATGCCGACGGGGATGGATAAGAGTATCTTATTTTTTTGGGATGCGGGACCGGAGGTTTCCCGCGACGGGCGCGATGAACGCAAGGCGTTGAAGGAGAGGTTGATGGAACATACACAGCGCAGGGTGCGGCGCACAGTGATGAGCGCAAAGCGGGAAGTTGAGGAGAAGGAGGAGCCGTTGGGCGGCGGGGCGGCGGGTGGAATCTCTTCAACTCTATATGGGGAAATTGGCAAAAGCGGCGGGCCGGGAGGAAGGGGACGGAAAAGGGTGGCGCGGGCGGTTTGGGCGCCTGCTTGATCGACCCGCGATTTTCCCGATAAGGGCATCATCCATGCCTTCACGCGCAGGAGTTGATCACATTTTCACGAGGGAGAAAAACCGACTGGGGGAAAAAGCGCGGAATTTTTGAAGATTTTTTGAGGGCGGGGAATGGCTCGCGCAGAGCCGCAGCGCGGCAAGCCGCAACCAAAAGATTTCACAGAAGGAAACGAAGCAAACGAAGACTGGGGAAAACTTTGCGAAAAATGCAGAGTTCTTGGAAATTGCAATGCAGAGGACACGGAGATGGCCTTGAACAGGAATTGGGGGAATGGGCTGGTTTCGGTTGCGAAAATGGCAAGGGAATGTCTGTCAGAGGAATGAATGTGGGGCAATGGTGAGGACAGGGATGGTCACGGACGGACATGGACGGACACGGACGGACACGGACGGACACGGACAAGGCATGGTCTGACTCCTTTGAATATTCGACATGCCGCCAGAGTAAAAAGTCTCCGTGCGGGAGTTCAGTCCCGACTCAATCCCTGTTGCAACTCAAAGGGTTAGCGACGGTTACGCGCCCTGGCGACGCACTCGACAAAAGAGGCGCCCAAAATGTCACTGCGCGATGGTTTCGGTGGCGGGAAGGACGTCGAAACGGACGTCGAACTTGAGGGGAAAACCGCGGGGTGGCTCGCGGCCGATGGTTTTGGTCGCAGCCAGGGCCTGGCGCACGGAGTCATCCCAGCGCTGGTTGCCCGAGCGGGATTTGAGGGCGTAATTGCGCACATTGCCATAGAGGTCGATGCTCACTTCCACGATGTCAACAAAGTTGTCGTCGGGGATGTCCTCGGGCCGGGTCCAGTTTGATCTCAGAGTGTACTCGGCAAAGTTCTTGTAGTAGCCGATCGGGCCGTTGGTGCCGGTGGCGACTGGTTTGGCGCCGTCATCAAAGGAAAAATCGGCGGGGATGACGGCAGCGGGAGCGGCGACGGGGGCCATGTCGCCAGGAGGCGGAGCGGCTTTAGGCGCAGGCTCGATTTGTTGAGGAGCCTGGGCGAGTTTGGGCGGCTCTTGGGGTTTGGGAACGTCCTCGGTCTTGGGCGGTTCGATATGCTGCTCGGGCGGAGGCTTGGGCGGCTCAGGCGGTTTTTCCTTGGGGACCAGCACGACCGCGATGTCCTTGAGTTTTTTGCCCAGGATGCCTTCACGGGCGGCAAAGAGGAAAACAAGGCCGATGAGCAACGCGTGCAGCGCGGTGGCAATGGCGAGATTGACGCGCGGTGAGTTTTTTCTGCGGCGGGCCATTCGGGACTAGAGCTTGCTCCTGACGGGCTCGGTGGCCAGACCGACTTTGGTGACGTTGGCCTGTTGCAAGACGTCCAGGACGTTGATGATTTTCTGATAGCCGACGGCGCTGTCGCCGCGCACGACGACGCTCAGATCGGGGTCCTGTTCGCGCAGTTGGACCATGAGTTGCTGGAGGGCGATCAAATCGACCGGTTTCATATTGAGAAAGATTCTGCCGGCGCCATCGACGGTGACGTAGTTGGGTTTTTTGGGGGGGTCTTTGGGGCGCGGAGCGGCCGTGGGGAGATTGAGGTTGAGATCGTTGACCATGGGCGTGGTGGTGATGATGAAGATGACCAGGAGAACGAAGGCCAGGTCGAGCAACGGGGTGATGTTCAGCTCGCTCAGAGAATGATGGGCAGATTTGGAGTATTTCTTCATGGCTCAGTTAGGGATGGAGGACTCCTCGAGTTCGGGGCGGAATTGGCGGCGTTCGACGGCCTGCAAGGCGGCGGTCAATTCTTCGGCCAGCGGACGCGTATCGACATATTTGTGCTCGATCTGGGTCATGAATTCGCTGGCGAAGTTGTCCAGTTCCTGTGTGATGCCCCGAATGGAAGTCACCATGAAGTTGTAGGCAAACATGGCGGGGATGGCAACAAAGAGGCCGACGACGGTGGCGATGAGGGCGCCGGCGACGCCCGGGGCCATTGCGGTGAGGCTGGCGGCGTTGGCGCGGGCGATGCCGGAAAAGGTTTCCATCACGCCCCAGACCGTTCCGAGCAAGCCAATGAAGGGTCCACCCGCCACGGCGGTGGAAAGGACGATCATCCCTTTTTCCAGGGAGAGGGCCTCGGCGCCGACGGAGCGTTCGAGGGTGACGCGGACCGAATCGAAAGAAGTTGGGCTGATTTTGGTGTGGCCCTTGACGTGGACCGGGCTTTGCTTGAGATGATAGGACAATTCCTCGGCGGCATTGTGATAGACCTCGAAGGCGGGCGCGCCGTCGAAGTCCGCCCCTTTGCGGAACATCTCCAGAGGATCGCGCGTGGAGCGGTAGGCGGCGAAGAACTTCTTGGCCACGGCGCGCGCGCGCAGGAGCTGCCGGGCCTTGGTGATGATCACCGTCCAGCTAAAGAGCGAGACGACGATCAAACAGCCGATGCAGACTTTGCCTTCGGTGGTCGCCTTATCGAAAGCGAACTGGAGTGCGCCGGAGGCCAGCAGTGGGGTCAGGGTAAGAGTAGTCATAAGAGGGTCACTTTTTGAGATTGGGATTAGGATTAGGATTAGGATTAGGAGAGGGAGAAGGAGCTGAGGGCAAGAGGATGGTGACGCGGCCCGTTGATTTGGCCAGGAGCGGGCGTTTGTTGCCGCGCTTGACTTCGTCATCGACCAGCGTTGTCTGGATGTCCTGGGCGACGGTTTGTTCAGCGTCCTGTACGGTTTTTTCGGCGGCTTGGAAGGCGACGCCGTGGAAGGCGCCGATTTTGGCGCCGCTGGCATCGCCGGTCGTGCTGGTGGTTCCGCCGGTGGAAATAATGGTGGCGGTGATGGCGCCGGTGCCGACATCGACGCTGACGCCGGCGCCGCCGGTCAATTGGCCGCTGACGGTGGCCGATTGGGAATCGCTAATGCCGATGTTGCCGCCGGCCAGGGCGGTGACATCAATGGCGCCGGTGACATGGCCGATGTTGATATTCTCCTGGGCGAAGAGGAGGCCGATGACGTTCTTGGCCTTGGTGATGGTGATGTTTTCACCGACAATACCCGACAAGGTCGAGAGGATGTCCTGGCCCGCGCTCAGAGTGACCAGGGCGGCTTTGGAATCGCTGTGGTTAAAGGGGAGTTGCACGATGCCGCCGGAATCGGCGGAAATGTTTTCGCCGGCGGTGATGGAAATGTTGCCGACCACCGCGGAGGATTCAGGAGCGGTCAAGGCGAGGATGCCACTGCCGAAAAAGGTGTCTTCGCGCAGGACGCCGTCCTGCATGGTGTAAATTTGGAAATAGCCGCCCTGGCCGGCGCCGGCATCGACGTTGCCATTGACGGAATCGACGGTGACATTGCCGCCATCGTAAGCGGCGACGCGGGAGCCATCGACGTTGATATTGCCGTCAGCGGTGATGCTGACATCGCCGCCGTGCCCGGTATAGACGCCTTTGGGGGTGTCGTCGGTGGATTGCTCCGCCTCGACGCCCAGATCGACGTTGCCGCCGGCATTGATGGCGATGGAGCCGCCATTGAAGGAGGCGATTTGGGAGGAGGTCATTTCGAGGTTGCCCTGGAGAGTCAACTGCAAATTTGCGCCCTGGGAATAGAGCAGGCCAAGGTCGGGATTCAAGGCCCCCAGGACGGTGCGGATGCCCTCGGTCACGCCCAAATTCATGTTGTTGGCCGAAACAATGAAATTGCCCGGTCCGCCAAAGAGGATGCCCCCGCCGGTGACCGAAAAGGAGGGCACCTGGAGGCTTTCGTTGTAGAGCTGGTTGATGATGCTGGCGCTTTCAAAGGTCACCGGCTGTGTCTCCGGCAGACCGTCGGCACCATAGACGATATGGCCGTACTGATCGACGACCACGACGGTCGGGTTCAAGAGGAACGTCAGTTCGTCGGCCGTCATCCGCCCGGTAAAAGTCAACTGGTGGGTGGCGGCGTTGTAGCTCAAGGCTCCCGACAAGGGAATGAGCGGATTGCCCGTAACGTCGGGATCAAAAATGGAGAGATTGGGGGCCGTCGGGACCGTCACCGAACTGGTATCCGTCTGGTCGATAATATCACCGGTGACGGTGAGGCGGGAAGTGTCGCCGGGCAACAAGTTTTGGCCGGTAAAGTAGAAGTTGACGGCGTTTCCACCGACATTGATGAGGGTTTCCTTGGGGATTTGCAGGGAGATATCGTCGATGCTGCCGTTGATGTTGAGGACCACCGGTGTGCCGGCGTAGGCCTCTTGCAGCGGCGGCGTTGAATGCCCGTCAATAAACGTCGTGTAATCGGGGTTGCCGCTGTCGGACATGACGATCTGGTGCAGGAGGCCTCCGGTGCTGGCGAGGGAGCCGCCGGCGGTGGTAGTGATGTTCAAGGCGGCGTCAGCGGCGGGATAAAGCACGAGGTCGTTTCCCAGATTGACTCCGCCAGCGCCGGCCGTGATGTTGAGGATGGGTGGGTAGATGGGTGGCCGGTCCGGATTACTGGTGGTGGTGGCCAGGGAACTGCCCAGCAAATTGACGCTGTTGCCGGCGGTCAAGGTGACGGAGGCGTTGGCGGCGTAATTGAACTGAAAGGCAATCCCGGCGCCGTAGGATTGGGGATTGGAATTGAGCGAACCGTTCGGATTAAAGACTTCGTTAAGGAAAATGTCGCCCAGCGTGTTACCCGTCCCGTACCGCGCGGTCGCCGTCCAACTCCCCGCGGCCAGACTCAGGCTGATCGGCAGGGAGGCGGTGCCGACGGAATCGGCCGAGGCGACGCCGGCGCCGTTGACGACCTGGTAAGTGCCGGTGATGCTGTTCTGGGCGGAAAGAGTGACATCGCCGGCGCCGTAGCAACCGACTGTGGAAAGCGTGCTGACAATACTATTGCCGGCGGAAATGGCGACATCGCCGCCGGCCTGGGTGGCAATGCCGCCCACGCCGTCGAGATTGGGAATAGTCCCCTGGCGTGTAAATTGGTTGGCGGTCTGATCGCTGCCGGCGTTGACGTTGCCGGAACCGGTGACGATGCTGATGTTGCCGCCGCCATCGGTGCGGATGTAGCCCGTGCCGACGATGATTTCCTTTCCGGCGCGCAAGTCAATGGAGCCGTCATCGGATTCGAGCGAGCCGCCGGCCTGGGGATAGACGCCGGAGGAGTTGGGCGGCCCGCCGTTGAGGTAAATGCCGCCCGTGCCCGAGGTGACGCCCGCCAAGCCGGGGGTTTGATCGGGGTTGGAGGGGGAGGGGCTGAGCGACTGGGAGAAATTGCGCCCGGCCACCAGTTCCACCGACCATCCGGGGCCGGCCACCAGACTGGAAGCGTTGTCAAAGATGATATTCTGACCCGCTTCCAGCGTCAGCTTGCAACCGGGGCTGCTGATGCCGGTGCTGGTGTCCAGGTTCCAAACGGTGCCGACGGCCAGAGTGATGTTCTGGGAGGCCTGGAGATCAATTTGGGAGAAACCGACGAAAGCAGAGTTGACATTCAGTTGCAATGTGCCTGAACCGTCCTGGTAGCCGACGGTCCCGCCCGCGCCCACCGTTCCTTTTCCAGAATTGCCGAGAGTTATGGACGTTGGATCGATAAACAGTCCGCCACCGGTCCAACCGGGAGAGGCCAAAGCTTCAATTCTGGAGGCAATGCCCGGCATGATTTCAGCGCAGAGGTTGACTTGGCCCCCATTGCCGCCAGCGGCCCCGCCGCTCACGTTGATGAGGGAGCCGGATTGGTCGGAAAACGCGTTGGCGGACTTGATCGAAACGGAGCCGCCGGCGCTGACGCCCTGGTCGCCGGCGGCGCTGATGACCGAGGCGGTCCCCAGCGCGACGGTATCGGATGCCACCAGGTCGATGACGCCGTTTTGGTTGCGAACGGAGTTGGCCTGGAGAAGGCCGTTTTGATTGACAACATCGGCTTGCAAGGCGATGGCGCCGGCATCGGCAATGATCCGGCCATTGTTATCGACGGACCCGGCAGGCAACGTGACCGACGCCGTCAGCCCGCGGCCGTCGGGCTGGTCGGAGATGAGAACTTGTTTGCCCGCGTATAGGCCGACCTTGCCGTCGGGCGCGGTGATGGAGCCATTGTTTTCGACGGCGTCGGCGATCAAATAGACGGAGCCGCCGGTGGCGGCGTTGATGCGGCCGTAGTTGATGATGCTGGCGGCGGGGGGAGGGCCGTCGTATTGCCAGAACGAGGCGGAGGGGGCGGTGGAACGGAGAACGGGCGCGGCGGTGGCGATCAAGCCGCCGACGTTGATGACCGACTGGCTGCCGAAATAGAAGCCACTGGCATTGATGAGCACGACATTGCCATTGGCGTTGAGGGTGCCCAGAATCTGGGAAGGGGTTGCGCCGGCGATTTGATTCCAAACGACCGAATGGGAGGAGGGTTGAACAAAGGTGGTGGTTTGGCCGGCGGCGATGTTGAAGCTGGACCAATTGAGGACGGCATTTTGGGAAACATTGAGGGTGAGCGCGGAGGCGCTTTGGCTGAGTGTGGCGCTGCCGTGCTGGACGATCAGCCCCTGTGGATTGGCGCGCGCCAAGCCGCACGAGCAGGCCAACAGACCCAACACCGCCGGCAGAATGCTTCTTGGTTGCGACTCCATGACAGGAGGTATTATTAGGCGGGAATTGCGCAGGAACAAAGTTACGTCGTGCAACATTTGTGTGTCGGACTTGTGACGAAAAGGAAACGTTAAAACTGGGCGGACAGAGAGAAATAAAACTGGGTGTCACCCGCCGGGACGGAGCCGGCCGTGAGGAGGGGGACCGCCAGCGCGAAATGGACTTCGTAAATTTTGCCGATCATCCCGTTGAGACCCACGCCGGCGCCCCACATATCGACAGTGGGAACGCGGTCGGCGATGCCCAACGCAACACCGTTGGGGGAGGTAAACTTGGTGGAGAAATCGTATCGTTCCCCATAATCCATGAAAACCGAACCGCTCACGCGCAAGGGGACCGTATCGTTGATCATGCAAACGGTGTAAGTGGGCGTATGCGGTTCGGCCGACACGCGCCAGCCGGCGTCGCCGTATTCCTCGCCGTCGCGATAGCCGCGCGGCCCCGGGATGCCGCCCATGCCAAACTGCTCGTTGCCGATGAGGGTTTGATCGGCCCATTGGCCGGAGGCCTTGAGGGTCAGCGCCCACTGATTGTAGAGCTTCTGTTCGCGGGTGAAACCGGAGTTGACGATGTAATAGTTGCCGTCCGAGCGGGCGGTGGAGGTTTCCGCCACCGTGGCAAATTGTTGGGCGCCGGAGGAACTGAGCGCGTTGAAATTGACGCTTTGGTAAAGATAGAAACTGGTCAGCCCCCATTTATCGGGGCGGTTGGCGTCCAGATTGAAGGAGAAGGGAAGGTAATTGACCGAAGTGGGGCTGTTGGTAAAGCTTGTTAACGGCGGCGAGGACAGGCCGGGCGAACCCGGCGAGACGTAAAGAGTGGCTTGGGAGAAATGGGTGCTGGCGCTGAACTGCCGGAAGGCCTTGTAATCGACGCCGCCTGAAATCGAACTGAGAATTCCCTGGAGTGGCGGCAGCGATTTGTTGACACGAAAGCCGAGGTCCTCGTTGAAGGTGATTGTCTCCGCGTGGCGGCTGCTGACAACCTGTAATCCGCCGTTGGTGCCCAGAACCGGAGGCGTCACGCTGTAATCGACCAGGTTGTTCCCCGTGTCGGACACACCGCGGGAGGCGAATACAATCAAGTCCGGCGCGGCCTGGGCGGGTGGCGGTTTGAACCGCTTGTTGACTTCATCGTATCCAAAACTCTCGGAAGTCAACGGGGCCGGGCCGCTGTTGCCCGCCAGGAAAGGCAGTGGCATGCGGTAGAAGCCGCTGTAAGAACTAATGCGCGGCTCGTCGAGGAAGTTTTGCGAACCGTAATCGGCCGCCTTCAAAGACTCCGGCGAGAGCGTGTACTGCAACCCGAACTGATGGTCCGACTGCCACAGATTATCGTCCACCAAGGACAATCCCGCGCGCATGTCCGGCGTGCCCGGAGTGTATTCGTTGTTGAAGTCCAGCCGGGCATGAAGGGGCAGACGGTCCACCACCTTAAGGCGCAGCGCGCTGGACCCCGAGTCAGGTCCGGGCACCACTTCGGGGTAGATTTGGCGGTCGCGGCTGGCGTTGGCACGGTCCAGATCCTGTTGGAACACGAGGCTGTTGAGCAGCATGTTGGTGCGCAAATTGGGCAAGGCGCGCATGACGTTGTTGCTGCTGAAATAATGATTGTGGGTGACGGTGATCTCCGCCAGACGGCCCTCGGTCACCCGCACGAGCACCAACCCGTTGGTCAGGCGCTGCTGGGGGAGGGTGACTTTGACGGTGACAAATCCGCGGTCGCGGTAGGCCTGTTGCAAGTGAGTCAGGCCCTGGCGGATTTGATCCAGGGTCACGCGCTCGCCCTTGTATGGGGCCAGGGTATTGTCAATAATGTTTGTGGAAAGAACGGAGTTCCCCTCCACCTGGTAGCCGGAGACCTTGAAAGCGGGCGCGGCAGGGGCCGCCGCATCGGCGGCGCGCCCGGCGCCGGGCCAAAACCAGAACCAAAGCAGGAAGGCAAAGAGCATCGCCGGCTGGGCGCGCCGGCGCGGGGTGTGTGATGAGTTTTTTTTGCGCCACTGCGAGGGGGTCATGCCGAGGTGTTTTTTGAACAGGTTGTTGAAAAGCCCCAGGTGCCGGTAGCCGCTGTCCATGGCCACGTCGATGATCTTGTGATCGCTCTCCAAGAGCAGGAGGCTGGCATTGTGAAGGCGCAACCGGGTTTGGCGCGCGCGAACGGAAGTGCCGAAATGCTGGTTAAATAGACGGCTGAAATGCCTGAGGCTGCACCCGCAGCGGCGCGCCAGTTCCGAGGGTTTGAAGTCCAGTATCTCCCGCTCGGTCAGCCCGCCCAGCAACCGCTCGAACCGCTCCGAGACTGTCAGCGGGCGCGCCGCGGTGGCGGCGGCCTGGCGGGCGATATCCTGGCCGAAAACCTCGCCGATCAACTGCAGGAGCTTGAGCCGGTTGAGAAGGGTCGCGCCACCTGGAGGCGAGGCGGCCAGGGATTGAAAATGCGCCGCCAGCGCGCCTTGGCCGAGGATGCGGGCGGGGGCCGATTTGGTCTGGTCCGCCGCCGTGAAATAGCGCTGCTCCGACAAGCTGAGAATGCCGCCCATCAGGTCCGGGCGCCAGCGAAAGAATTGAATTTTGACAGTTGCCAGGCGGCTGGCGTGGAAACTGCCGGCTGAATGGGGCGGGATGATCAGGGTTTGGCCGCTTTGGATTTCGTCAACGCCGCCCTTTTCAAGCCACAAACCATGGCCCTCGAGAATGCGTGCCAGTCGCCATCCCGGCTCGCGGTAAATCCACTCCGCCCCCGGCTGGAGGATGGTTTCCGACAGAATCAGGTGTGAATCCAAATGCACTTGGCGCGGATGTTAGACATCGATTGCGACATTCGAGAGACGGTTTTGTTACGATCGGGAAAAGAGTCATTGACAGAAGAAAACGGCGCGGGTGAAAACCCGCGCCGTGGCACGTATCAACCATCCAGTTACCCACTGAACCCGAAAAACGGCTGGGCAATCGCCGGCCCCCTTGGCGCCTAGAAATTGATCCCTGAAACAACGCCGCCGTCCGCCCCGCGCTGCACCTGCATGCTGCCCAGCGGGATGAAGTAGTTGCCAGTGAAGACGACGTTGGTGTTTTGATAGTTGGGGTCGGTAATCGAGTTAATCAACGCGCTGCAAATGGCCTGCTGGGCAGAACTAAGGCCATTGGCGATGCAAGCATGCTCATACCCCCAGATAGCGTAGGAACCGTTTTCGACGTTGGTTGTGCTGTAAGGCACACCGTTGTAGGAGAGCACCACGCAGCCGTTGGTTGGCAAGAGCACATTCTCGACGTCCGGCAGCCCCAGGTACGAAATCACGTTGACATTGGTGGCGACTTCGCCATCCACGCCGGAGGAGGAGCTAAAGCCCTGGAACAACTGCCAGCCTTTGGAACCGCCGAGATTCTGCCACAGATTGGCAGTGCCCGTGAAACCAATGTCTTTCTCGGTGGTAATGCGCGTTCCCGACCCGGTG
>Ga0187860_1002897_pt1 | contig 13799 bp, 12 predicted proteins | sample June2016WEW_10_4_FD_132981 | JGI IMG/M metagenome (GOLD analysis project Ga0187860, IMG submission 132981) | Peatland microbial communities from SPRUCE experiment site at the Marcell Experimental Forest, Minnesota, USA - June2016WEW_10_40 | ecosystem: Environmental > Terrestrial > Soil >... | reverse complement strand
GGCGGCGACGTTCTCCGCGGCCGGCTGCCCCGCCGCCGCAACGTCCCGTTTCTCGGCAAAGTGATAGGCCGGCTCAAAGATCATTTTCCGGATGCCCGCTGTGAACCAGAGCTTGAGAGTTCCATTACTAACATCGAACGGCGCGGCCGTGGCATCAATGTGCCTGCTCTTTCCGCCCTTGCCGTTGGTGGTGGCGGTTCCGATGATTGCCGCGACCTTGCCTTGCGTAAGCTTGGCAAACGACTCGTCCGAAACAATAATGGCCAGCCTGCCTTTTTCGCTTTTAAAGAAGTAGGGAGTCACGTTGATTTTGTAATCGCCCGAGTAAACGCCATTCGTCCACTGGAGCGCGCCGATGGTCAGAGTGGCTTTGCCCTTGGCCACCGGCATGGAACTGGGATCAATCAATAGAATACGATTCGTCGCGGCGGAATTAGTCGATCCCTGGGCCGCCTGGGCGCCGAACAAACCCGCTACGAGAAGCGCCAGCAGTTGAAAAGCCTTTTTCATGGTGTTGATCCCCGCCTCCTGCTTGAGGTGTTTCCGCGGCGCCGCCCGATACTGTCCGGCCATAAGCGTCAATTTTCGTTTCATTTGTGAGACACGGTTCGCCGACAAACCACCAATCTGGCCGCACCATCGTCCAGCCGCTTCGATTTGTAAATCAGGTGAAACCCGAAGTCTGGTTACACCTGATAGCGGCAGCCCGTCCAATAGCCTAATGTGTCTCCAGACGATAACACCAAGAATGTAAAAGCGAAAAAGCAAGAATCATATGTTATACACAATCGCGGTAGTTTTAATAGTTTTATGGCTGCTGGGGCTTGTCTCCGGTTATGTGATCGGCGGGTTTATTAATGTCCTGCTGGTCGTGGCCGCCATTATGATCCTTGTCAACCTCATTTCCGGCCGCAGGCGACTGCTTTAAGAAGCCTTTAGCCGAAGCAAAAGAACAGAAGATCAATATGAATACAAAAACAATAGTTGCCGCCCTCCTGATCACTTCAGGCATTGTAGTGCTCGCCTATTCAGGCATCAGCTTTTCAACACCGGGAAAGCCGATTGACTTTCTTGGCATGCACATTGAGACCACACACAGCCATTTCATCCCGCCGGTTGTCGGCGCATTCGCGCTCGTCGGCGGGATCGTCTTGCTCCTGGTTAAACCCAGGCAAGCCTGATGCTCCGAGGCCAAACGAGTTGAACAAACCCGCAGTTGGCGGGTTTTGGTGATTTCGTCGCGAACGGGAGGCAAGGGTTTGAATTGTCGGAGGGGCCAAACGGGTTTTGAGCCGGTTCGTGTCTCAAATCGATTTATCGGCGGCGCCAAGGACCTTCGCCTGAAATCAAGAAAAATAACGGCAGGGGCCTATGAACATGTCCTTCCAGTCGCCTTTGATTTCGAGTGTGGTCATGATCTATCGTTCCGACACTGCGTTCATTACTCCCTCATCCTGCACCTGAGTCCATTTGCTGTCTGGATTGTATTCCTTCATTGCCCCCGCGATTCGGGAAGTCTTCTCGCCCAAATTGCGCTCAAAGACCTTGCCGTCCTGATTGACGATAAATGTCATGATGCCCGACTGGTCCCAGTGCTCCGGATAAGCCACCAACGCGAATCCGCCCGTCAAGTTATCGCCGGTCAGGTAAGTCATTTTCCCGCCAGGCGCGGCCTTTCCTTGCCGGGTCAGAATTCGGAAATAATAACCGTGAAACGAATGCGGACCCGCGCCCTTATTGTTCCCGTAACCCTCGGCATGCGCTTCCGCCACCAAAGGCCCAAAGGGGCTGGCCGGCTCATTCTCGGCCGACATCCAGTAGAGTCCATCTTTCTTGCCGGGCGTGCTCTTGAATTTCAACGCGTACTTCGTTCCTTCGCCAGGGTTCGCGCTGGCGTACTGCCGCTGCGCTGTCACATAAGCCCGGCACACGCCGATGGCGTGGAGTTCGTCCTTCCCGATATGGCGGTTGATGATCTCCTCCTTGCCTGCCGCCGTGTCGAAATGCCATTGCCCGCCGGCTTTCACCAGTGGAATCGGCATCGGCCAATTATTCGTGCCAATCTCAAGAGTGATTTTGTCTTCCCCCTCTTGCACAGGATGGCATCCCTGCGACATCGCCGTGGCGAACTTCTGCGCATTGTTAGCGTCCTGCACTTCGTCGCCGGTTGCAAGTTCCTGATATTCCGGGCCGAAAATGTCGAGCAATGCCGCTTTATCTTTGGCTTCGGCGGCCGCCTGCAAGGCCTTTACGGCGTCATCCGGCGATGCAAATAACCGTTGCGCGACAACTGGTTTCTGTGGCGCTCCGTTCGGTTCCGCCGCGGGAAGATCCGCCGCCCAAAAAAACCAGGCGCCCGCCAAAAGCACGGGGGTGGAAAGTTTCGAAAACCATGTAACTATAGTTGACTGTTTCATAAATTCATCAGGTCTGTTTTTATCCAAAGAGTTGTTGGGTTCACCGCTTTCTGTCTCCGCCGCCTCTGGCTCCTCCGCCGCTCGGGTGCGCCACCGCGCGGCTTACCGCTCCGCGATGACTATAATCATGCGCGTCGCGCCCCCTGTCATAGATGCCGCCGCCAAAGAGCGGATCAACCACCACCGTGCCCCCGTAATAACCTCCGTCCACTCCCACGTAACCTCCCACACATCCCGTGAGGACCGCCAACAGCGCAATCTCCAGCCCAATTTTGATTCGCTCAACCGGACCTTTGGTCTTGTTCATTTTCATGCCTCATAGAATAACCTTGAAAGAGTTCCCGGGGCTATGGGGTGTTCTACGGTCATCGAGGTCTGGTAAACAGCGCCGGATGTCGGCTCCGACTTAATGACCACCGCCGATTTCCAAACGCCGTTGTCGGAGGAAATCCGATTATGTGATCTTCAAGCGGTCAAATACAGAAACTTTCACCAAATCCAGGACGAAGGCGGAGGCGATGGCGCCGACAAGCACACCGCTCAAAATCGAGAGCGGCAGGGGCGCCATGAGCAGGCCGAATCCAGCCAGCGCCAACGCAATCACCAGATCGGCGACCGATGACAGGACGAGCCAGCGGCTGGGACCGGGGCACGACCAAATTCGCGCACGGGCGCGCACCGAGTACATGGTTGCCTGGTTTCCGCACACCAGGGCAACGAACGCCAGTGTTTGCAATGTCGCCTGACCCAGCCCCAGGCAAAAGTGTCCAACCGCCAATACGCCGACGCAGAACGCCAGTTCGGACATGCCCATAAAGATACCTGCAATTGTCAGGTTGCCGATGCGCCAACTATTTGGCATCAAGGAGGGCCGCACGTTATCGGTTGTCAACGACATGCCCAGGAAGTCGCCCGCCATCATCACGATGATCATCAGCAGGGGGGTCAGGATCGCGTGGCCCGTCATAATGAGGCCGATGCCCAGGAACAGCACCTGCACGATCTTCTTGGTCACCGAATTGAGCGTGTAGGTCAGGATTCGTTGGAACGTGAGGCGCCCTTCTTTGATTGAGGCGACAATGCCGGCCAGTCCCGGATCGGTCAGCACCATTCCGGCGGCTGACTTGGCGACATCCGTTGCGGTCGATACAGCGATCCCGATTTGTGCCTGGCGCAGCGCGGGGGCGTCATTGGCGCCGTCGCCGCACATGCCGACGATGTGACCGGCTTTCTGGAACGCCTTGACCAGTTTGTATTTGTCCTCGGGAAGAACATTGGCAAAGACGGCGAAACGCTCGGGTTGAACCTCGCTCGGGATGGGGCCTGGCGGGCACAACGCTCCATCCAGACCGACGGCCTGGGCGACAATCACCGCCGTCTCCGGGGCGTCGCCTGTCACCATCACCGTGCGGACGCCCAGCCTTTTCAGTTCCGTGACCAGACCCGCGGAATCCTCGCGGGCTGGATCGCTGAGCGCGATCAATCCCAGGAGTTGTATCGCCGCGGGTGGTCCGGCCGCGACCGCCAGCACCCGAAATCCTTTCGCTTCCAATTCGTGCGCCGCCTCAGACGCGGTCGGTGATGGGGCCGCGAGAACGCCGACGGTGGTGAAAGCGCCCTTGATGACACGCAGCGTTCCAAGACTCGGATCCGCCACTGTCGCTTCGGACATCTTGGTTGCGGGATCGAAAGGCACGAAGCGAAGTAGTTTGGCCGGGTTGGACGCGCCTTTCCGCGAAGCGGCGGAACGAATGGCCCCGTCCACGGGGTCCTCTCCGCCGTCGGAGCTGGCGAGCGCCGCCATCGTCAGGACGTATGACTCGTCGCAGCCCGGCATCGGGCGGACCGCCGTGACGGCAAGCTGGTTGCATGTCAGCGTCCCAGTTTTGTCCGCGCACAATACATCGATCGAGGCCGCCTCATCGACGGCCGAAAGCCGTGTTGGCAAGACGCCCTGGTGCGCCAAGGCTCGCGCCCCCAGAGCGCTTGCCAAGGTAAAGGTGGCCGGGAGTGCCACAGGGATCGACGCCAGAACCGCCGTTAACACCAGAGGGATGATCTCGCTCACCGGCATCGCATGGGCGAGGGCATACGCAACCAGAATGACAATCAGAGTGCCGTTGAAAACCGCCAGATTGCGCACCACGCGCAACACGGCCTTTTGCTGTGAACTGACAACATGGGCAGTGCGAACCAACTCGGCCGTGCGACCGAACTTGGTGCGGATTCCCGTCGCCGTAACTTTTGCGACTGCCTCGCCGCGGCGCACCAAGGCTCCGGCAAAAGTTTGGAACCCCGGACCCGCTTCGGTGCCGATTGACTCGCCGGTAAGCATGGATTGATCAAGCAGGACTTGCCCATCGATTAACTGCACGTCCGCGGCAACGACCCCGCCAAGGGACAGCTTCACGATGTCGTCCGGCACCAAGTCGGCGGAAGGAAGGTTCTTCCAGACGCCATCGCGGCGAACCGAGGCGGTCAACGCCAGTCTCTTCTTTAGAGCGGTCAGCGTTGCTTGGGCACGCGCCTCCTGAAAGAAGCCAAGCGCGGCGTTGAACACGAGGAGCACGGCGATGATTGCGCCTTCGACGTACTTGCCGAGCATTACTTCCAGCACAATTGCCGCTTCCAGCATCCAAGGAATTGGCGCCCACAATTTCTCCATGGCACTTCGACCCGGATGCGATGAGATATCGGGCATGGAATTGGGACCGAATTGGCTGCGCCGACGGCGGGCCTCTTCGCTCGTCAGACCATCAGCCGGCTTGTTGGCCGGAGCATGAACCGCGGCGGGAACAGCAATGGGTGGTGCAACGAGATTGACCATATTGAAATTTGACCTGGGCAATGCTCTGTCCGCTATGGGGTGTTGTCCCCATGACAGAGTTGCCGAATCACTCTCAGCCAAAGGCGGCAGCTTTGCCAATGGATGCTTCAGTGCGAATCTTAGGGACGACAAGTCATCGTTTATGAGGTATGTTGAAAAATGATCCAGGAAATGAAACTGTGTTGCGCTCCCTGAAGAGTATTTTCGCCCGGCGTGTCGCGGAGGAGGCGCCCTCGGTTGTAAACGGCCATGCTCCCGCCCAATTCACTGCCTCGGCCCATGCCCCGATTCTTCCGCCGCTCCAAACCGCGCTTGAGGTCGGCACGCCGGATGCGATTATCAAACGCTTTGAGCGGCTCCTGGTTCATGGCCCAAAAAACATAAAAGTCCTCGAAACCCTGGCCCAGGCCTACGCGCGGAAAATGATGTTTGACAAATCTCTCTCCCTTTACCGGCGCGCCCTGGAAATCATGGGCGGCAAGAATCCCGTCATCGAAGAGGCCATCGCGGAAACAACTCTAAAGAAACTCGATCTGGAGTTAAGTCAAGTTGACCCAAAGGCGCCCGATCAGGCAGACCAGCGCGAACGTATCCAGAACCGGCGATTGGATTTTCAATGGCACGAGATGGAGGAGACCCACCCAGCCAAGGGCGGGTCGTGAGGTGGTGAAATCGTTGAGCTGCCCTTGTTCTTTGGGCTAGCTCCGGCCGTCCCTTTTCTGTTCCTTCCGCGCCGGTGCTCTGCCGCGCGAGTTCGGTCCGCTATTGCGAACAGCGGTTCTGCGCCAATCTGGATGGCCCCGCTCCCACCCATGAAAGCGCTCGAGTCGGAAGGAGTCGCAGACCAGCCAACCTCCTCCGGGACCCAAGTACATGTACTGACCGCCTACGAACCCTACGAATTCGACGCCATCCCAAACGTAGGAGTCAGGCACGCCGACCGTCACCACCGCCTCGGGTGGGGGCACATAAACGGTTGCGGGCGTGAATGACACTGTGCAACCGGTTACAAGCCCGGCTGTGACCGCGAACAAACTCATGACTGCGCTATTTTTCATTTTCATATTCCTTCTGCTATTCCTTCTGCTTTCCTATGCAGCCGGCGGCCACATAATTCCGGGGATATGCTGGCCGGGAGGCGCCACGCGCGCTATGGGGTGTTTCCCTTAGATGCCCCGATGCCAGGCGTGAACGTAAGACTTGACAGAGACGCGGGCGCGGGGAAAAGACTTGAACACGGATCCATGGAATTATCGTCACGGATGAATCAAAAATGGTTTGCCATTCAGATACAAAACCCGCATTCATGGTGTCAATAAAGCGTTATGATGCCGCCAACTTGGATCCTCAATCTCCGCGCTGCCTGCCTGTTCACAATTCTACCACTCCTGCTGGCGCCCCGGCTTCACGCGCAAGAGGCCGCCGGCTCCGGTTTCCAGGGCTATTACCGTTTCCCGGCAATTCACGGCGACACGGTCGTGTTCACCGCCGAAGGCGACCTGTGGCGAGTCAGCGTCCAGGGCGGCGGGGCCCAACGGCTGACTTCACATCCCGGCACGGAATCGCACGCGGCGTTTTCACCGGATGGACAGACGCTCGCTTTTTCCGCGCAATACGAAGGTCCAACGGAGGTCTATACGATGCCCGCCCAGGGCGGTTTGCCGACCCGGCGGACCTTTGAAGGGCGATTGGCACAAGTCGTCGGCTGGACGCCGGATGGCAAAATCCTTTATTCAACCCTTCAATTTTCGACTTTGCCGGATGCGCAATTGGCGACTCTGAATATTCAGACCGGCGAGCAAACCGTTCTCTCTTTGAGCCAGGCCAGTGAGGGCGTGTTCGAGCCGACGGGAAAGACACTTCATTTCACGCGACTGCCCTTTCAAGGCAGCAGCACCAAGCGCTACAAGGGCGGATTCATCCAACAACTCTGGAAATACACCCAAGGCCAGGCGGAAGCCGTGCCGCTGACCGCCGATTTTGACGGCACGAGCAAAGAGCCGATGTGGTGGCAGGGCCGCATTTACTTCGTCAGCGACCGCGATGGCTCGATGAACCTGTGGTCGATGAACGAAAGCGGCGGTGACTTGCGCCAACTGACGCGGCACAGGGATTGGGACGTGAAATCGCCGGCGCTGTCCGAGGGCCGCATCGTGTATCAACTGGGACCGGACCTGCATCTCTATGACATTGCTTCCGAGAGCGACCGGGTGATTCCGATCACGCTGGCGTCCGATTTCGATCAGGAACGGGAAAAATGGGTGAAGAAGCCGATGGATTATCTGACGACGGCGCATTTGTCGCCGGACGGCGACCGGTTGGTGTTCACGGCGCGCGGGCAGGTGTTTGTGGCGCCAGCCGAACAAGGAAGGTTCGTGGAAGCCACGCACGAACCCAACTTGCGCTATCGGGCCGCTTGCTTCATGCCGGATGGCAAATCGCTGCTGGCGCTCTCCGACGCCACTGGCGAACTGGAGTTTTACCGCGTTCCCGCCAATGGCGTCGGCAAACCGGAACAACTCACCACAGACGGCCACGTGTTCCGGTTTTCGGGCATTCCCTCGCCGGACGGAAAATGGATAGCATACGACGACAAGAACATGGAACTGTGGCTTTACAATATCGAGGAGAAGAAGAGCCGGCGCATCGCAACGGCGCGTTACGGCGGTTTTTTCGGCCTGACATGGTCGCCCGACAGCCTGTGGCTCGCCTACGGGCGCGTTGCCGACAACACATACCCGCAAATCTGGCTCTACGGAGTGAAAGACGGCGGCACGACGGCGCTGACCAGCGACCGCGTGAGCAGTTACAGTCCCGAGTGGAGCCCCGATGGCAAGTGGATCTATTTCCTGTCCGAGCGTCATCTGGAATCGGCGGTCAGTTCACCCTGGGGCTTGCGCGAACCTGAACCGTTCTTCGACAAACCAGTTAAAATTTACTGCGTTTCGCTTAATCGCGAAGAGCGTTCGCCGTTCGAGCCCGCGGACGAACTGCATCCCGCGGAGAAGGTAAAGAAGAAAGATGACAAAAGCGGCGACACCAACGCGACGCCGGTCGTCACGATCGATTTGCCCGGCATCGAGTCTCGCGTTCAGCCCGTTCCCGCGCCGCCGGGCAATTACAGCGAATTATCCGCCGAGGCGAAGCATTTATTCCTCATCGCGCGCGGTTCGGGACTCGAAGGCGCAACCAATCTCACGCTGATGACCCTGGAGATCACCAATGTCGAGCCGAAGCTCAAGGCGCTGGCCGAAGAGATCAAGGGTTATGAGCTGTCCCAGGACCGGAAGAAAATCCTGATTCACAAGGACGACAATTTCTATGTTGTGGCGGCCGATGCGGCGCCGCCGGTCAAGCTGGAGAAAAGCGTGGACCTCAAAGGGTGGACGTTCACAATCCAACCGCGCCAGGAGTGGCGCCAGATGTTTGTGGAGGCCTGGCGATTGGAGCGCGATTTCTTTTACGACCGGAACATGAATGGCCTGGACTGGCCGGCCATTCTCAACAGATACCTGCCGGCCGCGAATCGCGTCACCGACAGGGGCGAGTTGAGCGATTTGGTTTCCGAGATGGTCGGCGAATTGTCCGCGCTGCACATCTTTGTGGTCGGGGGCGATTATCGCGAGGGGCCGGACCAGATTCAAATCGGGGCCTTGGGCGCGCGTATGGTCCGCGACCCAGCCGGGGGCGGCTACCGCGTCGCCCACATTTATGAGGCCGATCCGGATTATCCGGAGCGTTCTTCGCCGTTGGTCCGACCGGGAGTGAATGTCCGCGAGGGAGATGTCATTGAAATGATCAACGGCGTGGCGGCTCTTTCCGTTCCCGACCTGGCTGAGTTGCTGCGCAACCAGGCGGGGCGCCAGGTCCTGCTGCGCGTCAAGACACCCGCCGAGCCGGTGTCCCGTGACGTGGTAGTCAGTCCCATCACCGTCGAGCGGGAAGCGGACCTGCGGTATGACGAGTGGGAATACACCCGCCGCCGGCAAGTGGAAGAAATGGGCCAAGGCGACATCGGTTACGTGCATTTGCGGGCGATGGGGTCGGCGGATATTGCCCAATGGGCGCGCGATTTTTATCCCGTCTTCCAGCGCAAAGGATTGATCCTGGACGTGCGGCACAACAATGGAGGCAATATCGACAGTTGGGTTCTTGAGAAGCTGATGCGCAAAGCGTGGTTTTACTGGCAAGGCCGAGTCGGCATGCCGTATTGGAACATGCAATACGCCTTTCGCGGGCACGTGGTGGTGTTGTGCGACCAGCGGACCGCCTCCGATGGCGAGGCCATCAGCGAAGGCTTCAAACGGCTTGGGTTGGGCAAATTAATCGGCATGCGCACGTGGGGAGGGGAAATCTGGCTTTCGTTTGACAATTGGCTCGTGGACAAAGGGATCGCGTCCGCCGCCGAATATGGCGTTTATGGGCCGGAAGGCAAATGGCTTGTCGAAGGCCACGGCGTGGATCCGGACATTGTGGTGGACAACCTGCCGCACGCAACCTTTGGCGGCGAGGATGCGCAATTGAAAAAGGCCATCGAATACTTGCAGGAGCAAATCCGGCGGGAACCCGTGACGGTCCCGCCGCCACCGCCGTACCCGGACAAATCGCGCAAGTAATCCCGGGGGTGGGAAAGTAGATTTATTTCAGCCACAGACTCAGATTGACACCGATCAATCGACGGGGTGTGATAAATGGCTGGGGGCTGTTTTGGTTGCAAAAATGGCAGTGGAATGTTTGTCAGAGGAATGAATCTGTGTCAACAGTAAGAATTGACACCCGCATATCACATCCGAAAACAGCAAAATACAAGGACCCGAACGGCGCTTACTCATTGCGTTTGTAGAATATAAAACCGCTGCGGGTCGGTTGGAGAGACCCTGTTGATCACGGTGATAGTAAAATTCCCACTGACGGTCAAATTATTGGTCGCAACGAACGTCCACTCGTTCAGCGGCAGGTCGAGGTTAGTGCTCGTCCGCACATAATAGGTTCTGCCGGATTGTCCATTGCTCGCATTGAGCACGAGATTTCCTCCGGACAAGCACACGCTGTCGATTTCAAGCGGAGCCGGTACAACACTGATGTCATCAAGTCCAAAAAAACCATCATCAACTTGAAACCCAAATTGAAGAACAGTGTTGGACCCAGTCGGCAAAACCAAAAACTGCATCTTCGTCCAGTCGTTGGCTTCAAGATTCGTCGTGTCAAGAAGAGTGGTTCCATTCCACGAGACGAGCAACAGCCCGGAATTTGTGGAAGGACTGTAAAACCAATACGAAAGCAGATACCCTAATTCAGGAGTAGTCGATAACGTTTGGGAAAGATAACCAATTGAGCCAGACGTCGTCAATACTGCAGCATAATTTCCCAAGTCAGGCGTGATACCAGATACAGCGCCATCGTAGACAAAACTATTCGAGGCGTCTCCAGACAAGGTCCAACCCGTGAAGTCACCTGTTTCAAAAGCGGCGTTCTGAACCAACGTCACATCCAGTACTGCAACAGCACTGGTAACTACACCGGCCCAATTGCTGACAATAACAGAATACGCTCCGGTGTCCGCAAAACCAACGCCACCAATCAGCAGATTACTTGTAGAAAGCGCCATTCGGGTCAGTCCTTGTATTTTGCTGTTTTACGGTTCATTGAAGCGGTCTTTCCAGACGCTCAAGCAAAAGCGCCATTCGGGTCAGTCCTTGTATTTTGCTGTTTTGCGGTTCATTGAACCGGTCTTTCCAGACGCTCACGCATGGTCAGGGCTTCGGCGTAAGCCTTTCAGCGGCAGCCAATTTGCGCTGATTCACATCAAACGTTAGAAATTCCTTCACCCCCAAGTGTAATGCGGTCGCCACATGAAGAACATCAAAACTCCGATGCCCACTCGCAGAGGTGTGCTGTTTGGAGAGGTACTCCGCCCGGCGAAGCACCTCCTGAAAATTGCATGGTGTTGAAACAGCAACACCATTTGCCAAGTCAGTCTCAAACTGAAGAAGAGCCGCTTGCGCATCCGCCGGGGCGATCCCCTCGCGCGGATTGGTGGAGTGCCTCCAAGTCTGAAAACGAAGCAACTGGCGAAACTCATAGGCCAGAAAAGCCGCAACATGAAGCGGTTCGCGCATTGTTGCCGCATGCGCAGCGGCAGAAGGGGAGTTGGACTGCTTCACGTAAAAGGCGCACAGAAAACTTGTGTCCGGGTAAGCTGTCAAGAAAGGTCTCCGCGACTGAGTTCAAGACCTCGCGCAATGTCCGATGAATCGTAGCACGAATCACCGAAAGTTTGTTGCAATCGCGCCATGACATCCGGCATTTTGAATTTACGCGGTGTTGGGCGAGTCGCCGGCATTAGTCTGGCAATCACCTTTCCTGATTTGGTAATATCCACGGACTCGCCCTCCTCAATCCATGCGGCCACACGAGGAAAGTGATTTCGCAAGTCTCTGACGGTCGCTGTTTTCATCGTGAGACAAATATGTCTCACGATCCTTAGGAAGTCAACCGGTAGAGGCGTTGATGGTGGAGGGCGGCGGCGTTGGCTACCCGCGGGTCGTCTGCGACTATGTGCATCTGAACCCGGCGCGAGCCAAGGTCATCGGGGCGGAAGAGCGGTTGGAAAGCTTTGGTTGGAGCAGCTACCCGGCGTATTTGAAGCCGCCCCGTCGGCGGCCCAAATGGCTGCGGGTGGATCGAATGCTGGGGGAGAAGGGCATCGCCAGAGACAGCGTGGCTGGCCGCAAGGAACTGGCGCGGCATACGGACGTTTACGGATGGAAATTATGAACAGGCGGCGTTGCGGGCGGGGGGGATTTTGTCCAGGTGAAACGTCAGGAAGCCGCGCAAGAAAAGGCGAATCTCGGTGGTCTGGGCGGCGCTGAGACGGAGGCGGAAAATCTGCGGCCAATCCATCTCGCGCAGGCGGTCCAGAATCTGTCTTGCGCCCGGTGTCAAGTGGGATTGCGCAAGGGGGGGGCGTTGGCCCAATTCGTCGAGCCACTTGATCTCGAAGGCAAAGACGGTTTGAGGGACGGCGGGGTGGCGGACCAGTTGGCCCAGCAAACCCACGAATTGATCGAACATCGCGCCCAGCGGGGCTTCCGGTTCGGCGGTTTGTTCGATCAGCGCGGCGCAGTAGGAAGCTTGCTGGAGCCAGGCGAGGTCCGTGCGCAAAGCCGCGTGGCTCTCCAGCAGCCGGGCTTCGCGCAAGGTGTGCAGGTCCGAGCGCCTGGAGCGGGCAAAACTGAAGTCCGCCAGATAAAACAAATCCAATTGGCCGCGAAATGGCGATTTGGGGCGTCGCGCGCCTTTGGCCACGGTGGCTAGGCGGCCAAAATCCCGCGTGAGCCATTGCACGATGAGGCTGGTGTCGGTCAAGGGCCGGGTGCGCAGGACCAGGCCGGTCGTGCGCTCCGGGTTCATTGGGAGGACGGAGGCGGGTTTTGGTTTGACAGGGGAGCAATCAGATGTCCGGGATGGTCCGGCGCAATGGCCCCCAGGCTGATGATGAACTTGATACCGTCGGCGACGGACATGTCCAGCTTGACGATGTCGCTCTCCGGCACCAGGACCAGGAAGCCGGAGGTGGGATTGGGGGTGGTGGGGATGAAGACGCTCACCAATTTTTCGTCACCGGGGCCGCACTGTTCGCCTGTGACAAAGCCCACGGCGCGGGAGCGGGCATGAGGGAACGTGACGAGCACGACTTGTTTGAAGGAGGATTTATTGGTGGAAAAGGACTCATTGACCTGCTTGACAGTGCCATAGATTTTGTTCATGAGCGGGATGCGCATCATGGTGTGATCGATCCATTCAAGGGCCTTGCGTGCCAAATAATTGCGGCCAAAGCGACCGGCCAGGCAGATCAAGAAAACGGCCAGCGCCAGCGCCACCCAGCTCCAATACCAGTGAATGGGACCCAATCGGCCGTCGGGCAATTTCTCATGCGTCAGGGATTCGGGCAAAAAAAACAGCAGGGCGTCGGTCACGTTGGAGACGTTGTGGAAAAGCCACGCGAGGACGGCCACGGTAATGACGGCCGGCAGGACCAGCGCCAGGCCCGCGAAGAAATCATCGCGCGACCGCTTAAGAAAATGGTTCTCGTCTAAAGGCATTCCCGGGCCAGTTTGCCCAAGTCCAGCCGCGCCGACAATTCCTTTAAGAGCTTATTTTCCCGGCGCTTCATCGCCCTGCGCAAGGGGGGATCGGCATCGTCGAATCCCTCCAGATGGAGGACGCCATGCACGAGGTAGCGCGCGACCTCCGACTGCCAGGAGGCGCGGAAACGGCGCGCGTGAATCAGCGCGTCATCCATGCAAATAAAAATCTCCCCGTGGAGCCGTGCCTCTGGGGCGCCGTCCTGGTGGTTGAAGGTAATGACGTCGGTGGAGCCTTCATGGCCCAAAAAGGACTCGTTCAGGCGTGTCATTTCCGCGGCGCCAATGACATGGACGCCCAATTCGTATTGACGGCGTTCCAGCAGATCCTCCAGCAGGCATTTTGTCAGGCGCCGCAACCACCGGCGGTCCAGGGGGCACGATTGCTGGCGGTTGGCGACCTGGAGG
>Ga0187860_1002895_pt1 | contig 13817 bp, 11 predicted proteins | sample June2016WEW_10_4_FD_132981 | JGI IMG/M metagenome (GOLD analysis project Ga0187860, IMG submission 132981) | Peatland microbial communities from SPRUCE experiment site at the Marcell Experimental Forest, Minnesota, USA - June2016WEW_10_40 | ecosystem: Environmental > Terrestrial > Soil >... | reverse complement strand
GCGCATGTAGGTGATCAGGCCGATCAGGTTGTATTTATGTGCCCATACATCCCATTCTGTCCAGCGATCCTTGTCCAAATAGGTCCCCAGATAACCATCGGGAAGCTGGCACTTAACCAATTCTGCCGCCACATAATCGAGCTTCTTGCGCAGTGCCGGATCGCCGGTGTAAACCCACGCAAGCGTCGCCGCGTGCAACCATTTGCCCACGTGTTCGCCGTCCCAGGATTGCCGTCCGGGCCGGTTGCGGTATCCCTCCAGCAAACGTGCCGGGTCGAGTTCCGCAAGGCGATTGGCTTCATTGACGTCAATGCGATCGCCAACCCAGCCCGTCAAGCGTACCTGGTCAGGTTGCGTGAAATCCTGTCGATCCGCAATCGCGCAACGCACTTTTTCGGGCACAGGCGTTACTGCTGCCGGCATTGTCAGGTTGACCAAAGCCACCATGGCAACTACAGCCTTCAGTCCAAGATCTCTTTTCCTCATCGCTTCAGATTTCAAATTCTCAGAAACACCCTTTGTTTCAGCCCGTTTCCGCCCGCAGCAGCGCCAGCGGCGGTTGCCGGAGAATGCCCCGAATCATGAGCAACCCGGTGCCCCCCGTCAAAACCGGCGTTGCCACCAGCGCGAGCGCCAGCGGCCCAAGCGCCGGCGCAAAGCGGACGTGAAAAACAAAATGAGCCAGCGCCCACGACGCTCCCAGCGCCAGCATCACCCCGCTCAATGCCGCCAGGACGCCCACGGACACGTACTCCACCAGCAGCACGCCCAGGACCTGCCTGCCGGACGCCCCCAATGTGCGCAGCAAAATACTTTCCCGCACCCGCTGGAAATGGCTCGTCACCAGCGTGCTCACCAAAACGATCACCCCCGTCAGCACCGTGAACAGCGCCATGAACCGGATGACGAGCGAAACCTTCCCCAGTATCGCGTCCAGTGTTTGCAGGATCAGTGTCAAGTCTATGACTGACACGTTTGGAAACGCCTTCACCATCTCCCGCTGCAAGCGCGCCGATTGCGCGCTGGACGCCACTCGCGTGGCCATCACGTTCATCGCCGGGGCGCCCTCCAGCACGCCGAGCGGGAAAAGCATGAAAAAGTTCGGCCGCGCCCGCCGCCAGTTGACTTCGCGCAGGCTGGCCACGCGCGTCGTAATCGGGATTCCCTGCACGTCGAACACCATTTCGTCCCCCAAGCCCACTCCCAGTTCCTTGGCGATGCCCTCCTCCACCGAAATTGGCGCCACCGCGGCGTTGGTCACGCGCCCGATCCACCGCCCGGAGATCACCTTCTCGGCCTCCCGCAAATGGTCGGTGTAGGTGCTGCGATATTCCCGCCGCAGCGTCCACGCCGGAATGTGGCTTTGCTTGCCGGCCAGAAGCGGGTCGATGCTTCGGCCTTTGATCGAACTTAGACGCATGGTGACAATCGGCAATTGGTCCAGCACCGGCAGCCCCTGCGCCCGCACCACGTCAGCCACCGCCCGCGTCTGGGCCGGCTGAATGTCAAAAAGGATTGCGTTGGGCTGGTCTGGCCCGCCCGCCGGCACCAAATCCCGCGTCAGCATCCGCTCAACCAGCCCAATCGACGTCAACAAAAATGTTCCCAGGCCCAGCGAAAATACCAGCAGCAGCGTCCGGTTATTCGGCCGATGCAGGCCGGCCAATCCCTGCCGCACCTCAAACCAGCCCACAAACCCCGACGTCTTGCGCACCGTGTAGATAAGAATTTGCGCCGCCCCCGCCAGCGCCACAAATACCACCGCCAACCCGCCCGCAAAGCCGAGCGCCACGCGCCAGTCCCGCTCCTCCGCGCGGGTCAGCGCCAGGATCGCCGCGCCAAGACCGGCTCCCGCCAGCCATCGTAGCGGGTCGCCCCGGACCGCCGCGGGCTGCCAGACCGCCCGCAGCGCCGCCAGCGGCGATACCCGCCGCACCGCCAGCAACGGCAACAAGGCAAAAAGCAGGCACACCGAAAAACCAATCGCCGCCGCCCGTCCCACCGCCGGCCACGATGTTCTAAACTCAAAGTCAAAGGGAATAAATGCCGCCGCCGCCCGCGGCGCCGCGCTTTGAATCGCCACTCCCAGCATCGCCCCCAACACGGCGCCGATGACGCCAAGCGCAATGCCCTGCGCCAGATAGACGGCGAAGGTCCGCGCCACCGATCCGCCCAGGCAGCGCAACACCGCGACCGTGGGCAGCTTTTGTTTGACATGCGCGTGGATCGCCCCCGCCACGCCCATCCCGCCCAACAGCAGCGCGACCACCCCGGCCAGGCTCAAGAAATGATAAACGTTCTCCATCGCCCGTCCCAACTCCCGCTTGCGTTTGGCCACCGTTTCGTTCGAGAGCCGGAATTGATCCAGTTGCGGCTGGATTGATTTGACCATCGTTTCCACATTGGTCGCGGCGGGGAATTTGAAGAAAGCGGTGTAGCGAACCAGACTTCCCGCGCCCATCAGGCCGGTGGCGGGCAGGTCTTTCATCGGCACGTAAACCCGGGGCGAGATCAACGCCAGCGCGGGGCTTTCGCCCGGCACCTTCTCGAGCGCGCCCAAGATCGGCAGCGTCAACCGGCCCACGCGGACAGTCCCGCCAACCTTGGCGCCGAATTGAATGAGGAGGTTTTCCTCCACCAGCGCGCCCTCCCCGCGCTCGAATTCCCCCGCCGCCGCGGCCGGCTCCGTTTCAAAGCGCCCATAGAAGGGAAATCCCCCGCTCAACGCCCGCACCTGCGCCAGTCGAGTCCCATCGCCGGACGCAAAATACACCATCGAGTTGAACGCGGTTTGGCGCGCTTGCGCTCCGCCCAGTCTGGCGAACAGCCGCTCTTCGGCAACCGAAAACGGCTGGTGCGAACTCAATGAAAGGTCGGCCCCAAGCAATGTCTTGGCCTGCTCCTCGACGGCGCGCTCCAGGTTGCCGCCCAGCGACCCTATGGCGGCCAGCGCGGCCACGCCCATCACGATGGAGAGCGAAAACAACACCAACCGGCCCCGGCTGGTGCGGCTGTCGCGCCAGCACATCCGCCACGTCCACGGGTCGAACATATATTTGACTGCGCCACTCATTCGGACACAATCATCGCGCCGCCCTTGAGCCGGATCACCCGCCCTGCCCGCCCGGCTAATTCCGGGTCGTGCGTGACAATGACCAGGGTCGTGCCAAAGGAGGCGTTGAGGGCGAACAAATTCTCGATGACAAGCCGGCCCGTCTCCGCGTCCAGGTTTCCCGTCGGTTCATCGGCAAAGAGGATTTTTGGCCTGTTGATAAACGCCCGCGCCAGCGCGGCCCTTTGTTGCTCGCCGCCGGACAACTGCGCCGGATAATGGCGCAAACGCCCGCCCAGACCCACGCGTTCGAGCAATTCACGGGCGGCCGCCTCGGCCCCGCGCCAGCCCCGCAGTTCCATCGGCACCATCACGTTCTCCAGTGCCGTCAGCGTCGGGATCAACTGAAAATTCTGGAAAACAAACCCCACGATTTCGTTGCGCACACGCGCGCGCCCATTCTCATCCAGCCCCCCGAGGTCGATTCCATCCAGCAGCACTGTCCCGGCGCTCGGCTGGTCCAGCCCTGCGCACAATCCGAGCAGCGTCGTTTTCCCGCTGCCCGACGGCCCGGCAATCGCGCAACTGGACCCCGCCGCGACCGCAAACGTAATGTCCCTCACCACCGTCAGCCAGCCGCTTCCATTCGGATACGTTTTGGACAGGCTGCGGACCTCCAGCATCGTCCGCTCTTCCTTGCGCCCCTCTGATAATTGGTCAACCATGCCGCGATGAACTCTGCCAGAAGGCACCTCCTCAAAGCGATGATTTTGGCGCTCGTCGCGCCGGTTGTTCACCTGCGCGCCGCCCAGCCCAAAACGGTGCTCGTCCTGGGCGACAGTCTGGCCGCCGGACTGGGCGTCGATCCCGCCCAAGCATTCCCGGCCTTGTTGGAGAACAAAATCCAAGCCGCCGGCCTGGCCTTCACCGTCGTCAACGCCGGCATCAGCGGCGACACGACGGCCGACGGTCTGGCGCGCCTGAACTGGCTGCTGCGCCGCAAAATCGACGTGTTGATCGTCGAATTAGGCGGCAACGACGGTCTGCGCGGCCTGCCCCCCGCCACCACAGAATCCAACCTCCAAGCCATCATCGATCAAGCCAGGGAAAAATACCCCCGGATTCAATTCGTCATCGCCGGCATGAAAATGCCCCCTAACATGGGCCAGGATTACGACCGGGCCTTCGCCAAGATCTTCCCCGACATTGCCAAAAAATGCCACGCCGCCCTCATCCCCTTCCTGCTTGAAGGCGTCGGCGGCGATCCCCACCTCAACCAACCCGACGGCATCCACCCGACACCCGACGGCCACAAAATCGTCGCCGACAACGTCTGGAAAGTCTTGCGTCCGCTTCTGGAAGGGAAATGATAGCGGCACTATGATTACTGAAATCGCATTCATTGGCATTCCTGCCACTGACATGAAACGCTCCCGCGCCTTCTACGAAGGTGTCCTGGGCTTGAAATGCACTCACGAGGCGCCCGGGGTCAACTGGGTTGAATACGACATCGGCGCCGGCACCATTGGCATCGGCTCCTACCCGGATTGGAAACCCTCCGATCAGGGGACGATTGTTGCGTTTGAAGTCGCCGACCTGGAGGCGGAAATGGCGCGGCTCAAAGCGCAAGGAGTTCCCGTTGTTCTTGACACCATGGACACGCCCGTCTGCCGCTGCGCGATGATCTGCGATCCCGACGGCAACAAAATCATGATCCACAAGCGCAAGAGCTGATGTCGCGCCGCTGTCAACTTGCCGGTTGGCTCGCCGTTCTCGCCGCGGTGGCTTTTGCCCGCGCCGACGACGAAAACGCCGCCCGCTGGGCCTTTGAGCCGTCGCGGGATGAGTTTCGCGCCGACGCGCTCCTGGACTTGCGCAGCCTGAATGAAAAAGTCGCCGGAGAACACGGCTTTGTGACCCGCTCCGCCGACGGGAATGATTTTCTCCTCGGCGACGGCTCGCCCGCTCGTTTCTGGGCCGTCAGCGACGCCGCGTTCGACAAAGACCTCGCCCGTCATGCGCGCTTTCTCGCCAAACGGGGCGTCAACATGGTGCGGTTTCACTGCAATATAACGCCCACCAACGATGACCTCTTGAGCATCGATCTAGGCGACCGCGACTGTCTCTGGAAGGGAATCGCCGCGATGAGGTCCGAGGGCATTTACGTCACCTACTCGCCCTATTGGGCCGGGCCGGCGCGGATCAAGCCTTCCATGGGCGTCCTCGACACCGGCGGCGGCGGCAACTGGGGCTTGTTGTTTTTCGATCCCAACCTCCAGGCCGCTTACAAACATTGGCTCAAGCGCGTGTTCACCGAGAAAAACCCCTACACGGGTTTGCCGCTCTCGCAGGACCCGGCTTTGGCGATTATTGAAATTCAAAACGAAGACTCGCTCCTGTTCTGGACCAGCCAGGGCATCAAAGGCCCGGCTAAAAAAGAACTCCGCCGCCAATTCGGCAGCTTCCTCGTCAAGAAATACGGCTCGCTCGCCAAGGCCGCCGCGGGCTGGAACGGCGCCCAGCCTTCGCCAGACCAGGATGCGCCGGACAACTTCGCCCAAGGCGAGGCCGCTCTCTACATTGTGTGGGAGTTGACGCAGCATCGCGGCAACGACGGCCAGCAGCGGCGCTGCGCGGACCAAATGCAGTTTTTCACCCAGACGATGTTTCAGTTCAATAAGATGATCGGCGAGTATCTGAAGAACGAACTGGGATGCAGACAACTGGTCAACGCCGGCAACTGGCGCACCGCGGATAACGTCACCATGCTCGACGCCGAACGCTGGTCCTACACCCCCAACGACGTCATGGCTGTCAATCGTTACTTTACCGGCGCCCATGAGGGGCCGAATAACGGTTGGGCTATTTGCAACGGCGACCGTTTCACCGACGATTCCGTTCTGCCGCGCCCACGCGAGTTCCCGCTCACCCTTAAACAAGTGGAGGGCTTCCCCATGATCATCACCGAAAGCTCCTGGGTGCCGCCGCTGGGCTATCAATCCGAAGGCCCATTCCTGGTCGCCGCGTACCAATCGCTGACCGGGATCGACGCCTTCTATTGGTTTTCCACCGCCGAAGAAGACTGGCGCCAGCCCGGCTCGGCCAATGGTTTCCTGCCCTCCGAAGGCAAATGGGTCTGCGCCACCCCGATGCTCATGGGCCAATGGCCCGCGGCCGCATTGATGTACCGGATGCGCTATGTCGCCCAAGGCCAGCCGGTGGTTTCTGAACAACGCTCCCTGGACGATCTTTGGCGCCGGCTCGCGCCGAGCATTGCCGAAGACCCCGGTTATGACCCAAACCGCGACACGCCCGGCCAGCCGCGGGCCTCCACTGTTCAGAACGGTATCAACCCGTTGGCATTCCTTGTTGGGCCGGTGCAAGTCAAGTATAGCGTCAAACCGGCCATGAGCCGAGTGACCGACTTCAGCCCATACATTCATGAAGATCGCAAGGTCATCGACTCCATCACCGGCCAGTTGCGGTGGGACTATGACAAGGGCCTCTGCCTGTTGAACTCCCCCAAGGCACAAGGCGTCACCGGCTTTCTGCGCTCTCAGGGCGTTCTCGCCCTTGGCGATCTTGAAATCCAATCCCACAATGACTATGCGACCGTCCTGGCCGTGGCGATGGATGACAAACCGCTGAAAGACTCCGACAGAATCCTCGTCCAGGTCGGAACCACCGAACGTCCCGCCGGTTGGAAGACCAAGCCGGCCCAGGTTGCCGGCCATCCGGGCCAGGAAATCCTCAGCTTCGGCCATGCCCCCTGGATGATTGTCCGCGCCGACGTGACCCTCACCGTGAAGAATCCAAGGATTTCCCGCGCTTGCGTCCTCGATCCAAATGGAATGCCTCTCAAGGAGATTGCGCTCCAAAACTCGCCGCGCGGCGCCTCGTTCATATTCCCGCCCGACGCCCTTTACGTTGTCTTGCGGAGCAACCTTCCCTGACTACCGCCCCGCCACTGAAACGGCCGTCTTGATCGACGCCGCGATGTAACACTGCTCGTGCGCGCCCTCATGCAGCCGCGCTTCCTCCTCCGCCGTGGGCGTCTTGGCGCCGCTGTAGGCGATCTTGGGATGCAGCGTAATCGCGCTCATCCACGGAACTCCCTTTTGGTTCTTGGCCATCACCCCCACCGCCTCATCCTCGTAGCTGTCCACCTGGAACCCTTGCTTGCCCGCCAGGTAGAGATACGTCAGCATGTGGCAACTGGAAACCGACGCCACATAAGCCTCCTCGGGATCGACATTCGCCGGATTGCTCCACGGTGGTGGCACGACCGACGGCGAGGGCGACGCCGGCACGACCACCCCGCCATCAAAAGTCCATGTGTGTTCACGCGAGTACCGCCCCTTGAGAAAATCCGGGCTTGTCCGCTTCCAACGAATGATTGCTTTGTATTCTGACATACCTTCAAAACCCGCATGATCAAACACCCCGGCGGGATGTCAAGCCAGCCGCGACAAAAAACCCGCCGCCGGTTTTTGGGCATGGTGAAAAGGGAGGAGTGAGCGGAGAACGTTGAGGCCGCAAAGGCTGAACCGTGCGGCGGTGAAAGGGCAAAAGACGGATGCGTGTCGTTCATAAAAACCTGAAGGAATCCAAATTAGTGTTTCGAAATTGATAAGTTTTGCTTATGGAAGCGCCGTCATTCTGGCTGCAAGTGGTTTTAGCGCAATGAGTTGAGGTTCGCCCTCCGGGTGGCAGAGGGCTGGAATTAGAGTTGAAAAAGATGAGAATAGAGGGAAACGGTTGAAGGTCGGGAATTGTAATTGTTTTGGCGTCTTGGGGACTTTGCTGCTTTGCGTTAAAGGCGGCGGCAGGCTCCTGCGGACACGGAGCGAGGGTTCTGGAACCCGCCACGGCGCGGCAAACGCGGCGGCAGTTGCGGCCTGGCGAACGCCGCCAGGCGATGGACGTAGTTGTCCTCATGCGCAGGAGTTGATCACATTTCCACGAGGGAGGAAAACCGACTGGGGGAAAAAATGCAGAATTATTGAAGATTTATTTCGGCCACAGATGGACTTGGATTGACACCGACGAATCGAAAGGGTGTGACGCACGGCTGGGCGCTGGTTTCCAGTGCAAAAATGGCAGCGGAATGTTCGCCAGAGGAATGTTCTGACCCCTGAACGCCGGAGTGCGTTAAGAGTCATTCCAGCGCCTCTCTGACCCGGCTCAAATCACCCACGGAGACGCATTCGATCTTTTGGTCCATCGGGTAGCCGGTCTGGCCGGGATAAACCACCCACAGCCGCGCCAGTTTCAAATCCTCCATCGCAATTCGCATCGACTTGGTGATGGCCGGGGCGTCCTGGTATTTGACCTCAAAGCCCCAGCGTTTTCCTTTGGCGAGAACCATCAAGTCCAGTTCGGCCCGGCTGTGGGTGGCCCAGAAAAAGGCGTTGCGTTCTCCAGCCCACGAGAGGATTTGCTCGATCACAAATCCCTCCCAGGAGGCCCCCAGCTTGGGATGCGCCTGCAAGGCTGGAAAATCCGGGATGCCCAGCAGCGCGTGCAGCAACCCTGAGTCCCGCACGTAAACCTTGGGCGATTTCACGACGCGTTTGCCCAAGTTCTCGAACCACGGCTGCAACTGCCGCACGACATAGGCTCCGGTGAGGAGATCAAGGTATTTCCGCGCCGTGTGATGCGACACTCCCAGGGAAGCGCCGATTTCGGAGCCGTTCCAGACTTGCCCGTGATAGTGCGAAACCATCGTCCAGAATCGGCGCAACGTCTCAGCCGGTATCTGTACCCCCAACTGCGGCATGTCCCGCTCCAGAAACGTCCGCACGAAACTCAACCGCCACTGGCGGCTGTCTTCATCGTTATCGGCCAGAAACGACAAGGGAAACCCTCCCCGCAGCCAGAGCCTTTGGCGTTGTTCATCGCCCACTTCCTCCAGAGTAAACCCGCTCATGTCCACAAAATAAATCCTCCCCGCCAGGCTGTCCGACGCTTGCCGCACCAAGTCGGGCGATGCGCTCCCCAGGACGAGGAATCGGCAGGGCAGCGGCTTTCGGTCAGCCAGCACGCGCAACAACATCGTCAGCTCAGGGCGCCGTTGGATTTCATCGAGGATCACCACCCCCCTCAGCGGCTCCAACGCCAACTGCGGATTGGCCAACCGCGCCTGGTCGAGTGGATTCTCCAAGTCGAAATACGCGGCGTTCTTTTTCCGCCCGATCTCCCGCGCCAAGGTGGTCTTGCCGCACTGGCGCGGTCCCAGGATCGCCGTGACGGGATTCCGCTTGAGGCCGTATTCGACCTGTCGCAGCAGTTCTAGTCGTTCAATCATGTATGAAATATGGAAGGGCGTCTTCCACAATGCAAGGACAGGATGAAGGGGATTTCCTTGAACAAAGCTCGTCGCCTCCGGTTCGCCCAGCGGCAAAACCCCGGCGCGATAATCGAGTGGCTGATTTATCTTCAACCTTTAATGCTGTCAACCTTTAATGCTTGCAAAATGGCTGGTGGGACGGCAAGTTCTCGGCAGTCGCAACGCAATGGCACCACGCGGATGAGGACGGCCAAACAACTGATCGAAAGCTTCGACACCATCAGCAACCGCACGCAAGCGCAATCCGGGAGCGAGCTGGCCGGGGCCAAGTTGCGCGTGGCATATTACGCTTTTGCGATCAAGCGTTGTGAAACCCTTCACGATGATGATCAAATGAAAACATGCCAATTTCCCAAGACTGACCTGAATGACGCTTACGAGCGCCGCACTTGTGCAAACCAGAAATACGCGATTATGCGGGACAGCCCGTTTACGTTTATGCTGTGGGATCTGAACGCACAGGCGTTTGGCGGCGTTAACCAGTAAAACCCGATCGCAGTAATGTATTTAGCATACCAATATGTCGCAATTACGCTGATGGTTGCCGAGGTTAACTTCATCGGGCCAAGACTTGACCTGCCCGTGCATTTTCCTCTGTATATGGAGGATTTGAAGCATGCATCTGTTGCTCCGCCAGACTTGAACTGGGCCTCGGGGAACGTAGGTGTGGAGAATTGGATGTTCTATTTTTCACACGACGGACGACTCTGTTTTATAGAGAATACCGGAGTGTTAAGGGCCTGGGGACAATTTGGCGTTCGCGGAAGGAACGAGATGCTCTTGCACCAGAGGTCGCTCATTGACACGAATGACGCCTATGTGATGGTTACCAATTTGTTGGAGCGGATGTATGTTAATGTTGCGGCGTTGGAGAAGCAGATGCCAATCGACATAAAGCGCGACTTTCGCTGGAAGGACTACGCAGTCAACGGAACCAAAGAGTTTTTGCCCATTTTCGACGTTACATGGGGTGTCGATCCAAGATTTACGGACGTTAAAGCGCCGAGGTTGCACATTGTAATCGATGGCACCAAAAAGGAGTTTGTCGAAATCCGCCTTGAGGACGATTCCATTTCTCAACGCCCGCCGGGACTGATCAAAAACCGTGATGAATTGCTCAAAATCTCCGATGCTGAGTTTTTGAAGTATTCGGATCAACAGCGGAAAGATCTGGTGACAAAGTTCGCTGTTATCAGTTATGATTCGGCTAAAGAAGAAAGGAATCCGCCAGCAGAAAGAGCTATTTCTTGTCCGACGAATGCACGTACCAACGGCAATTAGGGCCTAAAGTTTCGGTCCTATAATTGTGACAGTATTCATTTCTCTTAGGGTAATCTATACATTCCATCTTTGTCACATTCCAAGGTGTCATAATTCCAAGACTGACCATTCTGAGGATTGATGGTCAGTGCCTGGGCAAATGGTGCATCAGTTCCATGGCCCACGGAGTGAGCGCCATGCTCGTGGCGTCGAAGAACCCGTGCGCGAACACCGCCGGCCAAATTGAACGATGGAACACCATGATGAGTCCCAGGCCCAGCCCAAGCAGGCCACCAAACAACGCAGCCAAAATGCCCATTGACAAATGGGCAAGCCCGAAAATGACCGCCGCGATGAATACGGCGCAGACCTGGCCAACGGTGGAACCGAATTGGCGCGGCCAAAGCGTTCTCATACCCGCCAGAAATGAGGAGCGCCAAAGTTCCTCGCGCAATCCGGCCACCGCGAAACTGACAACGGTCAGCGTCAGCCACAAGTAGGCGGGGTTATCGCGCAAGGCCTTGACGTCAACCGCATTTTCAATTCCGGGCCGGTTTTTCGCGAAAAAATCGTGCAGTGAGTCCATCGTCATCAAGTGAGTTGCCAGCAGGACTGCCGCTACAAGGACGGTCACAATGCCCACGGCGATGCGCAGGCCAACCGAATATGCGGCTCCGAGCAACACCGGCATGACATTCGCGCGCCAGCGCAAAAGCAAATCGTCGATGGAGGCGCGGGACGCCAGCCACGCAATGCCAAAGACAAATCCGAACCACAGCAACTCCATCGCGCAAATGAAGAGAAGACCGCTGGCGGTGTGGGAAAGCATCGGATGATGTGACTTGTTGCGGGCCAATCCAACGGTTGCCGCGACGAACATATAAGAGCTGACAAGGATGAGATGAATCCACCAGCGCCGGCGGCTAATCGGCTTGGGTTCGTGGATGGGTGGCGGTATGGATTCCATCTCTGGGGCAACATCGTGCCTGCTTGGCGCTTGGGTTGCAAGCGATTAGGTTGAGCCATTCCCACCCGCACGCACATTGATCCCGAGAATTCCGCTTAAGCAATTGGCGAGGGGAGTTAATTCAAACACAAATCTGGCGGGGGCGGTGTCCATTCTGTGAATGCGATCTCAGCCACAAGCGCGGCGGTGGGTCAATGGGGCCGTCTTTTGGGTGGTCTTTGCCATCGGGTTGGGGGTGTTGAGGAGCCGGCTTGCGCCGACGCCGGATGAGTGGATGCTCGACTTGACAAATAATCCCGACAAGTTTTTCCTGTGGGGAACGACAACGAACTTCCATTATACGTTCACCTACGATCCGCACGCGGCGGACGAATGGCGTTTTGAGTCGGGGAATTCATTGTCCGCGCCGGACCAGGGAAGGAACCAATGACGTTTTTGGAAGAGCTTTTTGGTTCTTAATGTATTACCGGGCTTTAATGAATATGAGGCCGTTAATAGCGGGGAATGTAACTGACGAAGGCCACTTGCGTGCTGTCGGGCGACCATGAGGGGACGTTGATGGTGCCTTGTCCGCCGAAGAGTTTTGCCAGCACGTCGATGTTGCCACCCGCCGCCGGCATCAGGCGCAGCATCACGTCCTTGTCCGGCGGGTGGCGCGTTACCTTTTTGGGATAGGAGAGGAAAACGATCCACTGGCCGTCAGGCGAGGGATGGGGGAACCAGTTGTGGAAATCGTCGGAAGTAACCTGTTCCTGAGCGGCGCCGTCGGGTTTCATCCGCCAAATCTGCATCCGGCCGCTGGCGACGGAATTGAAGTAAATAAAGCGGCCGTCGGGCGAATAGTCCGGGCTGTCATTAAAGGCGCGGGAGGTCGTGAGGCGTTTTTCCTCACCGCCAGTTATGGGGATGGTATAGACGTCATAGCTGCCGTGGCGCTCGCCGCAGAAGGCCAGCATCTGGCCGTCGGGGGACCAGCCGTGCCAATAGGAAGGGGCGGCGGTGGTGATGGGGCGCGGGGCGCCGCCGGCAAGGGGGAGCAAATAAATCAACCATTTGCCGTTCTGGGTTTGGTCGCTGAAGGCCAATTGAGTTCCGTCCGGGGAGAGGCCGTGATCGTTGTCGCAATGATGGGCGAAGCCGGTGTCAATCATTTCCGGACGGCCCCCGGCCACGGGCAGCCGCCAGAGAAGACCATCGCGGTTGAAGATGAACTCCTTGCCGTCATGCGTCCAGTTGGGCGCTTCGATAAGATTGGTCGTATAATATATGGCGCGCCGGTCTTTGGAGCGGATGTCCACGACTTCCAAGGTGCTGCCGCCGTGGGAGGGCGCGCCGGAAACCGGCCGCAGCGGCGTTACTTCAACATGGGAGAATTCAGCCGTGGCGACGGCATCGGCGTCATGCGCACAAACACCCAGACCGACATAATAGGGGTCTTCAAGGCTTACGCGAAAGGCCCCGCCCGCTGGGTGCAACGGCTCCGCAGTTGCGGCCACGGACATGAAGACGTAGTCGCCGCGCTTTTCGATGGCAAGGCGAGGCGGCGCGGAAACATTGGCCTGGATTTCGCGGGTGGGCGCGCCATTGCTTTCGCGATATTGGAGGGAAGTCAGGCCGTTGCCGTGCAGAGCGGCGTCCGCGTAGAGGGAATCCGGCGCCAGGGATTGGCGAATGAGCAGGCAGGCCTTGCGATGCGGAGCGCCGTCGGTGTCAAGAACACGAATATCCGCCGTCACGCGCGCGTCGCCAGAGATTTTCTTCCAGACAAAATGGAAGGCATCATTGGCGAACCACATATTGCTTCCGCTCCCGGAAACAATGTAGCAGTCTCGCGAGGTTTCGAAGCGCGCTCCGCCCTCGTGCCGGACGTCTCCGACATCACATTGTCCGGAAAAGGCGCCCAACACGTCAGCCCCGCGCGCCAGGCTGCCGCCGCAAAGCAAGAACGCCAATCCAAGCCGGAAACAAGACAACGGTAAAATCATGGGTGGCTGTGTAAGAGCAGCAATGCGTTGAGACAAGGTTATTATGAAGAGGAGACCCAGCGATTGAAGTTTGGTCATTGAGAATTTGTCATTTGTTATCTCAGCAATGGCGCCATGATGTCCACGGAAGAAAGGTGGTTTTCATGGCCGGCTCGACGGTTCGACCGGGCGGCCCTCGAGGCTTTTTCCCACCGGGAATGTGAT
>Ga0187860_1002885_pt1 | contig 13861 bp, 8 predicted proteins | sample June2016WEW_10_4_FD_132981 | JGI IMG/M metagenome (GOLD analysis project Ga0187860, IMG submission 132981) | Peatland microbial communities from SPRUCE experiment site at the Marcell Experimental Forest, Minnesota, USA - June2016WEW_10_40 | ecosystem: Environmental > Terrestrial > Soil > Wetlands... | reverse complement strand
TCAAGGCCCGGCTGCCGCTCCTCGTACCAGAACGCGGCGGATTCCTGTTCCTCGTCAGCTTCAGGGTGGTTGACGACGCGTACGACCCCTTTGAGACCCGCGGTGTTCGTGCGGTCCGACACCGACGCTAGCCGCGAAGTGTTGTCGTACTAATAGTCAAAACGAATGCGCGTGAAATGTTAAATGTTAAGATGCGGTACTATTGGCCTCTACCGATCCTTTGACTCCCGATCGTCCCGGAAAATCGACCGCCGTTCATTGCCACGCCCGGTGACATGATACCACTCGCCGACACGCTCAATGCGCAATGGTCTCGACATGGCTGCATCCTGGCACGACCCGCCTCAAACGTCAAATGTTAAATGTTAAGATGTGACTCCGATCCTTTGACTCACTCCGATCCTTTGACTCCGGTACTGTTGGCCTTCGCTCTTGTTCAAAAAGTCGCGACACATCACTTATCATGCTTGACGTTCAAACACCGTTCTGGCAGCCTTGCCAGTGGATGAATCAGGAGCCCACAAAGCTTGGATTCGGTGCAAGCCTGGCCTGTTGCTTTATTGTTGGCGCGGCACTCCGCATGGGCGGTGTGCAATATGGTTTTTCTTGCGTCATCATCATGTTTTTCTTACTGGCGGCTGCGGGGCGTTGCGCCGTATCTGAGTTGCTGATAGTGGCAAGTGTTTGCGGAGGAAAAGTCCTGTGCGAAGGGATGCACTTGTTAATATTGGATGCAACGAATCCAAGCATGTATCGCCTTTCCCTCATTTTGGAACCAGTTGCCGTCGCAGTTATTGCGATAGCTTTGCTAATCACCCATAAGCCGGCATTGGCTTGGTGTCTGATCACTTACTCGGCGCTGATGTTTGTGCTGCTCTTATGGTTGGAGTTGTTTCATCGCCCAACTTCGTCTAGATCAAGGGTGGCGTATTCCGACGCAATAATTAGTGTTTTATTCGTCGGCCTGCTTGTGCGCTGGCTAAGAAACAATAGAAGCACAATACCTTGCTGACCAATTTGGGATCTCACTCCCCAAAAAGTCAGGCCATCCATCAATTTGCGCGGAAAGATTGCCATCAAATATCGTGCGCGCTCTCAAAAGCAAACCCGGTTACGTCAAAAAAAACATACCTCAATTCTCGCAATGTCACTTTTTGCCTCATGTGCTGGTTCAGACGGATACGTTCAGGTGAACGGGATTGATTTGTATATTCGACAAGGCGCCGGAGCAAAAGTCTCCGAGCGGGAGTTCAGTCACAACTCAATCCCTATTGCAACTCAAAGGGTTAGCGACGGTTACGAATGCGCCGCGGCGCGAAGCCGGTGATCTGCCTTATGGCGCGGGCGATGCGGGTGGAAGGGCGATTTTGATTTCGCATTGTTTTTCAAGTTCGCCGAGCCACTGGCGGGCGCGGGAATCGAATCCCTCGATCTCCTTTTCCACAACCCGTTTGCAATAGGTCTTGCCGTCTGTCAGCGTGGCCAGGAACTCAATGGCGCCCAGGCCGTGCCCAGGGGCCGGGGCGGCGGAGACCCATTCCAAGTTCGTTTTAAGCGCGGTGACGTTCGCCTTCTCCTTGGCCAGCCATTGCTGGAAGGAGTCTTTGGTGATCCCCGTTTCCTCCAAGAACTTGATTGTGTCCACGGGCAGTTCCTGGCACCGGGCCACGACAAAATCCCGTTCCAGAAAGGAGAGAAGGTTTCCCGCCTTCGGCCCGTTCTCGCGATCGAGCAGGACACGGTAAATGGCTTTGAAGGCGGCCGGTTGGTCGATGGGCGTCAGGCGGGCGGCGTTGAAAATGCAGACTTGCAACGGGTCCCCCGCCCACCTGGCCGCCGGCAACAGTTTTGCCAGGGTATGCAGAAAGGCGCGCTGGGTGGCGGACAATTCGTGCGCCCGCGCGGGGAGGCTGTCCTGCAATCGGGTCTTCTCCTCTTCCGTGGCATAGTGTTCCACCCAATAGCGGGCGGCGCGGATGCGCAATTGCAGGTGATGCCGCTCCAATTCCGTGAATGGGGTGCCTTTGCGCTTCTCCAATTCCCGCGTGATGTCCAGATGCGGCATCTGTGTCAGCGCGGCGACCAGTTGGAAGTCGGCCAGCCAATGGTCCGGCTCGGCGTTGACCTCGGACAATTCGTAAATCCGCCGGTCACCCGCGTCCGCCTTGGGATCGTGATGATACTTGTGATGGTAGCGGTCAAAGTCGTTGAAGAGTTTGATGATATGGACCTCCGACGGCTCGAAATTGACGGGCTGGCGCGGGAAGGGACGGATGAGAAGAAAGCGCAGGATTTCCGGCGGCAGAAAGTCCGCCATCTCGCGAGAGGTCGCACCCACCCCTTTGCTGGAGCTCATCTTGGCGCCGCCCACCAGGAAGAAGTCGTAAGGACAATTCAAGGGCGGCTCCTGGCCGAAGATGGCGCGCAGACACGCCATGGCCACGTCGCGCGAACCGCCCTTGGTACTGTGGTCCTGGCCGGCGCCTTCAATGGTCACGGGGAAAGTCCGCCATTTGGCGCACCATTCCAGTTTCCACGGCAGCTTGCCGTTGCCGTTGAAGGGGGACACTTTGCCGCGGTGACCGCAGCCTTTGGCCCATTTCACCAGGCCCGGCCGGCACTCGTAGGTTACCTCCTTGCCATCATAAGCGGTGACAACAGTGGTGCCGACACGTCCGCAATTCTCGCACACCACTTGGAAGGGATGCCAATCGGCGGAGCGCTCCGCGCCGCTGACCTCCTTGTAGATGCGGCGGACAACGTCGGCCTTGCGCAGAATGGAATCGATCGCCTCGTTGAACTTGCCGCCGCGATAAATGTCGCGCATCCGGTAGAACTCGGGGCGGATGCCCAACTCGGCAAACACGCTGAAAAACTCCGAGATATAATGCTCGGCCATGTCGGTGGCATTGGAGCCGGGCGGCGGCGGCGTGTTGCACAGGGGCGCGCCCAGATACTTCTCGAAGTGTTCGGCCTGGCCGTAAGGGATTTCATCCACCGGATCGTAGTCATCGACGCCAAAGAGATAGCGCACCGGAACGCCCCTGGCCTTGAGCGTGCGGAAAATGGCGTCATGAATCAGCGGCCCGCGCAACGCGCCGACATGGGCGCGACCCGAGGGCGTCTTGGAGTCGTTAATGATCTGCGGCCCGGCTATCGTTTCCACCAATTGGTCACACCAAAACATAATCGTTGTCCGTTTGTTCCAGAAATATAAAGCCGCAAGCCGCCGCTAGTCAGCGGTCCTGCAGACTATGCACCCACTGGACGGCGTGCTGCAGCAACTGCGTGCCGTCCTCCAGCTTGAGTTTTTCTTTGATGCGCGCGCGGTAGGACTCGACTGTTTTGATGCCCAAATGCAGTTCGGCGGCAATGCGCCGCGTCCCCTGCCCTCGGCCGATGAGTTGAAAGACTTCCAATTCCCGGTCGGTCAACCGTTCGATAGGCGATTTCTCCTCATGGGCGCGGCCGAGGACCATTTTGTGGACCATGCGGGAGGCCATTTTTTCGCTGATATAAATCTGGCCGTCCAGGACCTGGCGGATGGCCAGGAGTATCCGCTTGGTGGCTTCCTGCTTGGTGATGTAGCCCTTGGCCCCCGCGCGCAACACCCGCTCGGCATAGAGGGATTCGTCATGCATCGACAGGACCAGCACCGGGAGCGAGGGAAGACGGGCCTGCAAGTCTTTGACCAACTCCAGCCCATGGGTTGATTTGAGGGAAATATCGGCGATGACGATGTCCGGTTTGGTGGCTTCGATCTTCTCGAGGGCCTCATGCGTGTCCTCGGCCTCGCCGCAAACGATCATGTCGTTCTCGCGCTCGATCAACTGGGTGAGCCACTCGCGCACCAGGGGATGATCATCGACCAGAAAGACTTTGGCCTCGGCGGCTTCGGGCTTGGATCGCGTAACCGTGTTCATGGTGATCAAACTTTCTGCGCCAGCGCCTCGCCTTTTGCGGCGATGTTTTCGTTATGAAAGGAGCACAGAACGATGGTCCCGCCGCCGGCTCCCCGCCGGATGTCCAGGGAGGCGCCGATCATTTTGGCGCGATAATTCATGATATGCAGGCCCATTCCCCCGCTCGATCCAAGGTGGTCTGGAAAGCCGACTCCATCGTCCTTGACGGTGAGAATGACCTCGTCGTCCACTGCGCCGAGGGCGATGGAGATGTTTTTGCAATGCCCATGCTTGACAGCGTTGTTGACGGCTTCCTGGGCGATGCGGTAAAGGTTGTTGCCCGCCACCTGATCGTAAATAAGGACCTGTTCCTCGCACGAGACATGACAGGAGACGCTGTTGCGGGCCTGCACCATCGTGGCGAATTCCTCCAGCGCCGACGCCAGCCCGTCCACTTCCAGCCTCACTGGATAGAGCCCGCGCGCCAGGTGTTGGGCCTGGGAGATGCCCTCGTTGACCATTTCGGCGATTGTTTCCGCCTGGGCCGCCTCGGCCAGTTTGTAACGCTCGAGCTTTTCGCGCAACAACTCGGCGGCAAAGCCGATGCTCACCAGGTGCTGGCACAAGCTGTCATGCAAATCCTGTCCGATGCGCCGCTGCTCGCGGTCGCTGATTTCGGCCACTTGCTTCTCCATCAGCTTGCGGGCGCTCATGTCCGTATAGACCACCACGCCGCCCTGGATGCGGCCCTGCTCATCCACCAGCGGACGCCCGGTCGCCGTCAGCCAAACCCCCTCGGCGGCATCGCTCAGGTGCAGGAAGATTTCGGCTCCATCAATGACCTCCCCGCGCATGGCGCGCAACAAAGGGTGTTCGTTGGTGGGGTAGGTGTTCAGGGTGTCGCGCAAATAAGTCAGGCAGCCCCCAGGCGAATCGCCTTGGGTGACGGTTCCCAACCCGGCCCGAATCAACCGCTCGGCGGCGGGATTGAAGAGAAGAATCTCCCCCTTGGCGTCGGCCACGATGACGCCGTCGCCCATGCTGTTGAGAATGGATTGGAGGATGCTGGTCTGCCGGCGCAAGGCGGCTTCGGAGCGGGCCAATTGCTCGGCGCGTTGCGCGTAGGCGGCGCTGCGCTCGGCCACGCGCTGCTCGAGGGTTTCGTTGAGCGCTTTCAGTTCGGCTTGAGCCCGCGTCCGGTCGAGCACTTCGGCCTGCAAGGCCTCGTTGGTCAGGGCCAGTTCCTTGGTGCGCTCGCGCACGCGCGATTCCAAGCCCTCCTGCGACGCGCGCAAGACCTGCTCGACCTTTTTGCGCTCGGCGACCTCGGCGGTCAAGACCGCCAGCAGGACGAACATGCCCAGGCGCTGAGTCCCGTTCCAAAGCAGACCCAGGTGATCGTCAATGTAACCGGGGTCGAGGTACTTGGCCGCATACCAGATCAGTGCCGAAACCAGGCCAATGGCCATGCCCGGCCATCTGCCGGCAAACCAGGAAACGAAACAGATCGGAACGGCATAAAAGATCGTCAGCGCGATCATCGGCCCGGTCACGTAATCCAATTCGCCAATGTAAATCACCAGAACCAACCCCATCAGGATCAGTGTGGCGCGCGATCTCCGACCCAGATATTCGATGATGACCTTCACTGTGACCACTTGCAGATTGTCTGGCACTTTTATCACAAACGCGGCCTGGACGCAAGGCAAACCCCGCGGCGAAAGTTGGTTCGACAAATGCTTCACATCGAGGGTTGTCAATTGTGCGGCGAAGGCGGCAATGCATTTGCGGCGCATTTGCTTGCCAGGGGCCGCGCAATGCTTTAAACAGTTTCAAGCACTCGGAAAAAACCTGATGATGCGCTCGTTTCACAACCGGATGGCTGGCGTCCTTTTCCTGCTGGGCGCTTTGTCAATGGCACCGCTCCTTCCGGCCCAGCCCGCCCCCGGCCCGCAGGATGCCGTTTTGCTCACGGTGGCCGGCGTCGTTGAAATCGCGCCGGCCGGGACATCCAATTGGGTCGCCGGACATGCCCGCCAGATTTTGCATTCGGGCGATCAAGTCCGATCTGGAAAAGACAGCCGCGCCGCCATCCGCCTGTCCAATTTAAGCGTCATCCGGGTGTACGAATTAACCACCATGACGATTCGCACGCCGCGCCAGACGGGGGAAAACGCGCCCATCGAAGTCAAGTCCGGGGCGGCTTATTTCTTCAATCGGGACAAGCCCAATGAAACTCAGTTTCAGACCCCTTCGTCTTCCGGGGCCATTCGCGGCACTGAGTTTAGCCTGGCGGTGGACGGCAGCGGGCGCACCGAATTGGCGCTGCTGGACGGCCAGGTTTCGATCAACAATCCCCAAGGCTCCATCGAACTTCAATCCGGGGAGCGGGCCGTGGTCGATCCTGGCAAGGCCCCGCGGAAATCCCCTCTCATCGACGCCATCAATGTCATTCAATGGACTTTGTATTATCCGGCGATACTCGATCCGGATGAACTGGACTTGAGCGCCGACGCCAAGCAGGCCCTGTCCGCTTCGCTGGAGGCCTATCGGGCGGGCGACTTGCTCCAGGCCTTGGGGCAGTACCCGCAAGGCCGCCTTCCGGCTTTCGAATCAGTGCGGGTTTATCGAGGCGCGCTGCTCCTGGCCGTCGGGCAGGTCGATGAAGCCCAAAAGCTATTGAACCGGGCGGCGCAAGAGCCGCGCGCCGCGGCGCTGGCCGGGGCCTTGAAGGAAATGATCGCCGCCGTCAAGGGCCAGCCATACAGCCGCACCGCCCCGCGCACCCTCGCCACCGAATGGATGGCCGGTTCCTACCAGGCGCAAGCGCGCCGCGATCTCGCGCAGGCCCTGCAAATGGCCCTCAGCGCCGGCGTCAAGTCCCCGGCCTTCGGTTTCGCGCAGGAACGTGTCGCCGAGATGGAATTCAGTTTCGGACACACCCAGCCGGCTTTGGACGCTCTGAAGAAGAGCCTGGAATTGGCGCCCCGCAACGCGCAGGCCCTGGCTTTGAAAGGCTTCGCGCTGAGCGCGCAAAACAAAATCACCGAGGCCGGCCGGTATTTTGACCAGGCGATTGCCGCCGACGGCTCGCTGGCCAACGGCTGGCTGGGCCGCGGTTTGGTGCGCATTCGCCGCGGTGAGATCAATCAGGGGCGGAACGATTTGGAAACCGCCGCGGCGCTGGAGCCGAATCGCGCCTTTCTGCGCAGCTACCTCGGCAAGGCCTGGAGCCTGGACCAGCCGGGGCAATACTCCTGGAACACGCACCTGGCGGAAAAGGAATTGGGCCTGGCGATGCGATTGGATCCCAATGATCCCACGGCGTGGCTCTACGCCGCGCTGCTCGGCGACCAGCGCAACGCCATTAACCAAGCCATCGAGGATCTGGAACACTCCGAGGCCTTGAACAACAATCGCGCCCTATTCCGCTCAAAGTTTTTGCTGGACCAGGACGCGGCCGTGCGGAGCGCGAACCTGGCGCTGATTTATCAAGACGCCGGCTTCAGCGATGTGGCGGTGCGCGAAGCCACCAAGGCGGTCGAAGACGATTACGCCAATTACTCGGCGCATCTGTTTCTGTCCGAAAGCTACGATGCGCTGCAAGACCCCAAGAAGGAGGACTTGCGGTATCAAACGCCGTTTGAGGATGAATTGCTGGTGGCCAATCTCCTGGCGCCGGTGGGCGCGGGAGCGCTTTCCCAGAATATTTCCCAACAGGACTACTCGAAACTCTTCCAGGCCGACCGCGTGGGCATCAGTTCCCAAACCGCGTTCTTCAGCCGGGGAGCTTGGATGGAGAACGTGTCGCAATTTGGCACGATGCAGGACATGGCCTATTCGTTGGATGGGTATTACTATTCCGACCGCGGCTGGCGCCCGAACAATGACATCCAGAACTCGGATTTTTCGGCCAAAGTCAAATGCCAGATTTCCCCCAAGGACACCCTCTTTGTCGAACTGGAACGGACGGAGCTGAAAACGGGAGATGTCTTTCAGCACTATTATTACAATACCCCCGAAAACCCCGCGGAAACCAAACCCGGCTTTATTGGAAACCCATTATACGACCCGACTTTGCGGGAGCACGAAATACAGGACCCGAATGTTCTGGCCGGGTACCACCGCGATTGGGGCAACGGCAATCACTCGCTGGTTTTATACCGCGGCTTGCAGGACTATTTCACATCCAGCGACAGCCTTTATGGCGCTCCTCTGGTCAACAGCGCTGCTCCCCTGTTTCTTTCGCTTTATCCAGGGGCTTTGTCAACCGTCCGGCAGAACGAGCAGAGCACGACCGAATTGAACTCAATCGAAGCCCAGCACGTTTATCAAAGCGACCGGCAAAGCGTGATTCTTGGCGGCCGTTTTCAGTCGGAAAACGTCACCACCGCCAATCAAATGATTGACATCGAAGGCGGCGCGCCGCCGGTGGTTGCGCCCGTCAGTTCCGTGCCGCATGTCCAGAGTGATTTTGAGCGCGTGAGCTTCTACGGCTATTACCAGTTGAAGCTGTTCGATTCGCTGCGGTTGACGGGCGGGGCGACTTATGATTGGGAGCGCTTCCCGCTCAACGCGGTCAATCCGCCGCTCTCCACCCAGGAGGACGAGAGAGGCCGGCTGTCGCCCAAAATTGGCCTGGATTGGACGCTGCTCGAGGGCACACGGGTGCGCGCCGACTATACCCGCTCAATGAGTGGATTCATCAATGACGGCAGCACGCTGATCGAGCCAAGCCAGGTGGCCGGTTTCAACCAGGCCTTTCGCAGCCTCATCCCGGAATCCGCGGGCTTTGGAACGCCGCCGGCCACCCGCTTTGAAACCTGGGGGCTGGGCATCGATCATAAGTTCCCGACGGAAACATACCTGGACGTTGAGGGCCAATTGTTGACCTCGCGGGGAGACCAGTTAATCGGCGCCTGGAGCGGGTTCCTCGTGCCGGCTGCCGTCGCGGATTTGAGCCAGACGCAATACTACCAGGAAAAGGACGTTTTCGTCAGTGTCAGCCAGTTGGTTGGCAAAAATCTTTCTATAGGGGCGCGATACAACCTGGAATCGATTGACCTGTCCACCCACGTGATGGCGCCCCCCGGCACAGCCAATTCATTTCTGTTCGACCTGCATGACAACTCGGCATTGAATGAGGTCAGCCTTTTCGCCAATTTTTACCTGCCCTGCGGCTTTTTCAGCCAGTTCCAAGCCAACTGGTGGGACCAGTTCAACATCGCCAGCATGGGCGAACCGGGCGACAGTTTTTGCCAGTTGAACCTATTCGCCGGCTACAGGTTTCCGCGACGCCACGCCGAAGTGTCCCTGGGCGTGCTCAATTTGGGCGACGCGAACTATCATATTGATCCCGTGACCTACTTCCTGGAGCAAGCGCACAACCGCACGTTCACGGCCAGCTTCAAATTTAATTTCTAAAATCGGAGCCGGGAGCTAGACTCCCTTTGGCTGTGCCTGACCCAAAGAACAATACTCCTGACTGGCGCGACGCTCTTCGGCGCGAACTGCGGGGAAAGGCCAGGGGCATCGTGGGAGGGGTTGTTCTTTCGGCCGGAATAGGATTGGTGCTCCTGACGACCGGGTTGGGAGACGGTTTGGTGACCAAGAGCTACGACTTGCCCTTCGCCTTCAGGCCGATCATTCAGCCTCAAGGCGTGGTCATGGTCTATCTCGATGACGCCTCACACGCGCACTTGAACCAGAAGTATCTGGAGCCTTGGAATCGGGCCTATTACACGCGGTTGTTGAAGCGATTGACAGCCGACCACGCCGCGGCCGTGGTGTTCGACGTCGTGTTCAGTGACGCCATGGACCCTGCCGTTGACCAACAATTCGCCGACGCCATCCAGGAGAACGGAAAGGTCATTCTGGCCGCCGATTGGAACATCAAAGAATACGGTGTGGCCGGCCAAGCCGTCGGAAAGCAACTTATCATGCCTTACGAAAAGTTCAATGCCGTGGCGGCGGATGTCGGCGCGGACACGTTGTTCCCGGATGCGGGAGAGTACATACGAAGGTACAAACCGACAATTCCGAATGAAAAGAACCCCGATGAAAAAATTCCGAGTGAAGCATGGGTCACTGCCGTGCTGGTCAATCCGTCATTTAACGAAAGCAACGCCTTAAAGTGGAACTCCTTCTGGATCAATTACTACTCACCGGAAGCATCGCTGCCGTCGCTCAGTTTCTACAAGGCGATTGCGGACCACGACCCCGATGTTCCCCCGGGATACTTCAGCCACAAGGTTGTGTTTGTCGGCGCCAAGATTCAAACCTTCTTGCAGGGTGAACGCAAGGACGAGTATTCCACCCCCTTTTCCTACCTTCCGGAGAACAAATGGGCCGCCGGGGTCACGGTTCACGCCATCGCTTTCCTGAATCTGATTCGTGGCGATTACTTGAGGCGGCCCTATTACCTGCTGGAACGGACGATGATCATCACGCTCGGAATCCTCTTTGGAGCGATGTTCGTATTGATCCGTCCTGTCATGGCCACCTTCATCGCGCTGCTCTCGGCCATGCCTGTGGCTTTCGCCGATTATTACATGTTCCAGTGGCATTACACCTGGTTTCCCTGGCTCATCGTGGTGGTGGGGCAGATTCCCATCGCCCTGGTTTGGGGAGTGGCTTTCAACTCATTGCAACTCTACGCCGAGAAGGTGCGCATCGAGCAATCGCTCTCCCTTTATTTGTCGCCCAAGCTGGTGAGGAAATTCGCCCGTGATCCCAAGCTGCTCAGGCCGGGGGCGGAAAAACAGTTGTTGACGATTCTGTTCACCGACATCGCCGGCTTCACCTCCATTTCCGAGGGAATGGACCCCGATGAACTGGCGCGGCTGATGAACGACTATTTTCAAACCGCCGTCCACAACTGCATCCACGCCACCGACGGCACTGTCGTCAAGTATATTGGCGACGCCATCTTCGCCTTTTGGAACGCCCCCGACCAGCAAAGCGACCATGCCTACCTGGCCTGCGACGCCGCCCTACGCTTCTGCGCCCTCAAGCCCCACCAGGCCAACGGACGCGACTTGATCACGCGCCTGGGCCTGCACACCGGCGTGGCCAATGTCGGCAATTTCGGCAGCGACACCCGCGTCGATTACACCGCCATCGGCGAGAACATCAATCTTGCCTCCCGCATGGAGGGGTTGAACAAATACACCGGCACGCGCGTCCTGCTCACCGGCGAGACCCAGAAGGAAATCGGCTCGCGCCTGGTCACCCGTTACCTCGGCCTCTTTCGCCTCAAAGGGTTCGAGAAAGCGGTCGCTGTTTATGAACTGGTCGGACGGCCCGAGCAGGACGCCGACTCGGGCCCGTTGCGGGAATGCTTCGCCCAGGCGCTGGAAAAATTCGGCCAACGGGATTTTGCCGCCGCCGCGGACGGTTTCCGCCGCGCGCTGGAAATCTCCCCCGACGACGGCCCTGCGCGGTTTTACCTCGAACAAATCGAGGAACTGCGCGCCGGCCAATTGCCGCCGGACTGGAAGGGGGAAATCACGCTAAAGGACAAATAAGGGCTAAAACACCGTAAAGCCCAGCACGGCCACAAACACTCCAAAGGCTATCGGCACCGCGCTGCCGAGGCGAACGCGCCGCTCATTCGCCGTTGCCCAGTAAACGAGGTCGCGCAGCCGCCAGGGGGACACGGTGAACCACATTCCCGCAAAGGCCAGCGCGTAAGCCCAAAGCGCGATGACCAATCGCCAGTGGCTGTCGGCCCAACGCTGCGAATCCACCATCGTTTTGGCCAGCAGCAGCAGGAGCACCGACAGCCCGCGCACGGCCAGAAAATCCTGCACAAAAAAGCACGTCCCCACCCCAACCCCGATGAACAGGGTGTAAAGAAAAGGCTTGAGCGATTCAAAATCGGCGAGGGATTCCTGGCTGACGTTCCACATGAACCACGCCGTGCCGGCCAGTGTGAAGGCGTACCCCACCGGAAGTGAGCGCGGGAATTTGCGCGCAACGGCGGCAAACCCGCCGGGGTTGACCAACCCGAAGAGATTGAGCACGGCAACCAGCAATCCCAGGCAGATCGACAGTGTTGACAGTTTAATGGCCATTATCGCCCGGAAAAGGAACACTAAAAGCCACCGCTGCGCAACAACGAAAACCCTTTCCCCGCCTCAGCGGAGCCGCGCCTAAAAACTGGTGACCGCGTATTTGTTCTGGCCGGTTTTCCATCCCGCCTTGAAATCGAGCGTCCTGAATGGGCCGAAAGACCACACGACGGCGTGAGCCGGAACGAAGAGATTGGTGCTGTACTTGTTCTTGTAAATCTGACTCAGATACGCATCGAACACGTGGTTGTCGTAGTTCAGGTCCTCGGTGATCATGTAGGGCAGGCCCCACGGGTCCCGCAGCACTTCGTCCGATCCCAGACCGGGACTGCCCGTGGCGGTGTCCGGGGTAGGCTGAGTTCCGACCGCCGGCTTGACATTGAGGAAGACGGCTTGCTGGGGATTGTAAATGTGCGCCAGGGTGCCGCTGGTTTCGGGATAAACGTTGTCGTCGCGAAGGATGGCCATCAATTCGGAATTATTGGTCTGCCAATTCGCGCCCTGAGTCTGAACCGACACCGCGCTGCCTTGTGTGGTGAGAGGCGGGGCAGTCGTCGGCGCCACCGGCATGCCCGGCAGGGCGGCGGTTCCATAAGTGAAATCATTGGAATTGGCGTTGGCTGCCAGGGCGGCGGCGATGGCGTTGGTCGATGCGGGCAACCGGCTGTAAGTGGCATAGTACTGTTCGATGGCGCCAACGACGCCCGTTTCCTCCGTTTGCGCCACTTTCATTTGGGCGTTGATCTTGGCGCGGGTCAATGCGGGCAGCAGCAGAGCGGCCAGAATGGCAATGATGGAAATGACCACCAGCAATTCGATGAGTGTGAACGCCTCCTTGATTCGGCGCGATGCGGGCAACAATCTTGTGAACATAGCTTCTCCTTGAATTTAGTCGTTAATTCTGCATTGTCAAAACCTATCCCTCCCTGTGAGATGGTGCGCGATACAGGGATTGAACCTGTGACCCCCACCGTGTCAAGGTGATGCTCTTCCACTGAGCTAACCGCGCCCCGCTGTCATAAATATACTGCATCCGCCAGCCGTCTGGCAAGAAAAAGTTGTGACTTCCCTCATGCGATGCTCCCGCAAATTAGGGCCTTGGCGAGGACAAGTCAACCTCGGCGCCCTTGATCCGCGCGATCGCCCACCTCGCGTGCTCGGCTATGAGCGCTTCGGTATCCCGTGCCGCCCGCTCCAGGGCCGGCAAGGCCCCTGGGTCGCCGCAGTTCCCCAGCGCCACACACACATTGCGCAGCAGGCCCCGACGCCCGGCCCGCTGCATCGGCGTGCCGGCGAACCGCGCGCGGAAACCCGCCTCGTCCAGCGCCAGCATCCGCGCCAAATCGGGCGCCGCCAGATCGGCGCGGTAATGCGGGCGCATCAGGGCGCCTTCGCCCGCGAACCGGTTCCATGGACAGGCCGCCAGGCAATCGTCGCAGCCGTAAATCCGGTTGCCAATGGCCGGGCGCAATTCCTCGGGTATCGCCCCCTTCAACTCGATGGTCAAATAGGAGATGCAGCGCCGGGCGTCGAGTTGGAAGGGGGCGGTGATGGCGGCCGTCGGGCAGGCCTCGATGCAGCGGCGGCAGGAGCCGCAGTGGTTTTTTTCCGGCGAATCGGCCTCCAGTTCCACGGTGGTGATGATTTCCGAGAGGAAAATCCAATTGCCGAGCTTGCGGCTGATGAGATTAGTGTGTTTGCCGATGAAACCAAGCCCGGCCCGCTCCGCCAGGTCGCGTTCCAGCACCGGCCCGGTATCGACATACCACAAGGACCGCGCACCCTCCCCGCCAAGGGAATTGATCAACTCCGCCAGCGTTTTGAGCCGCTGGCCGATGACATTGTGGTAATCGGAGAACCGCGCGTAACGGGCGATCTCGCCGGCCG
>Ga0187860_1002874_pt1 | contig 13901 bp, 6 predicted proteins | sample June2016WEW_10_4_FD_132981 | JGI IMG/M metagenome (GOLD analysis project Ga0187860, IMG submission 132981) | Peatland microbial communities from SPRUCE experiment site at the Marcell Experimental Forest, Minnesota, USA - June2016WEW_10_40 | ecosystem: Environmental > Terrestrial > Soil > Wetlands... | reverse complement strand
TCGCTGTTTCTCACCGGTAACGGCGCCGTGATCTTTGGCAACTCCTTCGTGGAGTGGGCGGCCTCGGAAGCGTTTCGTCGCGCCCGGCCTTCCTTCGTGGCGGCGCAATTCGGGGTGCGCAGCAAGCCCAAACCTTTCACCGGCGTGGCCGTGTTCGACAACCCGGATCAGATCAACCCCCTCCCTGCCGTCGACGACTTGCCGGGCAGCGCCGTCGACGCACAAATGCTGGCGCTCTACGTGTGGTTGGCCGCCAGCCGACTCCAGGAGTATCAACGCCAGACGGCGTGCCTCTGTCTGGCCGAGAGCCTCTCCGAAGCCTACGTTGTCGCCCCACCGGAATTCTCCCTCTGGCACGAAGCGCAACCGGTTGCACTCGACCGGCTCGGCGCCGCACTTCGCGCGTGGATCGCCTAACATTGGTGATTGGTGATTGGTGATTGGTGATCTGCGATTGGTGATCCGTGATTGACGATTGCCGACTGCCGATTGACGATCGAACCTGAAAATTGGAAACTAGAAACCGGAAACTGGATCCCAGTTTCTATTTTCCAGTTTCCATTTTCTGTTCTCTCAATCACCAATTACAAATCACCAATCACCGATGCCTCAGGGTGTGCCCTTCATCGAATAGACAAACTGCCGAATTTCCGAGCGCCGCTTGTCATCCTCGGCCAAATGCTGCGCGTAGAGTTGCTGGTGGAGCTGGAATTCCTTCTGCGCCAGATCCTTCTTCCCCAGGTGAACGTAGGCCTGCCCCAGCCGGAAGTGGGCGTCAGGGATATTCGGGGAGAGGCGGAGCGCTTGTTGGTACTCCGGCACAGCCTCGGCGAACTGGCGACGCTGGGAGTAAAGGTTGGCAAGCTCGAGATGGGCCTCAGGGAACGAAGGATTGAGCGCGAGGGCCTTTTTCAATAAAGACTCAACCTGATCGAGGTACGCCTGAGAAGTCTCCGGCCGCTTTCCCTTCCAAAGGCTCAGGGCGTAGTAAAAGATGGCCTGCGCATCACCAGGCCTTAGTTCAGCAAAACGCCGAAAGCGCTCCACGACGTCATCGGCTTGGCCCGGGGCCCGGTCGTAGGCTTTGCTCAAGACATAGTACGCCCGCGGGTCGGAAGGGTCCAGATCGGTGCCCCGCAAAAGGGCCTTCACGGCCGCGTCGTAGCTGCCGCGCAAGTAAAGGGCAAGCCCCAGTCCGACGGCGAGGCGCGGGGAATTGGGATAACGTTTCAGCCCCTGCGAGAAAACTTCGATGGCGGGATTGGTGGTTTGATGGAGGAGGAGCTCGCCGCCCCAATCGAAGAAATTCGATTCGCTCGGATCCATGTGCGCCGCCAACTCGTATTGGTTCACCGCGGTCACATAATTTCCGGCCTTCTCTTCAACCTCGGCGAGCAGGTTGTGCAACTCGGCAGTGTCTTTCTGCTTCAAGAGCTCCTGAATCTGCCCTCGGGCCTCCGGCAAACGGCCTGTTTCCTGGTACGCCCGTGCCAGATCGTAGCCATTGTCATAGGCGGCAGGATTCCGGCCCTGAGCTTTTGCCAGGTAGGGGATGGCCGCTGCGATTCTTCCCGTCCGCAGGTAGAACGCGCCGAGATTGTGGTTGGCGTCGAAGCTCTCGGGCTCGAGTTCGACGACCTTCTTGAATTCCCTCCCGGCCAACGACGTCTTTCCCCGGCGCACGAGGTTCGTGGCCAGGTTGTTGCGGGCCTCGCCGGATTCCGGGCGCAAGCGGACAGCCTGCTCGAAGGGCGCCGTAGCCTTCTCCTCCTGGCCTACGGACGAGTAAACGAGCCCCAGAAGCTCCAGAACGTCAAAACTATGGGGCAAGGCACGGGCGAGCGCTTCCAGCTCTTGCTGGGCGGCAGCATACTGCCCGGAATTGAAATGAGCAAGTGCGGATTGGAACTTGCGGTCGAGCGCCTTGCCACCCTCGGTATCCGTCTGACTCGCTGCGAGCGACGGTGACAACGCTGCAAAAAGAACCAGACCTGCCGTCAACCTGCGAAAAGCGAACATAGCGACTTATCCTGCTCTCGGCCCGTATCATATCACGGCTTTCCTGCCGGCCTACGATCGCGGAGCGCGACCAGGAGCGCGGCCATCCTGGCCGCACTTCCTTTTGGTGCGGGCTGGAAGCCCACGCTCCGCCGGAAGCGTGCGCTCGCGTAGGGCCAATCTTCCGGGCGGAGGCATAGCCCTGCCGCCACAGGGTTCATTTCAATGTACTCGACGGCACGCACAAAGTGCTGCTCATGCCGAATGAAGCGGTCGTAGTAATCTGGATACCAGAACTCTCCACTTCTGCCCAGCAGCCGGTTGGCCGCGTTCGAGGTGTAGGACTTCCAGGAGTGGAGAATCTCGGAAAAGCTGTGGCCTGCCATCGGAGTGAACAAAGCGTGCACATGGTTAGGCATAACAGCCCAGGCTTCCAACTCATAACGCTGCCCCTCGAAAAAAAGCAAGGCGTTTTCTACGGTTTCCGCAATCTCGGGCTGCGAAAGCCAACACTGACCGACGCCGGAATCCAGGTAATGTTCGATTCGTTGGCGGCGCTCGACGGAAGCCCTGGCCTCGGGCATGGTTGCCAGCTCGTTTTCCCAGCGGTCGAGAACAGCTTTGGGAAGCGCATCGGCCAGGCGGAAGGTAACCGTTTGCGGGATGCTTCCCCCGTCAAAGTGGGGAAGATAGCCCCGGGAATGCCATCCTTTGGGCGGCTTCATGTTTGGGAGCGCGGCCATCTTGGCCGCTCTCCTCCTTGATGCGGGCTGGAAGCCCGCGCTCCAGGGCTAAAGAAAAGGGCGCCCCGGTACATGGGGCGCCCTTGTTGGTTGTGCTTTGGTCTGTCTAGAACAACAGCCTCAAAGCAAATTGGATCTGACGTGAATCCTGACCTGGGAAGCGTGTTGCTCCAATGTCCCCAAAGTTCACATTATTGTAGGTAGTCGAGCCTGGGACTGCGGTTACGCCATTTCCGCTTAACCCCGGAGGCATGAACGTGGGGTGGTTGAGTATATTGAAGAATTCACTCCGGAATTGGAGGCGGTATCTCTCGGTCAACTGGAATTCCTTGAACAGGGAGAAGTCGATCCGAGTTATGCCTGGGCCGGAAACCTGGGTAGGTGCCCCGCCCAACAAGGCCATACTACCCGTTGGGACCGGGACGCAACCCGAAGGGGTGCTCGTCCCAGGCTGGCAGGGCTGGACGAAGGCGGCCTCGTTCAGGAATGCGCTAGTTCCGTTGCGTGAAGTAAAGGGGTCGGTCATACTTCCGTGCCGGTTGACCCCCGGAATGATGAACGCATTGCACCCTAAACCGGCAGCGGTTCCGTCCGGGCAGCCAATCGTGATAGGTTGACCGCCCTCCACGGTAGCGTTCCAATTCATGGACCAGCCGCCGATGATCTGTTTCTCCGCTCCCCTGGCGTCCGTAGCGAAATGTTTCCCCGGACCGAAGGGAAACTCGTATATACCGCTGAAGTGAAAGGTGTTTCGAATATCGAAGTTGGCGTCCCGGTAATCACCCTGAATGCCGAATCCGTTCATGGTGGGGGCTCGATATCCTTCCCCGACCCCTCCATTGAGGAGGTCTCCGGCATCACTCCGGGCCCTTGCAAACGTATATGTCGCCAGAAAGGTCAAACCGCTCGAATAGCGCTTTTCGAACGAGGTCTGGAGACCGTTGTAGTAACTGGATCCTTCCGTGGCAGCGTAGCTGGATCCTTGCGCGAAGTCTGGGTATTGAAGGTAATTTGTCACGCTGGTGGATGGCGCCAGGAGTTGGTTCACGTTATTCGAGCTAGGAAACACCTCGATGTGGTGAGTGTTGTTCCCCACGTACGCCATCGTTATCGTGGTGTCGCGCGCCAATTCATACTGGAATGTCATGTTCCAACCCTGCGTGTAGGGCGTAAGGTAGTTGTACTGGATGCCCCGCATGGTCATACCCGACGCGCCAACCAAGCTCGAGGTGAGAGGGTTACAACTAAAACCAGCCTCAAAGGGCATGAAATTGGCGCAGGCGGTTCCGGCGTAGGTCGTATACCTTACGTCGTTAATCGGCGTTACGTCGTTGGCTTGGCCGGGGGTAAAGCCGAACTGGAAAGGATAGTTCTCACCGATGTTGGGGGAATAGCCGCGGTTTTCAAACCCGTCGTAGAACATGCCGTATCCCCCGCGCACAACCAACTTCGGTGACCATTGGTAGGCGAATCCAATACGCGGCCCAAAATTGTTCCTTTGCGAGTTCCCCAAGCCGCGTTTGCGAGAATATACGACGTCAATGTTGTCCTTGGCCGTCAGTTGTAGGAAGCTCGAAGACAGGACGTCGCTCTCCCGCTGAACGGGAATCAGAAACTGGGCAGCGGCGCCATTTATACCTGGAATGAAGTTGGCCTGGGCGCCGAAGCGTTCAAACGTCTGGCCGAAGTAGTCCCAACGAAGTCCCAGGTTCAGGGTCAGCTTGCTACTCACTTTAAAGTCGTCTTCGAAGAAAGATCCCCAATAATTCTTTCCGTCATCGGTTCTGGCTATATTGGAGATATCGGCGCTGTTCGCTCCGCCGTCATAGGGGACTGCGTAAGCGTCGCTGGCTGGCAGGGAAGTTGGGCCGGGCGTCAAGAGAAACATTGCTATACCGGTAGAGTAGCTTTGCCCTTCTGGAACCCTGGTGTAAGACCCATCGTAATTCCACTGGCCGTGCGAGAAGGGTGGCTGAAGGGTAGAGTACCTGACGCGCTGGTATTCTATGCCCATCTTGAAGGTGTGCTTGCCGTAAGTCTTAGTGAAGTTGTCCGTTACCTGGGTTGTTTCACTCACCTCTTTCGAAGGCAAGAAGTTGTTGCTCCCCAGGGTATTCAGGCCGTTGATTCCGAACGCGGGGATGCCGCCGTTGCTCTCGCCCTGGGGTATGTCCGCGATTCCATACTTGGCCGGAAGTCCATTTTGGGCGGAGACGGGCCCCACGCGGGAAGTACCGAGGCGGCTGTATCCGAGCCGCGCCTCGTTTACACTGGTGGGTGAAAACGTGTGCGTCCAACTGGCAACCGGCGCAACGGAATTCGCGGTCTGAACGCCCTGCTGGAAAGCCCCGCCATCGGCGACTCCCCCGAAGGGACCCGGAATGTACTGAGGATCGTCAACATAGCTAAACCGCGCGAATATCTGGTCCTTGTCACCCTTGTTGAAGTCCATCCGCACGTCAAACGCGTTGCGGTGTTCGTCCCCCACGGGTGAGTCTGCGTAGTTGCTGGAGAGGGCCGTATTGGTCGGCGAAGGGTAAAGGTTCAGGAGCGCGACCGCGTTTTTATCAATCCGACCGGCGGGAAGTTGGTTGAGTAGGCCCGCCCAGGAGGCGCCGGTAAAGCTGGTGACGCCCGTCAAGGTCTGCACTGCGCCAAAAATGGGATCGCGGGTGTAACAGGTCGGCACACCGGCCGAGAGCGCGCAACCGGAAGGCCCGACGATGCCTGAAACAGGATCCGTTACACCAGTGACGACCCCTCGGGTGGTCTGGGGATCAAAAACGGTTCCTACCGGGAACACCCGGCCGAGGACATCGGATTGAGTTCCTGACTGGTCGGTAATAATCTCCGACAAATCGGTGTAAGGGCCGTTGCCGCCGCCGCTGCGCTCAAGCGCGGTCGGGACGCTGGACGTGAAAACTGTCCCCTGTAGCTTGCGCAGGCCTTCGTAGTCGCCGAAGAAGAACACCTTGTTCTTAATGAGCGGACCACCGAAGGTGGCGCCGAACTGGTTCTGCCGATATTCACCCTTATGGATACTACCGGCGTCTTCAAACCAGTCCGCAGCGTCGAATAAATCGTTGCGGACATATTCCCAAGCGGTGCCGTGGAAGCTGTTCGTCCCGGATTTGATCGTGGCGTTCAGGATCGCTCCGCCGGCGCGGCCAAACTGCGCGCTGTAATCCGAGGTCTGCACCTTGAACTCCTGAATGGCATCCAGGGGTGGAAGAGTCACGAAATTGGTGCCGTTTAGAAAGTCTACGGTGTTCGAATTGTTGTCAATCCCATCCAGCAAGTAGTTGTTTTGAGCGGGTCGCAGGCCGTTGGCCGAGAAGGCGCCCGATTGGGCATTGCCTCGAGTGTCGGCTTCCGGCGTGTTGACCCCTGCCGCCAGTTGCGCCAGGAAGGTGAAATTCCTTCCGTTTAATGGCAAGTTGTTTACGTCGCGTGAATCGACCACTTGACCGACCGAGGCGTTTTGGGTCTGTAGGGCCGGAGGCGCGCCGGTGACCTCAATCGTTTGAGTAACTGCGCCCGGCTTCAGCACCAAGTCAACCACGCGTTGCTGTTGAATATCCAGCGTGATGTGGGTTTGAACAGCCTTGGCGAAACCCGGGGCTTCGGCGCTCACCTCGTAAACGCCGATCTTGACCGGCGAAAAAATGTAGCTGCCGTCACCGCCGGCAGTCAAGGTAATGGTAAGGTTGGTCCCTTCATTCGTCAGGTCTACCTTGGCGCCGGGGATCACGGCGCCGGATTGGTCCCTAATGGTCCCCTGAATCGACCCCGTGTCCGCCTGGGCATGAAGGGTCGCGCTCGTCAGAAAGAAGACGGCAGGGACTACCAAGGCCAGAAAGAGCATGCGCAGGAAAAAACCGCGTCTTTCCATTGTCTAATCCTCCTGTCCTCCGTCGCACGGCAATGCGGCTGGAGAGTCACGAAATAGTGATGAAATGAATTTCGGCCAGCTTGGCCCGGGAATGACGCTTCGCTCCCGACAGTCTCCCCTCGGACCTCTGCTGACACATAGCACCCGAACCGAAACGTGAACCGTGGGGCGGTTTTCATCCAGGGGTTCCTGAATGCGTTTGCACCCGCTCTTCTACTCGATTCTTACGCGTCTTCGACCCGACGAAAGATACAACAGCAGCTTAAGCGGTTAACGTTGTACCACCTGCCCAACAGGCTTGTCAAGCTTTTTTTTGGCTTATTATTACTTTTTTTCTTGGCCATCTATTGTCAAAGAAGAAGAGTGGTAGTATTTTATGGTGACGTAGTCACCGTTCTCTGTAGAGGTCTTGACTTTGCCCATGGCTCTAACCATCCGGGATGTGGCCCGCGAGGCCAAAGTATCCACGGCCACCGTGTCTCATGCCCTCAACAAAACGGGCCAAGTAAGCCGAGAAACGCGGCGCCAAGTCCTCTCGGTGGTGCGCCGCCTCGGTTACTTCCCCAACGCTCACGCGCGCAACCTGGCTTGGCGAACCAGCCGCACGCTCGGCGTGATCGTCTCCGACATCGAGAACCCTTTTTTCCCGGAGGTCATCAAGAGCTTCGAGACTCGCGCCCGGCAACTCGGCTACGAAGTCATCCTGAGCGATACGAACTATGACCCCAGCCTGATGCGGCGCGCGACCGAAAAGATGCTCGAGCACCACGTCCGCGGCGTGGCGGTGATGACTTCTGAGGCCAACCTGCCGTTGATCCACGAAATCGCCCGGCGCCGGATCGCCGTCACTTTTCTGGACCTGGGACCGGTGCAGAAATACGTCAGTAATATCCGCATCGATTATTTTTCGGGCATTCAGCAAGTCGTCGAGCACCTGTTTCAGCTTGGCCATCGGCGAATGACCTTCGCCGGCGAACGACCCGGTTTGAAGTCGAACATCGCGCGCCGCGAAGCCTTTGTCGAGTGCATGAAAGCTCTGGGCTTGGATCCCGGCCCCCTGCTGAAAGGCGACCTGCGCTTTGAAGGCGGCGTGGCGGCGGCATTGACCATCCTGAAGCTGAGGCCCCGGCCCACCGCCGTCCTGGCCGTCAATGATCTGACTGCTGTGGGGCTGATCAAAGGCTTCACCCAAGCTGGCCTCCGCGTGCCGGGAGATATTTCCGTGACGGGCTTCGACAACACTCACCTGGCGGAGTACATCACTCCCTCCATCACCACCGTGGACATTCACCGCGACTGGGTAGGGCGAATGGCCGCCGATGCCCTCCACGAATTGTCCACCGCCGACGAGCCCCAGGGCAAGGAATACTTGATTCCAGCGGAGTTGATCGTCAAAGCCTCGACGGGTCCTGCCCCTTCCGTATCATGCTGCGAGGAGGATCTTGCCCAGGTCGCCACGAGCCTTCCGCTGACCGCGTGAACCCCCTCCAGCCGGAACCAATTGGCGATTGAAAGGCGCTCGTCTGGCTGTTCTTGTCAATCGTCAATCTTCAATCGACAATCGTCAATTAAGGGGACTGATCGGCGAGGGCCAAGGCGATTTCGAGGAATTGTTGCCGAGCTTGCGGCGTCAGCTCACGAACCCTCCCGCCACTAGAACTCTCCGACGCTGCGGCGGACAGGGCTTGCTCGATCCGTTGGACATCGAGCGCCCCGCGCGCGCCGCTCTGCCTAAACCGCTCCAAAGTTTCCCGCGCCTTGTCGATTTGCCCGGTCTGGTAATAGAGCACTCCGAGCGCCGAATAACTTCCCGGCCACCCCGGCAGCAGGTCCACCGATTCTTTCAGATGCCGCTCGGCTTTCTCGATGTCCCCTTCCATTACCGACACGACCCCCGCGCCCCAGAGGAGCTCACCAGAGCCTGGAGTCCGCTCGAGCCCCCGTTGCAGTGTCTCTCTCGCGCCCGACGTGTTACCCGAGCGCAGATAGACCAGAGCCAGGGAGAGATAGGCTTGGTCCTGATCGGGGTTTGCGGCTATTTGCTGGTCCAACAGCTTTACCGCCGCGTCGTACTGGCCGAGGTGGGCAAGGATGTCAGCAAGCAGGGCCAAATAACTTGTTTCCTTTTGCCCTTGAGGTGAGACGCGTTGCGCTGCAGTTAGGGCGTCCGCATAACTCCGCTTCCGGAAACAGGCATCGGCGAGGTCGTACCACGCGTCGTCCGAATTCGGATTGGATTGGAGAGCTTGCTGAAAACGCGCGATGGCCTCCGGATACAGGTGGTAACGGGCCAGCAGCACTCCGACTCCCACCGTGGTGCGAAAATCACCCTGGCTCAACTGGTCGAGCTGAGCGATAGCTTGTTTGGCGTGTTCGACCCTCCCCAGTTTCAAATACGCTTCGGCAAGAAAATAAAAGTTCTGCGGCTGACCGGAATGGATTTTCACCTCCTGTTCCAACTGCTCGACGTCAGACTGAGTCCGCTGCTGGGGAGTAAGGTCAGCCCGCTGATCCAGATAAGCGAAAATGTCTTGGAAGGGAGAGGGTAGGGGATTGGGGTCTCGGGAAAGGGTTTGGAAGATTTTCAGATCCCTTCCCGCCGCTTCCGTCTGGTGGAGAGCCCGCTCGGCCGCCTGGAGCCTGTAGTAGACCGGCGCAGCGTGAGGTTGCAATCGGGCGCACTTGCGCAACAGGGCTAACGCTTCCTCAAACTTCTTCTCGTGCATCTTCAAGTCGGCCAATTCCAGCAGGGCCTCGGCGTAGTTCGGATCGACGTCGAGGGCTTGTTTGAGCCATTTCTCCCCCAGGTCGTACTGCCCTTGCCGGCCCGCGATGTAGCCCAGGTTGTACAGGCACGACACGTCGTGAGGATCAGCCTTCAGTCCCTGCTCCAGGTATTTCACCGCCTCGTCAAACCGTCCCTGGTGGCGGTAACAAAGAGCCATAAAAGCGTACGACCGAGCGGAAGGGTCAACCTGGATGAGCGTCTGGAATGTGTCTTTGGCGTTATCGACTTTCCCCGCCATGAAGTAACATTCACCGAGCGCCGCGAGCAGCTTCGAGCGGTTGGGAACAACCTTTAGTCCTTCCTCCAGCAACGGAATGGCATCTTCATAGAACGACTGCTTCATGCTGAGGCGCGCCATGAGGAAGATCACATCGGTATCCCTCGGAGCAAGCTTGTGCGCTTTGACCAGCAGCTCGAGGCATCGAGGTCTTTGCCCTCGTCCGAGTATGTCTGCGCAATTAGATAAAGTGTCTCAACGGAATTCGGGGAGAGCTTCAGAGCTCGACCCAGAACTTCCAGGGCCTTCTCATTATCCCCCCTTTTTACGTAGGCATGGCCGAGGTTGTAAAGGATCTCAAACGTGTCGGGCTGGAGCGAGTTCGCGATCTCGAACTCATGGCTGGCGGCGCTGTACTGCCGTTGTTTGGCCAGGAGCACCCCGAGCGTGAAGTGCGCGCGAACGTCGTTCTTAGCCTGCTCCGAGAGCGAACGCGCCAGTTCGAGTCCCTTCTCCTTCTGGCCGGCGCCCAAGTACGCCTGGGTCAGGTTGAAGAGAACCTCCGGGCCTTGTGGCTGCACTCGGCTGAAGTAAGTGATAGCGCCTCGCGGGTCGTTCCGGGCCAGCAGTAGCAGCCCAAGGTTGTAGTTCGCGTCGCGGTTGGCCGGGTCGTAGCGCAGCGTGGTGCGGAACTCCCGTTCCGCCAAGTCGTTCTTCTGCTGAATGACGTAACTGTTGCCCAGATTGTTGTGAGTCTCCGGCGAGCGAGGGTTGCCCTTCAGAGCCTGCTGGAAGGCTGCGCCCGCTCCGGCAAAATCCTTTTGCCCTCCCAGCGCGATGCCGAGCAGATTGAGACCCTGCAGGCTCTGGGGAGCCAGCTTGAGGCCCGCGCGGATTTCCGCCTCCGCCTCTTTAGGGCGGTGCTGAGCCAGTAGGTCTCGTCCGGCAGCGAAGTGCGCGTCGGCAGCGGTCAGCGGCTTTTTTGCGACGGGAGAGCGGGGCGCTGTCTGGGCGTGGATCAAACCCAGCGGAAGCGGCAGTCCCGCCACGAGCAGCGCTAGATGCAGAACCAGCTTCGCTCGTGGCAAGCGGGCAGCGCTCTCGGCGGGCTTGTCCAATCTTCCTCGCGGCATCATGCGCCTCCTGCTGAGTGTAACTCCGCCTTGGCCAGGGAATCTACTGGCCCACCTGTTCAAGCATGCTCCTTGCCGCGGCGTGCTCGGGATGCCGGGCGAGCCACTCGCGCAAAATCTCGCGGGCTCGAGTCTTCTCTCCCAGCGTGATGTAAAGCCGCGCCAGGTTCAGGTAGGGCTGATCAAAATCGGCCGCCACCCGAATGGCTCTCTGGAACTCCTCTTGGGCCTCAGCCGTCCGTCCCTGGTGCAAAAAGAGCACACCGAGATTGTTGAGCGCCTCCGGGTAGTCCGGGCGAAGCTGAAGGGCCTGCTGCCAATACTTGAGCGCCCGGTCCGTATCGTTCAGTTGCGCGTAGAGCATCCCGACACCGTAATTCATCTCCGGGTCGTCCGGGGCCAGGGCGACAGCGCGTTCTAGAGCCCGCTTCGCCTCGCTGAAGCGCTGCTCGCGGCGGTAGACGTTTCCCAGGTTGAATAAAGCGAGGGCGTAATCGGGGCGCTGGCGGATCGCCTCCTGAAAATAACGGATGGCCTCAGGGGTCTCGCCGGCCTGCGCCGCGAGCAATCCGAGATTGTTGAGCGCGTCGGGATACTCGTGGCGCAACTCCAGCGCGCGCTGAAGATGGCGGCGCGCTTCCTCAGGCTTCCCTTGCTTTAGATAGAGCGTCCCCAGATTGTAATGCGCTTCGGCGTAATTGGGGTCGGTTTCGAGCGCCAGGGTGAATTCCCGAATTGCCTGGTCGTAGTATCCTGCCTGCGAAAAGGCCGCGCCGTAGGTGAACACATTGCGCCGGAACTCGCCCAGGTAGAGCTTCCCGGGGAACGGCAGCGTTAACCTTACTCTGTCTTCGGGAGTGTGCGGAATGCGATGACAGTCCGCGTTCAAGCGCTCGGCATCGACGGGTCCTTGATACACCTTCACAATATACCCCTTGGGGTCGATAAGAAACGTCGTGGGCAAGCCGAGATTACGCCGCCGGTCAAACATGAAGTGGTAAACAAGATTGTAGATCCCGGTCACGTCATCGCTGGTCAGCAAAACAGGCAGCCGCAGGGAATTCCCGTGGACGAAAGCACGAACCTGCGCCGCCTCTTCCGGCTTGTCGAGATTGATGGCCAGCACCTCGAGAATCCCCGGCCTCCTCAGCGCCGGCGAACGGTCAGGAGCTCTCAGAGTTTCGACGCTGGGCGGGCTCCAGATAGCCCAAAAGTTCAGAGCAACTGCCTTGCCTCTCAGCGCCGACAGAAGATGGCTCTTCCCTGTGACGTCCGGCAGTTCGAAATCCGGGGCCAGGATGGGGTCCATCAGCCAGGTTTCACAGGCGGCGGGCGGTGGCACGGCCGCCGGGGGATCGGGAATCACAGATAAAGGTTGATGGGGATGGAACGCCTTCGCCTGGAATCCCTCCGCGCCTTCTTCGATCTCGATGCGGTGATTCGCAGGCAGACCTTCAAAGTGTTGCACGTTGCCGCTGGGCCAGCGAATCTCGGCGCTTGCGGAAACGGCCTTGCCTATTCCGAAAAAAATCTCCTTGGTGTGTTGCGAGGGGAAGCCGGTGCCGGCTTGCAGGATCTTCATCTGTCGCCCCTCCGCAGTCTGGAGGATGACTGCCGCGCCGACCGCGTCGCGGTTGCTCTTGGCGCCGCGCAGTCGGAGGGCCAAAACGTTGCCAAGACCGGTTGCTTCGCATCGTAGGATGCGTAATTGGGGTCCCGTTCGATTTTTCAGGGCGATCTCCAGCCGCCCGTCATGATCGAAATCAGCGAGGGCGAAGGCCCGGCTGTCATCCGGCAAATCCAGGCCGACCGCGCCGGAGATGTTGGAGAAAGTGCCGTCGCCGTTGTTGAAGAAGAAAACGTTGCGTTGATAGCCTGCCCAGGTTCCGTCGGAGCGGATCAATTCGTTGATGGCGTTCCAGCCGAGTTCGTAGGGGAGCGTGGGATGAGCGTCCGCCGGAGAGCGCGAAACCACCTGTTGCCAGAAGAAGCTTTCCAGGTCATCGCGACTGGGACCGGAAATCATGCCGTTGGCGATGTAAAGGTGCGAGCGTCCATCGTGGCCGAAATCCCAGGCGTGGCAGGACCATGACCAGCCCGCCTTCTCGACTCCCGCCACGGCGCTGCGATCCTCGAAGCGGCCGTTGCCGAGGTTGCGGAAAAGGGAATTTCCTTTGGCGTGGTGACGGAACAGCGCCCGCACATCCGCCGGCATTTGTTCCGGAAAATTCATCTGCGCCGTCAAGCGCATGCCGGAGGCTTCCCACATGTCCGAAACGTAGAGGTCGAGGTTCTGGTCGTTGTCGTAATCGAACCAGCAGGAACTCATTCCAGGTCCAACGTCCACAACCCCCGCTTCCTCGGCGATATCCGTGAACGTCCCGTCTCGGTTGTTGTGATAAAGATTCTTCCGCCCGAAGTCGTTCACTACGTACAGGTCCGGCCATCCATCCTGGTCGAAGTCGCACCAGGTGCAGTCGAAGCTGAAGCGGTCGTTGTTCTGATTGAGGCCTGTCACCGCCGTGACATCCTGGAAGCTCGCGTCGCCCTCGTTGTGGAAGAGGAAGTTGGGCGGGCCGTTTCGCGCGTCGTAATACGGGACCGGAAAGTGGTACTGCTCGAGTCCCTTGTAGTAACTGTACAAGCAGAAGTAGATATCCAGGCGGCCATCGCGATCGTAATCGCCAAAGGCCGCGCCGGTGAAGGTTCCCTGTGGGGGTCGCGCAAACCGAAACGCCCCGGGCTTCAGCGCAAATCTGCCGTTCCCCTGATTGAGGAAGAGCAGAGGGCCGTTGGCGGTAACGACGACCAAGTCCTGGTGACCGTTGTTGTTGACGTCCGCGAAGAGAGCGCAAGGGGTGTTGTCCAGGACGCCCACGCCGGCCGCTTCCGTCACGTCCTCGAAAGTTCCATCGCCACGGTTGTGGTAAAGCCGGTTGGGAAGTCCCGAGGGCTGGCAGATGTAGAGATCATCAAACCCATCATTGTCGTAGTCACCGGCCGCGATGCCGTTGTTTCCGTAGATGTCGATTCCGGTCGCCGCGTCAAGCACCGTCCGCCAATAATCCGCGCCACGCAGCATTTGCGTGCGGTAGGAGGAGACGTCCTTGAGCGCAATCGAGGTGATGTC
>Ga0187860_1002867_pt1 | contig 13917 bp, 11 predicted proteins | sample June2016WEW_10_4_FD_132981 | JGI IMG/M metagenome (GOLD analysis project Ga0187860, IMG submission 132981) | Peatland microbial communities from SPRUCE experiment site at the Marcell Experimental Forest, Minnesota, USA - June2016WEW_10_40 | ecosystem: Environmental > Terrestrial > Soil >... | reverse complement strand
CGGATCGTCAGGCGCCGCGAATTTACCCGCGAATGATTCGGCTTTGTTCTCGTTTCGATTCTGTGCTGTTCACCCCAAAGATGCCCGCGATTCCCAGCTACGGCAATTATTCGAGGTCCCCTTTACTTTAATCGCGGAGTTCAAAACCTCTTCCGAATACTTGGGACTTTCTGACGCCACCAAGCGGGCCTACGCATCTTACCTGAAAATGATCGAAGCTGAATTTGGCGATATGCCAATTGACGCCCTCTCTGATCCAAGGGTACGCGGCGAGTTTAAAACGTGGCGGGATCGAATGGCCGACAAGCGCCGCAAGGCAGATTACGCATGGACGACGCTGGCTCGTGTTTTCTCGGTCGCGAAAGATCGGGGGCGTATTCCGGTCAACCCATGCGAACGCGGCGGCAGGCTCTACCAGGCGGATAGAACCGATAAGCTATGGACCGAGTCTGATCTTACGCGCCTGCTCTCGGTAGCTTCGCCAGAGATGGAACTGACTGTGCTGCTCGCTTTAGGGACAGGACAGCGCCAAGGCGATCTCCTACGACTGCGTTGGTCAGACTACGACGGAAAGCATATTCGCCTCCGCCAGTCGAAAACTGGCCAAGCCGTAATCGTGCGGATTGGGGGCGTGCTGAAAGCGCGGCTCGATGCGTCACGGCGTCGTGGACCAATGGTGCTCACCGGCACCAGGGGGCGGCCTTGGACCTCAGATGGGTTTCGCACCTCATGGTCGAAACTTTGTCAAAGGGCTGGCATAGCCGACCTCACCTTCCACGATCTTCGCGGCTCGGCGGTTACTAGACTAGCGCTTGCTGGAGCAACACCGCAGGAGATTGCGGGAGTCACCGGGCACGGACTCGCCGACGTGTGCACCATTCTGGATAGACACTATCTGGGCGACCGAGCCGCGCTCGCTGAGAACGCAATTCGCAGGCTTGAACGGAAGGAAAAGAGAACAAAAACTGTAAACCGGCTGTAAACGACCTCGAAATTCGAACCGAAGATTCCGTCTAAGTAATTGACATCATTGGTGGGCGCACAAGGACTCGAAACTTGGACCCGCTGATTAAGAGTCAGCAGGCCAATATTCATCGCCCTCACCGCAATCAATGTACCCACCCAAAAAATACGAATCTTGAGGCCAGGAGTTCGAATCTCTAGCGAGGTCCATTGCTGTGGTCCTCGCGGCGCACGTATAAAACATCATCCCCCGAGCACACCGGCGGCAATCTGTGAATGATGTTACCCGCTTGCTACCCCTATAAAGTAGACCATCATACAAGTATTTGTATACATTTGGAGATTACGGAGATGGATATCGACCTGCCGGAGGTCGTTGCCGAAATGCGCGCCGAATTCGACCGCTACGAGGAGGCGCTGGGAGCAAATGACGTTGCCACGCTCAATTCGATGTTCCACAACGATCCGCGTACCATCCGCTACGGCAGCGCCGAAAACCTTTACGGCCACCACGAGATCGAAGCGTTTCGTGTCGGCCGTTCGCCGGCTGGGCTCGCTCGCACGATCTCGAGGACTGTCATCAGCACGTACGGCCGAGACGCCGCCGTTGCTTCGACGCTCTTCCATCGCGCGAGCGTACCTGGAAAAGTCGGCCGCCAGATGCAGACCTGGGTGCGCTTTCCGGAGGGCTGGCGCATCGTCGCCGCGCACGTGAGCTTCATCGACGCGCCGAAATGACCGTCCCATCATATCGAGACTTTTTCCTGCGCCATAAACGCCCGCCAGCCGCCGAAGCTTGAAATGTCGCGCGCGCCCTCGATTGCCTCGGACTCGACCAAGAAACCTTTGACCGAGCGGCCGCCGTCGAGTTCGAGCGTTCCAATCGACAGCGGCGGCGGTACGGCAGCGACAAATCGGCCGAACGCACGCTCCGACAGCGCCCAGACTTCGATCTCAATGGTGGCGCCTGCGCCGTTTTTCACGCGGAGCAGACCGGGCTTCGGCGGCCGTGTGCCGGGAAGCGCAAAGAGCCGATAGTGCGGCGCGGTCGTGCCGCGTTCGATCAGCCGGGCACCGGCACTACGCAATTCGCCGTTGAGCGGCATCCCCGAAAGATGCGCGCCGACCACCGCGAGCGGGATTTCACCCGCCGCGGGTGCCGACGGCTGCCGCGCAAGCAGCGGCTGCGGGCGTTTGAGCGCGCCGAGCGACAGGCCGGTCGCGGCGTGGAACTCGCGGCCGATCGCCGCGAGCGCCGCGTCCTCGCCTGCAAGCCCAAGCAGCGTCACGCCGAACGGCGAGCCGTCTGGTCGCATGCTCGCCGGTACGGCAAGGCCGCACATGTCGAGCAGGTTGACGAAGTTGGTGTAAGTGCCGAGCCGGCTGTTGAGCCCGATCGGATCGGCGAGCACCTGCTCGATCGTGTAGATCGTCGGCGCGGTCGGCAGCACCAGCGCATCGATGGCGCGAAACGTGTGGTCGCACACGCGCCGCAGATCCTCGAGCTGATAGAAGGCTGCGAAGGCATCGGCCGCGGTGCCGTGCGCGCCGGCGAGGATCACCTGGCGCGTAACCGGATGCAGGGATTCCGGCGACGAGGCGATAAGCGCACGCGCTGTCAAATAGCGCTCGGCAACCCAGGGTCCCTCGTACAGCAGCCGCGCGGTCGCGTAGAACGGCTCGATGTCGATCTCAACGATTTTTGCGCCGAGTAGGGCGAACTGCGCGAGCGCCGCTTCGTAAGCAGCCTGCGACACGTGATCGCCGAAGAACAGGCGCTGACCAGAGAGCGGCACGCCAAGCCTCAGTCCCTCGGGCATCGGCCCAATGCCGTGCGCCACGCGTGGTCGCGATTGAGCATCGGCCGGATCAGGTGCAGCAATCACGCTCAACATCGTCATGGCATCGTCGACGGTGAGCGTGAAGACGGAAACGCAATCGAGCGTGCGGCAGGCCGGGACGACACCGGCCGTGGAAACAAGACCGCGGCTTGGCTTCAGTCCGACAATATTGCCGAAGCCCGCCGGCACGCGGCCCGATCCGGCGGTGTCGGTGCCCAGCGCGAGCGGCGTGAAACCGGCCCCGACCGCGAGTGCGGAGCCGGTGCTCGACCCTCCGGGAATGAGTTTCGGATCGAACAGGTTGCGGCCGATTCCGTAAGGGGTGCGAACGCCGACCAGGCCGGTCGCGAATTGATCGAGATTTGTCTTGCCGAGAATGAGCGCACCGGCCTCGCGTAACCGCGCGACGGAAGCTGCATCTTTGCTCGGACGATAGCTGTAAGCGGGACATCCGGCGGTCGTCGCCAAGCCCTTGACGGCGATATTGTCCTTTACAGAAACCGGAATGCCGTAGAGCGGCAGTGTCTTGTCGCCGGCCTGTCCGAGCGAGCGCGCTTCGGCAAGGACCTCGGCTTCCTCGCGCAGCGCGATGAAGATCGCTGGATCGTCGTGGGCGCGGATACGCTCGAAGCTCCGCGCGACAATGTCCTCGGGCTTGGTTGCTCCGCCACGATAAGCGTCGAGGATTTCGGCGACCGTCTCTGTCACGTGAGGCTCCGTAGTGGCGCGACAAGCGGGCCCGGAAACCGCGTTTCGCCGCTCCTTTTGTGCCAAATTCGGGCCATTTCGCAATGGGCATACCGCGCGTGGCGCCTCGCCGGCCGCATCGGCGAAATTGCCTAACTGGTTGCGCGGGGTGGGTGGGCCGCCTATATTGCGGCGGCTTTCCAGTCATCGCTGATGACGTAAGTGGCTTCGCCCGGACGGGCGGGCGGAGCGCAGAGGAGATTTGCACATGGCTATCGCCCCCTTGATGCCGAAAGCGACAGCGGTGTGGCTGGTCGAGAACACCAGTCTGTCGTTCGACCAGATCGCACAGTTCTGCAACCTGCATCCGCTGGAAGTTAAAGCGATCGCGGACGGGGATGCGGCGCAGGGGATCAAGGGACTGGACCCGATTCTGACCGGGCAACTGACGCGCGACGAAATTGCCGACGCGGAAGCCCATCCGGACCACCGACTGCACATCGCCGACCCCAAGGTCCGCCTGCCCGAGGCGAAGCAGAAGAAAGGCCCGCGCTACACGCCGGTGTCGCGCCGTCAGGACCGGCCGAACGCTATCCTGTGGCTGGTACGCAACCATCCGGAACTCAAGGACAGCCAGATCATGCGGCTCGTCGGCACCACGAAATCGACCATCCAGGCGATCCGCGACCGAACGCACTGGAACTCGGCCAGCCTGACGCCGCTCGATCCGGTGACGCTCGGCCTTTGTTCCCAGATCGACCTCGACTTTGAGGTCCAGCGCGCGGCCAAGGAAAAGCCGGTGCCGGTCGAGGCGCAGGGCGCGACACTGCTTCCCGCTTCCGTCACCACGGCGCCGAAAGAGGAGCCTGTGGAGCCGGCTGCCGTGAAGAAGGCCGAGGACCTCAACGTCGAAGCTGTGTTCGCCAAGCTCAAGCAGCTTGGCGGCAAGGGCGAGTGATCCGCGCCAGCCGTTATTGCTTCGCCGCGGCGTAGGGATAAATGATGTCGCCGGTTTTGTATTGAGGCGGCCACAGCACCGGCTGCACTTTGCCGCTGGCGAATTGTTCGAAATCGTTGGGCGCCACGCGCTGGAATTGAGTGAAAACCGTTCGCGCTTCCGTCCACTCGCCGTCCTTGCCGTATTCGATGTCGCCGACGACGGTCGCAAATTTGTGGCTGTGCATGTAGGCGGCGAGCTTGCTTTGATCGAGGCTGTTGGTTCCTTCGACGGCCTGCGCCAGCACTTGTCCGGCGGCATAGCCGAACGGCACAAACCCATAGCCGAGCTGATCGATTTTTTCGCCCGCCGCCACGGCGCGATAGCGCTTGAGCACATCCCCGACGCCTGGGAAATTGAAGGTCGGCGCCTGCACGAAGCTTTCCATGATGACGAGACCGTTGAGGATCGGACCGAGCTGCGTCTTGATGGGCGTGATCAGCAAGCCGATCATGGTGCCGCCAAACATTTTCGGCGTAAGGCCGATCTCATTCGCCGCACGCACGATGCCGACCGTGTCGGGCGGATAGGCAGCGACGAACACCACGTCGGGATTCGCCGCCTGGATCGCGCGCACGGTCGGCGCAAAATCCGTGGTCGGCGGCGGGTAGCTCTTGTCGTAGATGACATTGAAACCGCCGGCGGTCGCGTTCTCGCGCGCACCGTCGGCTGAAGTTTTGGCGAACTCGGCGTCGGCGGAGAGAATGGCGACCGTCTGCGGCTTCGGTGTCTGCGCCGCGGCGAGATCGAAAAAGCCCTTAGAGAACGCCTTCAAGCCGTCGGGACCGAGCGGCTGCATCGAGAAGTATTTCGAATAATCGAAATGCCGGTTCACACTCACCGCCAGCATGGTGATCGTGACCTTGTTGTTCTCGACGATGACCGGCATCGCCGCCGCCGCCATGTTCGTGGCATAGGGGCCAAGCAGCAGATCGACTTTGTCGACACTGATGAGCTTGGTGTAGATGCCCGGCACGTTCGAGGGATTGCTCTGGTCGTCGTAAAAGACGAGCTCGACAGGCCGGCCGAGCAGCCCGCCCTTGGCATTGACGTCGTCGCGCCAGAGCTGGAGCGCGATCAGAAGCTGCTTGCCGTTCTGTGCCACCGCGCCGGTCATCGCCATGCTGAAACCAACCTTGACCGGATCGGCGGCGGCTGCGGGCGGGTGCGGCGGGAGCAACAAAAACGCGACGGCGGCCACTGCCAGGGCGAGGAGCCGGCGGGCTCGTTTGCTCCAGGTGCGCAGCATTGACGTCCTCCCTCATTCTCGACCGCAGCTCCCGCCCCTTATGGGGAGGGATTAGGGACGGTCGAGAGATTTTTGCGCGTGCGCCGAAAGCAGCCGTCGCCTCCCCCTCAAAGGGGGAGAGACAGACGTTATTTCATCATATCGTCGCCCGGCATGATGCCCCAGAGGTTGGAGGCCCCAGGCTCCTTCTCCCAGACTTTCGGCCGCTGCGGCGCGTCGCGGTGCCAGGGCCGTGGCTCGAAATAGCCGAGCTCCTCGTTCATGCGGTCGAGCTCGGCGAAGGTTTCGGTAATCAATCCGTTGGGGGCGCGGTGATAGGCGAAGAGATTATGTCCGATGCCGTGCCGGCCTGGGCCCCAAAGAAGCTTGTAGCCGTTGAGGCTGAGAAAGTCGCATGCCTCGTGCATGTGACCCCAATCGCGCAGCTCGAAGGCGGTGTGGAAGTGCCGGTTCGAGCCCGTCTCCATCAGGTTGATGGTATGATGGTCGGGGCCGCAGCGCAGGAAAGAGAAGAAGTCGGCCATCCAGTCGGACTCACGAAAGCCGAGCACGTCGCAATAGAACTTGGTGACGTGCTTGACGTCCGTGACGTGGAAAGCGACGTGGCCGAGCTTGTGCGGAACGATGCCCTTCTTTTGAAACTTCTGGTGTGAGAAGGCGCCGCGCTTGAACACTTCCATGGTGGTGCCTTTCGGATCGGCGAATGTCACCATGTCCGAGATCGACGGCTCCGGGTCTTTCTTGCGCTGCGTTTTGACGCCGTGAGCAGAGACCTGCTTGTCGAACTCGCCAAGGTCGGCATCTTGCGCAATCTGGAATCCCAGGCTCACGCAGTTCGCTCGCGCCCCACGCCGCAATACCACGGAATGATGGTCGACCGTGGAGGCGAGGTACGCTACGTCCTTCTCCTTGGCGACGAGCGTCAGCCCCAGGATCTCGGTGTAGTACTCCGTCTGCTTGTCGAGGTCGGGCGTCTCATACGTAGCGTGCGCGATTTTGTTGACGCGGATCATGCGGACTCTCCTTTATTGTCTGCTCTCGTCCCCTTCTGGGGAATGGGTTTCTCGGACGTTTGACGCGGCAGTGCGCCGATGACGTCGATCATGGCAGCGCCGTCGCAGTCGGACAGTCCCATCGCGACGAAGCGGTCGAACAGCTCGGCTGTGCGATCCAGAAGCGGCGTCGCCACACCGACGCCGTCGGCGAATTCGCCGATCATCTCGATGTAGTGCTGCAGCCCGGGAATGGGGCCTTGCAGCGGCTTGAAGCGCCGCTCGGCCATCCACGGCGCGCGGATGCCGAACTGGGTCGAGCCGCCGCTGCCGGTCGCGATTGCCTTGATCATCAAATCGACATCGACGCCGGCCTTGAGCCCGAGCGCCATCGCCTCCGCCGTCGCGGCGATATGGATTGAGACCAGCAGATTGTTGATGAGCTTGACGCGACTGGCGGCGCCGAAGCTACCGAAATAGATGCAGGAATCGGCAAAACCGGCAACGACGGGCTCGAGTTTCTTACAGGCCTGCGCATCGCCGGCGAGATAGACCACGCCCTTGCGCGCCGACACCATGCCGGGTGTGCCGGCGACTTCGCCGTCGATGAAGAAGGCGCCTTTTTCCGCAAGCGGCGCGATCTGCCGCGCTTTGACCGGAACCGGGTACGAACCCAGCTCGACCACGATCTGGCCCGGCCGCGCCGAATGAACCAACCCCTCGGGGCCTTGCACGACCTCTTCCAGCGCCTCGTCCGATGGCAGACAGGAAAATACGATGTCCGCTTCCGCGCCGACTTCGGCGGCCGAACGCGCGGCCACGCCGCCGATCTTCACAAACTCGTCGAGCGAGCTGCGACGATAGCCGACCACGCGATAGCCGCTCTTGATCAGGTTTTGCGAGATCGGCATTCCGATCTTGCCGACGCCGACAAAGCCAACGGTGTCCATTCCCACTCCCCTACACAACCTCAACCGACTGATCGGAGAGATTAACACGCAATCCGAGCGTCCCCTCCATGATCGTCCATTCCTTGAGTTCGAAGGTCCGCAATCCGTTGGCGACAAATGGGTCGGCTTCCGCAAGTGCGCGCGCCTCCAGCGCGCTCGCCGCACGCAGGATCGTCAGACCAGCGCCGCTCGGCGGTCCCTCGCCGTCGGCCAACGGACCGGACGCAAACAAAACGCCGCGCTTTTCAAGCCCGATCATATATTCGAGATGCGCTGGCAGGAGCGCCTTTAGCTTCTCGGGCGTTTCAGATGGCTGCGAGAGGACGGCATAGAACTTTCGCCGCAGCATTTTCTGCGTGAGCTCGGCGATGCGCTCGTCCACGTTCATAACGCGTGGCTCCTCCCTCGCGAACAAAACAAATGTTTGGCTGCATGGTCAGCCGTTCCAGCGCGCCATGTCAACATCCGGTCGCGCGGTCAACGCGTCTCGGCTCTGCGCCGGCGCTGATATGAGATAACGGAAAGCCGCGAAACGATCGCAGCTATCCTCGAGCTTACCAACGCCGACGAAGTCACGATCGCTCCGTGGTCTAGAGCGGCGACGCGTCGCCATAGACCCGCAGGTCGGCAATCTTGTCGCCGCGGCGGCGCAGCACGGAGCAGAACTTGATGGCGACAAGGCTGTCATCGAGACGGGTGTATTGCACGATGGCCTCGGCGATTCCGACCTGTCCGTCGTGAATCGACCAGGCCCCGGTCATGCTGTGCGACAAGCCCTTTATGCTTCCCCACAGGTGGCCAATCGCGGCCTTGTAGCCTTCCTTGCCGTGCACGGTCGGATGGTTGGCAAACGTCAGCGTCGTGTCGTCGGTGTGTTGCGCGAGCGTTCGCTCCATATCCATGGCGTCGACGGCGCGGTAATAATCGTAGATCCAGCGCGTATCGCCCGCCGCGTCGGTCGGATGTTTGGGGGGCAGATGCTCGCGGCCTTTTTCGTCCACGGTCCGCCGTACCGCAGCGAGCGTGGACGCTACCGCGCCCAAATAGGCGCCTTCCATGGGCGCAAAGTGAGCCTTCTCGGCTTCGCTGCCCTCGGGAATGCCGTCCCTTCGCAAACTGAAGGCGAAAGTCAGGGTGAGGTTTCCGTTGGCGTCCTCCCCGATCACATTCTCGATGCGACCAAGCTCCGAGCCGCGAGTCCGCTCGAAAATCACGCGCTGCTCCGGCTCGAACGTAACCTTTTCACGCAGCGGAATGTCTTTAAGCATGATGTCGCGGATGAGCCAGCCGTCGCCCGTCTCCACTACCTCGCACTTTTTCATCTCGGGCACGTACGGCAACGCGTTATTCGCCTTCATGAGCAGGCCCGTCCACACGTCGTGCCGGCTCAGGAATGATTTCTTTGGTTCGTTGACGGGAACCGTTCTGCTCAGCTGAAACATTTCACCCTCCCTATCGAAGCGCATTCTGAAAAATGCGCTGCGTTTTCTTGAGCACGTTGGAGCCGTTCATGCTTGGCGACGTTGCGCAACAGGAGCATCGCGCAAGCCGCCGAAGTCGGCTGTCCAATCTATTTATTATTTTCCAAAGTTTGTAATTTGTGGATATCGCACTGTCAAGCGAGGCGCTGCTCACGCACGCTTGGGGACAAGCCTCGGGATGCGCGACAGCACCGCAACCACTTGCTTTCCCGTCGTCTTATAGTGCTTGTCCAGCGCCCGGACCGCACCGTCGACGTCGCGTGAAAGCGCCGCGTCGAAGATACGCCGATGCTCGCGCTCGGTGTCGCGCTTCAGCTTCTGCTGCGGCCCGAAGTTACTGCGCAACATACGATGTCGCTCGGCCTGATCGAACAAAAGACCGGCGAGCTCCAGTTGCCACCGGGAACCGCAACCCGAAAGCAGCGCCATGTGGAATTGGCGGTGGTGGCGGGCCCAGATTTCGGTCGCCGCGCCCGGCTCTCTTGGAATCGGATTGCGCGAAAGACCATGGAACGCCGCGACTAAAGCCGTTTCCCACGCGATGTCGCCGTTCTCGATGGACTGCGCGAGAGCCTCTCGCTCGATCACGATCCGCGTCATCATCGTATCTTCGACGTCGTATGCAGTCAGCGGCGCGACTCTGAATCCCCGCTGGCCGACCGAAGTGACAAGCCGCTCTGAAACGAGACGCGTCAGCGCCTCACGCAGGGGACTGATGCCGACGTCATATCGAGCCCTCAATTCATCCGAGCGAAGCGGCGAACCCGGAGCGAGGCGCATCCACAGGATGTCCTGCCGGATGCGGTGATAGATCGATTCAGCAATCGTACGCGGCAGGCCGTCGTGATCCGGCTCGGTCGAGTAAGCCGCCGCGACTGAACGTTTCATAAGAAGCCCCGTAGCCCGCGCCCCACGATTTTGGAAATTATATTACATTTTCGAAAAAGACCATTGATTATTTAGAATCGCCAAATCGGATTTTCTCGAGCAGCGGCGCAAAAGCCTATTCGTCGCCGACAAGCTCCTGCCGCCGCCGCTCCAGCTCCGCGGCGTAGCGGCGCAGCGCATAGGCTTCGGTGAGAAGCCCGATGACGCGGCGATCGGGGTAGGAATCGACGACGGCTAGAGCCTCCGCCTCGGCACGATCGAAGGCCAGCACCGCTTCCTTGATCGCCATGCCCGGCAGCAATATGCCGTCGGTGTAGCGCAGGAGCTCCTTGATCGATTTGTCGGGCGAAACCTCCGCCGCATGCGCGTCCGCCACCGAAATCATGCCGGCATAGCGGCCGTGTTCGTCGACGGCAATGACATAGGCCGGAGAGCCAAGCGGGAAGGCTTCGCGGAACGCTGCGACGGTCGCCGCGACCGGGACGGTCTGGACATCATGGCGCATCATCTTGCCGACGGTCAGGTCGCGCATCCAGCCGATATCGGCGGCGCTGCGGATCGTCTCGCCGCGCAAATGGAAGCGCCAGGTGGCGAACGAATATCCAAACACCTCGCGCGTCACCTGCGAAGAGATGATCACGGCGATGAGCACGGCTGTCGTCAGCCACAGGTCGCCCGTCGTTTCCAGCGCGATGAACGTCATGGTCAGCGGTCCGCCGATGACCGCCGCCGAAAGCGCGCCCATGCTGATCACCGCGTAGGCGTTCGAATCGAAATGCCCGTTCGGCCAAACCGTAGTGAGGGTTACCGCCAGCACATGGCCGCCGAGCGCCCTGATCAGTAGCGAGGAAAAGAACAGCCCGCCGCGGAAGCCGGAGCCGAGCGAGATGATCGATGCCGCGATCTTAAGCACGAAGAGCAGCGCCACGGTCCACAGCGAAAGGTGAAGAATTCCGGAAAAATACAGCGCGCCGTGGCCTGACGACATCACTTGCGGGGCCACGATGGCCAACAACCCGACGAGAAGTCCGCCAATCGTCGTGCGTAGCGCCAACCGCAGATTCAAGCGAACAAACAAAGCTTCGCACAGCGCCACCCCGCGCATCATGAGAATACCAGCCAGGGCGCAGAGGAGGCCGATAGCGGCGGCGATGACGAGATCATGCGTGGCGACAATCATCAGCTCCGGCGCAACGACGCCAATCTCGGCTGGGGCGAGCGCGTGCGCGACGAGGTAGCCGAGCAGCGCCGAAACAGCGACCGGCGCCAGGCTGTTCGGCGAATAGCCCCCGATGATGAGTTCGAAACCGTAGAAGGCGCCGGCGAGCGGCGCCCCGAATGCGCCGGCGATTCCGCCGGCGGCGCCACAGCCGACCAAAATACGCAGGTCGGCGCGCCGGAGCCGAAACGCCATGCCAAGGCGCGAGGCGATGCCACTGGCGAGTTGCGTGTAGCCAGCCTCCAGGCCGACCGACGCGCCAACCCCGCTCGACCATACCGTCTGGGCTGCGACAATGATGCTACCGAGGAGCGACATGCGGCCGCCGTGCAGCGCGTTGGCCTCGATGGGATCGATCTCCCGCTCTGGCCGCCAGCGTGCGATCAGCTCGCGGGATATACCGAAAACAATCCCGCCGCCAAGCGGCACCGAAATCGCCAATACCGGGTCGAGCCGCAGCAACCCCGACAGCCGCACGCCGGGATCGAGCTGGAAGAACGCCCGATGCAGGCCGTCAACGCCGGTGCCCATGGCGGACACGACCAAACCTGCGATCGCGCCAACCAACGCCGCGAGCACGATCAGGCTCGATTCACGCGCCCGCACCAAGGCCCGCAGCCGTCGCGGTATTTCCAGTTGACTGACGATGTGATCGATCAAAGCGGACCACCACGCGCCAAAGCCTCGCCAAGAGGCTTATAATGAAACTTATAATGGAACCGCTCGAACCGCGGCTCGTTCAAATACCGAACTCGCCAGGATTTTCGTGAGGAGCGCGTCATGCCTCATCCCGTCCCGACGATCATTGCCGTCACCATCGCAACACTCGTTCTTGCCGCCACCTTGCCGCTCTCGGCGCAGACGAGCGGCGCGCTGCTCGAAGGCAAGGCGGCGTTCGGCGACTGGCACACGGATAGTCCGGGAACGCGGCGCCTGATCAGGCCGCAAGACCTGCCGGCCCCCGATCCTGCCGCGTCAGTAAGCAATGCCGTTAAAAATGTGCAGCGCACTGACGCGCAAGAGCCCATCGTCCCAAACGGCTTTGAAGTCAATGAATTTGCCTCCGGACTCACGCATCCTCGGCTCATCCGGATGGCGCCGAACGGCGACATCTTCGCCGCGGAAAGCGGGGCCGGGCGTATCCGCGTGTTGCGGCCGAACGGAGCGCAATCCGAGCAAGTCACGGTGTTCGCCTCCGGACTTTATGGTCCGTTTGGCATCGCCTTCTATCCGCCGGGACCCAATCCAGAATGGGCTTACGTCGGCAACACCGATTCTGTCGTCCGCTTTCCCTATCGCAACGGCGACCTTCAGGCGCGCGGACCGGCTGAGATCATCGTTCCGCATTTGCCGGTCGGCAGCCATCGTACGCGCGACGTGGCGTTCGCGCCGAACGGCCAGACCATGTACGTATCCGTCGGCTCCGGCTCGAATGTCGGAGAAGGTATGGAAAAGCTGACCGCCGCCGCGCTGCAGGATTGGCAGTCGGCTCATCCGCTCGGCGCCGCGTGGGGCCCCGAAACCGACCGCGCCGACGTGCTGACCTTCGACCCGCTAGGCAAGAAGATCGGCATCTTCGCTACGGGAATCCGCAACTGCGTAGGCATGGCGATCGACCCGTCGAACGCCAAGCTGTGGTGCTCGACCAACGAACACGACGGGCTCGGCGATAATCTCGTGCCCGACTACATTACTCGCGTGCGTGAGGGAGCCTTCTACGGCTGGCCCTGGTATTACATCGGCACGAACGAGGATCCACGGCACAAAGGCGAACGGCCGGATCTCAAGGACAAGATCACCATCCCGGACGTGCTGCTCCAGGCTCATTCGGCTTCGCTCGCGATGACGTTTTATGAGGCGTCGCAATTCCCGGCGGAATACCGCGGCAACATCTTCGCCGCCGAGCACGGCTCCTGGAACCGCTCCAAACGGACGGGCTATAAAGTCATCCGTGTTATCGTCAAAGACGGCGTTCCGACCGGCGAGTACGAAGATTTCGCCACCGGTTTCGTGGTCAATGGTTCGGAGGTCTGGGGCCGGCCGGTCGGCGTAACCGTCGACAAGGACGGGGCGTTGCTGGTCTCCGAGGATGCGAGCGGCACCGTGTGGCGGATTACCTATTCGGGGAAGGCCGCGCAGCATTAACCCCACTCAGGCGCCTCTGCCCCGCAAAATGCGGCGGAACGGTTGATCGCACAAAACCGTTATCCAAGGAGACCGCGCTTGGGGGCAATCTTTCATGGCTCAAATTGCACCCCACGTAGGCGATATGGAGTCGGCGCGGCCGGTTCCCGCCCTTCGTTTGAGCCGATCGCAGCGCCCGACAGCTCGCGAACCGGCACGGTCGTCGAAACCGACATTCCGACACGGTTCGATTCATTGCCGTTCGACCGCTTCCATCTCCTGGTGATTGTCGCGCTGGGTGTCACCTAGCCCGGCCACTATCGTTTATCGAGTCATGATGGGATATGAACGTGCAAAGCCAAGCACACGCCGCCAGCCTCGACATGGAAATCGCAAAGACTTCGCTCACTTCCGACTTGCAGGAATGCGCAATCCTGCTCGACATCGACGGTACGATCCTTGATATCGCGCCGACGCCGCGGGAAGTCTGGGTGCCGCCGGCGCTGCGGCAAACCCTCGCTCGTCT
>Ga0187860_1002863_pt1 | contig 13920 bp, 14 predicted proteins | sample June2016WEW_10_4_FD_132981 | JGI IMG/M metagenome (GOLD analysis project Ga0187860, IMG submission 132981) | Peatland microbial communities from SPRUCE experiment site at the Marcell Experimental Forest, Minnesota, USA - June2016WEW_10_40 | ecosystem: Environmental > Terrestrial > Soil >... | reverse complement strand
TGGCAAAACAGTACTGCGAGACCACAACATCGACGCCCGGCCCCATCAGGGCATGACCGAGGAACTCGATAATGTCGTTGGAGCCGTTGCCCAGGATGAGATGCTCCGGCTGGACCCCGAGTTTGGCCGCCAGCTTTTTCTTCAAATAGAACGCGTTGCCGTCCGGGTACAAATGCATTTGCGGCGCGGCCCGCCGGACGGCGGCCAGCGCGGCGGGGGAGGGTCCGAGCGGATTTTCGTTGGAGGCCAGCTTGATGATGCGGCTGGCCGGCAGGCCCAACTGGCGGGCGACCTCCTCGATGGGGCGGCCCGGCTGATAGACGGGCAGATGTTCCAGCACCGGATTCAGAGCGAAGGGAAGGCTCATATTACAAGGCGCGCAGGATTTTGTTGACATCGACGTTTTCGGCGATGAGGTCGCGAATGACGGAGATTTTCTCCGTATCGGCGGCCCGGGTTTTAACGATAATATTGTGGACGCCCGACGCCACCTCGTAGCAATCCTCGTCGGCCAGCAGAACCGGGAAGGCCAGCTTCTCGATGACGGCCAGCACGCTGGCGGAGGGGGTGAGCTTCTCGGTCAGGACCATGCCAGCCAGGTGCCCATTGGGATCCGCGGCCATGGCCGCGGCGGCCATGATGATGTCCTCGCGGTCGCCGGGGGTGATGACCAGGCTGCCGGGCTTGAAATGGCTGACGGCGTTTTGGGCGCCCATCGCGCCCACCACGACGCTGCTGACCAGGTTGTCATTCTCCGCGCTCTGGTTGAGGGAACGGGCCTTCAATTCCACCTGGATGGCCGCCACGGTGGGACGGGACAGAATGTGGCGGTGGGGCAGCACGCCCAGCAACTCCAGCCCCTTGCGTTTGAGGCCGCGCCGGGCGAACTCAGTGATGTAATCGATTTTATCGGGGGTGACCTTGTTGAGGATGACGCCGATGATCTCGACTCCTTCGCGTTCAAAGATGGCCTGGTTGAGATTGACCTCGTCGATCGGCTTGCCGATGCCGCCCTGGCTGACAATGATCACTTTTGCCCCCAGCATCCGCGCAATCTGCGCGTTGGAAAGATCGAACACCGAGCCGACGCCCGCATGGCCGGAGCCTTCGCAGAGCACGAAGTCCTTTTCCCACGCCACCCGGTCGAAGGCCTTGACGATCTTTTTGACCAGCGCCTCGTTGTTGGAGGACTGCAAATACTTGCGCGTGAAATCCGGCTCGACGGCGATCGGGCTCATATCGACCAGCGGACAATTCAAGCTATAGACCTGGTTCATCAGCACCGTGTCCTCGTCGATCTTCTGCTCCTCGATCTCGACGAAGCGCTGGCCCACGGGCTTGATATAGCCGATGCGCGGATAAAACTTTTGCAGGGCCGCCAGCAATCCGATCGAGATGGTGGTCTTGCCCTCGTTCTGGCGCGTGGCGGCGATAAATACCCGCGGCGTTACTGTGTTCAGGGTCGGCATGAGAAGGTGCGGGAAAGACCGGTCATTTCAGTGGCAGACGGCCCTGCGCCGCCTCTGGGGTCTCGCGGAGTTCCTTGCACGTAATGGATTGCACGCCGACGATGGCGCCCACTCCCAGCACATCATGGGCATTGGCGCCGCGGGAAACATCGGCGGCCGGGCGGTCCAGGCCCAGCAGTATCTGGCCGTAGGCGTGCGCCTTGGCCACGTGTTGAATAAGTTTGCTGGCGATGTTGCCGGCGTTGAGATCGGGGAAAATAAGCACATTGGCCCGGCCGGCGACCTGGCTCTCCGGCAGCTTGCGGGCGGCGATCTCCGGCACCAGCGCGGCATCGACCTGCAATTCGCCATCGAAATCCGCCTCGACGCTTTTGTCATGGGCGATCTTCTGCGCCAGCGCGGTGGCGGCTTGGACCTTGCCGATGGACGGATGGGTGGCGCTGCCCTTGGTCGAATAAGAGAGCAAAGCGACGCGGGGCCGGATGCCGAGCAATTGGTGGGCCAGTTGTGCCGTGGAAACGGCAATGTCGGCCAGTTGCTGGACCGACGGCTCCGGAATGACGCCGCAATCGCCCATGAACAGGACGCCCTCCTGCCCAAAACGGGTGTCCTCGACTTCCATCACCATGCAACTGGAAGCGGTCGTGGCCTCCGGCGCGACCTTGACAATCTGGAACAACGGGCGCAGGACGCTGCCGGAGCTTTGATTGGCGCCGGAAATGAAGCCATCGACCTGGTGCAGGGCCAGCATCATCGCGCCGTAGTAATTGGGGTTGAGCATGGTTTCGTGCGCCTCTTTTTCCTCGATCCCCTTGAAACGCCGCAGCAGTTCGTAACGTTTGGCAAAGGTCGGCAAGTCCTCGCTTTCGGCGGGATTGATGATGCGCACCCCCTCCAGCGAAACATTCAGTTCGGCCGCCGCCTGCTTGACCCGCGTGCGGTCGCCCAGCAGGATCGGAGCGCCCAGGCGCAGCGAATAAAACTGGCGGGCGGCCTGGAGAACGCGCGGTTCGGTCCCTTCCGGGAAAACGACCCGTTTGGGGTGCCGCTGCAGTTTCTCAATGATTCTGGCGATAAAGCGCATCGCCGCTTTAAGTACATGCTCGCAGCCCAAGTTCAAAGACCAAAAATGCGTCCGCCAGGTGTTGATGCGAACAAACGCCGGATCGTCTTGCCTTCAGTCCTGCTGCGAGCTTGCGCCGGCCAAAACCGACCGTCAACTTCCCCGCTGCGCGGGGCGCATTCGTAACAGTCCTCCCGCCCGCGGACTTTTTACTCTGGCGGCATGTCGAATATGACCGAACCCAAAGTTGCATTGCACCTTTTTGGGCGCCTCTTTTATGGACTGCGGTGGCAGAGCGCAGCGGCGACGCCGCTTTCAACCCTGCCGAGGCGCTTGGACCCCCCTCATCAACAAATCCACGAAGGAAATCTGCCGTTCATGGAACGGGATGACTGGAGAGGTCCAACTCAAACATGAATGGGACGCCGCCAAATTCCCGCTTGCCGTCCACTACGGTGAAAACGACGATCCTGCCACCATCCCGGCTAAACTCAGGATGCTCCTTGGCGGCATAAGAACCTTCAACGTGGTGCGCCTTGCAATCGAAAACTTGTTCAGCCTGGCTCCATGGCCCCCATGGGTGTGGCGCTGTCCGGATGGCGACATCTTCGTCCAACCATCGGCTGTATAAAGCCAGATACTTGCCAAGGAATTGATTATATGAGACCGAGCCTTCGGGAGGAGCATCATCGAAAAGGATCGCAGCATGGGCAACATTCCGGGTCCAGTCTGTCCCGGCGGCCCCCCCCGAATAATATTCGTACTGGTCGGGATTTTCTATGTCCCCAGGGCGGACCCGCGCCAGTTTGTACTGGTAGATCAACTCTGAGATGGTTTGGCGTCCATAGAAGTATATCCATCCATCGCGGTCCTTCAGCAGGGCGCTGCCCCATGGGATCTGGCGGCCATCCCAGAATATATATTGCCCATTCCTCATCAAGCGTTGGAAGGGCCGGCTCGGATTCTCGCTGACGGCGATGCCCTGTCCGCCATTGGTGGTGTCCCAGGCCCCAGATTCGGTGATCGTCAACATGCCGTAATAAAGATAAATCCTCTTTCCTATCTTAACCCCGCTGCCCGGCCAGAGCCTGATGGTTTTTGGGTTCTCCCGCTGAGGATCGACAAGGATGACCGGGGCAGCCTTGCCCGTCTGGTCTATCAGATGAGTAAATGGGGGCACGCCTTTTGATGCATCCGTGCTGGTCAGGGCGGAATTGTTGAAAACGGCCCCTTCGATTTTGCATTTTTCACCTTTCGGTCTGGTTCCGTAAAATGTGTCTCCAAAAATCCATAATGCTCTCCCATCGTTCAGGTTGATGGAATAAGCTCCATCCTGGCTGATAATTCTGGCGCCACTGCCGTTGCTGTCAATTAAGGAACCCAAAGGGCGGACCAGGAAATCATCGCGGTGTTCGTTGGAGGTGTCACGAGCCTGGCCGCCCGGATCGGCCGGCGCCGCCCGCCCAAGGAGGGCGGCCAAGAGGAAAGCCGATAGAGATTGAATCAGCATCAGTCGCCAATCTATCCGCGCAACCGTCGGAAAGCAAATTCCAGTAGTGCCGGTTTGCCCGGCGTGAACGCACGCCGACGGAACCAACCAGGAACCAAAACCAGGAACCAGATGTCCTCACTATTTGCACTTTTTTCATTGATGGCGGCGAGTGCCTTCATGCATTCGCTCCGCCCGCTGCGCGCCCAGCCTCGGCAAAAGAGTTGATTTGCGTTGACAGGCTTGGTATGAGTGAGGGCCATGACACGCGCCAGATTGGTTGTTCTCCTTGTGATCATCGGGGGCGGCGGCCTTGCGGCCTTGCTGCCGATCACGCGCGATGAGTTGTCGTGGTGCTGGGCCACATCGCATAACCGGGCGGCCGACTATCTGGAGTATTCGACCGATTGGCCCCGCGGCTTGCACGCGGGCCAGTCCAAGATCCTTTATGAGCGAAGACTCTGGACCGAGACAAAAAAGGCGCTCATCCGCGATGCTTACCAGGAGTCGTCCCCGGCCAACTCCCAGGCGGACTTGCCGTATCAAAAGGCATTGCGGCTGCGCCAGGAGTCCTTTCTCTGGAAACAAGCCACCAATGTTGATACGGTGCAATGCTACCAGAAATACCTGCGCAAGTATCCGATGGGCCGGTTCGCCAAAGAGGCGCGGTTGCGTGTAAATGCTCTAAGCGCTCCCTCCGCCGCGCCCGCGCCCACCCCTGCTCCGTCGCCATAAAACGGCCGCGCGCGCCGATTACTTGGGCGCGGCCGCGGCGGTTCCGTCGCCCCGATCGAGGATTTTCACGTTGGCGTCGGATTGAATCCTGTCCAAGTAGGAGGGGAGCGCCTTTTCGGCGCGTTCCTTGACCAGGTGATCGCGAATGTCAGGGGAGGCCTTGGCCAATTCCTCCTTGGAGGGGGGGAGTTTCTCCAGCAGTTTGATGATGTGGTAGCCAAACTGGGTTTCGACCAGGTCGCTAATCTGATTGACCTTCAGACTGAAGGCGGCGGCTTCGAACTCCGGCACCATTTTGCCCCGTGGGAAGGTGTATTCGCCGCCTTTGTCCTTGGAGCCGGGGTCGTCGGAATACTTCTTGACCAGCGCGCCAAAATCCTCGCCCTTGTCCGCGCGCGCTTTGATCTCCTCGGCCAGCTTTTTCTTCTCCTTCTTTTGATCGGGTGGCAGCGGTTGGCGCGTCAGCGGGTCCAGGGTGGAGATGAGAATGTGGGCGGCGCGAACGCGCTCGGGCATCTCGAACGATTTGGGGTTGTCATCATAGAATTTCTTGATGTCCTGATCAGAGACGACGATGCCGTTGGTGGTTTCGTTAATGAGGACCCGGCGGCAGAGTTGTTCTTCGACGGCGCGGTTGCGGACTTGCTCCAGGCTCATGCCCGTGGCCTTGATTTGGGCGTCAAAGGCCTCCGGGCTGGGGGCGCGTTTGCGGGCGTCGGCGATGGCGTCATCGACCATTTTCTGGGTCTCCAATTTCTCGTCGGCGGTGGCCTTTTGGAGGAGGATTTGGTTGATGATGAGGTGCTGGAGCAAATTGGAGCGGATCATCGGCCGATCCTGGTCGGGGATGGCGCCGCCGGTGGCGGCGGAAGTGACGATGTAATTAAGAAAGGCCTCATCGACCTGGCTGCGCTTGATGGCAAAGCCCTTGCCGGTGGCCACGACAGGGTCGGCAAAAGCCGGGCCGTTAGTGTCGCCGGCGGTCGCGCGCGCGGCCAAAGGGAGTTGGAGGAGGGCCAAAGCCAGCGCGGCAAGGACCGGCGGCGGTCTAAGGAATCGAGTCATGCTATTTCTATTATTGTCAGCCGTCAGAATTTCACCACGCGGACATTGCTGATGTCCGGGTCCTTCTGGATTTCCTCCAGCAACTGCGGCGGCGGCACGCTGTCCAGATTCAATATGGTCAAGGCCCGGCCGCCGGCTTTATCGCGCCCCAGGCTCATGTTGGCGATGTTGACATGGTGCTTGCCCAGGAGAGTGCCCAGATAGCCGACTATGCCCGGTCGGTCCTTATTATTCATCAGAAGTAAAACGCCCTCGGGAACAATCTCAACGGGGTGGCCGCTGAGGCGGACAATGCGCGGGAAGCACTTGGCCCCGAAAACGCTTCCGCCGGCGGAGATTCTCTCCTCACCCAAAAAAACAGCCACGTGCAGCCACTCGTTGAAATCGGTGGCTTCGCTGGACTTGATTTCCTGGATTTCCAAGCCGAGGGACGTGGCCAAAGAGCGGACGTTGACCTGATTGACCTCTTTGCCGCCGGCCATTTCCAGGAAGCCTTTGAGCACCGAGCGGGTGATGGGGTCGGTCGGCCATTCCTGGGCCTTGCCGCCATAGGTGATTTCGATGCGGTCGTTGCGTTTGGGAGCCAATTGGCCCAGCAATCGGCCCAGCTTCTCACCCAGGTTGAGAAACGGCTTGACGGCCTGGAAGCTCTGGGCGTCGAGGTTGGGGAGATTGACGGCGTTGCGCACCGCGCCGCTGAGAAGATATTCGCTGATGGCCTCGGCCACCTCGATGCCGACGTTTTCCTGCGCTTCCTGGGTGCTGGCGCCCAGGTGCGGCGTCATCACCACCTGCGGCAGCGCCCGCAGGGGGAAGTCGGCGGGAGGCGGTTCGGTTTCATATACGTCCAGGGCGGCGCCACCCACCTGCCCGCTCTGAATGGCCGCGTAGAGATCGGCCTCGTTAACGATGCCGCCGCGGGCGCAATTGAGAATGCGGACGCCCTTTTTCATTTTGGCGAAAGCGGCCGCGTTGAGCATGCCCCGGGTCTCGTCGGTCATGGGCATGTGGACGGTAATAAAATCGGCCCCGGCATAGACGTCATCGACCTGTTCCATCAGTTCGACCTGCAAGGCCTTGGCGCGGGCGTGGGAAAGGTAAGGGTCGTAGGCCAGCACCTTCATGCCAAAAACCAGGGCGCGCTTGGCCACTTCGCCGCCGATGCGGCCCATGCCCAGGATGCCAAGGGTCTTGTTGTAAAGCTCCGTGCCCTGGAAATCCTTGCGGTTCCATTTGCCCTCTTTCATGGAGATATGCGCCTGGGGAATCTTGCGCGCCAGCGCCATGAGCATGGAGAAGGTCAGCTCAGCCGTCGAAATCGTGTTCCCCCCGGGAGTGTTCATGACCACAATGCCGCGCTGCGTGGCGGCTTCGACATCGACGTTGTCCACGCCCACGCCGGCACGGCCAACGGCGCGCAAAAGGGGTGCGGCGTCCATGACGTTTTTGGTGACTTTGGTTTCGGAGCGCACCACCATGGCGTGGACCTCCTTGACCAATGGGAGGAGTTCGGCTTCGGACGTCTTTTGCTTCAGGACAATGACTTTAAACTCGGGCCGCTGCTGGAGCAGCGCGATGCCTTTGGGCGAGATTGGGTCACAAACCAAAACATTCATATAAATGGGAGCGCAGTGTAGGCGTGGGACCGGCGCGGGTCAATGTCGAATGTCGGCGCATTAATGTGCCTCCATCGAATAGTCGCCGGCCCATAGCTTGCCAGTCCCGAGCAGCGCCGCCGCCGGGGCCACTGAATCCGGCTTGCTGGCTGGGGTAGCGTGGTCTATGATTGAGCACAAGATGACAGCAGCGGAAGCAGCGAAAGCTACCAAGGTGGCGCCGGAGGCATGGCCGCTGACGGTGCAGGCCTACCGCACTCTTGGAGAAATGGGGTTGATTCCAGATAACACCGAGTTGCTTTACGGCCAGATTTTCCAAAAAATGTCCAAATCCCCACTCCATAGCTTCCTCCACCAGTGGCTCATCGATGCTTTGCAATCGCATCTTCCGCCAGGAACTTATCTCCGGGTGGAGCAGCCTGTCACTTGCCGCGATTCAGAGCCTGAGCCTGATTTGGCTGTCGTGCGCGGCGGCAAGCGGGACTACCGCCAGGAACACCCCCACACCGCCGAACTGGTCATCGAAGTCTGCGTCAGCAGCCACGATTATGACCGCTCCAAGCTCCGCGCCTACGCCGGGGCGGGAGTCAAAGAGGTCTGGCTGGTTCTGGCGCCGGAGAAGCAAATTGAAGTCCATCGCCAGCCAATGGGGGAGCAATTCCGCCAACGCATCCTGCACGGTCCAGGCGGCCGTCTGGCCAGCGTCGCGGTGGCCGGATTTGAGATTGACCTCGACGATATGTTTGCGGGCTGAGCGCGTTTTGTGCGTTGATGTCGCCTGGGCGCGCCGTTAGAGTTGCGCATTATGAGACCCGGCATCCTACCAGGGGCAAACGCGACGCGGTGGCTTCACCCGGCCAGCCTCTTGCTCTGCATCATCGTGCTGGGCGGCTGCGCCACCAAGCACAAACACAGCCAGGGCGGCAGTTCGCCGCCCCACGGAGTGGAACCGGCCCCCAAGGCGGTGGAACCAATGCCCATCGCCCTGGCCCCGACGCGAACCAATCACTGGACCAGCGATTGGACGCCGCTCTTTGACGGGAAGTCTCTGGCCAACTGGACGGCGACCGATTTCGCCGGACATGGCGAGGCGACGGTGGAGGGAGGCGAGATCAAAATCGGAATGGGCGCCGACCTCAGCGGCATCACCTGGACCAACGGCACGCTACCGAGGACCGATTATGAAATCTCCCTCCTAGCCATGAAGGTGGAGGGCAGCGATTTCTTTTGCGGCCTGACCTTTCCGGTCGCCCGCTCCTCGTGCAGTCTCATCCTGGGTGGTTGGGGAGGCGGGATAGTTGGGCTGTCCAGCCTCGATGGCCAGGACGCCTCGGAAAACGAAACAACCCGCAGCATCGGATTCGACACTGGCCGCTGGTATCGTATTCTCCTGCGTGTGACCGCCGCCAAAATCGAGGCCTGGCTCGATGACAAGAAGATTATTGACGTTGTCATCACCGGGCGCAAGGTGTCGCTGCGCCCCGGCGCGATTTATCTCAGCGAACCATTGGGCGTGGCAACCTACAGCACCACGGCGGCGATCAAGGACTTTAAACTGCGCGTGCTTGAACCCTGAACCCGCACCTGCCGCCGCCCCGAGCCTCATCCACCCGCTGTCCTCCCTGGTCGAACCGCTGGACATCGGCCGTCTTTTCACTCGGGCGCAACCGTTGGAAGTCGAGTTGGGCAGCGGCGACGGATCGTTTCTGGCCCGTTACGCGGCCCTTCATTCCGGGCGCAACTTCATCGGAGTCGAGCGCCTGCTGGGGCGGCTGCGGAAGCTGGACCGGAAAGGCGCCCGCCTGGGCTTGACCAATCTGCGCTGTGTGCGGATTGAGGCCTCGTATTTTCTGGAATACCTGCTGCCGCCCGCCGCCGCCCAGGCGCTGCACATTTACTATCCCGACCCGTGGCCCAAACGCAGGCACCACAAGCACCGGCTGATTAACGAGCGTTTTCCGCTCCTGGCCGGCAAGGTCCTGGCCCCTGGCGGGACGGTCTATTTACGCACCGATGACGCCGGCTATTTTGAGCGGATGCGGGCTGTTTTCGGGGCGTGCGCGGGCGGCTTTGTGGAGGTGCCGGTCCCGGCGGAGTTGGCGGGCATTGAGACCGATTTCGAGCGCGGTTTTCTCCAGCGCGGCATCCCGGTCCTGCGCCTGGCGTACCAATGGACCGGCCGGCTCACACGTCAATGACCGGCCCGTCGCCGCCGCACGCCTGGTTGTTCAATCTTCCAAGTTGACAGCCAGACAATGTTATGCAAAATGTTTTACATGAAAAGAGTCACGTCCCGCGAGTTTCAGCAGAGGTTCGGACAGCTTCAATCCCGCCTGGGCCGGGGCGACACGGTGCAAGTGACACACCGGGGCAAAGTCAGCGGGATATTCACAAAGGTTGGACAACCCAAAGTGGAGATGCCGGACTTTCTGGCCAACGTGAGGGCGGAGGGGTACTCGCGCCAACTTGGCAACCAGATTTTGAGGGAGTTCGATGAGAGTCTATCTTGACGCCGGCCTGCTTTTCACGACGCTCCTTGAGACGGATGGCTCGGCCGCGGCGAATCAAATCCTGCAAGCTACGGAGGCCCCATTTGAGTTGACTCTCCTCCATCAATTGCAAGCGGAGAACCTGATCACGCGGCTCCTGACATCCAAGGAAAGCGCGCGGCAAAATGCCGGGGGAAAAGCAAGCCGGCTGTGGCAGCGCTACACCGCCGAGGGGGTCTTTCAAATCATTGAGCCGGATTGGCAGGATGCGGTGCGTTTATCCATTGCCTGGACGCGGCGTTACACCGAGGAACCGCCGGCGCCATTGCTCGTCCTGCATCCCTGCCTGGCGCTGCTGAACGGCGCGACGCACTTCGCCAGCTTTGACTCGAGATCCAGATCGCTGGCCAAGACGGCAGGATTGAAATTGTTGCCTTCCAAATTGGATTACTGACTTCCACCCGCCCGCTCACACGTCAATGACCGGCCCGTCGCCGCCGTCATCCGGGGGTGGACGCGGCGGCGGGCGGCGGCGGAATTGGACCCGCGCCCCGTCGTTGTGGGTCAGGGAATTGAGCAGCAAAGAAACAATGCTGATGATGAGCGAGCCCCAAAACGCCGAGACAAATGAATCGACGTGAAAATCCTTGAGCAGATGGCCCACCGCGTAGAGAAGGGCGGCGTTGATGACAAGAATAAAGAGGCCCAGAGTAAAAATGAGCAAGGGCAGCGAGAGCACCAGCATGATGGGCCGGACAAATGCATTGAGCAACCCCAGCAAAAGCGCCGCCAAGATCAGGCCCAGCGAAGTATCGTAGTCGATGCCGGGGACGATTTTGGCGGCCAGCAAGACCGCCACCGTGGTGATCAGCCAGCGCTTCAGAAATGACAGCAAACTTTGAGGCATATCAACTCCCGCTGTTAGAAACCAGGGTCAACATCCGGCAACCCCGGCCCAAACACAAGGCCCGATTTTGATTTGTTTCCACCGCCGGCGGGCGTATTTTTATGTAATGAAAGCTTCAATCGAACTGGAAAAAACAGCGGCATTGCATGTGGCCGCACTGATGGTCGCCGCGGCGCGAACGGCACCCAAAACGCGCGGCATCGACAACATCAGGACCGCCGCGATTGACGACGAACCGATGAAACGAAAGCTCATCGCCAAAATGCGCGACATCGCCGCGACGGAAGACCGGCCCGGCCTGGCGCGCGACGCCGACAACATCGAGGATTCGCCGGCAGTGGTCGTCATTGGCGTGGAATCGAACACCGCCGGCTTGAATTGCGGGTTCTGCGGCAAGCCCTCGTGCGAAGCACTGGAGGAAGCCGGCGGCGTCTGCGCGTTCAACTCCGTTGACCTGGGCATCGCCACGGCTTCGGCGGCGGAAGTGGCCGGGCGGTTCCACGTGGACAACCGGGTGATGTATTCGATCGGCCGCGCGGCCCTGGACTTGGGTTTGCTGGGGCCGGCGGTCAAGCAAGCGCTGGGCATCCCGTTAAGTGTCACCGGCAAGAACCCGTTCTTCGACCGGACGGCATAGGCGGCTTTAACTGAACACAACAACTGACCCGCCATCATCCGCGTCTTATGCCATTCCAAACGCTCAACCTGGAAGGAGTCGCCAGTTATCTGCACCTCACGCCCGCGGACGTCGAGCAGCGGGTCAAGGAGCGCAACATCCCGTTTGAAAAGCGCGGCGACCGGATTGTCTTTCGCAAAAGTGAAATTGACCAGTGGGCCTCGCAACGCATCCTCGGCTTGCCCGGCCAGCGGCTGGCTGTTTATCACCAGAAATCCACCCGCCACACGCGCGGATTCCTGCCGCACGAAACCATCCTGCCGGAAATGCTGGAGGCCGGAGCCGTCGATTCCGCCATGACCTCCAAGACCAAGGCCTCGGTCCTGCGCGATCTGGTGGCGCTGGCGGAAAAGACCGAACACCTCTGCGATCCCAAAACCCTGCTGGCCAGCCTGGAGGAGCGCGAGCAATTGTGCTCCACGGCGTTGCCGGGCGGCTTTGCGCTGCCACACCCGCGTTTCCACGAGCCTTACGCTTTCGAGACTTCGTTCATTGTGGTGGGACGGCCGGTTCAGGAAATCCATTTCGGCGCGCCTGACGGGCGGCCAACGGATTTGTTCTTCCTGATATGCTGCCAGGACGACCGGCTCCATTTGCACACGCTGGCCCGGCTGTGCTTGCTTGCGCAGAAAACCAAAATGCTCGCCCGGCTCCGTGAGGCGCCCGACGCAGCCACCATGCGCGATTGCCTCATCGCGGCGGAAGAGGAAGTTCTGGCGGACCGGAAAATGGTTTCGTAAATCCGACCCCGGTCATTTCGAGGAATCTGGCTTCGTCAATTATAGGGACACCGAGGGAGCGCGCTTTATCCAGTTTTGAGCCGGCTTCCGCGCCGGCCAGGACGTAATCGGTGTTCTTGCTGACGCTGGCGGTCACTTTTCCCCCCGCCGCTTCGATGCGGGCGGTCGCCTGCTCGCGCGTGAGGGTGGGGAGCGCGCCGGTCAGGACAAAGGTTTTGCCAGACAACGGGCCCGCAGGCTTTGCCGATGTTTTCTGGCTTTGCGGGCGGATGCCCAACTCCTTCATCCTTTGCAAAACTTTCCGGCCCTCGGGTGAGGCGAAATAGTCCAGCACGCTTCGCGCCACGACCGGGCCGGTTTCCGTCACGATCCCGGTTTCGCGCTCGTTTTTGCTCTGGCTCGGAGCGGCGAAGCCCGATTCCAGGAGGCGCTTTGCGGCGGCCTCGGCCTGCGCTTTGGCACTTTTCTTTTCGTGATACGCGATGACGTCTTGCAACAACGGGGACTGGGCCAGTTCCTCGATGGTGTCGTGGAACGCGGCCAGTTGGCCGGCGGTGGTCTTGCCCACCTCCGGTATGGCCAGGCCGAAAAGCCAGCGGGACAACGGCGCACTTTTGGCGCGCTCGATCGCGTTGACGGCCTTTTCGGCGTTTTTGCGTCCGAACACGCGCGGGGATTCCTCCGTGCCCAGGTTTAATTCAGCCAGCTTTTCCACTGTCAAGTTGAATAAATCCAGCGGCTCCCGAACCAGGCCCCGTTCCACCAGCTTGTCAGCCACGATGCCGCCGACGCTCTGGATGTCCAGCGCGCCGCGCGCGGTGAAGAATTCGACGCGCCGCGTCACTTGCGCCGGGCAACGGATGTTTTCGCAGCGCCAGGCGACAAATTGGGGGTCGCGGCGGACCGGACCGCCGCAGACCGGACAATGGCCGCCGATATGCCGGTAAAAATCGAACGGCGGCGCGCCAGGCGGGCGTTTGTCGGCCACGACTCCGACGACGGCCGGGATCACTTCGCCCGCCTTCTCGATGGTCACGGTGTCGCCGACGCGGATGTCCTTGCGCTTGATTTCGTCCTCATTGTGCAGGGTGGCGCGGCTGATGGTGCTGCCGGCCAGAAACACCGGCTCCAATTCCGCCACGGGCGTGAGCACGCCGGTGCGGCCGACCTGGATGGTGATGGCGTTGAGGCGGGTTTGGGCCTGTTCGGGCGCGTATTTGAAGGCGATGGCCCAGCGCGGCGCTTTGGCGGTGTAACCAACTTCCTCGCGCAAGGCCAATTCGTTGAGCTTGATGACCGCGCCATCGGTTTCGTATTGGAAGCCGTGGCGGACTTTATCCAGTTCGTCGATGGCGGCCAGCAATTGCTCTTCGGAATGGCAAAGGCGGGGTTTGTCCGGCGTTTTGAAACCCAGCTCCGAAAGCCATGTCAACAATTCATCTTGCCGCGTCGGCGGCGTCTCGCCCTCAATTTGCCCAAGGCCGTAAAACACCGCGCCCAGCGGCCTTTTGGCCACGATGCGCGGGTCCAATTGCTTGAGCGAACCGGCGGCGGCATTGCGCGGATTGGCAAACTCCTCCTCGCCCGCCGCCGCCCGCTCGGCGTTGAGCTTTTTGAATCCATCGCGCGTCATGAAAACCTCCCCGCGCACTTCCAGCACGGCGGCTTGGG
>Ga0187860_1002859_pt1 | contig 13930 bp, 15 predicted proteins | sample June2016WEW_10_4_FD_132981 | JGI IMG/M metagenome (GOLD analysis project Ga0187860, IMG submission 132981) | Peatland microbial communities from SPRUCE experiment site at the Marcell Experimental Forest, Minnesota, USA - June2016WEW_10_40 | ecosystem: Environmental > Terrestrial > Soil >... | reverse complement strand
TCGGCCGGATGCTCTACGACGCCGGCCTCGCGCAAGACGATCTGCTCGAAACGCTCGAAAAGGACTCGAAGAAGCACGGCACGCAAGGCGAGGAACTCGATTTCGCGCTGCTCGTCGACGGCCTCGCCGCCGAGCGCGAGCAAGGCATCACCATCGACGTCGCCTATCGCTATTTCGCGACCGACAAACGCAAGTTCATCGTCGCCGACACGCCGGGGCACGAGCAATACACCCGCAACATGGCGACCGGCGCCTCCACCGCCGATCTCGCCGTGCTGCTGGTCGACGCGCGCAAGGGCATTCTCCCGCAGACGCAGCGCCACAGCGTGATCGTGTCGATGCTGGGTGTGCGCCACGTCGTCGTCGCGGTCAACAAGATGGACCTTGTGGAATACCGCGAAGACGTGTTTCGCCAGATCGAAAAAGATTTTCGCGCCTTCGCCGAATATCTGCGGTTCGTGTCGATCTGCGTGCTGCCGCTGGTCGCCAAGGACGGCGACAATCTCGTCAAGCCCGGCGCCAAAATGCCATGGTTCGACGGGCCGCCGTTGCTCGCTTACCTCGAAAGCGTCGCGCTCGAAGATGGCTCGATCATCGCGCCGTTCCGCTATCCCGTGCAATGGGTCAATCGTCCGAGCCATGATTTCCGGGGCTTCTCCGGCTTTATCTGTGGCGGCAACGTGCAGCCCGGCGACATCGTGCGCGTTCTGCCGCTCGGCCGCGACACGCAAGTCGCGCGCATCGTCACCGCGGACGGCGATCTCAAGAGCGCCGTGTGCGGCCAGTCGGTGACGCTGACGCTCACCGAGGAAATCGACATTTCGCGTGGCGATCTTCTGTGCTCGCCCGTCTCGCCGGCCAAGGTGGGCGACCGCTTGCAGGCGAGACTCCTGTGGCTGGTGCGCGAGCCGCTAACGCTCGGCAAGAGCTATCTGCTCAAGATCGGCGCGAAGACGACGCCCGCGAGCGTCAAAACGGTCACCGCGCGCATCGAGATCGAAACCGGCCTCGCGGCGCCCCTGCTCGCGGCGGACGAGACGCTCGCCTTCAACGCGATCGGCGAGGCGGAACTGACGCTCGACTCGGTGGTCGTCTGCGATCCCTATGTCGAAAACCGCGAGACCGGCGGCTTCATCCTTATCGACCGCATCACCAATGAGACGGTCGCGGTCGGCATGGTGACATCGGCGCAAAACTCGGAACGCGGAGCCCCGACGCTGCTGGAGGCGAGCTATTCCTCGATGGAAGGCCTGCCGACACCGCCGACGCCGCTGTTGCAAACGCGCCGCCGCAGCCTCGCCAAGGCGCTGTCCTGGCGCGTGCTGGGCAGCATTCTGACGTTCGTCGTCGTGTTCGGCTTTACGCGCGACGTCGGCCTCGCGCTGGCGATCACCGCGACGGAAGCGGTGGCTAAGATCGCGCTCTATTATGCGCACGAGCAACTGTGGTCGCGGTATAAATACGGGATGCGCGGCGGGGAGGAGAAGGCGCCGGAGGATTTGGGGCTGTAGCGCGTTTGGCCGCTCTCCGTCGGGCCCGTTGCGCTCTTTCAAGCCAATCCAAGCGAATTTCTCTCGATAACCCCCCTCTATCAGTGCGGCGTTTCCCTATATTGCGCTTTTGGCGCCGAAGTCCCATTGTCATAAGCGCGAGCATCGCAAGCAACGCTTATTGAGATAGATCAAAGCGAGTGAGAGTCATGAGCAGCGCCTTTATCCGCGAACAAGACGACATCGTGCGCGAGGACATTGTTGACCGGCCGGTCAGCACCTATCGCAATCTCGTGACGCCGGAGGGCTACGCGCGAATCGAGGCGGAGTTGGCGCGCCAGCAAGCCGAGGTTCTGCGCGCGACGGCCGCCGACGATCAGCACGCGTTGGCCCTGGCGCAGCGCGAACTGCGCTATTGGACGGCGCGCCGGGGCAGCGCCGAGGTCGTGCATCCGATCGCCAATAAGTCGCATGTGCGCTTTGGTCATCGCGTCGAGCTCCAGCTCGCAAATGGCGAGAAACGCTCCTTCAAAATCGTCGGCGAAGACGAGGCGGACCCCGCGAACGGCCTGCTGCCCCACGTCGCGCCCCTCGCCACGGCGTTGCTCGGCAAGAGCGTCGGGGATGCGCTCGAGGCCATTCACGAGAGGGCGAAAATCTTGAAGATTAGCTAGCGGCGCGTTGGCTACGCGTGGGGCGCCGACCTTGGACGACGAATGACCTACGACGACTTCAACGGGTTTTGCCGCGGCCTTCCCGGCACAAGCTACGTGCTGCAGTGGGGAGGATCACATGTGTGGAAAGTTGGCGACAAGATTTTCGCCATTGGCGGATGGGCGGATGGAGAACCGGCCTTCACTTTCAAGACAAGCGATATTTCGTATGAAATGCTGAAGCAGCAGCCGGGTCTGCGCCCGGCGCCATATCTCGCGTCTCGCGGCATGAAATGGATCCAGCATTTTGCCGAACCAGGGCTCTCGGACGAAGAATTGAAAGACCATATTCGTCAATCGCATCGCATCGTCTCATCCGGTCTAACCAAGAGAAAGCTGCGCGAATTAGGGCTGGCCGAGCCGTAGCCGCCGGCCTGTCCTCATCATCCCGCCCATTCGCGGGCGATGACCGGGAACTCCGGCGCGCGAACTTTCCGGCTTGGCGGCGCCGGGATGCGACGAGACTCAAAAACTCACCGCGCTCAGCATCGAGTTCCAGGACTGAGTCGGCATCTTTGAACTTGGACAACCTCTTGTGCTGGAATCGGGCGCCGGACGCTCCGAATCGAGCGCCCGGCGGCGATCATTAATAGAACCCCGGCATCCAAGGACCCGGACCCCAAGCGTTCCAATCCATCATGGCTTCTTGATTCATTTCCGCGCTCGCCTGCTGCTCGTCGGCAATATTCTTGGCGATGCGGATCTGTTGATAGTTTTGATAGGATGCTTCGTTGCCGATATAGACGCACTGGCATTGGGCGGCGTCAGCATAGACGTAAAAATTTTTCCCGTTCTTCGTGTGCACCATAATTTTATTCTGAGTCAGGGCCTTTAGCTTAGCGAGCTTGACCGGCGTATCGGCCTTCTTCATCGTAAATTGCGCCGCCGCCAACATGGCTTCCGTGTCCGCCGCGCCCACGCTGGCGCATCCGGTCAGCGCCGTGGCCAATACGGCCGCGAACATTATCATGTGCTTCTTCATCATTTCATACTCCCATCAACAACTAGACTGACAATCCGACATCCACATTCGGAGGATTTGGATATTTCGGTTCAGCGACCACGGCCCCCTCTCGTCAGATTGCGCAAGGGCGACCCCATCGGAGCCGCCCGCTGCGTCGAAGGCGCGAATATCGCCACTCGCGCGCCCTGATGGCTTCTTCAACCTTGGCCTTCACGGCGTCCAGATTGAACGTGGCCGACGCTCGCATCGGCAGCTTGACCGTCGCATTCGCCCACCCTACAACGCGGATGGCGTGTTGAAAACCTACTTCTTTCGCGAACTGGCCGCGATGCGGCGAAGCGCGATCGATTGGAGCGTCCAGAACCGCGGCGTCCGTGACCGGCGCTCGGCGGACATGCAAACTGACCAACGGCCCGATGCGCGCCTCTCTTGCTTTTTGCCCCGGGCTCGGCCTATAAGCGGCACTCTAAACCGCCCGGCCAGTGATGGGCTGCCGGGGCGGTTTTTTTCGCTCAAGCGAATGCGCGTCAAACGTCGCCGAAAGGCTTTCGGCGCGCGAAAAACTAACGGGCTCAAAGCCCAGGAGAGCAAAATGCCCAAGTTGAAGACCAAATCCGGCGCGAAAAAGCGCTTCAAGATCACCGGCACAGGCAAGGTGGTCTACGCCCAGAAGGGCAAGCGCCACGGCATGATCAAGCGCACGAACAAGCAGATCAGAAATCTGCGCGGGACGTCCGTTCTGTTCAAGACAGACGGCGACAACATCAAAAAGTATTTTTTGCCGAACGGCTAAGCCGGCAAGAATCCCCCGCAAGCGACACAACGCAAGATTTCTGCAAGGAGTTCGATCATGGCTCGCGTCAAACGGGGCGTCACGTCCCACGCCAAGCACAAGAAAACACTGAAGGCCGCCAAGGGCTTTTACGGCCGCCGCAAGAACACCATTCGCGCCGCCAAGGCCGCCGTCGATCGCTCGATGCAATATGCGACGCGCGACCGCAAGGCCAAGAAGCGCACGATTCGCGGTCTGTGGATCCAGCGCCTCAACGCCGCCGTGCGCGAATTCGGCATCACCTATTCGCGTTTCATCGACGGGCTGAACAAGGCCGGCGTCACGATCGACCGCAAGGTTCTGTCGGACCTCGCCATCAACCAGCCGGCGGCTTTCGCGGCCATCGTGGAGCAGGCCAAGGCCGCGCTGCCGGCCGCCGCGGCGTAATCCGCGCAATAGACGAGAATTCGCAAGCCCGCCGCGCCCAGCGGCGGCTTTTTTGTTCTTCTGGCCACGCCCGAGCCCGCGTCGCGATATTTCTCGCCACGGCTTCACATTCCCCGGAAGCGCTCTAGTTGCATGAAAAAGCGAGAACGCGACGCGGCGAGTTCTCGTCTAAAGGGGAGACGGTCCATGCCTCACATCTTCCAAGAGGGCAGCTTTCCGGCGGCCGCGATTGCGCTCATCGTCGTCGGCGCCGTGATCGGCGGCTCCATCGGTCTTGTCGTGATTGGGTTTCCCGGCGCCATAGCCAGCGCGGCGCTCGGAGCCTTTTGCGGCGTCGTGCTGACGGACGCGCTCGAATAACGGCGCGGCTTCACGAAAACGGGGCAAGGCGTCGATTCGGCGCAAGCGGAGCTTTATCCAAAGCGCCCGCCGGGCCGCGAAGAACGGTGGAGTTGGCTTGGCCGCGAATCGTTTGTCCTTCTGGCGAGAGAGCCCGCCATTTTCCGGTTTTGGGAAGCGCTGATGGCGGCGCCCTTTTGACGGAACGCAATTTTCGTGCGTAACTGCCTATTAATATAAGATCGCTTGGCCGTCCGCTTTACCCTCTTTTTGGAGGCAACGAAAAAATGCTGGTCGCGCTGATCATGGTGGCGGTGGTGGCCGCATCGCTGTTGTTCCACTTTCTCAGCCCCTGGCGGATGACCCCGATCGCTTCGAACTGGGGCTACATCGACAATATGATGGGGGCGACGTTTTGGATCACGGCGGCGGGGTTCGTCGCCGTCATTTTGTTCATGTGCTATTGTCTGTTCCGCTTCCGTCACATAGAGGGTCGCCGCGCCGCCTACGAGCCCGAAAACCAGAAGCTCGAAGGCTGGCTCGCCATCGGCACCACGATCGCCGTCATCGCGCTTCTCGCGCCAGGCTTGTTCGTGTGGGGACAGTTCATAAATGTGCCCGAAGGGGCAATGGAAGTCGAGGCCATGGGCCAGCAATGGCAGTGGAGCTTCCGCTTTCCGGGCGCCGACAACCGCATGGGCGCGACGGACGCCCTTTTCATCGACGCCAATAATCCCTACGGCCTGAATCCGAACGATCCGCGCGGGCAGGACGATATTTTGGCCTCAGGCGGCGATTTGCATTTGCCGATCGGCAAGCCGATCAAAATGCTGCTGCGCTCCATCGACGTGCTGCACGATTTCTACGTGCCGGAATTTCGCGCCAAGATGGATCTGGTGCCGGGGATCGTCACCTATTTCTGGTTCACTCCGACGAAGACCGGCGAGTTCGAGATTCTGTGCGCCGCGTTCTGCGGCATCGGACATCCGCAGATGCGCGCCAAGGTCGTCATCGAATCGGAAGACGACTTCAAGACCTGGCTGGCGACGCAGCAGACCTTCGCGCAATCACGAAGGGGCGAGGCGGCTCACGACCGCCGCGCCTCGGCCCAGTGAGCGCGGCGACATCAACGATGTGACTGGCGGGAAGCAAGGCGAGAGGAGAAGCGATCAATGACCGACGCCACGCTAGGGGAAAAGGAAAATGTCCTTCCGCCGCCCGCCGAGGTCGAAGACGTCGAGCTATATCACGCCAAAAGTTGGTTGACGCATTACGTCTTCAGTCAGGACGCGAAATACATCGCGATTCAATACGCGGGAACCGCGATCGGGATTGGATTGGTCGCGCTGGTGATGAGTTGGGTGATCCGCCTGCAACTCGCCTTCCCCGGCGCCATCCCGTTCATCGACGCGAGCCGTTACTATCAGGCCGTCACCATGCACGGCATGATCATGGTGGTTTATATGCTGACCGCCATATTTCTCGGCGGCTTCGGCAATTATCTCATCCCGCTGATGGTCGGCGCGCGGGACATGGTTTTCCCCTACGTCAACATGCTGAGTTATTGGGTCTATCTGCTCGCCACGCTGGTGCTCGTGGCGAGCTTCTTCGTGCCTGGCGGTCCAACGGGCGCCGGCTGGACGCTTTATCCGCCACAGGCCATCATGTCGGGCACGCCGGGCAACGATTACGGCATCATTCTTATGCTGGCGTCGTTGATCCTGTTCATCGTCGGCTTCACGATGGGCGGATTGAATTATGTCGTGACGGTGTTGCAGGGCCGCACGCGCGGCATGACCTTGATGCGGATGCCTCTGACCGTTTGGGGCATTTTCGCCGCCGCCGTGATGGCGCTGCTCGCCTTTCCCGGTCTCTTCGTCGCCTGCGTCATGCTGCTGCTGGACCGCACGCTCGGCACCAGCTTCTTCATGCCAAGCATCGTCGAGGGTGGAGAGCATCTGAAATACAACGGCGGCAGTCCGATCCTGTTCCAGCATTTGTTCTGGTTCTTCGGCCATCCCGAGGTTTACATCGTCGCCCTGCCCGCCTTCGGCATCGTGTCCGATCTGATCAGCACGCACGCGCGCAAGAATATTTTCGGCTACCGCATGATGGTCTGGGCGATCGTCGCGATCGGCGTTCTCAGCATGGTTGTGTGGGGCCACCATATGTATGTCAGCGGCATGAATCCGCTGTTCGGCTTCTTCTTCGCGGTGACGACGCTGGCCATCGCGCTGCCCACGGCCATCAAGGTCTATAATTGGGTTCTCACCCTGTGGCGCGCCGACATTCATTTCACGACGCCTATGCTGTTCGCGCTGGGATTTATCGTCACCTTCGTCAATGGTGGAATCACCGGCCTTTATCTCGGCAATGTCATCGTCGACGTGCCTCTGTCGGCGACGATGTTCGTCGTCGCCCACTTCCATATGGTGATGGGCGTCGCGCCGGTCCTGGTGATCTTCGGCGCGATCTATCACTGGTATCCGAAGATCACGGGCCGAATGCTCGACGAGACGCTGGGCAAGATCCACTTCTGGATCACCTTCCTCGGCGCCTATGCGATCTTCTTTCCGATGCACTATCTCGGACTCGTCGGCGTGCCGCGCCGCTTTTACGAACTGGGCGAGACCGCATTTGTCCCTCATTCGGCGGCCGCGCTGAACATCTTCATCACCGTGGCGGCGCTGATCGTCGGCGCCGCGCAGGCGATCTTCTTCTTCAACGTGTTCTGGAGTCTGCGCCACGGCAAGCCCTCCGGCGGCAATCCGTGGCGCGCCACGTCGCTGGAGTGGCAAACGCCGGAAACGCCGCCCGGTCATGGCAATTGGGGCAAGGAACTGCCGATCGTCTATCGCTGGGCCTACGCCTACAGCGTTCCAGGCGCGCCGGAGGATTACCTGCCGCAGAACGCGCCGCCCTTGAAGGGAGAGCACTCGCCATGAGCGTAATGGGCCTGTTCTTCATCCTGATCGCCTCCATCGCCCTATGGTGGCTGGCGCGGCAGGGCGTGCTGCGGTCGTCGTTCGCCGAGGAAGGCGAAATCGCCGATTTCCCCGGCGCGGAGCTTTTGCCGCGCCCGCCCGCGGCGAAGGTGGGCCTCGGGGTTTTTCTCGCCGTCGCCGGCTGCCTGTTCTCGCTGCTTTGCGCGGCGTTTTTTATGCGCATGGACGCGCCGGACTGGCAGGCGCCGCCCATTCCCTGGATTTTATGGTTCAACACGGCGGTCTTGATCGCGAGCAGCCTCGCGCTGGATCTGGCGCGACGCGCCGCCGATCGGCGTGAAACTGATGACGTCAAGAGCTGGCTGCTGGTCGGCGGCGGATGCGCCCTGCTGTTCCTGCTCGGCCAGTTGTGGGCATGGCGGGAGTTGGCGGCGCAAGGGCTTTACGCCTCTAGCAACCCCGCCAACGCCTTCTTCTATCTGCTGACCGGAATTCATGCGCTGCATCTTGTCGGCGGCTTGGCCGCGCTCGCCCGGACGGCCCGCGCGGCCTGGAGCGGACACGGCGGCGCCGATTTGGCGGCGGGCGTGGAACTCTGCGCCATCTACTGGCATTTTCTGCTGTTCGTGTGGCTTCTGCTGTTCGCGATGCTCGCGGGCTGGGCCGATAATTTCGGCGTCATTTGCCGTCGGCTGCTTTCCTGAAAAGAGAGGGGATGGAATCCATGACGACGGAGCCGGCCTTGTCGAACGAGCGACATGCTCAAGATAGCTTGGCGCCATTGCGCGGGGTGATCACCGATTGGTCCTCGGATCAACGCTCGTTCAAGAGCGCCTCCTGGGGCAAGACCATGATGTGGATCTTCCTCGTCAGCGACACCTTCATCTTCAGTTGCTTTCTGATTTCGTACATGACCGTGCGGATGTCGACGACCGTGCCCTGGCCGCATCCCAGCGAAGTCTTCGCCCTGACGATCAATGGCAAGGAAATTCCGCTCATCCTGATCGCGATCATGACGTTCATCCTGATCACCAGCAGCGGCACGATGGCGATGGCGGTCAATTTCGGCTATGCTCATGACCGCGTCAAAGCCGCGATATTGATGTGGGTCACCGCCGCGTTCGGGGCGTCGTTCGTCGGGATGCAGGCGTTCGAATGGACCAAGCTGATCCGCGAGGGCGTGCGGCCCTGGGCCAACCCTTTCGGCGCCGAGCAATTCGGTTCGTGCTTCTTCATGATCACCGGCTTTCACGGCTTCCACGTGTCGGTCGGCGTGATCTTCCTGATCGCCATCGGCATAAATGTCTGGCGCGGCGACTACGACACTGGACGGGTCGGCTTCAACGGCCGCCGGGGCCGTTATGAAATCATCGAGATCATGGGCCTCTACTGGCACTTCGTCGATCTCGTTTGGGTCTTCATTTTCGCGTTCTTCTATCTTTGGTGAGAACGCCGACAACGCCTAGGGGGAACGAGCATGGATATGGAAATGGAGCTAACGAGCGGCGGGGCCGCGCCGGCCGTCGAGCATGCGGCGCCCGCCAAGACGCCGGCGCCCGCGCCCGCGGCGGCGCATGGGCAGCAGCATCCGATCTGGCTCTACCTGGTGGTCTGGACCGCGCTGTTCATCCTCAGCGCGTGTTCCTACCTCGTCGATTATTTTGACTTTCACGGCTATCTCCGCTGGTTCCTGATCGTCCTGTTCATGATGATGAAGGCGAGCTTGATTGTCGCGATCTTCATGCACATGGCCTGGGAGCGGCTCGCGCTGGTGATCGCCATTCTGCTTCCGCCCTTGGCGGTGCTGGTCTTGATGGCGATGATGGCCGTCGAGGCGGACTACACCAACCTTTCGCGACTGATATTTTTTGCCGCGGCGCCATAGAGCGTTTTCGCGCGAAACGGGCGCGGGTTCGCGTGAGGAAAGCGCGTCAATTTGGCGACGGTTCCGCGTTGGAGTTTCCTCGCCGGACGGAGGGCCTCATGAAATTAGACCGACGTTCCGCGCCAGCGATCGCAATGGTTTTCACGGCTCTGCTCATCGTGACGCTGGTCTTTTCCGCCGCCTGGATTCTGGTCGCCCGTCTCGGTTGAGCGCGCATATCACCTTCGCGGTCTCGTCGTCAGGGCCGCGCCGGCCTTGGCGCCGCCGGCGTCTCGCGCAGCGGCTTCTCCTCCATGCGGACGAGGAACAGCAGCGAAGCGCCCAGACATATCGCGATTACGATAAACACCAGGTGGAAGGACGCCCCGATCCCTTCAAGCGCCGCCGCGCCGTTAATGTGTCTGGCGCCGCCGATGTTCCTGGCGGCGTCTAAACTCGCGCCATCGCCCATCACCAGCGCGCCGAGCAGCGCGACGATCAGCGCGCAGCCGATTTGCCGGACAAATTGCATGACCGCCGTGGCGGAGCCGAGATTGCGAATCTCGACCGAGTTCTGCACGCAGACCGTGCTGATCGGCAGCATCGTGCCGACTCCAAAACTCGCGAGCGTCAACAGCGCGATGAGCGACCACAGCGAAAGGTCGACGAGGCGCCACGCCAGAATCACCGCCGCCGCGCCGGCGACGACGAGCCCGATCATTGCGGGCGTCTTGTAGTGGGCAAGATGCCCCATCGACCGCCCCGACAGCGTGGCGCCCACCACCGTGCCCACCATCATCGGGATCAAGGCCAGGCCGGAGCCGTCGGCCGAGAGCCCCAGGCGTCCCTCGAAATAGACCGGCATGACCACGGAGAGGCCGACAAACGCGCCAAGGCCGAAGGCGCCCGAGAGCGCCGCGTTGCGCGCCACCGCGTTGCTCAGGACGCTGAGCGGAATGAAGGGCTCCTCCGCGCTCCGCAGCCGCCAGGCGAACAACGCCCAAAATAGCAACGAGAGCGCCAGCGGGCCGAGTATCGACGCAATCGGCGCGCCCCGCTGGCTGAGCGCCAGCGCCAAAAGACCGGAGGCGAGCGCCAGCAGTCCCGCGCCGAGATAATCCAACTTATGCTGATGACGCCGGCTCGGCAGACGCTTCAGCGCGGTGTTGGCGAAGAAAAAGGCGAGCAGCCCGAGCGGCAGATTGATCCAGAAAATCAGCGACCAATGCAGATAATGCGCGAACAGTCCGCCGAGCAGGGGGCCGGCGACGCTGGAGGTGACGAAGACCGCGGCGAAATAGGTCTGGTAGCGCCCGCGTTCACGCGGGCTGACGAGATCGGCGATGATCGTCTGCGCCAGCGAGATCAGCCCGCCGCCGCCCATCCCCTGCAGCGCGCGGGCGCCGGCCAGCAGAATCATGTTGGGCGCAAGCGCGCAGGCGGCGGAGCCGACGATAAAGATGGCGATGCCGACCATCAGCATTATCCGCCCGCCATGGATGTCGGCCAGCTTGCCGTAAAGCGGCGTGACGATGGTCGCCGCGACGAGATAGGCGGTGACGATCCAGGGCGACGCCTTCAGATCGCCCAGTTCGACGCCAATCGTCGGCAGAGCGGTGACGACGATGGTCTGGTCCAGCGCCGACAGCAGCATGGCGAGGCACAGGCCCGCCATGACGCGGAACAGTTCGGCTTTTTCGAGTGAAGCGTCGGCTTTCATCAAGGTGAGGGTCCAGCAAGTGCGGCGCCGGGACTGGCGCGAATCGGCTGACTAGTTTTGCCGCGATCGCGCCAGAAGCGCCAAGAAAACTTGCGCGTCTCGCGGCTCGACCCCGTTTAGCGCGGCGTCGCTGGAAAAGCCGCGGGCGAGCACGGTCAGCGCGTCGTCGCTGGCGATCCGCCGCGGCGCGGTCCCCCGCGCGCGCGCCAGCGCCAGCCGTGACGCGAACAGTTCGCGCAGCAGACGCTCCTGCGTCACCGTCAGCGCGGGGACGCGGGTTTCGGGCGATAGGGACAACTCCTCCACCGCGGCCGGCGGCGTTTCCTCTGGTCCGAGATCTTCCAAACCGCCGGCGTCGTCCCAAAGGCCCGTCATCCAGCTCAGCGCGGCGGCTCGCAGACCCATCGCAACAGCCTTCGCGCGGCGCGGCGCGGCGAAGGCTCCGCGGCAATGGTCGCAGTTTCCGCAGGCCACGCCCGTTTCGCCAAACTCCGCGAGCAAAGCCTTCGAGCGGCAGCCCGGCGCGACGCAAAGCCGCGCCATCGCCCGCCGGCGCGAGGATTCGGCCAAGGCGACCGGATCGCTCGCGAGCGCGGCGGGCGGCCTCCAACGCCGAGCCAGTTCGCGCTGGTCGAACAGCAGCAGCGTGTTCGCCGGAAGGCCGTCGCGGCCGGCGCGGCCGATCTCCTGATAATAGCCCTCGACCGAATCGGGCGGATCGGCGTGGGCGACGAAGCGCACGTTCGGCTTGTCGACGCCCATGCCGAAGGCGATGGTCGCCACCATGACGACGCCCTCGCGCGCGAAAAACGCGTCCTGATGCGCCGAGCGCTCCTCGCCGCCCTGCCCCGCGTGATAGGGCAGCGCGTCGAAGCCGAAGCCGCGAAGATCGCGCGCGAGCACATCCACCTTGCGGCGAGAGTTGCAATAAACGATTCCGCTCGATCCGGCGTGGCGCTCCACGAAATCGGCGAGTTGACGCAAGCCATCGCGACGCTCGCGAAAGGCCAGCGCGAGGTTCTCGCGGGCGAAGGAACGCAAAAACACTTGCGGCGGATGTGGGAACAAAAGCGCCGCGATGTCGTCTCGCGTACGCGGGCCGGCGCTGGCGGTCACGGCCAGTATAGGCGGGCTCCCAAGGCTCCGCGCCAACTCGCCGAGCCGGGCATATTCGGGCCGAAAATCATGACCCCAATAAGATATGCAATGGGCCTCGTCGACCGCAAGCAAGGCGACGCGCGCCTTGCGCAGGAGGTCGAGCGTTCCTTCCCGCGCCAGACCTTCCGGCGCCACGTAAAGCAGCTTCACGCGGCCGGAGGCGACGCCCTCATAGGCGTTCGCGATCTCGAAATCGTCCTCGCCCGAGTGCAGCGCCGCGGCGGGCAGCCCCAACGCTTCGAGCGCGCGCAATTGATCGCGCATCAGCGCGATCAGCGGCGAGACCACCACCACGAGGCCGATCCGCAGCATCGCCGGCAATTGATAGAGCAGCGATTTTCCCGAGCCCGTGGGCATCACCGCCAGCACGTCGCGCCCGGCCAGCACGGCCTCCAGCGCCTCGGCCTGCCCGGGCAGAAACTCGGAAAAGCCAAATTTTTCGCGCAAAACGCGCCGGGCCTCGCCGAGGCTTGGCCGCATGAGGCTCAAGGCCAAGCTCCTTTGGCCTTCGCGCGAACTCCTATATTCTGGGGCCAGCCAAAAGAACCGCGCCGGGGCCGCGGCCAAGGAAGGGCGCCGATGTTAGAATCCATTCTGCTCACCTCGACGCGTATCAACACCTTCGCCGGACAAGCGCCACTCACCAACGCGAGCGGCTTTTTCTTCGAGCGCGAGGGGCGCCTGTTTCTGGTGACGAGCCGGCATGTTCTGGCCAATCCGCCGACGGGGCACTTTCCCGACCGGATCGAAATCGAGCTGCATATTGACCCGGAAAATATCGCGAAATCCACTGGCTTCTCGATCCCGCTGTATCGGGACGGCGCGTCCTTGTGGCGGCAGGGGCTCGACGGGGCCGGCGCGATCGACGTGGGCGTCATAGAAATCGACCGGGCGGCGCTGCCCCCGTCGACGGTGTTTCGCGCCTTCACGCCGGATAATCTCGCGCTGCCGGACGGCGGCGTCGAGATTGGCGCCCCGGTGCTGGTGATCTGCTTTCCGCTCGGCTTCCACGACACGCTGCACCATTTGCCGGTGGCGCGCGGGGCGGTGATCGCCTCGTCCTTCGGGCTGCGATTCCAGGGTCAGGGCTATTTCCTCACCGACGCGCGCACGCATCGCGGCGCCAGCGGCGCGCCGGTGGTGATGCGGATCCGCGCCGATGAAGCGGGCCCTAACGGCCTGCCGACAGTCGCCAATTGGCGGTTGCTCGGCGTGCATTCGTCGCGACTGGATGTTGGCGCGCGCGATGTCGATCTCGACGAAGCGCTCGGACTGAACTGCGCCTGGTACGCCAATATATTGATGACGCTGACGGGCTTGGCCTGAACCTCAATATCCCGTCATTTCGAGATAGCCCTCGCCGACGTGCGACCCGGTGAAACGAATCGGCCCTTCCCAATAGGCAAAGCGCGTCGCCATCCAGCTCGCGGGATTGAGCGGCGTCGTTTCAATCGCCAGCGCGTGGCTCTTGACGGTGACGCGCCATCTTGTCGGCAGCGTTGTTGACGCAAGCGTCGT